>Ga0315282_10001328_pt1 | contig 46793 bp, 38 predicted proteins | sample YL17G07_20_MG_FD_203693 | JGI IMG/M metagenome (GOLD analysis project Ga0315282, IMG submission 203693) | Sediment microbial communities from Yellowstone Lake, YNP, Wyoming, USA - YL17G07_20 | ecosystem: Environmental > Aquatic > Freshwater > Lake > Sediment | place: USA: Wyoming | collected...
GGTGCCGCACCTGTTGGAGTTGATCGCCGAGCATTGCACCATGGTCCTGAACAAACAACGTCAGCACACGCGTCGTCTTACGTGTCAAATAGCTTAAGTTGTTGACACTCCCTGGGAGGGAGAGGGCGTCCGGCGCGAGGGATGGAAAACCGTTGACCTGTGGCGGGCACCCGAGTTATAATCCGAGCCTGAATCGGCTCCATCTTTCGGGCGAACGCGAGCTCAGCATGAAGAAGCCGGAAATCACGGCGGCGAGACGCATCGAGCGTCTGCCGGTCTATCTCTTCGGGCAGATCAACGCCGCCAAGGTCGCCAAGCGTCATGCGGGGATCGACATCATCGACCTCGGTATGGGGAACCCGACCGACCCGACTCCCGCGCCCATCGTCGAGAAGCTGCGCGAGGCCGTGCTCGACCCGCGCAACCACAGGTACAGCGCCTCCATCGGGATACCGAACCTCCGCCGGGAGGCCGCCAAGCTCTACCACCGATACTGGTCGGTGAAGCTCGACCCGGACAAGGAGGTCGTCGCCTGCATCGGTTCGAAGGAAGGTTTCTCGCACCTGTGTCTAGCGCTATTGGGTTCGGGGGACACGGCGCTCGCCCCGGCACCCGCCTTTCCCATCCACGTGCACAGCGTGGCGATGACGGGCGCCAACGTCATCCGCGTCCCCATCGCCCCCGACTCGCTCTTCCTGAGCAAGATGGCCGACATCGCGCGACACATGACCCCGAAGCCGAAGCTCGCGGTGCTCAATTACCCGCACAACCCCACCACGCGCACGGTGGAGATCGACTTCTTCCGCGAGGTGGTGAAGATCGCCCGACGGCACAACATCATGCTCATCCACGACTTCGCCTACGGCCTCACGACCTTCGGAGACTACAAGGCTCCGAGCATCCTCGAGGTCCGCGGGGCGAAGGACCTCGCGGTCGAGTTCTTCACACTCTCCAAGGGCTGGAACATGGCCGGGTGGCGCATCGGATTTGCCGTCGGGAACCGGGCTATGCTCGCCGCACTCGCCCAGGTCAAGGGATACTACGACTACGGGATCTTCCAGCCCATCCAGATCGCGGCGATCATCGCGATGCGGCACTGCGACGAATACGTGAGGGCGCAAGCGAAGATCTACGAGGGCCGGCGCGACGTCCTCTGTCAGCAGTTCGGCCGCATCGGGTGGAACGTGAGACGTCCGAAGGCGTCGATGTTCGTCTGGGCGCCGATCCCGAAGCCGCTCCGCAAGATGGGCTCGATGCAGCTCGCGCTCCGGCTCCTGGAGGAGGCGAACGTCGCGGTGGCGCCGGGGATCGGCTTCGGCGAAGAGGGCGAGGGGTACCTCCGCGTGGCACTCGTCGAGAACGAACAGCGTCTCACCCAGGCGGTGCGTCAGATCGGCCGCGCGACCAGGAACTGGACGACGTAGAGAAGCCCCTGGCGACCCGCGCCTCCCGTTCGGCACGTCCCCGGCGTCCGTCACGACTGCCGCTTGTGGAAGGTCATGCCCCCGTGGTGCCCCAGGTCCACGAGCGCCGCGACGACGACCAGCGCTAGCCACCACCCGCTGACCGTGCCGTGATTGTTCAGCATCGCGGCGAGGTACGCCAGCGTCATGTAGGGCATGAAGAAGAACCCCAGTACCGGCCAGAGTGTGGTCTTATACGCCCGGCCGAACCAGTGAGTCAACAGCCAGATGAAGAACATCAGCCCCCTGGGCACCAGAAGCGCGATCAGGACAAACAGACACCTCATTGCCATTCTCCTCCCAGTTATGCCTCACGCATGAAGCAAGAGCCGCTCAACGGTCGTGGAAGCGGAACCACCCCCAAAGGTCACTCTCCCGGCGCCGCCCCGACTTCCGAAAGCCGCGGGAACTTCTCATACCACGGCAGGCGGTTGCCCATCTCATAGTACGTCTTCACAATGAATTCGAAGACCTCCGGGTTGAGCAGGTTGCCTGCGAATCGCGTTTCCAGCTCGCCCAGGATGGCTTCCCCTATCAACGAGGCGTAGATATAGTCCTTCATGTCCAGCGGATCGAGGAAGACGGTCTGGGAATAGGTCTCACTCCGACTGTCGATCCCGAGGCATTCCCTTGTGACCGTGCGCCAGACCTCGGGAAAATCGGCCTCCGGGTTCCCGTACAGTTCCAGTTCGAAGCGGACCATCTGCAAGAACGTCATGAGCCAGTAGGCGCGAAAACGCCTTCGCTGCTCAAGCAGCTCGTCGAGTGCGGCATCGCCGAGATCGGTGAACCGCCGCAGCCACTCCCTGCTTTCGATGAGCCGAGCCCACAGCTCGGCAAGACCCTCGCGACCCATGCGGCCGTCCAGCAGCAGGTCCCCGTCGGGGCGTAGGCGTAATACAAAGCATGCCCCAACTCGTGGAACAAGAGAGCACGGCGGAAGAACCCGCCGTCCTCCTCCACAACCATGCGGACGTCCCGCCCGATCCTCAGCGGATGCACCGCACCCGGGTATGGCAGACGGCGGATCTCGAGCCGAATCGGGAGTTTCTCGAAATCCACCCCGAAAGTCAAGAGCGTCTGTCGGATCGCCGCCAGGCCGCTCCCGGCGGGGAATTCCTCGTCGGCGACCGCCGTTCGTCCGATAACCGCACGGTCAAGCTCCTCCGGCGACAACCTTTCGCCGCCGCAGGAGGATAGAATGGTCCTGCAATCCTGCTCGCAGTTTCCGCGCACCCGCGCGAGCGTCTTCCACATCCAGGGCATCGGCAGCTCCTGGCATGCGAGCTTCGCTTCGGGGTAGTCTCGGAAGCCCTCTCCGCGGGCGAGTCGGTTCGCAACACGGATGCACTCCCTTGAGCTCCGCTCGGTGGCCTTGAGATACGACCGTCTGTCCTCCTCCGTCCTCACCTGGCTCGTGAAAGCCCGCTGAGCCTGTTCCAATTCGTGCCGAAGCCGCAAGAGCTCGGGGTCATCGTCGATATGCGCTAGGATCACCCGGAGCCGAAGCAGTTCCGTTTTTCTGCGGACCAGCGGGTGAGCAGGTTCCCCCGCGAGCAACGCCGGTTTCAGCATGGTTTCCGCACGCGTCATCAACGCCCGGCGACGGTCGGCGAAGGATTTCAGTGCACCCGTGTCGAGATCGCCGCCGAGATCGGACCGGTAGTAGACGCGGGCTTCCGCCTCTCGGAGGGATGAAAGGCCTCTGTCCACTTCGTCCAGCCATTCCATGGTGCACCAAACCTCTGCTCGGAGCCAACGAACTCCGAAACCCGAGAGCTCCAGACGGGTTTTCCCGCACAACCGCTCCGTCAGACCGGCGGGTGCCTTACCTGAGTCATCGTAGCGGATTCGGACCGCAGACTCACGGTTTTTCCTGAAGATTCCCGAGGCTTGCGGCGTCGAGCCGGTGCGCCGGATTCCCCGCGGAAAGGGATCGCGGCGCGGCTTCCCGTCATGACGTCCGAACCTCCACCGAGAACCGGACGAAAGACGACAAAGCCAACGGGGAATCAAGGTGTGACTTTTTGACTGGACTCTCGGCAATCCGCAGGTACGATAACGGAATTCGCGTGTTTGGATTGGCTGGAGAGCGCCATGGCACGTCGATTTCACGGCGGGGTGCACCCGCCCGAGGGCAAAGAGCGCACCGAAAAGGTCGAGGGGGGCCTCGCAGGGGCAACGCCCGAGAGCAGGTGAGCAACCGGCGCGAGCGCCCGAGAGCAGGTGAGCACAGGAGCAGGTGAACAGGTGATAAAGCAAGAAACGTCTGAAGCATGAAAGGGTCGCGGTTGCGAGCAGACCGCTCACCTGCGGTCTCCTGTTCACCTTACCAGGGACTTGCGCCGTGCCGCCAAAAAAGGAGTCCGCATCAAAATGAGCGACGACGAACGGTTCGACAATCTCAAGGCCCCGAGCAAGGCTGAAGGGCTCACCGCATCGAGTCCAGTCGAGGAGCTGAAAAAGCGCATCGAGGCGGTCCTCTTCGCGACGGATACCCCGCTCTCCGCACGTCGGATTGCGGAGGCCCTTGAGACCACGGAGGGCACGGTGCGCGCGCACATTGAGGAACTCCGCGCCCACTACGACGCGACCGGCCGCGCCTTCACCGTCGAGGAAATCGCCGGGGGATACCAGATCCTCACGCGGAGCGAATACGCCGGGGTCGTCAAGCAGCTCTTCCACGTCGACCGACAGCACAAGCTCAGCCAGGCGGCGCTCGAAACCCTCGCCATCGTCGCCTACAAGCAGCCGATCATGCGTGCGGAGGTCGAGGACATCCGGGGCGTCCAGGTCCAGCCCATCCTCAAGACGCTCATGGAGCAGGGACTCGTGCGCATCGTGGGCCGTGCCGAGGCACTCGGCCGTCCCATGCTCTACGGCACCACCCAGAAATTCCTCCTCCAGTTCGGACTCAAGTCTGCCAAGGACCTCCCGCCCGTCGAAGAACTCCGGAAGAGACAATAGCAGGACGCTGAAAAAGCAGTGTCATCCTGAGCGAAGCGAAGGATCTGGCCGCGAGCCGGGAAAAGTATCCGCGTTTTTCCGCTGGAATCGGGCACATTGACTCCATGCGGGGCAAGATTCTTCGTCCCCCTCGGTGACTCGGGGTCCTCAGAATGACATGTTGGCGACCTGCTAATGTACCGCATAGAGCACGCAGAGTCTGCCGCTGGGGAGGTCGGCGATCTCTTCGGGAGAGAGTCCGCGCACCTTGGGAAGCGTCCGGGCGAATTCCCCGACCTTGCTCAGCACCCCGGCCTCCACGAGCCGGTTGAAGTCTCGGGGCGAAAGCGGCGGGAACCCGGGGTGCGCGACGCCGCGCTTGTCCGTCCAGGTGTAGGTCTCCCGGAGACGCCCGACCTCGAACCAGTTGACGAAGACGTGGGTGACGTGAGCGCGGCGCAGCCCCTCGCGGACCGCGCCCGCGTCGCGCACGTCCCCCACCGTGGACGTGAAGACCTCGCGGTTGAAGACGGTGCTATAGGTCGTGTTCGGCGAAAGGTAAAGGCTCCTCGCCTCGCCGACCAGCATCAGGTGGTAGGGTTCGGCGGGAGTGAGTTTCGAGGCCTGACGGTCGAACAAGACGAGGGGATAGAGGTCATAGCGCCCGCGCATCCCGAGGAACCAGTTGTTTCCCGTTTTCAGATCATAGCTGCCGGCGGCGTTCTGGATGAAGAGCACCGAGTCGAGGACGACCTGCCACGCGAGTGCCCCGACGAGCGCCGCAGAAAGCGCCCGCGAGACCCACTTCCGCCAATGCTCAGGTATTCCCTCTCCCCCCGGCGGGGGGAGAGCGCCAGAGCCTGCCCTGAGCCTGTCGAAGGGGTGAGGGGCGGGCCTGTTTGACGTGCCGGAGTTTCTACCCTCACCCTTGCCCTCTCCCTGCGAGGGAGAGGGGCCGAGCCGTTCGAACCCCCGTGCGGCGAGCACGGCGGCGACACCCGCCATCGGAAGCCAGAACCGTCCCACCCGGTGCGTGCCGAAATACCAGAGCAGCGTCCAGAGGAGAAGGAAGACAAAGAGCCACCGGACCGGCCGCTCCCGGAGCGCGGCGAACCCCAGAAGAACGAGCGCCGCCAGCGCAAGCGACCCGAGCCGGTCGGCGATCACCCGTTCCCACATCGCCCGGAAGATGTTTCCCGCTTTCGCCGCCCCCGCCGCCTGGAACTGCCCCGCAATCCATTTTTCATCCAGCTCCGCCGACCAGTCTCTCCCGCCGAAGACGCGGCAAAGAAACGGGTACGTGGGATTCCCCGCAAGGGCTAGGTTCTTCACGAGCCAGGGCGAGACGAGGAGAGCCACGATGAGCACGTAAAGAACCCCCGCGCCGACGCGCCGGAAGAACCGCAAACCGCACGCCGCCAGTACCACGGCCGGGGCGACGCACACGGGGAAAAAGACGAGCGCCGTGTACTTCACCCCGGCGGCGAGTCCCGCAAAGGCCGCCGAAAGCACCCCCCATCCCGGCCGGCGCGTCTCGGAAAACTCCAGGAACCCGTAGACGGCGAGCGTCACGTAGAACGTGAGCAGGACCTCATTATAGACGTTGAGGGTGCTCGTCCACGTCACCAGCGGCATGGTGAAGAAGAGGGTCGTCGCGGCGAGGGCCGAGCGGCGCGAGACGAACCTCCTCGCCGCCAGATACACCGCAAAGGCCGCCAGGACCGACGTGAGTGCGTTCATCACCACCGCCAGGTGAATCCCCAGCATCACGTCCCCGCACAGGTTCATGCTGAACAGGTACAGCATCTCGCAGTTCATCGGGAGGTTCGTGTAGACGTTTCCGCTGATGAAGTCGACGCGTCCGAGCTGGAACCACCGTGCCGGGGCGGCGACGTGGTATTCCGAGGCGTCGTAATCGAGCGGCAGGCCGAACGCTAGGATGAGCTGGAGGACCAGCACGAAGAGGAAGACGACAACGAGGAGGAGTTCGAAGAAGGAAAGCGGGGCGATCTCGCGGGGGTCGCGACGGCGGAGGGAATTCCCGATGGTCCGGAGCTCGAACACCCCGACCAGGAAGAAGAGGGCGAGGAGCACCGCGGAGAAGGCGGTCCCGACGAGTCCCGACGAGCCGAGGGCAAGCGTCGCCAGGGACAATACCCCGAGACCCAGGCCCACGCCGAGAAGGAATCGTCCAAAGAGGCCGCCGGAAGAGCGGTCAGGAGTGGCGGACAAGGGGTCAGGAGTCCCACCAAGAAGGCTCCAGAGCCCTTTTCCGATCCGCAGCAGCTGCATCCCGAAGAGCCCCGCGAGAACCACGACGCCTGTGCCGAGCCCCACCATCAGCAGCCGCTGGAGAAGCGCGAGAAGCCGCTCTGGGGCGGACATCTTCTCCGGCTCGACCGTGGTGAGGAAAAACCCGACGAAGAGGACGGGCGAGAGTCCCACGGCGGCGTTCCGGAAGACGCGTCTCAGGCGTTCGACGCGAGCCGGTGCGGGACGGCGTTCAGTCGGCATGGTCGGTTTCATGCTCATCGAGCCGGCAGACGCTTCGGAGGATGCGTGCGAATTGGGCGCGGTCCGAGGAGCGCGACTCGGCCTTGAGCACCTCGATGGGTTCGTGGACGATGTGATTGACGAGTCGTTCGACGGCGGCGGCGATTTCGCCGCGGTGTCGGGCGTCGACGTGGGGGAATTTCGCCCAGAGTTTTTCGAGTTCCGCGCGGGAGGCTTCCCGTGCACGTCGGAGGAGCGTCCCGATGAGCTCGTCGACCTCGTGTCCTTCGAGCCACGCCTGGAAACTAGCGGCCTCCCTCTCAACGAGCTTGAGCGACCGCTGGAACTCGTGCTCACGACGGTCGACGTTCCGGGCGACCACCTGTTCGAGGTCGTCGATGTTGTAGAGGTGGACCCCGGGCACTTCGGCGGCGGCGGGGTGGACGTCGCGGGGGACGGCGATATCGATGATGACAAGCGGCCGGTCGGAGCGGCCGGCGAGAGCCCGCGCCACGTCCTCGCGGCCCAGCACGAAACCGCGCGACGAGGTCGCCGAGATGACGATGTCCGCCTCCCCCAGGTGTTCCCCGAGCGCGTCCCACTCCACCACCGTGCCCCGGAAGCTCTCCGCGGTCTCGCGGGCGCGCGACGCCGTCCGGTTCGCGACCAACAGCCTCCCCACGCCCGATTCCACCAGACTCCTCAGCGTCAGCTTCCCCGTCTCCCCCGCCCCCAGAACCAGCACCGTCCTCGTCGAGAGGTCCCCCAGAACCTTCCGTGCCAGGTCCACCGCCACCGAACTCACCGACACCTTGTGCCGTGCGATGTCCGTCTCCGTGTGCACCAGCTTCCCCACGCGGAACGCCCGCTGAAAGAGCACGTTCAGGTGCTTCCCCGTGTGCCCGGACCCCGCCGAGAGGAGGTACGCCTCTTTCACCTGGGCGAGGATCTGCGATTCCCCCGGGACCATCGAATCCAGCGAGGATGCCACGCGGAAGAGATGCCCCACCGCGTCCGCGTGCCGCAGGCGATAAAGGTGGGACGCGAGGGACTCCGGCTCGAGCCCGTGGAAATCCGCGAGGAACCGCTCGATCGACTCCACGAGGCCAGCGTCTTCGTCGCGGAACGCCGTCACCTCGACGCGGTTACAGGTGGAGAGGATGACGGCCTCGGCGTGCGAGGTCCGGCGGGAGAGTTCCGCGAGGCCGCGCAGTGTGCTCTCCGGCTCGAAGGACATCTTCTCGCGCAGCTCCACCGGCGCCGTCCGGTGGTTGATCCCGACCAGCACCACGCCCACGTCATCCCCCCAGGAATTTGAGCATTTCCGTCCGCAGCACGTCGCGGCCCTTTTCGCGGAGGAGCCGGAGCCACTTCTCGTCGGTCAGTTCGCGGCAGAGTTTCGTGCGCCGCTCCGACTGAGGGACCTTGTCGAAGATCTCCCGGCGGATCTCGGCGAGCACGTCGACGAAGTCCGCGTATTCCTCGCCGAACTGAGACTCTAGCCTCTCGCGGAGATGTCGCGCCAGCGATGGGCTCGCACCCCCGGTCGACACGGAGATCGCCAGCTCCCCCCGGCGGAGCGTCGCCGGGACGATGAAGTTCGAAAGGGCGGGGCAGTCGGCCACGTTCACCAGGCACCCGAAGTCCGCGGCGTCGCGTCCCACGCACCGGTTGAGGACCGGGTCGTCGGTCGCGACGACGACGAGGAACGCCCCGTGGAGGTCGGTGTCGCGGAACGCCCGCTCGCGGAGCTCCACGCCCTCGAGGGCCCGGAGCTTCGGGTCGACCTCGGTCGCCACCACGACCACCGAGGCGCCGGCCTCCAGCAGCGACCGCGCCTTCCGCACCGCCACATCCCCTCCGCCTACCACGAGACACGTCTTCCCGCGGATGTCCAGGTTCACCGGATAGTATCGCGTCATCAGAAGTACCTCGGCGGGACCTTCTTGAGCTCCTTGAGCGTCTCGAGCGCGACGTGCTCCGTGACGCCGCTCGCCTCCGCGAGCTCCCGGACGATCGCCCTTGCTCGCGCGGGCGTCCCGGCGTGGATCATCGTGTAGAGATTGTAAGGCCAGTCGCGTGCACATTCGCGCAGGACGCAGTGCGACACTTCCGGGCGGAGCGAGAAGAGCCTTCCCACCTCGTCCACGCGCTCCTCGCCAACCGCCCACGCCGCGAGCACGTTCCCCTCGAGCCCGAGGAGTCGCTGGTCGAGGACGGCGCGCGTCGCACGGAGGATGCCGCTCTCGCGCATCCCTTCCAGACGACTCAGGAGCTCGCCGACCTCCAGGCCCAGCGCCCGGGCGACGTCCTCATAGGGCGTCGCGGAGTCGGGGAACCCCTCCTCCACGCTCGCGATGATCCGACGGGCCGTCTCATCTATCCGCGTCTCTGATGTGCCTATCGACTCGCTCTCCCCCCTCTCCCCTTGAGGGAGAGGGTCAGGGTGAGGGGTAAGGGTAGAATGACGAAATCCGAATGACGAGTCAATGTCGAATGCCCCAATGACGAATCCCGCTGAACCGACATTCGTCATTCCGCCATTCGTCATTGATTGGTCATTCGAATTTCGGGCTTCGGATTTCCCTCGTAACTCCCTCACACCATCCCTCACCCTCGGTGGGAGGGAGGCGGGCGACGCCGACGAAGGAGCTTCCCCGGGGACGGCGAACGACGCGTCCAGCTTGAAGACCTTCCGACTCGCAAACGTCCTCACCTCGCACACCCCGGGCGAGGCCCGGACTTCGCCGAGGATCCTCTTAGCGGCGTCGTCCCGGCGCGGCTTCGCCGGGACCAGGACGGTGAACCAGACGTTGAACCGGCCGTCGCGGAGATAGTTGTGCGTGACCTCGGGGCGCCTGCGGAGAAGTTCCGCGAGGTTCTCGACGGCGTCGGGCGCGACCCGCACGGCGACAAGGGAAGTGCGGAATCCAAGATGCCGGGAGCTGAAAAGCGGGCCGAGCCGACGGATGACGCCGAGACGTCGGAGTGCGCTGACCCGGCGGAAGACCTCGTGCGCGGGCATGCCCAGCACGCTCCCCAGCGACTCATACGGACGCACGTCCAGCGGGAATTTCTTCTGGATGACCCTCAGGATGGCGAGGTCGAACTCGTCCACGTCCACCTCCGGACGTCTCAGGGGCGAGCCCCGGCCTTCACTTCCTGCACCCGCTTGAGCACCAGGAGGTCGGTGAACTGTCCAGGGTCGAACTTGGCCACGGAAATCGCCCGGGCGGCCGAAAGCGCAATCTCCGGGTCCTGCTCCGAGGAAATCGGGACGAGCTCCGTGAAGACACTGGGCGGCACCTGCTCCTGGGCCTCGAGGATTTTCGCGAGGGCCTCCAGGGCGGCCAGTCGGATGGGTTTCTGGGCACCCTTGTCGGCCGCTAGCGCGAGCACGTTCAGCGAGCTTTCCGCCGTGTGCGCGTGTCCCAGGGCACGAAGCGCCGGAAGTCGAACGTCGTCATCCGCGGCGGTGAGCACCCGGCAGAGCGCCGGCGCCACCGTCTTCATCGGCAGCGGGGAAGCCGCCGGAACCACCTGTGCCAGGCCCGACGCCGCTCGCTCCGAAATGTGCCCGATCAAATCCTTCACCAGCTTCTTCTCGGGGATGTCGAGTGCCTTCGCGAGCACGAGCTTGATATTCTCGGGCGGTGCACGGTCGACGAGCACCCCGGCGAGAGCCGTTTCCTCCCCCGGCTTCGCCTCGCCGGCCGGGGCGAGGAGAACCACCGGGATCCGGCGGCTGCCGAGCATCACCCGGAGCCCGTCCAGGTCGCCCAGGAACTCCGGGGCCAGGAGCACGACGTCGGGTTTCGGGAGTCCCGCCGCCAGGTCCAGTCCCGCGGCCAGCTCCGTCGCGTCCGTCACCCCGTGACCGAGCTTCCGCAGTTCCCCCTTGTAGTAGTTGATGACGTCCGTGCTGGGATGGAGGATGAGGACGGTGCGTGAGGGGAGTTCGTACATGAGTCCCCAGGCAAGGGCCGGAAGCACCTTCAGGTAGTTGTCGAACCGCCCGGTCCGGAGCGTCTCGCGCGCCTCGCCCCCCATGGGCAGGATGGATGCGGGAAGTCCGCTCGGCTGACACGTCACGATCGCGCAGGCGGCCGCGAAACAGACCGCACGGTCCTCGTCGTCGAGCGCCGCGAGAAGCGGATTCGCTTCCTTGATCTGCTCCAGGAGCGTGAAGCCCTTCCCCGCCCCCACCTCGCCCAGTGCCTGTGCCGCCTGGATGCTGATCCCTAAGTCCCCGTCGGCCAACGCCTTCTCCAGACACTTCTGGAGGGCCTCTTTCCCGCCCACCAGTATCGCCAGGTCGAGTGCCCGACGGACGTCCGTGTCGTCCGACCCCACGAGCTCCTGCTTCTGGGCGAAATAGACGGCGATCGCCATGGCACGCAGCGAGAGGTCCTCCTTGTCGAGCGCGAGTCCGTTGTACGTGGCGTCCTCCGCGAGCTCTTCGTTATAGAGCCTGCGGGAAACCAGGTCGTAGACCACCCACTTCTTCTCGGCCGACCACCTCCACACGGGGAGCTTGTCGCTGTCCATCGTGGGGAGGGTGAAATCCCTTTCGTGCAGGTAGGCGTCGGCGAGCTGGTAGTAGTTGAAGGCGGGGATCTTCGAGAGCGGGATGCCCTGACGGGGCTTGGCGGCGATCCGGACCAGTGCGTTCATGGCGGCCTCGCGTACCCGCGGAGCCGTCTCACGGTCCACCACGACCTGGCAGACGGCCGCCTGGGCCCGCACGTCCTGGAGTTCCCCCAGCACCCCCAAGAGCGCGATGCGAAGCGATTCGTTCGGCGAGTCGAGACACTCGATCGTCGGAAGCACCGCCGCACGCCTCAGCATCAGGAGTGCCGTCCGGCAAGAGACCGCGTGTTCCGTCTTCTGTGTGTCGGCCATGAGCCGGATGACGTGCGGGACGGCGAATTCCGACAGCTGCATGAGTCGTGCCAAGCCGAACTCCACCTCCGTCCCGTCCCCGGTGAGCTTGCCGACCATCTCGGTGATGTAGGCGTCGTCGAGACGCAGCTTCTCGATGGAGTTCTCGTAGAGCCGGGTCCACTCCTGGACGGCCTTGACGGTTTTCTCGTCGGCGAGCATGGTCGTGCGGAGCTGCGGGTCGAGCATGTCATTGAGTTCGGCGGCGGTGCGGGGGTCGGGTGCGGCGGCGATGACGCGGTTCATCATCTCGGCGGCGTCGACGGCACGACCCAGTCGGTAGAGGTCGAGAGCCCACTTGAACCGCTGGGTCTGATTCATCCTTCCCCATTCAATGGTTTCCCAGGGACTCTCGGCCGCCGCAAGGACGCCCGACTGCATGAGCGCCCAGCTCACGAGCACGATCAGGGCCACACGCTTCGTCATCACACGGTTCCTTTCCAATCTCCTCGGAAGGGCTCGAATCAACAGAGCACATTATTCTACCGGACGGAGATTATGAATCAACCCAAAAACGTCGCAGAGACGGGGTGCGGACGTCCGCGAGGCCCGCATACCAGCTATTCGGCTCTCCGAATCGCCGTGGTCTATATGTTGTGGGATGACGGACCCCGCTTAGACCCAGGCAGGCTCCTGAGAAAGTGGATGTGATGTCATTCTGATCCCGATGGAATCGGGACGCGCCGACGAAGAATCCGGCCCCCAATGGGAAAAGACAGTCCCTCCGGGCGCAGGCAAGACTCTTCGCCCCGACGGAATCGGGGTTCAGAATGACAAGAAGACACATCTAACAGCCTGCAGCTGTCGTCTCAGCACGATTCGAGTCGCGTCAGATCGTCGAGCGTTTCCCGAGACCGGACCACGCGGAACTTGCTCCCTTCCACCAGCACCTCGGCGGCACGCAGACGACTGTTGTAGTTGGAACTCATCGTCATCCCGTAAGCCCCGGCGCTGAAGACCGCTAGGAGCTCTCCGCGACGCACCTCCGGAAGCATCCGGTCGAGCGCTAGGAAGTCACCGCTCTCGCACACCGGCCCCACGACGTCGGTGCGCGTCAGCTTTCTCCCCCCCTCGGGTCCACTCGGGGCGGCGAGACTCTCGAACCGCTCGGCCTCCTCCGGCAGGAAGGGGGGACGTGTCGGCCAGACACGGTGTTCCGCCTGGTAGAGCGACGGACGGATGAGGTCGTTCATCGCCGCATCCACGATGACGAACCGCTTGTCACGGGACTCCTTGACGTAGAGCACGCGCGTGAGAAGCACCCCCGCGTTCCCTACGATGAACCGTCCCGGCTCCATGATGAAGCGTCTCGCGAGCGGCTCGACGACGGGGCGGATGGCCGCCGAGAATTCCTCCGCTAGCTTCGCCTCGCCTGCCTTGTAGAAGATCCCGAACCCGCCTCCCATGTCGATCGTCTCGATCCGGAAGCCGGACCGCTCCTCGTCCTTGACGAAGCGCGCGACCTCGCGGAGCGCCTCCACGTACGGCTCGACCACGGTGATCTGGCTCCCGATGTGGACGTGCACCCCGACGAAATCGACGTGCGGGAAGTCGCCCCGGCGCCCGAGCACCGCGTGAGCCCGCTCACGCTCCAGGCCGAATTTGCTCTCGTGTCTCCCGGTGCTGACGTAGGCGTGGGTTCCGGCTTCCACGCCCGGGTTGAGACGCAGTGCCACGTGCACCCGCTTGGCGAGCCGCGACGCGATGCTCTCGATGGCTTCCAGTTCCCCTTCCGATTCGACCGTGAAGAGGAGGATGCCGAGTCCCGCGGCGTATTCGATTTCGGAGTCGGTCTTCCCGACACCGGCAAAGACGATCTTCGACGGGTCGCCCCCGGCCTTCGCCACCCGGTGAATCTCGCCCGCCGACACCACGTCGAAACCGGCCCCCAGTCCCGCTAGCACCTTCAGCACCGCTAGGTTGGAACACGCCTTCACCGAGTAGCAGATCAGGGGATGCGCCCACGCGAACGCTTCCTCGATTTTCCGGTAGTGGTGGACGATGGTCTGGCGGCTGTAGACGTAGGCGGGCGTCCCGACGGCTTCGGCGACGTCGGCGAGCTTTACGTCCTCGCAGAAAAGCTCACGGTTCTGGAAATTAAAGAAGTCCATCGCCCGTCCTCTTTGAGCGTTCCGGGTGAACCGGTGCGCAGCGCCGTAAGGATACCGCGTGCGCCGGGGTTTTCAAGCCGATTATTCGGCAGTTCGTGCACAATTGCCATACTCCACAATCTGAATTCATGGGCCCTAATGCTGAATTTTCTTAATGCTATCCCTTGACATTTTTGATTTCCGGTCTATGATGACCGGCAAAGGGAGGTTGCGTCGTGCCGACAAAGAAGCCCGAAACATTCTCCCGGTGCCCCGGTTGTGGGGGGGCGCTGCGCGTGAGCCAGGTGAGCTGCCCGGATTGCGGGCTCGCAATCTCCGGCGATTTCTCGGGATCGCGCTTAGGTCTCCTCTCCGCCGAGCAGCAGCGGTTCGCCGAGGTCTTTCTTGCCGCGCGCGGGAACATCCGCGTGACGGAGGAGGTCCTCGGCGTCAGTTACCCGACGGTGCGCAAGCGGCTCGATGAGCTGGTCGCGGTGCTGGGCGGCGAGGCGATCGAGGCGGCCAGCCGCACGACGCGGCGCGACGAGGTCCTTTCGCAGATCGAGCGCGGCGATCTCCCGGCGAAGGAGGGGATTCGCATCCTGCGCGAACTAAAGGAGCCCGGACATGAGTGAGGAGATCCAGCGGATTCGACGGATGGTCGCTCAAGGCAAGGTGACCCCGGAGGAGGGCGAACAGTTGATCGCGTCGGTCGCTGAGGTGCCGCCGGCCGCGCATCCGCCGCCGATGCCGACGGCCGTCTCTACCACATCACCTCCCGTGCGCGCGTGGTGGGTGCTGTGGCCCCTCATCAGTCACGGTCTGATTCTCGCTGGCATCTGCGTAGTCCTCACCGTCAGCGTGCCGAAGTTCCAGGAGATCTTCAAGTCGTTGGGCGTGGACTTGCCCCTTATGATGCGAGTCGTGTTCACGGCGAGCAGCCTAGCGAAACACTGGGGGTTCTTGATCCTGCCAGCCTCCGCCGGGGCGCTCGCGTTGGACGCCCTGTTCTATGCCTTCCTGCGCCGACGCGGCTGGCATGTGGTCGCGGCGCTCTGGTGGTGGTGCATCACCATCCTCGGGATCCTGGTGGTCGCCTTCCTATGCCTTGGAACCTACCTGCCGTTGGTTACATTAATGCGTGCAATGGGCGCTTCTGCGGGAAGACCCTAGCGCCCCGCCCTCCATGCCGGGCATCGGGTCTTCGCTTCGCGGCGGACAAGTGCGTCGCCCCTACGGCAACAATCCTCAAGCCTCACGCCTCAAGCCTGTCTTTCCTCGATGACGATCGCGACCTCGATGGGATCTTCAAGCGGGATTCGCCGCGTGCGTTTCCACTTGTTATGACCCGAGAACCGAATACAATTCCCAGAAAGCGTTCAGCACGGTGATCTCGCTTGTCCGAACAGGGAAAGGCGAGCGACGATGTCCAGCCAACTGCTTGGGGTTCTGTTCGCCATGATGCTGTGCGGGGTGTGTCGAGCCGCCGAGCCGCCTGCACCCATCCCCGCCGTCCCCGCGGCGTCACCTGCCAGGAAAGCCCTGGAGGAAACCATCGCCCGACTGCGCCAGGCCGCGATGGCGAAGGACCAGGAGACCGTCCGGCTCATCACCGCCGACTGGGTTCTGCCCGACGCCGAGGCACGGTTCAAGGCCGCCTGGGGTGAAACTATCGGGACACAACTGGCCAAGGGGTACGGTCTGTGGACGAGTCAGTACTGCGGCACGGCCAAATCGCCTCTGGCCGACAACCTCCGCGTGCAGGTGTTCATGGTGCGGGTCGTGGAGCTGGGCGCGGACCGCCCGCCCCGGCCGGGACTGGAGGAACAACTGGTCAAGGGCTTCGCACCGAAATCGCCCGTGCTGTGCTTCTACCTGTGCAACGGCAAGTACGGCTGGGAGCTGACGTGGTTCCCGAACATTTATTTCATCCGCGACGGCGAGCACCTCCGCTGCCTGGGCGGAGCACGATACCTGGACTTCACCCCCGCGAGCCTCCCGGCGTCCGCCCCGGCCGACCCCACCCTTGACCAGAAGCCGACGCTCGAGTCCTTCACCCGGATGATCGACGCCCTGGATGTCGCCGCGAAACGCATGGACTGGAAGCAGGTCAAGTACCTGACCTCCAAGTGGCGGATTCCCGAGGAGGAGAAGTTCTTCAAGGGCCACTGGGGCGAGGAACGGGGGGCGCAGCTTGCGAAGGAATACGCCTCCTGCGCCTACAAGTACACGAACTTCCAGCGCTCGGAGATGGGGGACCGCTTCTGGCAGGGGCTGGAGCCCAAGCTCGAGATGGTCCCGGCCGACAGCAAGAACCTGAACAGGTTCCTCCAAGGCTACGTCGAGGCCACGGAAGGCAAGAGTCCCATTTTCATCGTCAAGCTGATGGACCCCAATTCCGCGAGACAGGCCTGGGGGAACATCCCGTTCCTGTACCTCGACGGGGCGTTCCGGATGATCGCCATGCCGGAGTATATGCCCAGCATGCGTCCGCGGTAGACCGTGGGGCAGGCACGCCCCTTGGCTCGTGCTCCCGGGCCGTGCCGTCGGCGCGGAGGCGGCGGGGAAACGGAAGCAGGCGGCCCAAATTCGCGCCGGGAGACGATGAGAGGGTCTCACTGGATCGCCCAGCCGCCATCGACGGACAGGGTCGCGCCCGTGACGAAACTGGCGGCGGGACTCGCCAGGAAGACGATGGGGGCATGGATCTCGTGCATTTCGCCCCAGCGGTTCATGGGCACCAGGCGCAGGAGTTCCTGGGCCTGGGCGGGGTTCTCCAGAAGGGGTCGGTTGATCTCGGTGGCGAAGGGGCCGGGACAGAGGCAATTGACGGTGACGCCCGTCCCGGCGAGTTCCACCGCCAGGGCCCGGGTGAACTGAAGCACCGCGCCCTTGGAGGCGCAATAGCTCGTCCGGCGGGCCAGGCCCTTCATGCTCAGTGCCGAGCCGACGTTGATGATCCGGCCGAAGTGCGCCTGGACCATGTGCGGGACGGCCGCCCGACAGCAGAGCATCACCCCGGTCACGTTGACCTGCTGCACCCGGTGCCAGTCTTCGTCCCGGATATCCTGGATGCGTGCACGGATGTTGATCCCGGCATTGTTCACCAGGATATCGAGCCGCCCGAACCGGCTGATCGCCGTCTCGACCATCGCCTCGACGCTCTTCCGGTCGGTCACGTCCAAGGTGCACGGGACGACTTCGGGAGAGCCGGCGGGTGACCCGCTCTGCTCGACGGCGCGTCGAACGTCCTGGGCCGCCTGGTCGATGTCCTTCCGGGTGCGGCTGCCCATGACGATCGCGGCACCGGCCCGTGCCAGGGCCACGGCCATCTCCTTTCCCAATCCGCGCGAAGCCCCCGTGATGGCGGCCACGCGTCCGGTCAGGTCGAACAAGTCGGACATGACTTACTCCCGGTCAGCAGGCAAGCAGGGCGACGCGCGCGTCGCCCCCAGCTTGACGTGCCTCAGGCCTTACTTCCTCAAGTCTCATTTCCTCACCAGCTCATGTACCCGCGGTCCCGGCGCATCGGGACCGCCAGTCGGCAAGCACGTCGGAGAGGGTCTGTTCCCAGGGGATTTCGGGGGTCCAGCCGCACACGGCCTGGATGGCTCGAGCGCTGCCGAAGATGATGTCGGGTTCGTCTTTCCGCTCCCGGCGCTCGGAAACGACCACCTCGATCTTCGCCGTGCTGAGCCTGAGGAGCCCGTCCAAGAGTTCCCGGACGCTGCGGCCGGCGCCGGAGCAAACGTTATAGACCGCCCCGGGTTCGCCCCTCTCGAGCACGAGGACGTATGCCCGGACCACGTCACGGACGTCGGTAAAGTCGCGCACCGGCGCCAGGTTCCCCACCTCGATCTTCGGCTCCTGGAGCCCGCGCTCGATGCGCGCGATCTGTCGCGCGAAATCGGGCGCGACGAAGTCGATGCTCTGACCGGGACCGATGTGATTGAAGGGTCTCACGCGGAGGATGGCGAGTCGTCCGCTGCGGGCGAACTCCGCACCCACGAGGTCGCCGGCGAGCTTGGTGGCGGCGTAGACGTCCTCCGGGGCGAGCGGTGAGTCCTCGGTGAGCGGCAACTCCGCCGGAGCCGCTCGGGCGTACTCCACCGCCGACCCGACGAAGAGGACTCGTGCCTTCGGGAGTTTCCGGGCGGCGAGCCGGTAGATCTGCCAGGTGCCGAGGAAGTTCACCTCCCACGCGAGGGCGGGGTCCCGGCGGCAGTCGCCCGGACGGCTGATCGCGGCAAGATGAAAGATCCAATCCGGGGCAACGTCTCTCAAGACCCGTTCGAGCGTCTTGGGATCGGTCACGTTGCCGGGATGTCTCGGGACGTCGGAGAGATCGGGCGGGAGCTTCTCCTGCGGAAGCGTCATGGCGCATGCGTCGTGCCCCTGGGCGCGGAGCAGACGCAGCAGGTGCACCCCCACGAAACCCGCCGCCCCTGTCACCAGTGCACGCATATCCTACGCTCCAAAGCCGGAACTCGGGGCTTCAGCGTTTGAATAAGGCCCAGGGCCGAGGGAGAAGCGGAAAGACCGTAAGTCGGGGTTTTCCTTCGGCCTTAGACCTTGGGCCTTGGGCCTTTGACCCTCAGGTGTTCCTGATCTCTTTAGCGACGCACTTGAGGTCGGCCTCGATCATGAGCTTCACCAGACCCTCGAAATCGACCGTCGGCGTCCATCCGAGCTTCTGCCGGGCCTGGGTGCTGTCGCCGAGGAGCAGGTCCACCTCGGCCGGACGCACGAACGCGGGGTCCACCACGACGTGCTTCTCCCAGTCGAGTCCCGCGTGCCGGAACGCTAGTTCCACGAACTCCTTCACCGAGTGCGTCGCCCCCGAGGAGATCACGTAGTCCTCGGGGCTCTCCCGATTCAGCATCATCCACATCGCCCGGACGTAGTCCCCGGCATACCCCCAGTCCCTCCGGGCGTCGAGGTTCCCGAGACGAAGCTCGTTGTCCAGCCCGTGCTTGATGCGGGCGGCGCCGTAGGTGATCTTCCGCGTGACGAATTCCTTCCCCCGGCGGGGCGACTCGTGGTTGAAGAGGATCCCGCCGCATGCGTAGATCCCGTAGCTCTCGCGGTAGTTCACCGTGAGGTAGTGGGCGTAGGCCTTCGCGACGCCGTAGGGGCTCCGCGGGTGAAAGGGGGTCCTCTCGTTCTGCGGAACCTCGCGGACCTTCCCGAACATCTCGGAGGAAGAGGCCTGGTAGAACCGGATGTTCCGGTTGACGAGTCGAATGGCCTCGAGCATGCGCGTGACGCCGAGTGCCGTGAACTCACCCGTCAGCACCGGCTGCTTCCACGAGGTGGGGACGAACGACTGTGCGGCGAGGTTATAGACCTCGTCCGGCTCGGAGGCCTGGATCAGCTCGATGATGGAAAGCTGGTCCAGGAGGTCCGCCTGGTGGAAGATGATCCGGTCGCGGACGTGGTTGATGCGCTCGAAGGTCTCCGTGCTCGACCGTCTGACCATCCCGTGCACCTCGTACCCCTTCTCGAGGAGCAGCTCCGCGAGGTAGGAGCCGTCCTGTCCGGTGATGCCCGTGATCAATGCGCGTTTCATGGCTGGCTCCTGGTCCGTCGGGGCGAAGCAGGCTTCGCCCCTGACATTCTCGACGAGCTGAAGAAGGGCGACGCATGCGTCGCCCCTGCGATGTCCCGCACCTGTCCCGGTGTCATCGGGATGCACACCACTCCTCAAGAAAGCGCGCGAGACTGTCCTGCCAAGTTGGGAATTCGAATCCCGTCAGCCGGGACAGGAGCGACGTATCGAGTGCCGAGTTCGCCGGGCGCACCGCGGGATACTTCGGCTCACCGGCATCGTCCCGGACGCCGACGAACCCGGCGACCCACTCCCAGGAGGTGATGGGACGGACGCACGTCTTGAGCCCCGCCTGTCGCACGATCTCGACGGCGAACTCGTACCACGAACACGAAGGTCCCCCGGCCGCATGAACGATACCACGGGCGTCGGCGTTGCACAACTCCCAAATGGCACGTGAGAGGTCACGGGTCCACGTGGGAGAGCCCCGCTGGTCGTCCACCACCGTGAGTTCCGGTTTCTCGCGCGCTAGGTTGATGATCGTCGTGACGAAGTTCCGCCCGCCTCTGCCATAGAGCCGGGCCGTCCGCACGATGAGGTGGTCCTTCGCCGCACGGGCCACAAGCCGTTCCCCTTCGAGCTTGCTCTGGCCGTAGACGCTGAGGGGGTAGGGCTCGTCGGTCTCGACGTAAGGCGCCGATTTCAGGCCGTCGAAGACGAAATCGGTCGAGATATGGACGAGTTTGGCACCCGAGGCGCAGGCGGCCGACGCGACGTTCCCGGCGCCCTCCGCGTTCACCCGCATGGCCTCCTCGCGATCCGACTCCGCGTCGTCCACGCGGGTATACGCCGCACAGTTGATGACGAGGTCCGGACGGAATCCGTCGAGGAGACGCTGGACGCTCGCACGGTCGGTGATGTCGACTTCGGGGAGGTCGGCCCCGGCGAAGCAGGCTTGGGGTGTGGGGCTTGAGGCGTCAGGCGCCCCAGGTCTGACTTCCTCAAGCCTCAGGCCTTCTTCGCGCAGCAGCTCCATGAGGGCCGAACCGAGCATCCCATGATGGCCGATCACCAGCACACGGTTCATCTAGCACCATTGGGGACTTGCAACTCGCAACTTGCAAGTTGAAAGTTGGAAGTTGCCCGGTCGGATGTGCGGGTTCAGATGTCTACGTCCGCGTTTTCGCCGGGAGCGGTCTCGTCCTCGGCCGGCTCTTCATCCAGGTCGCCGCCCGGTTCCGGGGGAGCCTTCTCGCGCTCGGTTCGCTTCGGCCGCGGTTTTTCCGGAACGTCCTCGCCTTCCGCCTTCGCCGGAGCTTCGGCGGACCCCTCCTCCGGCTCCTCGAGACCTTCCTCCTTGACCACCGAAGCGACGGAGACGAGTCGGTCGTCCTTCTCGAGCCGGATCAGCCGGACGCCCTGGGTGCTGCGTCCGATGCAGGACACGGTCGCGACCGGGGTGCGCACGATCATCCCCTGGGAGGTGATCATCATCAGGTCGTCCGCCTCGCGGACGTCCCGGGCCGCCACGACCTCGCCGTTCCGCTTCGTCGTCTTGATGTTGACGACCCCCTGGCCGCCCCGGTGCGTCAGGCGGTACTCGTCGAACGTCGTGCGCTTGCCGTAGCCGTTCTCACAGGCCGTGAGCAGCGTCGTGTTCTCGGAGACGATGACGAGGTCCACCACTTCGTCGTTCTTTCCGAGCCGGATGCCGCGGACGCCGGTGGCCGTGCGACCCATCGGCCGCACGTCGCTCTCGTGGAAACGGATGGCCTTGCCTTTCCTGGTCGCTAGGACGATGTCCTCCTGGCCGAAGCTGTGACGGACGCCGACCAGCCGGTCGCTCTTGCGCAGCAGGAGTGCGATGATCCCTCCGCGCTTCGGGTGTCCGAAGGCGCTCAGCACCGTCTTCTTGACGACCCCCCGGGAAGTGGCCATGACGAGGAACCCCTCGTCGAAGCTGCGCACCGGGACCAGGGCCGAGATGTTCTCGCCCTTCCCGAGCTGGAGCAGGTTGATGGTGGCGCGGCCCTTCGACTGCCGCCCGAGTTGCGGGATGTCGTAGACCTTCAGCCAGTGGACCTTCCCAACGTCGGTGAAGAAGAGGAAGTAATCGTGGGTGCTCGCGATGAGCAGCCGCTCGATGAAGTCCCCCTCCTTCGTGTCCGACCCGATGATCCCCTTCCCGCCCCGACCCTGCTTGCGGTAGCTCGACAGCGGCATCCGCTTGATGTACCCCTGGTGCGAAATCGTCACCGCCACGTCCTGCTCGGCGATGAGGTCCTCCATGTCGAACTCCTCGGCCTCACCGGTGATTTCGGTCCGCCGGGCGTCCCCGTAGCGGGCCTTCATCTCCTTCATGTCCTCACGGATGATGTCGTAGACCATGGCGTCGTGGGCGAGGACGTCGCGGTAGTACTTGATCTTCTCCTGGAGCTCCTTGTATTCGGTTTCGACCTTCTCGCGCTCGAGCCCGGTAAGCCGCGCGAGCTGCATGGCGAGGATGGCGTTGGCCTGGGCTTCGCTGAGCTGGAAGCGCTTCACGAGTCTCGCGCGGGCGGCGTCGACGTCGGGACTCTTCTTGATGGTATCGACGACCTCGTCGATGTGGTCGAGGGCGATGAGGAGTCCCTCGACGATGTGGGCGCGGGCCTCGGCCCGACGCAGGAGAAACCGCGTCCGTCGCACGATCACCTCGAACCGGTGCTTCACGAACGCCGCGAGCAGCTGCTTGAGGTTGAGCGTCGCCGGACGCCCGTCCATGATAGCCAGCACGTTGATGCTGAAGGTGTCCTGGAGCGGGGTATGCTTGTAAAGCTGGTTCAAGACGACGTTGGGGTCTTCGCCGCGCTTGAGCTCGACGACCAGCCGGATCCCCTCACGGTCGCTCTCGTCCCGCAGGTCGGCGATCCCGGTGATCTTGCCGCCGTTGACGAGAAGCGCGATGCGCTCCTTGATGACGGACTTCGAGATGTGGTAGGGGACCTCGGTAAAGACGATGTTCTGCCGGCCGCCGCGCGCCTGCTCGGTGTGCGCCCGGGCGCGGACCACCGCCCTCCCGCGACCCGTCATGTAGGCGTCCACGATGCCCCTGCGTCCGCAGATGAGCGCCCCCGTCGGGAAGTCCGGGCCTTGGACGAACTTCATCAGATCCTTCGGACCGGCCTCCGGGTGGTCGATGAGGTGAATCACCGCGTCCGAAACCTCGCTCACGTTGTGGGGAGGGATGGAGGTCGCCATGCCGATGGCGATCCCGACGGAGCCGTTGCAGAGGAGGTTGGGGAACTTCCCGGGGAGCACCACGGGTTCGGTGGTGGTCTCGTCGAAGTTGGGGCGGAAATCGACCGTCTCGCTCCCGAGGTCCTCGAGCATGTCCACGGCCTGAGGCATCATGCGGGCCTCGGTGTAGCGCATGGCCGCGGGCGGGTCCCCGTCGATCGACCCGAAGTTCCCCTGCTTCTCGATGAGGGGATAGCGGAAGGAGAAATCCTGTGCCATGCGGACGAGGGTGGGATAGATGACCTGTTCGGCCCCGTGCGGGTGATAGTTGCCGAAGGTGTCGCCGGTGATCTTGGCACACTTGCGGAATTTCGCACGCGGACTCAGTCCGAGATCGTTCATCGTAACGAGGATGCGACGCTGCGAGGGCTTGAGCCCGTCCCGGACGTCCGGCAGCGCCCGGTCCATGATCACGCTCACCGCGAAGTTCAGGAACGAATCCTTCAGCTCCTGCTCGATGTTGAGATCCCGGATGTCCTCATACTCGCCGGCCAAAATACACCTCCAGCAAACAAGGCCTAAGGTCTAAGGCCGAAGGCCGAGGGAGAAACAGAATAGCCCCGCTACGCGGACCTTCCTCGCGCCTCTGCAAATCTTGGGCAGTTCGCAGATCTCTATGCCGAATAAGGCCGAAGGTCCAAGGCCGAGGGAGAAGCAGAAAGCCCTCCGGTTCGGGAACCCTCCCCGGGTCTCTCCAACCTCCTGTAGTTCGTAGAGCTGCACGTCGATTAAGGCCGAAGAAAAAGCAGAAAGCCCCGCGCTCGCGAATCTTCCCTCGGCCTTCGGCCTTACGCCTTCGGCCTTTGCTCTTCCTCGTTCAGCCTGCGCTGCATGTCGCGCACGATCTTCGCAAAGATCAGGTGGAGTTGCCTCGCTTCCCGCCAAAGTTCCCGTGCCTCCTGCTTACACGCGGGCTCGGCGGTCGCAACCATCCGCAACCAGTACTTCGTCTCGCTCGCTTCTTTCCGGCAGATCGCCATCTTGTAGCAGAAGTCCCGGTCTGTGGGAGCATCATCCGCTTCGCTGTAGTTGGCGCCGATGCTGGTCGCGGAGGCCACCAGTTGCCGGATGATGGGCCGGTTCGCCGTCACGTCCGGAATGTTCTTCGCCAGCCGGAGGGTCGCCTCGGCGAATCGCGCCGTGCGCTCGCCGAGGTCGAACTTCTTCCGTGTCGGCCTCTCGCTCATTATTGCGTCCTTTGGCCTTCGGCCTTCGGCCTTAGACCTTCGGCCTTTCCGTCAGATGTCTAGGAACTTCACCTCGAGCGCGTGGTCCTCGATGAATTCCTTCCGTGCCTCGACGTTGGTGCCCATGAGGACGGTGAACATCTTGTCGGCACTAGCGGTGTCTTCGAGTTTGATCTTCTTGAGGGTCCGCCTGGCGGGGTCCATGGTGGTTTCCCAGAGCTGCTCGGCGTTCATTTCGCCGAGCCCCTTGTAGCGCTGGATTTCGAGGCCTTTTTCGCCGAGTTCGCGGACGGCCCGGAGTACCATGCTGAGCGACGAGACCGGGTGGTCGCTCCCGTCGGCGCGCACGACGAAGGGCGCCGGCTTGGCCTCATCCGGCGCCTCCTCCGGTTCCGAGTACTGCTCGAGCTTCAGCCCCATCTTCTCCAGACCCTGTGCCAGGACCTTCAGCTCGTTCGAGACGTGGAGCTCGTGGACCTCGATGTGCTCGGCCGCCTCGGCGCCGTTCTCCGTGTGCTCTTCCTCCCCGACGACCTCCAGCTCCGTTCCCGTCCGCTTCTCCTCCGCACGGATGAACTTGTCGAGCTCCTGCTGCGAATAGAAATACCGGCCCTTCTCCTCGAGGAAGACGCGAAAGATCGGGAAGACCCCCTTCTTGTCGCGAAGGGCCAGGAAGTCCCTCAGCGACATCCCCGTCCGCAGGACCACCCGTTCGCGCTCCTCCACCTGGACGAGGATCTCGAGGAGATCGCGGAGCGGCCGGCCGGAGAGCGCTTCCTTCCGGCCCTGAATGGAAAGCTCCGCGCCCTCCAGTCCCAGGTTCAGAAGGTCGGCCTTCATCTGACTCTCGCTGACGTAGTAGTTCACTTTTTTCTTCCAGACGACGCGGTAGAGGGGCGGCTGTGCGCAGTAGATGTGTCCCTTGTCCACGAGGTCACGCATCTGCCGGAAGAAGAAGGTGAGGAGCAGGATCCGGATGTGACTGCCGTCCACGTCGGCGTCGGTCATGATGATGACCTTCCCGTAGCGGCACTTCGAGCCGTCGAACTCGTCGGCGCCGATGCCCGTGCCGACGGCCGAGATGAGCGTGCGGATCTCTTCGTTCGACAGCATCTTGTCGATGCGGGCCTTCTCGACGTTGAGGATTTTCCCGCGCAGCGGGAGGATCGCCTGGAACATCCGGTCCCGTCCCTGCTTGGCACTCCCGCCCGCCGATTCCCCCTCGACCAAGTAGAGCTCGGTGCTCTCGACGTCGCGGCTGGTGCAGTCGGCGAGCTTCGTGGGGAGGTTCCCGCTGGAGAGGGCGCTCTTGCGCCGGGTGAGGTCCCTCGCCTTTCGCGCCGCCTCCCGGGCGAGGGCCGCCTGGACGGCCTTCCTGGCGACCGCCCGGGCGGTCGCCGGGTGCTCCTCGAAATACGTGTTCAGCATGGTGTTCGTCGCGGACTCGACGATCCCCTGGACCTCCGAGTTCCCGAGCTTCGTCTTCGTCTGTCCCTCGAACTGCGGCTCCGGAACCCGGACGCTCACCACGGCGGTGAGTCCCTCGCGGAGATCCTCGCCCGTCGGCGTCACCGAGTCGTCCCGGAGAAGCCCGGCGTTCTTGGCGTAGGTGTTGATCGTCCGCGTCAGCGCCGAGCGGAACCCCGACAGGTGCGTCCCGCCCTCCACCGTGTTCACGTTGTTGCAGTAGGTGTAGATGCTTTCGGTGTACCCGTCGTTGTACTGGAGTGCCACCTCCGTCTGGATCTGGTTCTCCTCCCTGGCGAAACAGATGATGTCCTTGTGAACGACCTCCTTCCCCTCGTTGAGGAACTTGACGAAATTCTTGAGCCCGCCGTCGTGCTTGAAGGCGACCTCCCTGCCGGTCTCCTCGTCCTTGAGACGGAGCTGGAGTCCGGCGTTGAGGAACGAGAGTTCGCGGAGTCTGGCGGCGAGCGTCTCGAAGTCGAACGTGGTGACCTGGAAGATCTGGGGGTCCGGCTTGAAGGTGACCTTGCTGCCCGAGGTCTTCGATCTGCCCCACTTCTTGAGCGGGGTCTTCTTCGCCCCGCGTGCGTACTCCTGGTGATAGACGTGTCCGTCCCGTCGGCTCTCCACCTCCAGCCACTCGCTGAGGGCGTTCACCACCGTGATGCCGACGCCGTGGAGCCCCCCCGAGACCTTGTAGCTCTGGTGGTCGAACTTCCCGCCGGCGTGCAGCATGGTCATGATGACCTCGAGCGCCGGCTTCTTCTGCTCCTTGTGCTCGTCCACGGGAAAGCCGCGACCGTTGTCCCTCACGCTCAGCGAGCCGTCGGCGTTGATCGTCACGTCGATGGCCGTGCAGAACCCGGCCATCGCCTCGTCCACGGCGTTATCGACCACTTCCCAGGCGAGGTGGTGGAGTCCACGACCGGCCGTGTCGCCGATGTACATCGCGGGACGCTTGCGGACCGCCTCGACGCCGCCGAGCACCTTGATGCTCGACGCATCGTACCTCGCCGCGCCCTCGTTCGCGTTTCCTTCCTTCGTCACTCGCATCTCCCCGTCAAGAACCGCTGGACAGCTTGAAACGGATCTCCTCGATGTGCTTGCGCTTGATGCGTTCCTGAAGGCCCCTGAGGAGCTCAGGTCTGCGGAACCCGGCGAGTTCGGCCAGGAGTGCCGGGGAGTCCACCTCCACGCGGAGGACTCCGCGGCGAATGGTCCGGGCGAGCCTCGTGTGCCCGGCCGCCTCGGGGCCCACGAGGTCACACCACGCGCGGCCCACCTGGTCCTGCAGGGTCTGCCGACTGAGGCCCGATCTCTCAAGGAACGAGGCGACGGCCTCGCGCAGCGTGTGGATGGGTCGCCTGCGCCGGTCCTGCGTCACGACTCCTTCACTCCCCCATGATGTTGATGGGCATGACGACATAGAGGTAATCCGCGTCGTCGCGCAGGACCGCCGGGCGTGTGGGGTCCTTCATCTCCATGACCACGTCCTCGGCACTCAGCACCCGCAGCACGTCGATGAGGAAGTTGGGGTTGAAGGCGATCGACAGGTTCTCGCCGGGGAACTCCACGGCGAGTTTAACCTCGGCTTTGCCGGCCTCGGGGGCCTCGCTGGTGAGGACGAGAGCATCCTTGGAAAAATCCATACGCACCGAGCGGGCCTCCTCGGTGGTCAAGAGCGCCGCCCGCCGGATCGCCCCGAGAAACGCCTCCCGCTTCAGCGTCACCTTCTTGTCGTTGTCCTTCGGGATCACTTCCTTGTAGGGCGGGAAGTGTCCCTCGACGAGCGCCGAACTTACCAGCGCCCGTGCGCTCTGGAACGTGATCCTGTTCTCCTCCACCTTGATCCCTACCGAGTCATCTTCTTCCGTCAGCACCCTCCTCACGTGCTGGAGCGCCTTCGCCGGGACAATGATGCTCCCCAAGCCTTCTGCCACGCCTTTCGCTTTCCTCCGGATATGAGCGAGGCGGCGGCCGTCCGTTGCGACCATCTCGATGTGGTTCGCCCCGAAGATGAAGCAGACGCCGTTCAGTGCGTAGCGGGTGCTTTCGCTGGCGGCCGCGAAGACTGTCTTATCGACCATCTCGACGAAGTCGGCACGCGCGAGCGTCACCGGACTGGTCTTCATCATCTCGGGCACGTCGGGGAAATCCGCTGGGTCGTCGCCGAGCATCTCGAACGTGCTGTCCCTGCCGCGCACGCAGCATTTATGGTCAGTTACCTCGACATCCATCTGGTCGTCGGGCGACTCCCTGAGGATCCCGAGGAGCCTGCCGGCCGACACTGCGACCGAACCGGCTCGTGAAATCTCCACGTTCTCGAGGCGAAACCGGATGCTTACCTCAAGATCCGTGGCCATCACGTCCAGTTGCTTATTCTCCGCGACCATCTTTACGTTCTGGAGGATGGGTTTAGCCATCTTCGTCGAGGCCAAAGCACCTGCAAGCTGGACCGCTTCATACAGCGCCGCGCGTTCACACTTGAGCTTCATGTAACCCCCTCCTAATTCTTACCATAAAGCTTTTTAGAGAGTAGTAGTTGTAAGAGCCGCCGAGTCGCGGTGCATAACGTTCGAGCGTATATCACAACCTCTGTTTCTTAAAGGAGTTACGTCTATATTCCTTGCACGTAACCCTGTCAGCAACCTTATAGGAACCCTGTGCGCTAAACGGGTGTTCCTGACAAACACAGATGCCGTATCGACGCGGAGCGCCGCGGGTGCCACGAGTGGTGCACGTTACGCTAGCCTTACTGACACGTTGCATACAGCCCGTTTGCCGGACTACACCCCCGCCTCAAGTTCCTTGTTCAGCACTTGCGTGATCTCTTCGATCTCGTGGGCAAGCGGCTTGTGTTCCCTCACCTGCTTCTCCACCTTGTCGTAGGCGTAGAGGATTGTCGTGTGATCGCGTCCGCCAAAGAGCGCCCCGATTTCCTCGAAGGACAGGTTCGTCAACTGCCGTGCGAGGTACATGCCCAACTGTCGCGGCAGGGCCACGGACCGTGAGCGCTTCTTCGAAAGCAGTTCCTGCGTCTTGAGACCGAAGTGTCTAGCGACGGCGTCCTGGATCTGTGGGACGCTGATCACACGGGGACGCTTCGAACCCTGGGTCGCGAGCGCCTCGCGTGCCACCGCGACGGTGATCGACCTCCGACTGAGCGAGGCGAAGGCGGCCAGGCGCACCAGTGCCCCCTCAATCTCCCGGATACTTCCTTCCACACTTGACGCGACGTGCTCGAGGACGTCCTGCGGCACGCTCATTCGACGGGTGCTCGCCTTGCGCGTAAGGATCGCGAGCCTCGTCTCGTAGTCAGGGGTTTCGAGGCTCACGACCAACCCCCACCGCAGCCGCGAAATGAGTCTCTCCGAGAGTCCATCGATACTCTGTGGCGGGCGATCTCCTGAGACCACCACCTGCTGCTTCTGACTGTGAAGCTCATTGAAGATGTGGAAGAACTCGTCCTGTGAGCCCTGTTTGTTGGCCAGGAGCTGCATGTCATCAAAGGCAAGGAGCGAAAGGGCGCGGAATCTGGCGCGAAACGCATCGAGCGTGCTTTCCTCCTTGGCGCGCACGAGTTCCGCGACGAACTCCTGAGCGGGGACATAGGCGATCATCTTGGCGGGGTGCAGCTCCAGGAACCGATGACAGATCGCTTGAAGGAGATGCGTCTTGCCCATTCCCACGTGGCTGTGAACAAAGAGCGGATTGTATACGGTGCCGGGACACTCTGCGACGCTCCGGGCGGCCGCCTGGGCCAGGCGGTTGCAGTTCCCGACGACGAAAGCGTCGAGTTGGTAAGCCTTGTTGAGCTGCGGTGACTGGAGGCCCGACGTGGCCTCCTGTTCGAGACTTGCTTCCTCGGCCACGCTGCCTATCGAGGAATCGACTTCGAAATGCACGTGAGGTGCGAACCCGCAAACCCTGCGAATCGCTTCCTCGACGGTCGAGCGGTAATTGCTATCCAGCCAGTCGGCATAGAAGCGATTGGGGACGACAAGCTGGACCTCTTCGCCCGCTAGAGACGTGAACTGTACCCTTTTGAACCAGGTGTCGTACTGCTGTTTTCGGAGGGTCTTGCGGATCTCTGCCAAAACGTCCTGCCAGCGGTTATTATCAGTCGTGGTCATGTGGCTCTGCCAGGCGAAGCGGGATGACGCATCTCATTGACTGGTAACGAGTTCCGGCGTAGCCTCAGGCCTGAGGAATTGCCGTTTTGGATGGTCCATTATGGTAGTGAATAAGCGGTGGAAAGTCAAAGGAAAAGCGAGGCAAGCACCAAAGAAAATGGAGGGTCATAACCTCTTTGGCAGCAAGTACTTATGTGTGGCGATGGGGCCGGAAAAAGCCCTCCCGGAAGGATGGGATAGAGAGCCCCCAAACCCAGTGGGCCAATACGCTGTAACCACTTGGAACACAACGGGTTATGACAAGAGAACGTGGAAATGGGCCTTCAGCACAAAATTCACCCCTTTTCGGGGGGTGCAAATGCCCGTCGGAGGAGCATCCAGGTGGGTGCCCCATGGCCGTCGCCGGTCGCCGAAAATCCTTGAATCCACAGGGGATAAGCTATATTATTCCGAGGTTCTGGGGGGTGGATGCCTCGATAGTCTTTCAGCCCCGGGATCGACTGCTCCGAGGTGCAGCGGGTCGCCCGCTCACAAGCGATTCCAGACAGCGTTTCTCCCCCGTTTGAAAGGCAGAGGGGTGTGGCAGAGACAGCACCGGCACGCCGCATAATCTACCTTGTTCCGGCACTCGATGACGTCTGCGTGCGCCACAGGGTGGACGTGTTCATCCCCACTCTGGAGGAGCGGGGTTGGTATGTGGAGAAGTGGGTGGTGCCGCCGGGGGTGCATCGGCGGGTACGGTTATTCTGGGGGCTCCGGGGGGCGGACGTCGTCGTGGTGGTGAGGAAGCTTTTCCGGCAGGTCCAGGTACAGGTTTTGCGGTGGTGCAGTCGGCGGCTTGTTTTTGATTTCGACGATGCGATTATCTATCGCGACTCGAACCGTCGCGACCAGTACAGTCAGGCACGGGCGTGGCGATTCGGCCAGATGATGCATCGAGCGGACCACGTGATCGCGGGGAACGAGTATCTGGCGGGTCTGGCGGTGAGTTTTGGCGGACATTCGACCATCGTTCCCACGTGTGTGGACGACGTTCGCCTCACCCCGAGGGGACGACAGCGGATGGGCGGGAAGGTAGTCATCGGGTGGATGGGCAGTCGGAGCACACTGATGTATCTGGAAAGCCTTCGGAAAGTGTTCGAGGAACTCGGGAGACGGTATGGCGCGTCGGTGGTGCTCAAGGTGGTGTGTGACAAGTTCCCGGGCCCGATGGGTGTCGAGGTGGCGGAGAAGTCCTGGTCGCTAGCGGACGAACTGGAGGACCTGCGCAGTTTCGACATCGGGATCATGCCGCTGCGGGACGACGTCTGGACGCGCGGGAAGTGCGGGTTCAAGCTGCTCCAGTACATGGCCGTCGGCATCCCGGTGGTCGCCTCACCGGTGGGAGTGAACAACCAGATCGTCATCGACGGCGAGAACGGCTTCCTGGCGAAGAACCGTGCGGAGTGGACGGACGTGCTGGGAATGCTCATCGAGGACATGGATTACCGGCGGAACGTCGGCATCCTGGGTCGGGAGTCCCTGCGCGGACGGTACACGGTTTCCGACTGGGCCGGACATTACGCACAGGTGATGGAAGAGATTGCCGGCCCGGTCGGCGGAGCGGAAGAGGCCTGAGTGCTGGATTTCATAAATCCCTGTAGGGTTGAGAAGCCCCGTATCGCAATGGTGGGACAGGCATTCTTGCCTGTCCGAGCGGGGACAGACAGGAATGTCTGTCCCACCATGGGTTCGGCTAACCCTACACGAATTTATGAAATGCGGCACTGAGGGGCGCGCCCGGCGTCGCGCAGCGGCGACGGGACGCACCGGGCCTTCCAAGCACGCTTTGCTCATCGGAGGTCATGCGGGAACGATGACATGGACAGCTCCTTCACGGAACGACACGAACTCGGCCGCGGACGGTGTTCGTGAGGTGACCGTGAACGGCGTGCGGTGGGTGGTTCGCCGGGAGCTCGCCGACTTTCTGCTTGACGCCGGCGCGCTCGACGTCTGGAAGCTCGCGGAACACCCGTCGGTGCGACTCGTGAAGAAGGGACAGCACCGCGTGGTGTTCCGGGTGAGTCTGCCGCGGGACGGGCACGAACCGCTCGAACTCTTCGTCAAGATCTTCCTGCTGCCGCACCTCCGCGACCTCCTGCGCTACATGGTCCGTCAGGGCCGGGGGATGAAAGAGTGGAAGACGGCACAGGTCCTCGAGCGGATCGGCATCCCGACGGTACGCTGTGTTGCGGTCGGCTCGCGCCGGGTGGCCGGCGTCCTCCGCGAGGACTGCATTATCACCGAGGCCGTCCCCGACGTCGTGCCGCTGGATCGCTTCGTCTCGGAAGAGTTGGGCAGGATGACGCCGGCGGAGCAGGGACGGCTCATCCGGGGTGCCGCCCCGGTGCTGGCCGAGTTCGTCCGTCGGCTGCACGACGGGGGCGTCCATCACCACGACTTCCACGGGGGAAACATCCTCCTGCGGAAGGACGTGGAGGGCATCCGGCGACTCCTGTTGATCGACCTGCACGTGGTGACGTGCGGGGGACCGCTTCCCCTGGGGGCCAGGCTGCGGAACCTCACACAGCTCAACCGGTTCTTCTCCACGGCCGTCTCGCGCACCGCACGTCTGCGGTTCTGGAAGCAGTACCTCCGCGGGATCCCCTTCCTCGAACGCACGTGGCGCGAGTACGCCCGGCTCGTGGAAGAGCATACCGTCTCCTCCCGACGGTCGCTCTGGAAGAGCCGGGATCGATACTGTCTCCGCACGAACAAGGCCTTTCGCAGGTTCCATCTGCGCGGGATGCGCGGACACACCGTGCGCGGACAGATCCGAATCCCGGAGGAAGTGCTCAAGAGGATTGGCGGCGAGGGACTGGTTCTGCCCGACGCGGTGCTGCTCAAGGATTCTCTGAGCACGCGGGTCTGGGAGCAGACGGTTGATTTCGGCACCGAGCATTGTACGATAGTGATCAAGCACGAGCGGCGGGAGTGGGGGGCGAAGCTGCTGAGGACGTTTCTCCGACGGGTGGGGGCGCTCAGGGAATGGCGGCTGGCCTACGCGATGAGAATCCGCGGACTCCCGGTGGTCGAGCCGCTCGCCGCCATGGAACGACGGACGATGGGACTGCTCCGGGAGAGCTACCTGGTCACCCGGAAGGTCGAGAACGTCGGAAACCTGGAGCAGTTTGTCCAGAGGACGTTCACCGGGGAACTCTCCCAGGAGACCCGTCGCCTGCGTCGGCGGATGGCCCGGTCGCTGGGTCGGCTCATCCGTGCGCTGCACGCATGCGGGTTCACGCAGCGTGACCTGAAGCCGGCCAACATCCTCGTGTGTCCCGCGGACGCCGTGTCCTCGGAAGTCCGGTTCACCCTGGTCGATTTCAAGGGTACCCGGCAGCGCACGAGGGTTTCCGAGCCGGACCGGGCCAGGGACCTCGCCCGACTCGCCGCCGGGTTCGTCGGCACCCAGGGAGTCCGCACGACCGACATGATGCGCTTCCTCGACGAATACCTGAGCGGGAGTGGGATGTCGCACGCCCGTCGGCGCACGTTCCTGGCGATGATCGACCAGGGGATCCAGGAGAAGCGGAGGCGCCGGAATCCGGAGGGACTTCGTTGAACAGGCGAGCAGGTGAACACCAGACCGCAGTGGAGCCATCGCGGGATGCGTCGTCTGTTCTTGTGTCTGGTGCTCAACCGGGGTCCCCCAAGGCAATGAGTCGCGTGTGCGGTCCCCTCGGCGGCAAAGCCGCTAGGATACTGATTGTGAAGCCGAGTGCCTTCGGGGACGTCGTGCACAGTCTGCCGTTCCTGAGGGTGCTCCGGCGGAACTTCCCAGACGCTTACATCGCGTGGGTCGTCAGCCGCGCCAACGCGGACCTCCTCGTGGGGCATCCCGAGCTCGACGAGGTCATCCTCTTTGAGCGGGAGCGCTGGGGCGGCCTGACCGGTTTCGTGCGGCGCGCTCGTGAGCTTTGGCGGTTCGTTCTCGGCCTGCGCCGGGGGAGATTCGACCTGGTGGTGGACCTGCAGGGACTCCTGCGCAGCGCCCTCGTGAGCTACCTGTCGGGGGCTCCGCGACGCGTGGGATTCGCCGGCGCACGCGAGCTGGGGCACCTCTTCTACAACATCCGTGTTCCGTCGCGACCGCGGGATGACCACATGCACGCGGTGGACCGGTACCTGGAAGTGGCCCGGAAGCTCGGACTTACCTGGAGCGGCCGAGCGGTGTTCCACGTCCCCCTTGGCGAGGAGGCGAAACGCTTTGCACGTGACTATCTCGCCGCGGAGAATCCGCAGGACCGGCCGCTGGTGGTGATGCTCCCTTCCTCGCGATGGGTGACGAAGCGCTGGCCGGCCGACCGCTTTGCGGAACTGGCCGACCGTGTCGTAAGCCGGCTCGGCTCGACGGTGCTCTTCCTCGCCGCGGAGCCGGACGTGCCGCTGGTCGAGCAGGTCCGCGGGAGGATGAAGGAGCGTTCGCTGAGTCTCGCCGGGAAGACGACGCTCAAGCAGTCGGCGGCGGTGCTCGAGCGCGCACACGTGGTCGTCGCCAGCGATACCGGGCCGATGCACCTCGCCGTGGCACTCGCACGACCGGTGGTGGCGCTCTACGGCCCGACCAGTCCCCGACGCACCGGCCCGTACGGAGGCACGGTGCGTCTCTTCGCAAGCACGCGCGAGTGTGCCCCGTGCTTTCGGCCGAAGTGCAAGCATGCGGACTGCATGAGGGACATCTCCGTGGATGACGTCTATGAGGCGGTCCGCGGTTTCGTGGAGAGCAGCCGATGAACTACCTCGCGCGTCTCTGGCACTACGTCGGGCACTATAAGGCCCGGCTGGTCCTCGGGGCGTTTCTCGGGGTGCTCAGCGCCGCGCTCAACGTGGCTAGCCTGCCCATGATCCGCAAGGTGTTCGAGACCCTGTTCGAGCAGCAAGGCCCCCGGTCGCTTCGCGGACTGGCGGAGCACGACTGGCTCGGGCCGCTGAGGGAGCCGCTGGGACGCCTGGCGGACTATCTCCTCGCGGACCGGCTCCGCGCACTCGTCGTCGTCATGGGAATCCTCGTCGTCCTCAAGCTGCTCCAGGGGCTCTTCAAGGGCCTTCAGGAGTACTGCACCACCTACGTCGCTGGGCACAGCGCCATCGACATCTCGAACGACCTGTACGCGAACGTCATCGACCTGCCCGTCGCCTTCTTCGGCCGGGAGCGCAACTCGCAGGTGATGAGCCGGTTCACCAACGACATGGCCAACGTCGAGCAGGGCCTCGACACCCTCTTCGGCAAGACCATCCGCGAGCCGCTGAACCTGGTCGGATATCTCCTCTACTGCCTGTGGCTGGCGCCCGGACTCACGCTCATCTCGCTCGCGGTCATGCCGTTCGTCGGAGTCGGGGTGGTGCTTCTAGCCTCGAAGGCGAAGCGGGGGGCCCGCCGGGCCCTCGAAAGCAAGGCGAGACTCCTCGGCATCCTCAGCGAATCCTTCGCCGGGATACGCATCGTCAAGGTCTTCCAGGGAGACCACTACGAGAAGCAGCGCTTCCGGGAGGAAAACGCGAGACTCTTCCGGCAGAACCTCAAGGTGGTGAAGGCGGAAGCGGCGACGGGGCCGCTGGTCGAGTTCCTCCTCTTCGTCGGCGGGGTGCTGGTCATCATCGTGAGCGGGTACTACGTAATCGAGGGCTCGCTCGCCACGAAGGACGTGATGACCCTGTTCGTCGCACTGAGTCTGGCACTGGACCCGCTGCGCAAGCTGGCCAACGTCGGCACGCGCTACCAGCACGCGAAGACGGGCGCACAGCGCATCTTCGAATACATGGACATGGATGCAGAGAAACTGGCCGCGGCCGGCTCCGTGGACGTCCCGAAGCTCGCACGGTCCATCCGCTTCGAGCACGTGAACTTCAGCTATGACCCGACGAGTCCCGTGCTCACCGACATCGACTTCGAGGTCCACGAGGGGGAGGTCCTTGCGATCGTGGGTGCATCCGGGGTCGGGAAGACCACGCTCGTGAACCTGCTCAGCCGGTTCTACAGCCCGAGTTCCGGGCGGATCCTCTTCGACGGCCGGGACATCGCGGAAGCCAGCCTGCGCTCCGTCCGCCAGCAGATCGGCCTGGTGACGCAGGAGGTGCTGCTCTTCGACGACACGGTGCGTGCGAACATCGCCTACGGCGTCGCCGAGCCGGATGAGCTCCGGGTGCTGTCGGCGGCGAGGGCCGCGCACGTGAGCGAGTTCGTCGAGCGGATGCCCCAAGGGTATGACACGGTGATCGGGGAGGGCGGTGTGCTGCTTTCGGGCGGCCAAAGGCAGCGTCTAGCGATTGCCCGGGCCATCTACAAGGACCCGGCGGTGCTGATCCTCGACGAGGCGACCAGCTCGCTCGATTCCGAGAGTGAGCACCTCATCCGGCTAGCGCTTTCGGAGTTCGAGCGGGGGCGGACGACGTTCGTCATCGCCCACCGTCTCGCGACGGTCGAGCGGGCGGACAAGATCATCGTGCTCGACCGGGGACGCATCGAGGCCGTCGGCACACACCGCGAACTCGTCGAGGCGAGTGACGTCTATCGCGGACTTTACCGGAGACAGTTCCGCGATGTCGCCGCGCCAAGTAACGCGAACGGCGGGGAGAACGCACAGGGAGAATAGCCGTGCTGATGCACATGCCGACGAGGTGGGGCGTGGCGGTGCTGGTCGTGACGGCGGTGTGCCTGGGTGCGTACTACGTGCTGGTGGTGGAGGCGGAGCGTGCCGGCGACTGGAGGATCTACCAGGGACGCGGCAGGGTTGGGCAGGATTCGGGAAGCGGCGTCCGCTACCTCGACGTGAGCTACCTGGTGAAACACCCGGCGCGACCTCTCTTCGGGTACGAGCGGCTCGGACGGCCGCACTCGGCGAAGCCCCAGGCCTCGCTCGTATTCGAATACCAGAGCGAGTGGCCGGCGGCGCTCCTCGTGCAGGTCTACGAGCGGGACGGGTCGGTCTACCAGGCACGCGTCGAACTGGAGCATGCGGAGGCGTGGAAGCAGGTGTCGCTCGACGAGACGCGCTTCACCCTGCGGGCCTCTCCCGGAAACACGGACGAGAACCGACACCTTGATTTCGACCAGCTTTCCTCGCGCGTGGATTTCTACGACGGCACCGGGGTGACCGCCCCATCCACGACCTTCGCGAACCGGCTGAAGCTGACGCTCCCCTTCTTCGCCGTGGGCGAAACGCCGAAGCCGGACAACATACAATGAGTCGGGGACTTTTATGCGGGTACTGGGCATCGATCCGGGGACGATCGTCTCGGGCTACGGCATCGTGGACAGCGTCGGCTCGAAGATGAAAGCGGTCCACTTCGGGGCGGTGCGCGTCCGCGAGGGCATGACCTTCCCCGAGAGGCTGGTCCACATCCACAAGGGACTTCTCGACGTCATCCGGCAGTACAGACCCGAGGTCGCGGCCATCGAGAGGCTCTTCGTGGGGAAGAGCATGGAAAGTGCGATGCGGACCGGTGAGGGTCGCGGGATCGCCGTCTTGACCGCGGCACTGGAGAACCTGCCGGTCTACGAGTACACCCCGGCGGAGGTGAAAAAGGCCGTGGTCGGCGTCGGCGGAGCGCACAAGACCCAGGTCCAGGAAATGGTGCGCATCCTCCTGGGGCTCGAGAAAATCCCGCGGCCGCAGGACGCCGCCGACGCCCTCGCCATCGCCATCTGTCACTGTGGGCGGCTGCGTTTCCGATAGGAGACCTCGCAGCGTGTCCGGCATCGGTCCTTGGGAGTTGCTTATCATCGGGGCGATCCTGTGTGCCCTCGTCGGCGTGCCGGTGCTCGTGGTGGTGGTTCTGCTGGTGCTTTTCAAGAAGAAACAGTGCGGCCAGGGGATAGGGACAGGGACAATGCGGGCAGCGCTTCCGGCACTGGTCTTCCTGGGTGGGTTCTGGGCGCTCTCAGTCGGCGTCTCCGCGGCGGGCGCCGAAACGGGGGAAGCGAAGGAGACGCCCGAGAAGGTTCTCGCCGAGATGAAGAAGGAGCTCGGCGACGGCTTTCAATATCGCGCCGTGCGCTGTTTCGCCGCCGCCAGCGACGCGGACCCCGCCTCGTTCGACCGCATCGCGCACTTCACCCTCGGCGACTGCTACGACGCCTACGAGAAGCAGTTCTTCAAGACGCGTCCGGCGCAGGTCTACCGCGTCTACCTTTTCAAGGACGACGCGTCGTACCGGAAGCACGCGAAGGAGCTCTTCGGGAGCGTCCCGGACACGCCTTTCGGGTATTACCTGGACAGTCGTCGGGCGCTGGTGATGAACATCGCCACGGGCGGGGGCACGCTCGTGCACGAGATGTTCCACGCACTGGTGCGCGTGGATTTCCCGGACATCCCGGCCTGGGCCAACGAGGGACTCGGTTCCCTCTTCGAGCAGTGCCACGTCACGGATGAGGGTCTCGTGGGACTCGTCAACTGGCGACTGCCCATCCTCCAGGACGCGATCCGGAAGAACGAGCTTCCGACGCTCCGGAAGATCATGACCGTGGACGACGCCGCGTTTTACGCGGCGCGCGCGGGCAACTACGCGGGGGCGCGGTACTTCATGATGTACCTGCAGGAGAACCGGAGGCTGGTGGACTTCTACGCCAAGTTCCGCGACAACTTCAAGAAAGACAGGACCGGGGTGCGCTTCGCGGAAGAAGTCCTCGGCAGGAAGCTCGAAGAAGTGGAGCCCGACTGGCGGAAATGGGTCATGGGACTCAAGCGATGACGGTCGGCGCGCTCACTCGACGCGGTAGGCGACCAGCTCGTCATCCCGCCAGACCTCGGCGAGGGGAAGAATCTCGGTCAGGTACCGGTGGCTCGGCGAGCCGATGTACGGACGGTGGACAATCACGTACTTGACCTTGAAGCGCCGCACGGCCTCATGGGCCAGGGCGGTCTCCTCCGACGGGTTCATCTCCGGATGCTCTCCCTCCTCCAGGCTCAGGACCCTTCCAATCAGCGGCAGGGAGCGATAGTGCGCCAGTCGGTGCTCGGGGAATCTTGCGACTAACCCGCCGAACATCTTCTTCTCGTGGATGGTCTGGAAATACATCAGGTGCTCACTGTTGAGTCCCAACGTGTGGGTGCCGTCGCAGTACCCGAGTGGGATTTCGAGCACGGTGCAGTCTTCCCTGTCCGCGCGGATCAGGTCGTATATGGGGTGGTGTGCGGCGTCCCACATGGGGTAAGGGACCGCCAGGTATTCAAAGAGGATGAGTGCGAGCACTCCCGAGGCTAGGAGGCCCCGACGCCGTCTTCCCCCGGTCGCGCCGAGAAGGTACGTCAGGCCGTACGCGGACAGAACGGCGCAGCACAGCATGGTCATCAGGTTGAATCGACTCGGGGCCCGCAGGTGGTTGAGGACGGGCGTCTTTGTCAGGAAGTATCCCGGAAGCGGCACGACCTTGTGGCCGAGCACGCGCAGGTAAGGCCCCATGGACAGCACCAGGAACACGAGACCCACGACCGCCCAGAACCTGACGGACCGACAGTCTCTCCAGCGGCGACGCACCGCAACCAGGGACAGGAAGATGACCGTGAAGCCGAGGAAGACCGTCCACTCGACGACGTTCCCCTTGAAGTGCCGGGATACCGCCTGCCCCCAAGTTTTCAGCACCGGATGGAAGACGGGGGGTGTCACGAAGCCGAGCAGGTCCGCGACGAAGGCGGCCGAGCCGCCTCCCCCGTGGACTGTCGGGTAGTCCCCGTGTGCGGCCTCCTGTGCGGCGAGAAGAAGCACGGGACTGAAACCCAGAAGAAATACCCCCGCTAGCACAAGGTAGGCCTTCCAGAAGGACGGATCTCTTCTCGCGGTCCGGTCGGCTAAGATCGTCCAGCCGAAAAGGATCCCTGTGAAAAGAAGCGAGTGGAGGAGGTAGGAATAGTCCGTGTAGCCGATGAGGATGAGGAAGAGGCCCGCGCAGACCGCGTGACGGACTCTCCTTGGGGCCTCCGTGGTCATGCGGAGCACGAAAAGAACATAGAAAGGGATCCATTGCGTGGACACAAGGTGCACGTGTCCGAGCAGATGGGCGAATTTGTACGGGCAGAAAGCGAACACCGCACCCCCGATGAACGAGGCAAGCTCATTCCCCGTGACGTGCCGCACCAGGAGGTACGCGCCGAACGCCGACAGCACGAAGCTCGCGAAGATGACCGTGTTGTGCGCGGCGACCAGACCGAAGAGCTCCTGAAGCGGGATGGACGCTAGACCGTTCAGGAAGGTGAGAGCGTGAAAGACGAGCGAGGTCCCGCCCGGGTAGAAAATGTAGTCCGTGCGGAACGGGTTGACCTTGAGGTCGAGGAGTGCGTGTTTGACCCACCAGGAATTCCAGAGAAAGATCGAGGCGTCGCCGGGCGCGCCGGGGACGGCGGTCCAGAAGCGAGCAACCAGCGGATACGTGAGCAGCGCCGTGAGAGCGACATAGCCGAGGAGAGCCGCCGCAACGAGGAGAATCCTGCGGACCCGTCCATCTTCCCTGGCGCGTTCGGGGTCTTCCATCGCACCCTCAGGTCGATCCCCCGGGACGGGGACCGGAATCAGGACGGGCCGGCGGGTGCTCGCTCTGCGAGTCGACGATCTGCGTCAGGGTCCTGAGGTCATGGAGGAAGCGCTCGGTCTTGTCGGCCCCGTGGAAATACGGGTATTCCACCACGAACGGCCCGCGGAAACCGGTCTCGAGCGTCTTCACGAGCGCCCGCTGCCAGTCGATCACCCCCATCCCGTAGCCCAGGTGTTCGTCGAGGTCTCCCCGCGTGTCCTGGACGTGGGCGTAGATGATCTTGTGACCGAGCTTCTCGATGAACTCCTCGAGGTTTCCGTTCAGCTGGGCGTGACCGTAATCGAGGTTAAGTCCCAGCCAGGGCCTGTCGATGGTGCGGAAGACCTGCTCGAAGTCGACAACCGTGTCACCCACCTGGTGACCCCAGAGCGTCGGGACCACCTCCACGGCGATCTTCACTTTGTGTTTTTCGACGAGACCACGGGTCTGTGCGAACCCCGACATGGCACACCGCAGTCCTAACTGCTTGTCGTGATTCGAGCCGAGGTGGACGATGAGGAACTCCGCGCCGATGTGCGCACACACGCCGAGAAGCTCACGCAGCACCAGCGCACTCCTTGCGGGGTCACTCTGTGCCAGGTCGTAGTCGCCGACGAACGGGGCGTGGTAGCCCAGCGACAGGTGGTATGTCCGGCTCAGGCGTCTGAGTTCCTCGCAGGTTTCCTTGTTCGGTGGGAAGCCGATCTGCTCACTCCACAATTCGAGGGTATCGAACCCCCACTCCGAACGACATCGACGAAATGCCTCCTCGAGGCTTTGCCATTCGAAATGTCCCGAGCTGATACCGATACACAGTGCCGATTTCACGTCCGGGTACTCCTGCCGGTATGACCCCAAAGAGTCAATTCACCATAATCCGTGTGCGGGGCGCTGGAAGCAAGAACTATCCGTGCGGATTGCCCTCGATATCCACCCCGTACAGTCAATATCCTCAGTAACCCGTTTCTTCGCAACGAGATAGGCTCGAAGCCCCTCCCTGCCCCCCGAGACAAAAAGGGCGTGCCGAGTGCAGCCGTGGCGCAAATATCACCGCGTATGAGGTCCAACGCCGGGTGTGAAGGGAAAGACTCGGTGGGCCAAGCCAAGCGGAACGGCGTCCGTCACTTCCTCTGCCCTGTGGCGGGAACTAGTCTACATCTCGCGATCTTGCGTCCTCACGAGGTCGGCGGGCGGGCCGAATCCGTCAGCCGGGAGCGAACTCGAACGGCGGGACGTAATCGCCGAACTTCGACCGGGTCTTCTCCAGACGCTTTCGCTGCTCGGCAAGCACCTCGAACAGCACCTCGGGCGTGTCCGAGACCTCCGTCCGCCAGATCTTCTCGATGCGGTCGAGCTTCGACAGGTTCTCAAGTGTCCGCAGCGTGAACTGCGAGGAATATTCTTCCCGCGTGTACTCCTTGCCGAGGACCTCCTTGAAGAGCCGCTTCAGGTCGTCCAAGAGCGGTATGCACCCGGTCGGGGTCCTGGCGCAGTCGACCTCCCCGTGCACCCGTCTCTCCATCCACTTCATCCACACGTGCTTGTCGGTCATGCCGTTGAGATACTTCCCGTCCTTCCCCTTGAGGTAGTAGTTGGCGGCGAAGATGAGCGGGGGCTTCGTGATGTCCCCGGGAAAGTCGAGGTGGTTCCGGACGTATCGGCCGAGCGGGATCGAGACGAAGTCGAGGTTGGACATCGGCTGAAACGCACGGATTCCGGGCTTGCCCAAGGTCGCTAGCGTCGTTTCCGACTCGAGACTCGCACCCATCGTGACGACGCCATGGATCCAGTCGAACGACTGCTGGACGGGGACCCAGGTGTCGGAGTCGCGGCCGCCGTAGATGATCCCGCCCACGACCACCCCGTCCGGGTCGTCGAGGTGTTTGTCGAGGTTGGGGAGACCCTCCAGCCGGATCGTGTAGCGGGCGTTCCAGTGAGACGGCGCCAGCTCCTTGCCGTTATCGTTCTTTTTCCCGCGCCGCCACGTGCCGGCGTAGTTGACGCCTTCCTCCGGTATGTCTTGGCCGCTTCCTTCCCAGTAGGATTTGCCGTCCTGGATGAGGACGTTGGAAAAGATCACCTCGCCGGGCTTGGTCAGGGCGTCCCAGATGACGGGGTCATCGTGGGGATTGACGTCACGGATGATGCCGAAGATGCCGCATTCGACGTTGACGGCCCGGACCTCCCCGTCGATCTTGCGGAGGTACGCGAGGTCGTCGCCGACGATGGTTTCGTCCGGGAGCATCGCGGTGGCCGTTTTCCCGCAGCCCGAGGGGAAAGCCCCGGTGAAGTAGGTGATGCGTCCCTTGGGCCCGCGGATCCCCACCAGGAGCATGTGCTCCGAGAGCCAGCCTTCCCGGTCGGCCTTGCGGATCGCTAGCCTCAGCGAGAGCTTCTTGAACCCGACCGTGTTCCCGGCGTACTGCGTGTTGACGCTGTAGACCTCCTCGTCTTCGAGGTCGATGTAGACGCGCTTCCTGTCCACGTCGGCGCTGACGCCGTCCACCAGTCTCCCCGCCGAATGCAGCACGCAGATGTACTCGGGGGAATCGCCGAGCGCCCTGAACTGCTCGTACCCCGGCCGGTAGAGCAGGTCCTCACTGTGGGCGACGTAGAAGGAATCCGTCATCTGGACGCCCGAGATGGAGAACACCGACCGCGTCGGTCCCAGGGTGAAGAAGCGGACGATCATCTGTCGCCCGGTCATGCTGCCTTTGAGGTAGCCGCGGACCTCGGCGAGTCCCTTCTCGCGGTCCGTCGCGTTGATGTGGGTTCCCAGGTCGACGCCCGGCTTCAGCAGGTACTTCGTGACCTCCTTGTCGCGTCCCTGGTCGTTCGGCCCGTCGAAATGGCACGTATGACCCGCCATCGCGAGGCGTTTCTCTTCGCCGGTCTCGACGGCCTTCTCGCGGATGTACCGGATGTCTTCGGGGTCGTCGGTTGAGACGAAGACGGAGGCGGGCTCACAGAGCTCGACGGCGTCGGCGATGAGCCGGTGGAGTTTCCGGTTCGCGAGCCGCATCAGTTTCGCGTAGTTGTCGCCGGAGAGTTTCTTGCGGAGAATCTCTGTGAAGCGGTCGTGCATGCTTACTTCCTTGGGCTTCGGGCAGAAAAAACAAAGCCGGCAGCGTGTTCCGCGCGTTGCCGGCACATTTCCCGGCAGGTAACATCAGGAGACGTTATCCAGGTGAAACACGGGCTTTCACTCACCTGTTCTCGTCCGTTACCTCCCGTCCATCTGCCTTTGACGATACTAGAGCAATCCGGGGCTCATATGTCAAGAAATTTCCTTCGCGGGATGTGCCAGGGCGTGCTCCCGATGCCCCGGGAGGGGGTGGACGAAATCGCTGGTGGGATGTCAACAGTGCACTATGCGCGGTTCTCGTTTTCGATGCGTGGCGGGCCGTCGAGCGTGAAGAGGATGATCTGTTCCCCGGCGAGCGTGCTGATGTCCTGGTGGAGGCTGCGGACTTTCCGCCCGGTGATGTCCTCGATGATGGCCTCGATGGGGGTGCGGCTTTTTTCGAGGAGCTCCATTCGCATCTGCTTGATGAGGGCGCGGCCGCGGGCGTCGTGGTCGGCCTCCGCCAGCTGCTTCTCGGCCGGCGTCATCACCCCGCGCAGCCGGACCAGCACCATGTCCTCGACGATGTAGGTCTTGGTCTCCTCGGGTCCGCGGCCCATGTACTCCATTTCAAAGCGGATGACCGCTTTGCTGATCTCGGCCTCGAGTTGTCCTCTGGTCTTCATGCGTTCTTGCCCCGGACAATTGCCCCTCACCCTGACCCTCTCCCCCTAAGAAGGGGGCGAGGGAAAAAAGGAAGTCGCGTCAAGTTGCCGTTTCTTCGGGCTTCGGAATTCGGGTTTGATTCGGCTTTCTGGTTTCGGACTTTGCCGCCTTGCCCCTCACCCCTAGAAGTGGTGTCGGGAGGGGACACGTCACGGTGTTGCGTTGTCGGCGCCGGGTGGTTTCACGGGCGGCTTTTCGCGGCGCTCGGGCCTCTCGATGAGACCCGCCCGGAAACGCCGGACCCGCACCGGATCCCCGGGAACCACCTCCATGTCCAGCCACGGCCGCTTCTGGTCGACTTGCCCCACCACCACGAGCCGGAACCATCTGGTTCCCCGGGGGAGACATCCGACCTCAGGCAGCATCTCCTTCAGCCGGTCGGCGTGACAGGTCATCACCTGCGTGCGGATGTAGTTCAGCAGCTTCGTCGCGTCGGGTTTCGGTTCGTTCTCGAGCATCATCATGGCCAGGAAGTCGTCGATGCGCTCGCTTGCGAGCGAGTTGAAAAATCTCTCCGCCGTGTCGTGGAGTGAGACGCTCACTCCCTCCCGGAAGACAATGGGCGCGTCGAGCCTGTTCTCCGTCGAGGCGACGGGGAACCCGACGGCCTGCAGAAAGAAGCCGCCCTCTTTCCGCACGCCGCTCACGGCCGGCCTCGTTGTCGACGTCTCATCGATCACCTCGTAATTCACGTCGACCCTCTCCGGCTGGATCTTCGGGAATCGAATGGACGGGAAGGCGTCCATGGCGGAGAACATCCCCTTGAGCTTCCGCAGGCGGTCCGGGTTGTCCCCGTGGGCGTCGTCGAACATCTGCTGGTAGGCCTGCCTCGGGACGCCCGAGGTGTGCCGCGTGAGCTCTTCGTAGTCCCAGTCGGCGAGTGCCCGGCGGACGGCGGTGACGGCGGCCTTGAGGTCCGCCTGGGAGGCGGCCCCGGATTCCTTGACCTTCTGCTGGAAGTGTCCCAGGATAATGGAAGCCAGCATGAGGGCCATGACGCCCCCGCCGAAGATCAGTGCGATCCAGAGGAAACGTTTCATGCCGGCATCCCCGAGCGGTTCGGAGCATTGTAGCGGGAAGTGTCCCGGAGGTCAACATCCGAAACGGCGCAAAGATGTGCCGACGGACATTTTTCCTTGATTTCCGCACGCGACGGAAGATATAGTGCCCGCGGAGGCGCACCGAGTGCTCGCCGGGGAACAGTCCATGTGGAACAAGAGACACCTCCTGGGACTCGAGGAACTGAGCCGTGAGGAGCTTGTTGCCGTCCTCGACCGTGCCCGGACGTTCAGGGAGAACTGCACCTCGGACGTGCACAAGCACACCACCCTCGCCGGAAAAACGGTGGTCCTGCTCTTCTTTGAGCCGTCCACCCGCACCACCAGCTCCTTCACCCTCGCCGCTAGACGCCTCTCCGCCGACGTGCTCGGTTTCAGCCTCTCCGGCTCCTCCACCGTGAAGGGTGAGACGCTCGTCGATACCGCGCGGAACATCGAAGCGATGGGGGTGGACATCATGGTGATCCGGCACGGCGCCTCCGGGGCGCCGCACCTGGTGGCCCGTCATATCGATGCGTCGGTCGTCAACGCCGGCGACGGCACCCACGAACACCCCACACAGGGGCTCCTCGACCTCTTCACCATCCGCGAGAAAAAGGGGAAATTCGAAGGGCTCAAGGTCGCCATCGTCGGGGACATCGCACACAGCCGCGTCGCACGGTCGGACATCTTCGGCCTGGTGACGCTCGGGGCGGAGGTCTTCGTCTGTGGGCCGCCGACGCTCGTCCCCGAGCACATCACGGAGCTCGGGGTCACGGTCTCGCGCGACTTCGACGAGATCCTCCCTGACCTGGACGTGGTCAACGTGCTGCGGGTTCAGCGTGAGCGGATCGAGGGACCGGCGCTCCCGTCGGCCGCGGAATACACCCGCTTTTTCGGTCTGACCGTGGAGCGCGAGCGGCGGATGAAGCCGGACGCACTCGTCATGCACCCGGGGCCGGTGAACCGGGGCGTGGAGATCGCCCCGGAGGTCGCCGATGGGGTGCGCAGCGTCATCCTGGAGCAGGTAACGAACGGCGTCGCCGTGCGCATGGCCGTGCTGTCGATGGTCGTCGGGAAGTAGAGAGTAGAGAGGCGAGAGGAGAGCAGGGCATGGGGAGTATCCTCATCCGAGGCGGGCGAGTGTGTGACCCGGCGTCGGGCCGGGACGAACCGGCGGACGTCCTCGTCCGTGACGGAAAGATCGCCCGTGTGGGCCGGGTGAAGGCGAAGGCCGACGAGGTGATCGACGCGACGGGCAAGATCGTCTGTCCGGGTCTCATCGACATGCACGTTCATCTCCGCGAGCCGGGAAACGACGAGGCCGAAACCATCGCCTCGGGCGTGTCGGCCGCGGTCGCCGGCGGATTCACCGCCGTTGCCGCCATGCCGAACACCGACCCCCCCGTCGATTCCGTGCCGGCCGTCGAGTACGTCTACCTGCAGGCCGCACGGGCACGTCTCGCCCGGGCGTACCCCATCGGCGCCATCACGAAAGGACGCAGGGGGGAAGAACTCGCCGAACTCGCGAGTCTGAGCCGTGCGGGTGCGGTCGGTTTCAGTGACGACGGCGCCCCGGTCTCCAATGCCGCTCTGATGCGCCGCGCCATGGAATATGCCGCGCCGCTCGGAAAACCCGTCATCACCCACGCCGAAGACCTGAGCCTCTCCGCCGGCGGCGTCATGCACGAAGGCGCCGTGAGCACCCGACTCGGCCTCGCCGGCATCCCCGCCGCCAGCGAACTCGTCGCCGTCATGCGCGACGTCATCCTCGCCGAAGCGACCGGGGCGCACCTGCACGTCGCGCACGTGAGCGTCGCGGGGCCGGTCGAGGTCATCCGCCAGGCCAAGGCCCGGGGCGTGCACGTGA
>Ga0315282_10001329_pt1 | contig 46785 bp, 43 predicted proteins | sample YL17G07_20_MG_FD_203693 | JGI IMG/M metagenome (GOLD analysis project Ga0315282, IMG submission 203693) | Sediment microbial communities from Yellowstone Lake, YNP, Wyoming, USA - YL17G07_20 | ecosystem: Environmental > Aquatic > Freshwater > Lake > Sediment | place: USA: Wyoming | collected...
CATAAGCACGCCGGCCAAACCCCGTCCCGTTCACGCGCTGAGATCGCCGGGAGGAGTGCCCCGCACGATCGTGATCAAAGGGAACTATGCCTATCTCACGGCCGACCTGGCCGGACTCCATGTGATCGACATCACAAACCCTCTCGCTCCCCAGGCCGTCGGCACGCATAAAATGGCCGGCTTTACCTACGGCCTGGCGGTGGAAGGCGATTATGCTTATTTGGCTCACAGCGACACGGGCCTCCATATTCTGGACATCCGGAACCCTTCCGCTCCCGTACTTGTCGGTTCGCTGAAACTCGACGGCGAGCCCTACGGCGTGGCGGTTCGGGGCAATTACGCTTATGTGGCCTCGGGCCCTTCCGGCCTCGAGATCATCGATATCAGCCGGCGCGGGGCGCCCAAAATTGCGGCCGTATATCTTTGCCAGGACTTCGCCAACGGCGTAGTCCTCGGCGGCGATTATGCTTATGTTTCGGACGGAAACGCCGGCGTCAAGAAAATCAATATCCGGAATCCCGCCGCGCCGAAACTCGAGGCCGTCTTCGACACGCCGGGCGAATCCCAAAGCGTCGTTCTCAGCGGTCCGTTTATTTTCGTGCCCGACTCCAACTCGCTCATAATTTTGAAATAGAAGGAGGATACCTGATGAGAAACCATCATATTTCGAAAAAAGCGATTTTTATCCTTGTGGCGGCGGCGTTTTTTGCTTCGGTCATGGCGGCCACAAACTGCGCGGTCAAACAAGGCGCGAAGCTCAAATTTGCGTTATCATTCCCAGCCGCGAAATCGAATGCGCCGCTTGACGGCCGGATGCTGTTGCTCGTGTCAAACGACGGCTCGGCTGAACCCCGCTTCCAAATCAACGACGGAGCGAAGACGCAGTTGGTATTCGGAATAGACGTCGACAGCCTTCAGCCCGGGCAGGAGGCGGTCATCGACGCCACGGCCTTCGGCTATCCCTTAAAAAGCATTGCCGAAATTCCGGCCGGCGAATATTACGTTCAAGCGCTGCTCAATAAATACGAGACCTTCCATCGGGCCGACGGACACATCGTTAAGCTGCCGATGGACCGGGGCGAAGGCCAGAGTTGGAACATCAAGCCCGGAAACCTTTACAGCGCGCCGCGAAAAGTCGCCATCGACCCGGCTAAAGACAACATGATTAAGATCACGCTCGACAAAGAAATTTCTCCGATTGAGCCGCCGAAAGACACGAAATACATCAAGCATGAACGCATCCAGAGCAAGCTTCTGACCGATTTCTGGGGCCGACCGATGGAAATCGGCGCCTGCATTCTGCTTCCCGAGGGCTTCGACGTCCATCCGAACGCCCATTACCCGCTCGTCATTTTCCACGGTCATTTTCCTCACACCTTCGGTGGATTCCGCGAGCAGCCGCCCGACCCCAACCTCAAGCCCGATTACAGCGAGCGGTTCAAGATCGCAGGCTATAATAAAATCCAGCAGGAATACGCCTATCAATTCTACAAGGAATGGACGGGTAAAAATTTCCCGCGCGTGATTCTCATCGAAATCCAACACGCCAATCCTTATTATGATGATTCCTATGCCGTGAACTCAGCTAACCTCGGTCCCTACGGCGACGCTATCGTCCGCGAGCTCATCCCCTATATCGAGAAGAAATACCGGGGAATCGGCCAGGGCTGGGCGCGCTTTATGTACGGCGGCTCGACCGGCGGCTGGGAAGCCCTCGCGGCGCAGGTCTTCTATCCCGACGAATTCAACGGCTGCTGGGCGGCCTGCCCCGATCCCATCGACTTCCGCGCTTATACTGTCGTCGACATCTATAACCATAAGGATGCCTACTTCACGGATGCGGCCTGGAAAAAGACGCCGCGGCCCGGCCTGCGCAATTACCTCGGCGAGGTGGGTACGACGCTTGAGCAAGCGAACGAGCGGGAGCTGGCCATCGCCACGCGCGGCCGGTCGGGTGAGCAATGGGACATCTGGCAGGCCGTGTTCAGCCCGGTCGGCGAGGGCGGCTATCCCAAGCCGATTTGGAACAAGCTGACGGGCGAGATCGATCCCACCGTGGCTAAATACTGGAAAGAGCACTATGACCTGGGCTATATCCTCGAGCGGGACTGGAAGACGCTCGGACCGAAACTCCAGGGCAAGATCCACATTTATGTCGGCGACATGGATAATTATTATCTCAACAATGCCGTATATTTGGTGGAGTCGTTCCTGGAAAGCACCAAAGATCCGTATTATGCCGGAGAGGTTAAATACGGCGACCGGGCCGAGCACTGCTGGAACGGTGACCCGACGCAGCCGAATGCGATTTCACGCCTTCGTTATCACCAGATGTATATTCCGAAAGCGGTCGAAAGGATCTTGAAAACCGCGCCCCTCGGCGCCGACCTCAAAAGCTGGAGGTATTAATATCAACGCATTAAATAATTTGTCATCGCGAGGAGCGGAGCGACGTGGCGATCTCGTGATTAACAGGATGAGATTGCCACACTCCCTCCGGTCGTTCGCAATGACAAGGTAACGATATTTATTGCGTTTGTATTAATATCAACGCACTAATAAAAGTGACATCCCCGTTCGGGCGGCGCTTAGGCCGTCCGTAGGTTGTCACCTTATTTATTGCGTTCATATTATTATAAATTCGATATATGTCCGCGAATTTTATCGCTGAATTTTTACAACTCGTATTTATAAACTTTCATCCCCGGCAGCGGCTTGGCTTTTTCTTTATAGATGTTCCAGTAATATTCTCTCGCTTCGCCGAGCTTGCCGAAGAGAGGATGTTTTTCGTCGGAGTTGTGCGTCCCAATAATCAGACCCTTGCCGTCCACGAGCACGAGTTTCTGACAGCGGTTGAGAATTCCGGCCGTGCCGACGCTTGACGCCACAATGAGCTCATTTGTCCTGACTTTTTCTAACAGCTCTCCATAGGCGAGATGCCTCTCTTCAACCTTGATTCCCATAGCCTTTAAAATCATCACGATCCCCTGGATCGTCACTGAGGGAAGAATCAAATTGCTTTCCGGAATTTTCACGACCGTTCCGTCGCGGAAGGCGAACAAGCAGCAGGACGAATCCCACTCGGTGATATAGCGGTCTTCGATTTTGGCCCGGGAATCATCGTCCAGAAAGAGCGCCGCGGCGGCGTCCGGGCAAATCTTTTTTGCCTCTTCCACGGCTTTCATGCTCATCAGATAGTTGACGCCGAGTTTCAGGCAGCCGGTTTTATTGACTCCGACCGCCCGCACCAGATAGGGGATGACGACACCGCAAAACGGCTCTCCAAGATAGCGGTCGTAGCGGGAGGCGACGGCGCGGATGGCCGGCTGGCCGGGAAACGTGACGCCGATGGACTGCTCTTCATCCACGGTGAACGGCCTGAGATAGCCTTGGGCACCCAAGGCCGCCATCTCTTTGAAGAAATCCCGCATGGACGGCTCACGAAAATAGCGATTGATGAACAGGTTCTCGAGCTCTTCCACGGTGGGGACGAGGTGTCGTTGTTCGCCGCCGAGATTAAAGGCCATGCCCCTCTTGAAACGCTCTAAATTCTTATGCCAGTTCAGAAACACGACTTCAAGCCGGCCTGATGAATTATTGCTACAGAAAAAGCGTATTCCCTCGAACGCCAAAAAGAGGGCGTAATGAACGGAGCGAGAAACTGCATACACTTGGGAATCGGCGTCGACGAGTTCGTAGCCTTTGTCCGAAAGCCCATAGCGCATCTGCTTGGCGGCCCACTGAATCCCTTCGAATTTTGCCATCCGACATCTCCTTGATGAAGGCGTTTATATGATTTTAAGAGAGATTCGAATTCCAGATCTACAAATTCTAAAACGTCGACAAGAATAATTTTTTATACGACTCCGCTTGCCGGAAAATGACGGTCGTGTCGGGTTTTTCATTTACGACATTCGACCCAACCATGGAGCGGCGGAGCTGTCCGGCCTTGAAATAATAGCGGCGTTCCTCGGCGGGCTGGTCGCCGGCCTTCTCCTGGGTAAAATAAAAAACGAGCTGGCCTTGATCAAATAAAAATTCAGAATATTGGGTTCGAACAGCGGCCGTTTCCTTGACCTCGATTTTGACGAGGACCGCGTCTTCGGCCTTATTTTCGTAGCGGGCGAACTCGGGCTGGTCCGTATACCAAAAAATTATCCTTTTCGAATAATTGCCGACAGCCCGCCAAGGCGCGTGATGGCTGTTCACAAAAACCTCTGTGCTGTAGAGACCCGCTCCCGCGCCTTCTTTTTCAGCCTGGAGGGCCAGGCGAATGGTCTCGGACGTCTGAGCGTAGAGCTTTTGAATCGCCGCTATCGGATTGTCCTGGGCCAAGACAGCCAAAGCGATTCCCGCAAATACAATCAAGATGCAGGAAATCACGGACCTTAGTTTCTTAGGACTTATGGCTTGGAAAATATTTTTTGTTCTCATACTCTTATGACAAACGGAGAGGCGCATCGTTCTTCTCCTCATTTTTTTATAGTCCGCCGCGGAGCAGGTACCAGAACCTCTCCGTCAGCTCCTGGTACTTGTTCATGGCCGCCCGGGCGAAATCGTTCGTGTATTTGGTCAAATACTCGTTAGGCTTGAAGGGTTCTTTCTCGGGCGCCTTGCTGTTGAGGAGCTCCGCGTATTTCTGTTCGACCTGAGGCAGCTCCATAAACGCCTTCTCTTCGAATTCCCGGACCGTGTCTTCCATGATTTTTTGCGCGGCGCCCCATTTAACCGTGGCCAGGCGGTTAGCGCTGCGGAATGCCCAGCAGGCCGAATCCGTCCGGTAGCGGTGCTGGCCGCAGACCTCAAAGCTCGGCGGCAGCACGGCGACGCCGGCAAAGATCGGAATCCGGGCGCTGAGGCCGGCATTGTCGAAGGCAAACCAGCAGACCGTGCCGACCGCCGGGGGAAGCCAGCCGCGGCACTGAATGACCGTGGCATAGGAGCAGCCGCTGATGGCGATCGGTCGAAACATCGGAACGATCCCGGGTTTGATCGTATGCAAGAGTTGAATCAGCTCGGCCGACATCCAGGGCTGAGCGAGCGGGCTTTTGACCATCTCCGGAGGCGGGGGCGCCGCCCCTTCCGCCGGAGCCGCGCCGGGCCGGCCCGTCTGCCGCCGCGGAACCATCAGGTTCTTGGTCATATCGTACTCCGTGCCCGCGTATGTCTCGCGGTACATTTTGAGGATATCCCGGACAGAAACTTTCTTATCCGGTTTTACCGAAAACGGAAGCTCGGACGCGTTGATGTCCAGCTTGAGCGAGGGTGCCAGGGTGCTGAGGACGTAGAACTCGCGGGTCGAGAACGGCTTGCGGCCGCTGTAGGCTTCCCAGAATTTGAAAGGCTTCGCGCTCTTGGGATCCCACCAGCCCATGTCCTGGGCCACTTTGAAGACGTTATCCGAGGCCAGGCAGTGGTCGGGGTCTTTGAGGTTGATATCGCCGATGCGCGGAATATTGGCCGAGATGCCAATATGGTCGTCGGGGATGCGGACCGCGGCCCAGACCGCGCCTTTCTCGAGCGGTCCCGCGCCGAAAATCTCAAATTGCCAGACTTCCCTGGCGTCGGCAATGGTGATGCACTCGCCGCTGTCTCCGTAGCCGTATTGCTTGACGAGCTCCCCCGCGAGTCTGATCGCTTCCCGGGCCGTCTTCGACCGTTCGAGAATAATCCGCTCGACTTCCTCGATCATGAACATGCCTTCCGGGTTGTAAAGCTCGCGGCGGCCGACGATCGTCGTTTCGCCGATGGCCAGGCCGTATTCATTCATGCAGGGATAGGCCGTGTTCAAGAACTGGAACGTCTCTTCGGCCTGCGGGATCTCGCCGGTCTGCAGCATTCCCTTCAGATCGGACGGCGTTTCCGTGTGCATCTTGCCGGAAAAGATTTTCGCTTTAGAGCCGGCGGGATACTTGGCCCGGGGAACGATGTTGAGCCATGTCCGGAAATTCCCGTCGCAGGTGTGGGCCGTCATGACCGAGCCGTCCGCTGAAGCGAGCCGGCCGACCTGGATGCTGGTGCAGCTTTCCGGTTCGTCAAGCCACAGGGCGGCTTGAGGCTGAGGCTGCGGTTTGACGTCTGTCCGCCCGGCCGAAATAAGGAAAAAGCCGAAGGCTAAGATGAGGGCGCCGAAAAGAACGAAACGCTTGCTGAGATGCTTGCCGATAAAATCGTTCATTCCTGATATCCTCCTTACGGATTCCATAATTATTGTAGATGGACGCCGGCCTGTCAACATCATTATTGAAGATAAAAAAAGGGAAAAAAAAGGCGCGGATTATTCTCGCTCAGCGCTCCGCGCAGCTCTGATCGGTCCGCTGCAATTTGTTCGTATCGAAACCTTTTTGCGCCGCGCGCTTAACGACGTCCTGATAAAGGGCCTCGTCCATCTTGGGCGTCCGCGATAAGATCCATAAATATTTGCGGCTGGGATCGCCCACCACGGCATAGCTGTAATCAACGGCCAAATCGATGATCCAGTAGTTGCCGCGGAACGGCCAGAAAAATTGGACGCGGAGCTTGGCGTTGTTGCTGTCTTTGACGATGAACGCCTTTCCTCGAGCCACTTTGACTTTTCCCTGTGGGCTGTCGAGCCGACAGGAGTTCGTCACCCGGACATAGCCTTTGTCCGTAATCTCATATTCGGCCGTCGTGCAGTGGCAGCCTTTTTCAAATCGCTGCGGAAAGGCCGCGATTTCATACCACTTGCCCATGTATTTCTGGAGATCGACGGACGGAACGGTCTCGAGCGCTCGATCCGTTTTAGCCGGTGAATAGCTTAGCCCGAAAAATAAAATCAAGATCGATTGGATTAATAACAGTTTCATGTTTGTATTATCACTGATTAAGAAACGTCCGTCAATCAAAAGGCTGAGCTTGTCCTCCTCCTTGACTTTCCTGAAAGCCCCGGATATAAATCTGAGCGGTGAGATTGTGAGCGATCGGTCCGATAAACCTCTAAGAATCCTCTTTGTCTGCCTGGCCAACTTGTGCCGGAGTCCGATGGCCGCAGTTATCGCCAAAAAGCTGCACGGCAAGAACATCACGGTTGAAAGCGCGGGAATAGCGCCCGCGCCGGGCCCGACGACGCCGGAAGCCGTTGAGGTCATGAAAAAAATCTTTGGAGTGGACATCGGAGACCACAGGCCCCGTCACGTGCTCGATTTCCCGCTCGACGAGTTCGATTACATCATCGCCATGGATTCGGCGGTCTTCATGAGCCTCACCGAAATGACGCGAATCCCCAAGGAGAAGCTCTATGGCTGGGATGTCCCGGACCCATGCGGGCTGGGAATCGAGGCCTACGAGCGGGCCGCCCGCCAAATCGAACTCTACCTGGATCAGTTTCTCCTCAACCGGGAAATAGACAAAGGGCTTTTTCGCCGAAAATGATAAAAACGATATCGTGACATGTTTCCAATTTCTGAATTAACCACGTGTCACTATATCTTGTCGCCAAATCAAAAAGGAGCTGGCTATGGCGCTTGACATAACAAAGATCCGCCATCAGTTTCCCGCCCTGCAAGAAGGAGTCGTTTTTCTCGATAATCCGGGCGGAACGCAGGCCGTCAAAAACTGCCTGGACCACATCATGGAATATCTCATCGACTGCAACGCCAACCATGAAGGAGTGTTCAAGACAAGCCGGGAGTCGGACGCGCTCATCCTTAAGGCCCGCGCGGCGATGGCGGATTTCATCAACGCCGATCGGCCGGAAGAAATCATCTTTGGCCAGAACATGACCAGTCTGACGCTCCATTTAAGCCGGTCGCTCGCCCTCCGGCTAAAGCCGCGAGACAGCATCGTCGTCACGCGGTTGGACCACGACGCCAATATCGCTCCGTGGCTGCTGATTGCGGAAGACCGCGGCTTGAACATCCGCTGGGTGGATTTCCATCCCGAAGATGGGACCCTTGACATGAGCGATTTAAAAGCGGCCCTCGAACATAAGCCGCGGCTCGTCGCCGTCGGCTATGCCTCAAACGCCCTGGGAACGATCAACCCCGTGGCCCAAATCGTCAAGCTCGCCCATGAAGCCGGGGCTTTGGTCTTTATCGACGCCGTCCATTTCGCGCCGCACGGGCCGATCGATGTCCGGGCCCTGGGCTGCGATTTTCTGGTATGCTCTGCCTATAAATTTTTCGGCCCTCATTTGGGAATTCTCTACGGCCGCTACGATTTGCTGGATGAGCTTTCGGCCTACAAAGTTCGGCCCGCCTCCGACTCGCCTCCCGTAAAATTCGAAAGCGGCACGCAAAATCATGAAGGCATCGCCGGATTGCTGGGAACGCTCGAATATCTGGAGTGGGTCGGATTGCAATTCGGAAAAGAATTCGACGCCGAGCTGGCCAAGACATATCAAGGACGCGGGCTGCATTTAAAGCAGGCCATGGCCGCCATCCGGGCTTATGAAGGCGAACTCAGCCGGGCCATGCTCAAGATTCTGCGCGAAATCCCGGGCATCGCCATTTACGGCTTAGCGTATGAAAATCGTTTTTCCGAGCGCGTCCCGACATTTTCTTTTCGACTCAAGAATTTGGCGCCGCGCGAGACGGCTCAAAAACTGGATGAGGACAATATCTACGTCTGGGATGGAAATTATTACGCGCTCGAAGTGACCAGACGTCTGGGCGTCGAAGAATCGGGCGGCATGGTCCGGGCCGGGGCCGTGCATTACAACGCGCGCCACGAGATCGAGCGCTTCGGCCGGGCACTGCACAAGCTCGCCCGCGTCTAGAAAATATTGAAGGTCAGACAATCACGCCGGCGCGGGGGAATTTTATGCCTCTTTATTTTGTCTTGAGAGCTGTCTTTATTTCCTCGATTCCGACGCCGAGGACCTGTTGTGCGATTGCGTCGAGCGCCTTTTCTTCGCCCTGAAAATGCATGGTCGTATGGACGTGCTGCAAGCTTTGTCCGGGCTTGAGCGCGGCCGCAGGCGAAGAGGATTCCAATTCGTAGAAAGGTCCGAGCGGCTTGGCGCCGTGTGAGGCCGGACCGTCATTGTAGCTGTTGGCGACATCCCCGCCGAACGGGTTCTCCTGGATCTGCCACATGGAATTCACATAATCCGTCGCGCCCTCGGGAATGGTGAAATGTACGATCGTCAGCACCCGGTTCGCCGCGTCGTAGCTCCCAAGATAGGGCTTGACGCGCTTCGGAGAAATGCCGATCTTGCTCCGATATTTGCCGTCGCCGCTGAAGAATAGCGCCACTTCCTTGATGCTCAGGCGGTCGGCCGGCACTTTGCCGAAATAGGCGTCATTGACGACGGGGCCGAGCTCGGCTGCGGGGCCGGCTTTAAAAGGAATGACGACCGTCGTCGACGGCGATGGGTTGAAGATGCCCAGGATCCAAATGGAAAGAAGACCTGTGGCTTTCGTCCATTCCTTCAGGCCGCTGTTGGTGATGGTGTTGTCCGATTGATAGGCGACCATCTTTACGCCCGGCGGAACCGATATCCCGAAATTTTGGACCTGGTCGGGCGCCAGCAATCGGACCTTCCGGTCCAATTCCAGGTCGAATTCTGTCCCGGAATAATTGACGAGGTGCATCGCTTTCTTGAAATGAATGCGATCCATGCTTTGGGCCAAGATTTCATAGGCGCCTTCATTGATCGGCGGCGGCGTGAACCAGTTATCTAAATTAAACCGCGCGCCCTTTTTAAAAAAGATGGAAAACTGCCCGCCCTCGGGACCGAGCCAGAACCGGTCTTCGCCGCCGAAGGCGTTGATGTGGATGTTGTTTTGCTTGGAAGCCAGAAGCTCCCGGTTGATCCAGCCGTAGCTAAGGCCGTCCGCGCCTCCGGCCGTGCTCGTCATGACCCGGCCCTGCAGGTCAGGATTGACCGCCACCTGCGCTTGGCCGCTCAGGTCCGAAAGCACGACGACCCGGGTATGTATATGAAGAAAAGCGACATCACCTTTAAACATCATCTCTTTCGGCTCCTCCTTGGCTTTCTTTCCGCAGCCGACCGCGAAGACCAGGGCGATAATAAGAATCCAAATGGGATGTTTCATGGGTCCCTCCTGAAAATATTCTATTCATCATACTCCCCGTTTTTTTCTCATGAGTCTCCAAATCTAAATAATCAGCCGGATGAGTTCATAAATCAGGCTCGCGCAGAGGGCCGACGCGGGAATCGTCAGGATCCAGGCCCAGACGATCTTGATGGTGACCTGCCATTTGACGGAGGCGGCGTTTTTGGCGGAGCCGACGCCTGCCACAGCCCCGGTGATGACATGGGTCGTTGAAACGGGCACGCCCAAATGCGTAGCGGTGAAAATACTGATGGCGCTCGCCGTCTCCGCGCAGAAGCCGTCAATCGGCCGCAACTTGACGATTTTCTGGCCCATGGTTTTAACGATGCGCCAGCCGCCCGACAGCGTGCCCAGGGCGATGGCCGTGTGGGCGGACAGGACAATCCACAAAGGAATATGAAAGACTTTCATATGGCCGGAGGTGAACATCAGGCTGGCGATGATCCCCATAGTCTTTTGGGCGTCGTTTCCGCCATGGCCCAGACTGTAGAGGGCCGCTGAGACTAACTGCATTCGTCTCGACCAGAGGTTGATGACTTTCAAAGGTTGTTTATGAACAACCCAAGTCGTCAGAATCATGAGGAGAAGGCCGAGCGCCATGCCCAGCATTGGGGCAAGAACGATGAATATGGCGATCTTGATCCAACCCTTGACAATCACCACGCGAAAGCCGGCCTTAGCCACGGCCGCTCCCAAATATCCCCCCATCAAGGAATGCGAAGAGCTTGAGGGCAAGCCCCAATACCAGGTCAAGAGATTCCAGGTAATGGCTCCGACGAGCCCGCTGAAAATCACCAGCGGATCGACGACCGTGATATCGATGAGCCCTTTTCCGATGGTCGCCGCGACTCCGGTGCCGAAGATAAGAAAAGCGATAAAGTTAAAAAAAGCCGCCCAGATCACGGCCTGCTTCGGGCTCAAGACTCTCGTGGAGACGACGGTGGCGACGGAATTGGCGGAGTCGTGGAGGCCGTTGGTGAAATCGAAAGCGAGCGCGATGAAAATGATGAGGACGATAAAGGCGAAGCTCCAGCCGACCATACCTAGCTGCTTTTAACGACGATGCCTTCGATCGTGTTGCTCATCGTCTGGTAGACATCCATAATATGTTCCAGGGTGCCCAGGATGTCCTTCCATTTGATGACGTTCATGGGGTCTTTCTCTTCCGCGAACAGAGTCCGGATGGCTTTCTCGTAGGCCACGTCGCCCTCATCCTCCAGGTCATGGATTTCGCAAATAAGCTTCCAGATCGTGTCGGTGTATTTTTGCTGCTCGAACGTTTCCTTGATCAGGGTGTTCAGTGCCACCGTCGCTTTGCCGATGAGCCTGGCGAATTCGTCGACGAAGCTTTTTTTCTCGGACATATCATAGAGGAGGACGTTGTGGAGAGTGTTTTCGAGAAGGTCGATGATGTCGTCGAATTCGTGGATGAGGCGGTAGATATCCTCCCGGTCGAAGGGCGTGATGAAGCTCTTGTTCAGGAGGTTGATGATTTGGTGGGCGATGCTGTCCGCCCGGTGCTCCACGTCTTTGGACTTATGCCAGTAGTTTTCAAAGTCCTTAAAATTCTTCGCGAATTCCTGAAAGATGGCCGTAATGTCGGACAGGCACACGGACATTTCCTCAAAATGGGCGTAAAACGCAGGCTCTTTAGGCAGAAAAAATTTCATGACGGTCCTTTATGATTTTTTTTCCTTAGATTTCAAGGTTATATCAAAACAGGATTGAATTGCAACCTTCGAATCGGATCGAAGTGGATAGAATTATTTATAAATTCCTTGCCTCGGCCCGAAGGAAAAAAGAATGACGGCGTCTTTCTCCAATTTATAGACGAGACGCCTGGCTTGACCTTTTACGGAGTAAGCATAAGACCCGAGATGCTCTAGTTCGCCTTTTAATTTTTTCCCCGTCTGCGGATTTTTTTGAATCTCTAATACGGCCGATTTCAAAGCCTCGATTTCCGCTCGCCCTTTGATTCTCTTCCGAAGCTTAGAAAATTTTGAGGTCTCGAAGATTTTCATAATTCTTCGATTTTCAACTTGGAGAATTTTCCGACATCATAATCGACTTGAGCTTCCAAGATGTCCTTGATTTCCTCAATCGTGAATTCGGGATTTTCTAAAGCGATGAGCCCGATTTTTGCGGCATATCGAAAAGCGTTGGAAAAATCTCTTTGTTCTTTTTTGGCGAAGCGGTCCACCTCATAAAAAAGATATTTGTCCATGATAATCGATTTTCTGATCATGTCATACTCCGTATGATAATATATGATAATAGCATATTTATGTCAAGAGATTTTTTTGGAAAAATATTCCGCGCCGGCCTCGGCCGCCATGAAGGCGGCCTGCTCCAAGACTTGCGACAGGGGAGGCTTTCTTATCCCCTATTCGGTCACGACCCCCAACAACTTGAAGGTAGTTCGTGTCAGGCCTTTCTTCGATCTGCTGAATATTTTCCAGTGTCGCTAGGAAAAACAATGATGATGGATACGCCCTGCCCGTCTCGGACATGTGCCGGACCGCGGCTCACGGGGAGGATGGAGGCAACCTTTTTTTCTTTTTCGCGTCTATATAATGTAATAAAAAAATAAATGAACTCGATTGCCTTTCCCTTGGCGGCCAAAAGGGCGTCTATCATGAAGGCAAACAGGAGGCTGAAATGACCATGCGGAAGACTCTCCTGTCAGCCGTCATCCCGCTGCTTTTCATCACCTCTTTGAGCGGGGCGAATTTAGAGCGAGAAGACCTTTCCATTGTTCTGGAGAGGGAGATTCCCGGGCTGATGAAAAAAGCCGACATCCCCGGCCTCACCATGGCGGTCGTTGGCAATGGCCGGATATGTTGGAGCAAAGCTTTCGGCGTCCGCAACAGGGAGACCAACGACCCCGTCGATGAAAATACCATGTTTGAAGCCGCCTCTTTGACCAAGACCATCACGGCCTACGCGGCGCTCCGCCTGGTCGACCAGGGAAGGCTCGGGCTGGACAAACCCCTGCACGAATATTTCCCAGGGCAAAAATACGACAAACTGGCCAGCGACGAAAGGTACAAAAACATCACCGCCCGCATTGTTCTGACCCACACCACGGGGCTGCCCAACTGGGGGACCAAGCTCATTCGCGAGCCGGGAAAGCTCTTCAGCTACTCGGGCGAAGGATTCCTATATCTGGGACGAGCCATCGAGCAGATCAGCGGTATGTCGCTCCAGGATTTCGCGAAAAAGGAAATTTTCGATCCGCTGGCCATGGCGCATACCAGCTATATCTGGAACGAAACCTATGCAGCCAACGGGGCTTCTGGCCATGACCGTCACGGATATCCCAATGGTCAGCGTAAAAACACGGAGCCTAACGGCGCGTCTTCGCTTCTGACTACGGCCCGGGATTACGCCGCTTTTCTCTGCGCCGTCATGAACGGGCAGGGGTTGAAAAAGAAGACCGTCGCCCAGATGATTTCCCCGCAGGTCAAAGCGACCAAATGGAAAACGACCGAGCCGTGCGATCACGTGACCTGGGGCTGGGGCTGGGGCATCCAGCCCGGAGACAATGGCCCCGGTTACTGGCACTGGGGCGACAACGGCGATCTGCGGGCTTACACGGTGACCTATGGGGATCTGAAGACGGGTTTCGTCTATTTCACCAACAGCGAGAACGGCTTGTCCATCGTGGAAGCCGTTTCAGCACTCGTCTTTGCCGGACATCGGCAGCAGTATTTCCAGGAATTGCTCGATTTCGAACAATACGACAACCCCAAAAGGGCGGCCAGGCTCGCCGTCGAAAAAGCCTTCATGATTGAAGGGAAGGAAGCGGGCCGGCAAAAACTGCGGGAAGCGCAAGGCAAAATAGCGGAGCTTTTCAACGAAAATTCGCTGCTCGAGACAGCGGATTACCTGGGTGGCAAGGGCAAAGGGGAGGAAGCCGTCACAGTCTATCAGATTTGCCTCGAGTCCTATCCAGAATCCATCAATCCCCTCACCGGCCTTGGGGCGTTTTACATGGGGGTGGGACAGAACCAGGCGGCCGCCGAGAGTTTCGCGAAGGCCTTGAAGATCAGTCCGGAAAATGCGTTGGCCAAGCTCGGAGCCCAGTGGGCCGATGAAGCTCGCCAGGCCGACATCAACCCGGTTACCCTTACGGAAGAGAATATGGCCCGCTTGGCCGGGGATTACGGGCCCCGGCACATCACGCTCCGTGAAGGCCAGTTGTATTATCAGCGGGAAGGGCGTCCGGAATACAGGCTCAAGCCTTTAAGCGCATCCACTTTTTGCCTGGAAGGGTACGCGCCGTTACGCATTCGCTTCGTCGCCGATGATCGGGGAGAAGCCCAGAAGATCGTCGGCCTCTACCTCGACGGAAACACGGACGAATCCCTCCGTGACCGATAGCAAAAAACGGCTCGCCGCCAGTTGTTTTTATACGCTTTGCCGCCTTTTTCCCTTGAATAAATATGGCCAGAAGCAAAGATCGGGACAGTTTTTCCAGAAATCGTCAGCAGCCTTAAAAAAGGTTGCGTGGCAAGACTGTTTTTCTAAGCAGAAATTTCCGGGATCTTCCGCTAGCCTGTCAATGGCTTGATAGTTCAAAAAGCAAGGAAGAAAAAACGGCCGTCCCGGTCTTGATGCAGCTTTCATCCACTTCAAAATTCGGGGCATGGGGCATCGAAACAACCCCCTTTTCAAAATTCGATCCCCCCAGGAAAAAATAAACACCCTTGGTTTCTTTTTGGAAAAAGGCGAAATCGTCGTTGAAACCGGGAACGACTCCATAAAAGGGCACTATGCTCCCTTTCCCATATGCCGCTTGTATGATCTCCAAAGACTCGGCCGTCAGCTGACGAGGGTTGTACACGGGCGGCTGGGGAAAGGAATACTCAATGGACTGCATATTGTCTTTCAGCTTGGAACTGCCGAGGGCCGCCCTGAGTTTGCCGACTGCCGATTCGACATTGGCCTGGCTCGAACTAAAGGCGCGGACTTCGACCGCGTGCCTGGTGTCTCCCTGCCTTTCAATCTTGGGGGAATCGCCGAGAGTAAAAAAGTTTGTGAGCAGGCCTTGAGGGTTGAAAAGACCCTTTTCGTTGTCGTCGAGCGGAACAGAAAATATATTCAGGCCAGGGGGAGTATTCAGCTCATTCAGCAAGCCGGCACAGATTTTCAATGCCTCTTTTTCATTTAATAGATTCTTCAACCCGATCGTGATCTTGGCCCGGCAGGCATACATCTCCTCTGGTTTGACGGCGACAGTGCCGGCAGGGAGAGGCCCCAGGTGCAGGGCGAAAACGGCCTCCGGCTTCAACTGGCCGAACAGACCGTCAGCCAGCATGGCTTTGGCGCCCTGGGCATTCTCTTCGGAGGGTTGAAATATGAATAGAACCGTTCCCTTTAATTTTGTTTTCAATGAGCTTAAAACATTGGCAATTCCCAGGGCGATGGCCGTATGGACATCATGGCCACAGCCATGTTTCACGCCGGGATTGGAAGATTTGAAAGCCACGTTGTCCGGCGAATTGCTCGCAAACGCATCTATGTCGGCACGCCAGGCGACGACCGGGCCGGGGTCCGCCCCCTTAAGTATTCCAACGACGCCGAAACCCCCGATGTTGGTTTTTACCTCCAGGCCGAGATTGGAAAGGTAATCCTTGATCAAGGCGGATGTCCTTGTCTCCTCACCGGACAATTCAGGGTGTTGATGGATATCCCTTCTCAGTTCCACTAACGAAGCATAAATACTTTCTGCTTTTTTGCTGATCTGAGCGTGGATATTCTCATCAAGGGTTTTCGGCTGAGAATAGCCTTTCAATCCAAAACATATGAGCACAAAAAGCATCATCCGCCATTGAGCTTTCATTTTTCTTCTCCTCATTTTTTATTCTACATAATCTGAAGAATCATTAGCTATCCATGCGGGCCCGCTTCGGCCGGCATCAGGTGGCCAGCGCCGCACCCGACATAGCGACGGCGAAGGCGAGAATTGCAGCTTTCGCGGCACTCGGAATTCTAAGGAAAGAAATAATTTTTCTGGCAGGCATACTATCTCCTTTTTTCATAAAACCGCACCAAACATTAATACGGATATTTTGATGATAAGGTTGCGCAGAATAAAGGAAATTAAGCCGATTCAAAAAAATAGCAGGAGACGCCATTTTCTGGACGGAATAATCGTTCTGAAAACCAGACTGTATGATAAAAAACAAACCCAATAAGATAACAGCAGAAAGTTTTTTCATTCTAGTCTTATCAACAAAGGCCAAGATCAGCCGCCGCTATGAGCGGTTGGTTGGACTGTCTTGTTATCTGACTTCCTCTTTGAGGCTTATGCGGAGTACATTCGCAATCTGATCGAGTTTCTTATCGAGCGTCCAGATCGGGATGCCCGTTAGAACGGCAGATGCCATGAGATGAATATCCATGTAGCCCAACCCCTTCCCCATCAACTTGTTGCTGTCTATGAATTGCAGCACTTCTTCGTGTTCGGCCTCAATGCTCATCGGCAGCGATTTGAGAAGTGAGAGTATTTCAGCACGGTTCCTGAGATTCCCGCAGGCAAGCTCACCAACAACAAATGGATGACACACCACCTCCCCGTCATTGAGTAAATTCACAAGCCTTGCGTTTTTTTCCCGTAAATGGGAGACCCATACGGATGTATCGACGAGGACCATTTTTTAAATAGAGACTCTTCTTCGCGGTATCGCTTTCAACTGCTTTTCGGTTCCACCCAATTTTGCGAGCCTCTTGCAACTTTCCTTCGCGATCAAGGCTTCTAGCCCGAGCTTCACCAGCGCTGTTTTTTCCTTAATTCCCGTCAACTTGGATGCTTTATCGATCAGGTTGTCTTCGATATTCAAGGTTGTCCTCATCTTCTCACCTCTATTATCGTTTGTATGGCTAAGTATGCATCATCAATGCATATATGTCAAGTTAATAAAATCTCTCGGAGTTTGAAGAATTTCACAAGCGCAGCCGTTTGGTCCCTTCGGAAAAAGCCAGGTTCTATGACAACTGGGTGGAAAAGATGAAACCGCTCCCTCTCTTGTGGTATCATAAAAGATAGAGGTTTTTAAATATGGTCAGAGAGTTTAATGTCGTTTTCAAAGATAAAACCATAACGAAAATACTCTCGATTCTCGCACCTATATTCATGACAATTATCCTCCTGGCAACAATGGACTGTCAGTCTCCAACTTCTTCCCAAGGAATGGAAAATCTCCAGGCTGCGCAGTCAAATATCGTAAGAGACTTGGATGAAAATGCCATTGAGAACTATGGGACAAATATAGACTCGAACCTTCCGAATGTAGCCAAAAGCTCATCTTCCGAAAAGTGCAGTTTTGATGTTAATGTCTATGGCCTGAGCGCCTACAACTCGTACGACTACTACGCTGACTGCTACATCTATAAAGTCCAATGGTCATCCTCGAAAGCTCCCAGCTATTATTCATCGAAGTACTATTCAGGCTATAGCCAGTTTGAAACAGCCACCTTTCGAGAAATTCCGGTGAGCGCAAAACAAACTTACCTCTATAAAATCACTGTCACCTACAGAGCAAAATATCCAAGCGGCTATGAAAAGTACTTTGAAGTCAGCAAATATGCAAATATTTACCCTCGAGACGCCGGCAAATGGCTTAAAGGCTGGTTTTATCTCAGGTCCTGGGATATCCCTATCCCGGCCTATTAATGGATTCTCAATTCATGAGGCATGTCGCTCGGAAAAAACTTGTTCTGACCTTCCTTATGCTGTTTCCTCCATGGCTTCTTTTCCCGCAAGACCGGATATTCGTCCGCGAGCATAACATTGTCTACGAGGAGGCGCGGCCGTCCGTCTTATGCCCTGTCCTCAAGGGCGACCTGAACAACGACGGTTTTTTAAATGGGAAAGACTTAATCCTGCTGAAGGAAAAATTGGGGAGCGTCTTTGACCCCCGGATGGACATGAACGGAGACCTGCGGGTTGATGAGAAAGATATCAATTTGCTTCTTCCTCTCATCAGCCCCGCCGAATTCAGTGATGACCTGCTGTTATGTTTTAGAGCCGTCACCATGAACGGCGTTGAAGAGTGCTCCCTCTATCAAAACGGAAATGTCTACCGCAATTTTTTAAGCCGGGAATGGAATTTCGTCAAAACCCAGGCCGCTCTCAACCTCCTTCTCCGGTCGCTCGAAGAAAACAATCTCCTTGCCCAGACTTATTCTCAGACCAAAGCCGGCGCCGACGTTTATGAGATCTCCTATAAACAGGGCAGCCAATTCGTGCGCTTGACGTTTTCTCCCGACGGCGCTCCGGAAGGCCTTCTCCGATGCCTGGAGAGCATCAAAGAGCACCTCTCCCTCCGCTGGAGAGAGCGGAAGTGGCCCTTCCATCCCGAAGATGTCCACCCCTGGATCATGCATCTTTCGTCCAGCTATCAGAACTACGGAGATAGCCCCTACTTCCACCACGGCGTCGACTTTCTGGTGGCGGAGCATACTCCCTTTTATCTCCCTTTCCGGGGATACGTGACCAACATCCGCAATTATACTCCCGGGATTGACCTTTACTGGGAAGTCGAGGTCACCGAGCTCAACGGCCTCCGCTGGCAGTATCATCATGCTGACAAGAATTCCATTCCAGCGGCCGTGTATTCTGCTTATAACCAGGGAACACTCCTGGAAAAAGGGACGAATCTCGGCTACACGGTCACCTGGCCCGAACGGGATCTATATGGAAATATTGATAACCACCTCCACCTCAATTGTCTCGACGGGCGGGGCAACTATATGAACCCGCTCAATTTTTTCATACCGCTTGCCGACCATACCCCTCCGGAAATCATGGAGGTTGACTTCTGCCAAAATGAGCAGAATATTGGATACGACGACGCCATCCGGGCAGGGAAAACGGATATCATCGTCAGAGTGAGGGATTTGATCGAAGGAAGCCCTTATGAGCTGCCGGTCTTCGAACTGGGAATCGAAATTGCCCGTCCTGGTTCTCAGGAGATCATCGTTCCCTATACTCCGCTCTACCGGTTCATCGACCTCCCGGCCGGAAGCGACACCGGGGCCTATATTTATACGATTTATAAGGAGCGCCTTTCTCTAAAGAACAAAACCCTCAGCACTTGCGGCGATTATGACTGCCGAAAGTTTTATTATGTCGTGACCAACAACCTGACCGGCACGCTGGGAGGAGAGGCCAATTTCTGGGAAACATACTCTGTCCCCGGGGGAGATTATATCCTCAACATATATGCCTGGGACCACTCGGGGAATCTCAGTCAACGGTCTTTTCCGGTGGCGGTGGTCAAGAAAAATATTTCAGGAAAACATTAGAATGTGCCCCTGGTCTAGACCATGTTCACTCAGGCAATAGTCAGAAAACCCGGAAAAAATTTTGCCGCGGGAATCACCTCGGCCAGCCTGGGCACGCCCGACTATGAATTGATCCTCACGCAGCATGAAAATTATGTCCAAGCATTAAATCGTTTGGGACTTAACATAATCAGTCTGGAGGCAGAGCCGGATTATCCGGATGCTTATTTTGTGGAAGATACGGCTGTGGTCACGCCCCTCGTGGCCGTCATCGCCCGGCCCGGAGCGCCCTCCCGAAGGGGAGAGGAAGATTCCATCGAACCTGTTCTCGCCCGCTTCCGGCCCACTGTCCGCATCCGGCCGCCGGGAACCGTGGACGGCGGAGACGTCATCATGGCCGAGAATCGCTTTTTTATCGGGCTTTCCGCGCGGACCAATGCCGAGGGCGCGCGGCAGCTCGGCCGGATTCTGAAAGAGCACGGCCACACCTGGGAAACGGTGCCGGCCGGGGTCGGTCTTCATCTCAAGTCGAGCGTGAATTATCTCGGCCGGCAGACGCTGCTTGTGACCCAGTCCTTTGCCGGGCATAAAGCCTTCAAAGCCTACCATCAGATTATCCTCGACCCCGCGGAGGAGTACGCGGCCAACACTCTCTGGGTCAACGACTGCCTTCTCATTCCCGCCGGCTTTGAAAAAACCGGAAATAAACTCAAGGCCCTGGGCCTTCCGGTTGTAGATCTGCATACAAGTGAAGCTCGCAAGATGGACGGCGGACTGACCTGTATGTCCATCCGATTTTAGTTTTTTTTCAACTCGATAGAATTTTTTACTTCTCGGCCGATGGAACGATATCTTTGCCGACGGCGACGAGGCGCAACCGTCCTTCGCGCTTGGCGAGGTCAATGTCCATTTCGCCGAGCCCCATCTCGAAAGCGCGGTTGAGATGCGCCAGCTCTTTCGGCTTGAACGATAAATAATTCGAACATCCAAAAGTATCCATCAACACCGGGTCAATGCCGGCAGCGATTTCGTTCAGGCGCTTGATCTTATTCGGGTGGGTAATCTCCGTTTCCTTGCCCCCGGCCTGGAGACGGCCTCCATAAGGTAAGCGGACCCGGATTGCCTCCAGAATATGAAGCTGTGCCTGGATTAGCGAAGGGGAATTGATATCGGCTATGCCCTGGTCCAATTGAGCATGAAGAGCGCCCGGCCATTGTAAAAAACCCATCATATGTTTGAGGCACATGGTTACTTTGGTGACTATGTGGCTTTTGGCAACGGCCATGTTGATCCTGACATCGGCTTCAGCGGCGGCCTTGATGACGCCAAGTTGCTGAAAGGCTTTCGCCTTGGGCAGATCAATCGCCGTGAACAGCTCTTGGGGTGAAGCGTAGCGGTCGGGAAAAACTTTTTCTACGCCCAATTCATCTACGACGGGGCCGATGCCGCTGACTTGCAGACACTCGACTGTGCCGGGATCAATAGCGCAGTGGTCCATGACGATAATGCGTTGCGCGCCGGCATTTTTGACCATGAGGATGAGAGCTCGCAGCACATCGGGATCGGTGGAGGAAGCCGTCCCGGGCGGATAGGCCCAGGACGCATTGGGCTTGATAGCGACAATCTGGCCGGGCTGAACAAATCGGCCGATGCCGCCCAGGGAATCTAGCGCCGTCTTGAGGATCATCTCGGCAGAATCCATATCCGTTCCTTTGGCTACGGCGACAGTGGGCAGGGGTTCGGCCTTGGCGGTCTTGGGGGTCGGACCGGATTCTTGCGGCTTTTCCTTTTCCTTGCAACTGCTCAGCCCAAAGGCGGCGATTCCGGCGACACTCTGCATAAATCTGCGGCGTGTCATTTGGCTCATTTTAATTCTCTGTTCCGTCCGCAATTTTCCTCCTCTTCACGCATGAAATCCTTCGGACACAACATGTCGAAATATATGGTCGGCCGACGCTGCAGAGCTAGGCTTCGATGAGCTCCCGGGCGATCACCAGGCGCTGGATCTCACTCGTCCCTTCTCCGATCGTGCATAATTTGGCGTCCCGCCAGAATTTTTCGACCGGATAATCCTTGATGTAGCCGTAGCCTCCATGGATTTGGACGGCTTCCTCGGCCACTTTGACCGCGACTTCTGAAGCATAGAGCTTAGCCTGAGACGAGATGACCGTCGTCTTCCGCCCCGCGTCCTTCTCGTCGGCCGCGCGCTCGGTCAGCAACCGGGCGGCCGTAACGAGTGTCGCCATATCGGCCAGCTTGAAGCGGATGCCCTGAAAAGCCGCGATCGGTTTCCCGAATTGACGGCGCTGCTTGGAATAGGCCAGCGCCGCGTCAAAGGCTCCCCGGGCGATTCCCACGGCGAGTGCGGCGATCGATATCCGGCCGCCCTCAAGAATTTCCATGGCCTGGATGAATCCCTCGCCTTCCTTGCCGAGGAGGGCGGAGTCCCCGACTTGGCAATCTTCGAAAATCAAGGACGCCGTGTCGGAAATTCTCATGCCCACTTTATCTTCGTGCTTTCCGACCGTGACGCCCGGCGTATCGAGCGGGACTAAAAACGCGGAAATGCCGTGATGGTCCGTTCCCGGCTTGGTCCTGGCCATCGCCACGACGACCCCGCCCGCGCCGGCATGGGTGATGAAATTCTTCGTTCCGTTGAGAATCCAGCCGCCGGCGTTTTTCTTGGCGATCGTCTTTGTCGCTCCCGAGTCCGACCCGGCTTCGGGCTCGGTGAGCCCCCAGGCGCCGATGACTTCGCCCTTCGCCAGAGGCGACAGCCAGCGGCGGCGCGCTTCGTCGGCCGCGAACATATAGACATGGTTGGTGCACAGGGAATTATGGGCCGCGACCGTGAGGGCGATCCCTCCTTCAACCGCTCCGAGCTCTTCCAAGACCGCGACATAATGCCGGTAGGACAGGCCCGCCCCGCCGAATTCTTCCGGAATCAGAATTCCCATTAAACCGAGCTCGCCCAATTTGTGGACAAGATCGCGGGGAAAGTAGGCGCGCTCGTCCCACTCCCGGACGTGCGGCGCGATCTCCGTGCGGGCGAAGTCGCGGACCATTTCCCGGATATCCTTTATGGATTCCATCATTTCACTTGTCATATTTCTGCCCTCCTCATTTCATAAAACGGCGATTATTTTTTCCTGTACTGTCATTGCGAGACAGCGAAGCTGTCGCGGCAATCGCATCGTGCTTCGCGGAGTCTTATGAGATCGCCACGCTCCCTACGGTCGCTCGCGATGACTATTGATGACTGCAAAAGCAATGTCCCACGCATCCATGGCTTTCTCGGCGGAATCATAAGGGAGCAATAGGACATTATTTATGCCGTTATCAATAATATCAACGCATTAATAAAAGTGACATCCCCGTTCGGGCGGCGCTTAGGCCGTCCTCAAGCCCCCGTAGCGGAGGGGGGCCCCGTCGGCTTTTCCGACGGGGGGAACCGACGGGACTGGTTCCTCCGGGTCCGGGGGCTACGGACGGCTTAAGCGCCGCCTCTAGGTTGTCACCTAATTTATTGCGTTCGTATTAATTTATTATGACGGTTGGCGTTTCATTTTTTCGGTTCGAGCTCGATCAGGGTTTTTTCCGAATCCACGAGCTCGCCGGCCGCCGCGCAAATTTTTTTCACGATCCCTTCGATCGTCGATTTAATCTCATTTTCCATCTTCATCGCTTCGACAATGAGAAGCGTCTGGTTCTTCCGGACTTCATCGCCCTCGGCGACATTGATTTTAATCACCTTTCCCGGCATCGGCGCCTTGACTTGGAGTTTCCCTTCCTGCCCCCGATCCTCTCCCTTTTCGAAGGCCGCCGTCATTTGGCCGGGTTCTTGAAAAGCATAAGAACGGCCGTTCAAAAAAACAAATATTTGATCTTTGTCCCGGGCGATATAGGCCAAAAACGAGCGGCCGTTGGCGATAAGCGAGACTGCGTTTTCAGAGATAGATTGAATGTCCGCTTCAAAAGACAGCTCGCCATCTTGAATCAAGAAGGCGTTGCCCTTCTTCTCCATGCGGATTTTTAACGCCCGGCCATGGATCAGGAATTCATGCTCCATATCAGCCTGTCCCTCCGATCCTCCACTTGCCCAAAGTCTGCCAGGGCGACGGAGCCTCCTTCTCAAGCGTCCGGGCAGCCGGCCTTTTTGAACGACCGGCACTATTGACTTCATCATAAGCGGCGACGGCCAGAGCCAACCGGAGCATCTCCGGGTCTGGTTCTTTTTCCTTCCAGTCCTCAAAATATTTCTTGATGAAGCCCGTCGTCGTCCGGCCCGCCCGGAATTCGTCATGGCCGATGACGTCCTTGAGGAAGCCGATGGTCGTATGAATCCCCAGAATGACATAGTCCTCGAGGGCGGCCGTCATCCTCCGGCAGGCCGTCTCCCGGTCCTCAGCCCAGACAATGAGCTTGGCCAGGATCGGGTCGTAATAGATCGGGACATCCCAGCCGGAATAGATGCCGCAGTCGTGGCGGATGCCCGGTCCTCCCGGCTCTTTGAGAAACAGAATTTTTCCGGGCGAGGGGAGAAAACCGCTGGCCGGGTCCTCGGCATAGATCCGGCATTCGATGGCATGTCCCCGCTGTTTGAGGTCTTCCTGTTTGAAAGAAAGCTTCTCTCCCGAGGCGATCAGAATCTGCTGCCGGACGAGATCCGCGCCCGTGACGAGCTCCGTCACCGGATGCTCGACCTGCAGCCGGGCGTTGACTTCGAGGAAGTAGAAGTTCCGGTTTTTATCCAGGAGAAATTCGACGGTGCCGGCGTTGTTGTACCCCGCGGCCCGCATCGCCGACTTTGCGGTCTCGCCCATCTTGGCCCGGAGCCCGGCGTCCAAGGCCTGGGAAGGGCTCTCTTCGACGATCTTCTGATGGCGCCTCTGGATCGAGCACTCGCGCTCGAAAAGATGGACCGTGTTTCCGAAATTATCGGCCAAAACCTGGAATTCGACGTGCCGGGGCTCCTCGAGATATTTTTCTAGGTAAACCGACTCGTCGCCGAACGCGGACTTGGCTTCCCTCATCCCCGCTTCGAGCGCCGGCTTCAGGTCTTTCTCGTCGCAGACGATGCGCATCCCCTTGCCCCCGCCGCCGGCCGATGCTTTGACGATCACCGGGTAGCCGAGCTTGCGGGCCGCCGCCTTGGATTCGGCGATCGTCTTGGGAATGGATTTCATGCCCGGGATGATCGGGATCCCGGCTTTCTCCATCGTTTGGCGGGCGCGGACTTTATCGCCGACAAGCTCCAGGGCGGACGATACGGGACCGATGAAAATGATTTTTTCTTTCTCGCAGAGCCGGGCGAAGTCCGCATTCTCGGCCAAGAAGCCGTAGCCGGGATGGATCGCCTGGGCGCCCGAGGCGCGGGCGGCCTCGATGAGGCGGGGCATATTGAGGTAGCTTTCCACCGCGGGCGGCGGGCCGATGGGAACGGCTTCATCGGCAAGTTGGACGTGGAGGCCGGCCCGGTCCGCGTCCGAATAGACGGCGACCGAGGAAATCCCCATTTCCCGGCAAGCCCTAATGATTCGGACGGCGATCTCGCCGCGGTTGGCGATCAATATTTTATTTATTCGGCCCACTTCGGTTTCCTTTTTTCCAGAAACGCGGCCATGCCTTCCTGGCCCTCACGGCTGATCCGGAGCTCGGCGATCATCCGGGCCGTGTAGGATTTGGCTTCTTCAAAGCTCATTCCAGGGACTCTTCTAAGGAGTTCTTTACAGCTTGCCAGAGCTTCCGGCCCCGAGGAGAGAAGGAGACCCGTGATCTCCTCGATTTTATCGTCCAGCTTATCGGAAGGAACGACGGCATTGACCAGTCCGATCTCCAGAGCCCTTCGGGCATCGAACCTCTCGCCCGTCAGGAAGTACTGCCTGGCTTTATTCTCTCCAATCCGGCGCAAGACATAAGGGGAAATCGCGGCCGGGACCAGGCCGATCTTGACTTCGCTCAGGCCGAACCTGGCCTCTTCGGACGCGACGACGATATCGCAGGCCGAGAGAAATCCAGTTCCGCCGCCGATGGCCGCGCCGTTGACGCGGGCGATCGTCGGCTTGGGCAGCGAATAGATGCTGTAATGAAGGTCGGCGATTTCGAGGGATTCCTCGAGATTTCGCTCGAATGAATAGCGGATGATCTCGCGCATCCAGTTGAGATCCGCGCCCGCGCAAAAGGATTTTCCGCGGCCCGAGAAGACGACGACGCGCACCGCTTGATCATCAGCCGCTTTATGAAACGCGTCCGCCAGCTCCCGGATCATCACGGCGTTGAAGGCATTATGAACGTCGGGCCGGTTGAGCCAAATGCGGGCAATTTTCCCTTCCCGCGAGTAAATAATCGTTTCGTAGTTTTTTTCGTCCATCACCATCCCGTTTGTCACATCCTGAAAATCCCGACCTTGTAATCCGGGATCGGGGCGTTCAGGCTCATCGCGATCCCCAGCGCCAGGGCCTGCCGGGTGTCCAGCGGGGCGAGGATGCCGTCGTCCCAGAGCCTGGCCGTGCTGTAATAGGGGCTGGCTTCCTCTTCGTATTTTTCCAGGATGGGCCTCATCATCTTTTCCTTCTCTTCTTCGGACATCTTCACGCCCTGCTCCTGCAATCTCTTGATCTTGACCGTGACGAGCACATTGGCCGCCTGCTCGCCGCCCATGACGCTGATTCGGGCGTTGGGCCACATCCACAGCAGCCGCGGGCCGTAGGCCCGGCCGCACATCGCGTAGTTTCCCGCGCCGTAGGAGCCGCCGACGATCGCCGTGAATTTCGGCACATCGGCGTTGGCCACGGCGTGGACGAGCTTGGCGCCGTCCTTGGCGATCCCGCGGTGTTCATACTGCTTGCCGACGATGAAGCCGGTGATGTTCTGGAGAAAGACGAGGGGAATTTTACGCATGGCGCAGAGCGTTACGAAATGGGCGCCCTTGAGCGAGCTTTCGGAGAATAAAACGCCGTTATTGGCCAGGATGCCTACGGGGTAGCCCATGATCCGGGCGAATCCGCAGACGAGCGTCTGACCGTAAAGCTCCTTAAATTCCTGGAAGCGGCTGCCGTCCACGATCCGGGCGATGAGCTCCTTGATGTCGAACGCTTTGCGCAGATCTTTGGGCACGATGCCGTACATCTCCGCGGGATCATAATAAGGCTCTTCGGGCGCGCTGCTTTCGAGCTCGAACTTACGCGCCGGGTCGAGCGTTTCGACGATGTTCCGGGCGATCTCCAGGGCGTGCTCGTCGTTCTGCGCGTAGTAATCCGAAACGCCGGAGATGCGGCAATGGACGTCCGCGCCGCCCAGGTCCTCGTCGGAGACTTCCTCGCCCGTGGCCGCCTTGACCAGAGGGGGGCCGCCGATAAAAATCGTTCCTTGGCGGCGGACGATGACCGTCTCGTCGCTCATGGCCGGAACGTAGGCTCCGCCGGCCGTGCACGATCCCATGACGATGGAAATCTGGGGGATGCCGAGCGCCGAAAGGCGGGCCTGATTGTAAAAAATCCGGCCGAAGTGCTCTTTGTCCGGGAAAGTTCCGGATTGATGCGGTAGGAAAATCCCGCCGGAGTCGACAAGGTAAATGCAGGGCAGCCGGTTCTCAAGCGCCACTTCCTGGGCGCGGATGTGCTTTTTAATGGTCATCGGGAAGTATGTTCCGCCCTTGACCGTAGCGTCGTTGGCGATGACCAGCACCTCGCGTCCGTGGACGACGCCGACGCCGGTGACCATGCTCGCGCCCGGAGCTTCGTCGTCATACATACCGTAGGCGGCGAGCGAGCTCAGCTCCAGAAACGGAGTGTTGCGGTCAAAAAGCTTTTCCAGGCGCTCCCGGGCAAGGAGTTTTCCCCGCGATTTATGGAGCTCGTGATACTTGACCGGTCCTCCCTCCTGAACTTTGGCCAGCCGCTCCTTATAGTCGGCCACGACTTTCGTCATATGCTCGAGGTTTTGCTTGTAATCCAGGCTTTGGGTGTCGATTTTAGATTCGATTCTGAACATCGCCCGTCCTTTCGCTTTTGAGAGGAGGCTATTCCGGGACGAATTTATAGCCGTAATAAATGACGCCGGCCTCCCCTTCCTCGGAAATCTTCCGGAATTCGATTTTGACCCTCATCCCGATTTTCAAGTTCTCAAATTCACAATCGACGATCTGGGCGGTCAGCTTCACACCGTCATCGAGCTCCGCTATGCCGATGGCGTACGGGGCCTGGTCGACAAACTGCTTCGGCGGAACGCGGATGATGGTGTACGTGACGATTTTTCCCTTATCTGCGAGTTTCGTCGGCTCGAATTCTCTGGCCCCGCAGTTGGGGCAAACAAGGCGCGGAGGGAAACAGATGAATCCGCACTTTTTGCATTTTCCGGCTTCAAGTCTGTAGCGTTGAGGAATCTCTCTCCAGTATCTTGATGGTGTCGGCATCTTGTCCTCCTCTCACTCCGCCTCAAAAATGTGGACGACCGAGCTGCCGCCCGTGCCGCCCATATTTTGGGTGAGGCCGGTCCGCGCAGACTTGACCTGCCGCTTGTCCGCTTCCCCGCGGAGCTGCTTGACGACTTCCACGGCCTGGGCGATGCCGGTCGCTCCGACCGGATGCCCCTTGGCTTTCAAGCCGCCGCTGGGATTGACGGGAAATTTTCCTGCAAGCGAGGTCAGGCCGTCCTCGACCGCTTTACCGCCCTGCCCTTTTTTAACAAGGCCCAGGGCTTCCGTGATGCAGATCTCGGCGATCGTGAAGCAGTCGTGAACTTCGAAGAGGTCGATGTCCTCCACTTTCTTTCCGGCCATCGCCAAAGCTTTTTGAGCTGCGACAGACGTCGACTCGATCCAGGCGATTTCTTTGCGCGAACTGAGAGCGATCGAGTCCGTGGCCTGGCCGCTCCCCGTGATTTTGACGACGCGCTTTTTCATTTTCTTGGCCATGTCCGCGGGACAGAGGATGACGGCCGCCGCTCCGTCGGTGATGGGCGAGCAATCCAGGATCCGCAGCGGGTCGGCCACGAGAACCGATTTGAGCACTCCGTCCACCGTAACTTTGAATGGATATTGAGCTAATGGATTTTTTGAGCCGTTCTCATGGTTCTTGACGGCCACCATGGCCAGCTGTTCCCGCGTCGTCCCGTATTTCGCCATGTGGGCGTTGGCCATCATGGCATAAAGGGCGGGGAACGTGATTCCGTGGTAGCCTTCATACTCCTGGTCGGCCGCGGTCCCCAGGGCATATGTCGCTTCATGGCCGTTGACGTCGGTCATCTTCTCGACGCCGCCGGCGAGCACGATATCGCTCATCCCGGAGGCGACATCTATAAATCCCTGCCTGAGGGCCAGCCCGCCAGAACAACAGGCAGACTCAACCCGCGTCGTCGGGACCGGGTTTTTTCCGAGATAATCGGAAAGGAGCGAGGACAGATGCTCCTGGCCGATGAACAGGCCGGACGACATGCAGCCGACATACATCGAGTCGATCCTGTCAAGGCCGGCGTCTTCCAAAGCCAGGAGAGCCGTCTCAACGAAGATATCCCGCAGAGATTTTTCCCAGAGCTCGCCCCATTTGGTCATGCCCACGCCGATGACAGCAACATCTCTCATCGTGTCCTCCTATTCAGCCTTCCGAATTTTGCGGCGGTATTTGGCGTAAACGCCGTACTCCAGGTACTTCTTATCTTTGTCTAAAAGATATCTTGTCTTGGGGGCCAGGTCCCGGACATCGTCGATCCGTTTTGTGACCCGGAAAATGAAGGCATCGCTTCCCGCCCCCGATCCATAGGAAACGATGAGGATCATGTCCCCCGGCTTAGAAATATCCAGAGTCGCCGTTAATCCCAAGGGGGAGGAGCCGGAATAGGTATTCCCGAGTTTTGAAACGAGCCAGCCCGGCTCAATCTGCTTTTTCTCAAACCCGAGGATCTCTCCGACGCGAAACGGAAACTTGCCGTTGGGCTGGTGGAAAATGACATAATTAAAATCGGACGGCTTCATTTTTGCCTTGGCCATAATTCCGTTCGCCGCGCTCGTGATGTGCTTGAAATAGGCGGGGTCTCCCGTGAACCGCCCGCCGTGCTGGGGATAAAACTGATATTCCCGGCGCCAGAAATCCGGCGTGTCCGTCGTGAAAGAATACGTCTCCAACGATTCGGCGATGACATTCTCTTTGCCGAAGAGGAAAGCCGCGGCGCCGGCGGCGGCCGAATATTCAAGAGCGTCGCCCGGCGCCCCCTGGGACGTGTCGGCCCCGACGGCCAGGCCGTACTTGACGGCGCCCGCCTGGACAAGACTCAACGCCACGAACATCCCTTCGGTTCCGGCCTTGCAGGCGAATTCAAAATCCGCCGTGTGGACCTCGGGCGTGGAGCCGAGGGCTTCCGCGAGAACCGTGCCGCTCGGCTTGACGGCATAGGGGTGGGACTCCGAGCCGACATAGACGGCGCCGATCTCTTTCGGGTCGATACCCGCCCTTCTCAAGGCATTCTTGGAAGCTTCGACGGCCATGGTGATCGTGTCTTGATCGGGAGAAGGAACGGATTTTTCCTCGAGCATCAGACCTTTTTTATAGCTTGGCGCGTCCGCCCCCCAGACTTTGGCGATTTCCTCGACTTTTATCCGGTTGCGCGGGATATAGGCCCCGTACCCGATGATTCCGACCATTGAACGGTCCTCCTTTCAAGGCAAAGAAAAGCCGCACTTTTAAGTTGAATAATAATGACGGGAAGCGAAAAAATATGAATGCATTAAAATATTAAAATAAGACACTATCCTTCCATAACTCGATTTTGAAGTCAAGGTGATCGTCGCGGGACAAGGGCTGATTCTTATCAGTCGACTCCGCCGGTTCGCTAATATCAACGCAATAAATAAGGTGACAACCTAGAGGCGGCGCTTGGCCCGTCCGTAGCCCCCGGACCCCAAGGAACCAGTCCCGTCGGTTCCCCCCGTCAGAAAAGCCGACGGGGCCCCCCTCCGCTACGGGGGCTTGAGGACGGCCCAAGCGCCGCCTGAACGGGGATGTCACTTTTATTAACGCGTTGATATTATTGATGATTGTAAAAACAATGTCCTATAAGGTGAGAGTTTTTCTCGGCGGAATAAAAGGAAACGATAGGACATTGATTATGCCGCTATCAATAGTTGAGGGAATTTCTAGTGTTTTTTCTTCGCTTCCGCAGCTTCCATTTTATTCATGATGCTGTGCTTGCGTCCGTAGAAGAAGAAGATTATGAGTCCGACAGCCAGCCAGACAAACAGCCGCAGCCAGTTTTCGGGAGGGAGCGAAAACATAAGAACCAGGCAGAAGATAACGCCCAGGATGGGCGTTAAAGGAAAAAGCGGCGCCTTGAAAGGCCTTTCTGCGTCCGGATGAGTCCTGCGCATGATCAGCACAGCGGTGCAGACGATGACGAAGGCCAGAAGTGTGCCGATATTGACCAGCTCGGCCAAGACTTCAAGCGGCAGCACGGCGGCCAAAGTCGCGACGAAAAAGCCCGTCAGGATCGTCGATTTCCATGGAGTGCGAAACTTTTCATGCACGGCGCCGAAGAATTTGGGGGGCAGAAGGCCGTCGCGCGCGATGGCCAGCAGAACGCGGGGCTGGCTCAACATCATGACCACGAGCACCGACGTGATCCCGGCCAAGGCGCCGAGCGAGATGATGAACTGGGCCCAACCCAAACCGACTTGTTTAAAAGCTTGGGACACAGGAGCGTTCTTGTCAATCTGGTTGTAAGGCACCATGCCGGTCAGGACCGCGGCGACCAGGATATAAAGGACCGTGCAGATGACGAGCGAGCTGACGATGGCGATGGGCACGTCCTTGTGAGGCTTCTTAGCCTCCTCGGCGTGCGTCGAGACCGAGTCAAACCCGATGTAGGCGAAGAAGCTGATCGCCGCTCCGGCCAGCATTCCGACCGGAACCCCGCCCATGGACTTGCCGAAGATCGTCTTGCCGAAGAAGCTGATGCCGGTGAATCCAAACGGCGCGAACGGCACCCAGTTCTTGGGATTAATGTAAAAAGCCCCGAGGACGATGACGAAGAGCACGATCGCGAGCTTGAGGATGACCATGGCGGCATTGAAGGTGGCGGTCTCGCGAATCCCTTTGACGAGAATCACCGTGACGAGAGCCGTGATGACGATCGCCGGAAGGTCGATCCAGCTTCCGCTGGCCGTGATCTGGCCGGTCTCCGTGTTGAGTTTCCACGGCGCCCAGCCGATGACCTTGGGAATATGGAGCTTGAAGATGCTTATGAAGTCCTGAAAATAATGCGACCAGCCGTGGGCGACCGTCGCCGAGGCGACGGCATATTCCAGAATCAAGTCCCAACCAATAATCCAGGCGAATAATTCGCCCAGCGTGGCATAGGCATACGTATACGCCGAGCCAGCCACAGGGACCATGGAAGCGAATTCCGCGTAGCAGAAAGCCGCAAACAAACAGGTCATGCCGGCGACGACGAACGACAGTATCAGCGATGGGCCGGCTTTATCATGCGCCGTAACGCCCGTGAGCACGAAAATGCCGGTGCCGATGATAGCGCCGACGCCCAGGCTCGTGAGAGTAATGGGCCCCAGAATTCGGCGAAGTCTGTTTTCGCCGTGGAGCTCTTCAAGGAGCACGTGCAGAGGCTTTTTCCGGAAAAGCTTGCTGGCCATAGTCACCTCTTCCTCGTTCTCATGCTAAAAAAGAACGCACGATAGGATTTAGGTTTAAGCTGGCATGATACCTAATTAAAAGAAAAGAAGTCAATTTTTTAATTTTCCTGAGTCGGCACGGAGTTATCGATAAGCTTTCCCTCCCACCGGGCGATGACGGCCGAGGCCAGACAGTTGCCGATGACATTAATCGTCGTCCGGACCATATCCACGAGTTCATCGATGCCGAGAAGAATGGCGATCCCTGCAAGCGGCAAATTGAAGGAGGCCAAGGTTCCAGCCAGTATGACCAAGCTCGCCCTGGGGACGCCGGCCACACCTTTACTTGTCAGCATCAGCGTAAAGACCATGACCAGTTGCTGGCCGAAGGTCAAATGAATGCCTGCGGCTTGAGCGACAAAGACCGACGCTAGCGAAAGATAGAGGCACGTCCCGTCCAAATTGAAGCTGTAGCCGGTCGGCAGGATAAAGGCGACGATCTCCCGCGGCACGCCCATGCCTTCCATGGCCTGCATGGCCTTGGGCAGAGCCGCTTCCGAGCTTGTCGTGGAGAATGCGATCAGGGCCGGCTCTTTGACGGCCTGGAGGAATCTTTTGACGGGCACCTTGAAAATCATCATGATCGGAACGAAGACGAACAGGATAAAAAAGACGGCGCAGGCGTAGAATGTCAGGATGAGAAGCCCGAGATTGACCAGGACCGAAATGCCTTTGCTACCGACCGCGACGGCGATGGCCGCGCCGACGCCGATCGGCGCGAACTTCATGACGATCCCTGTAAATTTGAACATCGTCTCAGCCAAGGAATCGCAGAAATCAAGAATGACCTTTTTCTTGTGATGGACCAGGCTCAGGGCGAAAGCAAAGAAGATGCTGAAAATGACGACCTGAAGAATCTCTCCTTCGGCCGCGGCCTGGAAAAAGCTCTGGGGAAAAATATGGATCAGAACGTCTCCGAATTTCTGCGTCTTGGCCGCGACGGCGCCCGCTTCGGCCCCCGCCAGGTTCACTCCGATGCCCGGTCTTGTCAGGTTGACGAAGCCCAGCCCCAAGAACAAGGCGATCGTCGTCACGATCTCAAAATAGACAAGGGCCTTCACGCCCATGCGACCGACTGATTTTAGATCGCTGTGGCCGGCGATGCCGACGACAATGGTGGCGAAAATGAGGGGAGCGATAATAGACTTGATGAGACGAATAAAGATCATGGAAAGAGGCCGGAGCTGGGAGCCGATATCCGGAAAAAAGAAGCCGATGAGCAGGCCGAGGCCCATGCCGATGAAGATAAAAAGAGTTAGCCGACTTTTTTTGCGGGCCATATCAAGAGCCGAGTTTCCAAAACATGAAGGGCACTACTATATCGGAAGGCTAGAAATAAAGTCAAACTGGAATCGAGCTGGGTCGACCTTAATTTTTGGCGATGATTTCCTGAATCAGCTTCTCCAGTTCTTCCCTCAGAATCTTGGAGACGGCGGCCGGAAGCTCGGCCACATCCTTACTGGCTAACGCTTCCGATCGATCGAAGCGGCGGACGGCGATCGTCTCGCCGGATTTGAAATCGATGATTTCCAAGTCCATCGCCAGCCGGGCGAACCAAGCATGCTTCTCATCGACTTCTTCGATGCGATAGATCCTGGTTTTTAGGGCGAAATCGGGTTCGCTTTTTATCGACTCCAAAGTCAGTGTCTTAAAAAGGCGGCCCTCGGAAAGAAAATGAAAAAGCGAATCCCGGATGAGCCTCGATGGCTTTTCCGCCCAGAAATCATACGAATAATAATTGACTTCGTAAGGCGACAGCCGGTAAACGATCCGGAAATCGTCATAAAGCTCCTCGACTTCGATCCGTTCGACGGACAGCGTCTTGTCGAGGGTCTTCGTCGACGGCGCTTTCATGTCCCCCAAGGACAGTTGAAAATATTTTTTGGCGGGCGCAGAAAAGCACCCGCCGAGGAGGAGAATGACGGACAGAATGATGAAGGTTTTTCTCATTTCTTTTTCTCCCTCCGGCTGTGGAGGAAAAGGGTCGGATCCTCCATGAGTTGCCGAGAGAATTTCGAGAGATTCTCGACGGCCGTGCCCAGACTTTCCACATTATGTCTCAGGTCTTCCTGCTGGGTCAGCAGGACGTTTTCGACCTTTTTAAGGCTGGAGGAAGCCGTTTCGATGAAGGCCTCGAGATTTTTGAGGACTTTGCCCATCTCCGCGTCCGAGAACCTCTTGCTCAGACCGTCCAGGGCGGTTCCCGCGCTGGATTCCAGCTTTTCCGTCAGCCGGCTGAGATCGGCCGAGATTTTACTCAGGTTCCCGGTCACGGCGCCGAAATCCAGGGACGCTTTCTCAATGTTGGTGATTGCGTTAGACAGGTTTTGTTCTTTATTTTTCAAGACCTGGGAGATGATGGCCGAACTTTTTTCCGTGTTCTCGAGAAACATGGAAATCCGCTTCCGGTTGTCAGCGGCGAGAAGGTCATTGATCCTGCGGACGGCGGTGTCGATATTGGACACGATATCCTCCGCTTTTTCGCTGAAGCCTTTGGCCGGTGCGATCTCGTTGCCGGGATCAAGGTTTTCGGATTCGTTTTTCCCTCCGGACAATTCGATGAACTTCTGGCCGGTGATGCCGGTATAGGTCATCGTAGCGGCCATGTCTTTCTTGACCGAGAATTCTTTCTGAATTTCCATATCGACACGGATGGAATTTAAATCCTCCGGATTGACGCGAATGTGGCGCACCGCCCCGACTTCGACGCCTTGATATTTCACGGGCGACCCGACGAACAGCCCGTTGACGGATGTTCCACGGAAATTGATGAAGTAGATCCATCCTTTGGCTTTAAGCTGGGGAATGATGAGAAGACCCAGGATGGCGATGAATAAAACCAGGGATGTCGCCAAAAAAATTCCCAACCGTGTTTTTTGTTCTTTAGTGATCATGGTCGGCCTCTCTTAGAAAAAACGCGCGGAGATATGGATCGCGCGCTGCTATCGCGTCCTGGTAGCGTCCGGCAAAATTGATCGCGGCGTCTTTGAGAACAAGGACGCGGTCCGCGATCCTGGCGATCGACCGCAGCTCATGGGTGATCACCACAAACGTCATGCCGTGCTTGACTTTTAAATCCAGGAGAAGCTCGTCCAGACCGGCCGAGGTGATCGGGTCCAGGCCGGCCGAGGGTTCGTCGCAAAAGACGATCTCCGGATCCAGGACCATCGCCCGCGCCAGCGCCGCCCTTTTTCGCATCCCGCCGGACAGCTCGAAGGGATATTTGTCCAGACCTCCTTGGAGCCCGACGCGCGATAACATGGCCCGGACGAGCTCGGCCTCCTTTTGTCTTGGAAAGTCCGGATGATGCATGCGGATGGGAAGCGACACATTCTCGTAGAGCGTCATGGAGTTCAACATGGCGCTGTTTTGATAGAGGACGCCAATCTTCTGATAAAGAAGGCGCAGGCTCTTCTCCGAAAAGAAATCCACTCTTTCTCCGGCCAGATACATCTCGCCCGAAAGCGGCGGAATCAATCCGGCCAAAGTTTTGAGGAGACTCGATTTTCCGGAGCCGCTCTCGCCGCTGACGACGGTCACTTCGCCCCTCGGAATTTCGAAACTTAGATTTTTCAGAATGACGGACGCGCCGTAGCCGATATCCAAGCTCTTCACGCGAATGATATCCATATAGCCTCAATACAGGACAAACGCAAAAACGCAGTCCAGAACGATGATCAGGGAAATCGAAAGTACGACCGACTCCGTTGTGGCGATGCCGACTTCTTCGGCGCCGCGTTCGATGAAAAATCCCTTAAATCCGGCGCTGACGACGACGGCCCAGCCGAAGACCATCGTCTTGCCCAGCCCGATGAGAAAATCCTGGACGAATACGACCTGGAGGATTTCCCGGATGAAGCCCGCCGGCGGAGTGCCTAGCGTCAGCTTGGCCACCAGCATCCCGCCCAAAATGCCTACGGAGTCGGCCAGGGCGACGAGCAGCGGGATGACCAAGGTGATGGCGATGAGCCGCGGCACCATGAGAAATTTCTCCGGGACAACGCCCATCGTCTTCAAAGCATCGATTTCCTCCATGACCTTCATCGTCGAAATTTCGGCGGTGATCGAAGCGCCGATCTTTCCGGCGAGCATGATGCCGGTCATCAAAGGAACGAGCTCCTTGATCATGGCTATCCCGATGAGATCGGCCAGATAGATATCGGCCCCGAACAACTTGAGCTGGGCCGCCGAGGTCAAGGAAATCGTGATCCCGACGAGAAACGTGATCAGGCAGACGATGGGAAACGACCGATAGCCCATAGCGTAAAGCTGATGGAGGATTTCTCCGGGATAAACGCCCCGCCGCCGGCGCAGGTACTGCCCCGAGTAATAGATTTCATCCGTCAACAGGGTGAAAAATTTCTTGAGATCATCCATCAATTTCATGGCTGCGCGTGCTTCCATTATATTGTCAACGCTAGAAAAGGGTCAAGTCTTACTCCCAAATTTGACGAGGCCGGAAACCTCTGCTAGAGTATTTTTTCATTTTCATATCAAGGAGGTTTCTGGATGCGAAAGAAAATCGGCGCACTGATGCTGGCCGTGATCGCTGCGGCGGCCCTCGGCCGGGCCGCGTTCCGCAAGGACGACATCAAAGTCCATCGGCTCGACAACGGCTTGAAAATTCTTCTTCTCGAAGACCACAACATCCCCAATGTGGCTCTCTACACATTTTTTCGCGTCGGGTCCCGCAACGAGCGGCCCGGCATCACCGGCGTGTCTCATTTCATCGAGCATATGATGTTCAACGGGACAAAAAAAATCGGCCCCGGCGAATTCGACCGGACGATGGAATTTTCCGGCGGGGCCAACAACGCCTACACTGGCGAGGACATGACGGGCTACACCGACTGGTTTCCCGCCGCCGCCCTCGAATCGATGATCGAAATGGAGGCCGACCGAATGCAAGGCTTAGTCTTTGAGCCGCAGGTCTTGGAGTCCGAGCGCGGCGTCGTCGCTTCCGAGCGGAGAATGGGCGTCGAGAACAACAACGACGCGATTCTCTCTGAAAACGTCCGGGCCACGGCCATCATGGCCCATTCCTATCACTGGGACGTCATCGGCTGGATGAGCGATATTCAGGGCTGGAAGCGTGACGACGTCATGAATTACTACCGCACGTTTTATTCGCCCAACAACGCCGTGCTCGTCGTCGTCGGCGATTTTGACGGCGCCAAAGCCCTGGAGCTGATTAAAAAGTATTACAGCGCCATCCCGGTCGGCCCGCCTCCACCCGCGGTCACGACGGTCGAGCCGCCGCAAATGGGGCCCAAACAGGTCATCGTCCGCAAGGAAGCTCAGGCTCCGTCGTTCTATATGGTCTATCATGCGCCGAACTGCCAGTCCCCGGATTTTTATCCGCTGTCCATTCTTGAGAAAGCTTTGCTCAGCGGAGAAAGCAGCCGCCTTTATAGGCGGTTGGTCCGCGAGGAACAGTTGGCCATCAATGTTTTCGGCGGCATCAGCGAGTCCATCGATCCGATGCTGTTTATGTTTTATGTGAAACCGCGGCCCGGAGCGGACCTCAACAAGATCGAAGCCGTCATCGAGGAAGAGCTGACGAAAATCAAAACAGACGGCATCACCGAGAAGGAATATCAGAAAGCGCTCAACATGATCCGCAGCGAATTCTATTTCGGCCTTCAGACCATCTCCGGCAAGGCCGATGGACTCGGCCAGTCCGAAGTCCTCTACGGAAGCTACGAAAAATTGTTCACGCAGATGGACAGCTACGCCGCGGTCAAACGCGAGAAAATCCAGGAAGCCGCCAAGAAATATCTCACGGAGAACAACAAAACAGTCGGAAAGCTCATCCCCGAAGGAGGTACGAAATGAAAACCTCAGCCAAAATCGCGATTTTCCTTATTATTCTGATATGCGCTTCAGTTTTGGCCCGGGGCGCATTCAAGCTCCCCACCCCCGAAAAGCTCACTCTCAGAAACGGCATCACGGTCTATTATTTGAAAAACGCGGATTTCCCTCTGGTCAGCTTCAGGATGTGGATTCGCGGCGCCGGCTCGGTCTTGGAGCCTGCCGACCTCGAGGGCGTCGCCAATCTCTCCGCCGACTTGCTGCTCAAAGGCACGCCGAGCAGGGATGCAGACGCCATCGCCGAAGCCGTAGATTTCCTGGGCGCCCGGTTGGATATCTCAGCGCAAGACGAGTACGCCAGCGTCAGCGCTGAAAGCCTGGCCGAGCATTTTCCGAAGCTCATGGAAATCACCGCGGATTGTTTGATCAACCCGTCATTCAAGGAAGACGAGTTCACCAAGGAAAGGAAAAAAAGAATCGACAGCTTGAAGGCGGTCAAGGACAACCCCCGCTTAGCCGTGCGCTATTATTTTCAAAAAGCCTACTTTGGAAACCATCCGATGGGGCATTTAGCTTCAGGGACCGAAACGTCGCTCCAGAAAATGACTCTGGCCGACATGAAAAATTATTATCAGAAAGCATTCCGGCCGGACCAAAGCATCGCCGCGGTCGTGGGAAATATCGACAAACCGAAGCTCTTGGAATTGCTCAACGCGACGATCGGCCGATGGACAAAGCCGGCCGGCGCGGCTCTCGCTCTAAATATTCCGGCGCTTCCCAAGCCGAAGGGACCGAAATTGATCCTCGTCGATAAGTCCGACGCAACGCAAGCTTACTGGATCCTCGGTGCGCCCGGATACGCCGTGGGTGACAAGATCACTCCTCAGGCCGCCGTGATGAACACGCTCTTCGGCGGCCGTTTCACGTCGTGGCTGAGCACCGAGCTCCGCATCAAGCGCGGGTTGACTTACGGCGCCGGAAGCAATTTCCAGACGTGGTCGGCCGGCGGGATCTTCAGCGCCAGCTCCTACACACGTAATGAAAAAATCGGCGAGATGCTCGATATCGTCTTTGACCTCCTGAAGAAAGCCCGCAAGGAAGGGTTCGCGGCCGAGGAAATCACGAGCGCCCGGAATTATATTCAAGGCCAATTCCCGCCCACGCTAGAAACCAACGCCAGCAAAGCCAACGCCTACGTGCGGCTGGCGTTTCATAATTTGGGATTTGATTACTACGACCAATACCTGGCGAAAGTCCAGGCCGTGTCCGGCCAGGAGGCCAAAGACGCAGCCGTGACATTGATCCCCGACAAGGATTTCGTCCTGGTTGTCGTCGGAAAGACCGCGGAGATCAAAAAACAACTCGAAAAATTCGGGACCTGGACGGAAAAAAAGATCACCGATCCTGATTTCTAAGGAGACTCGGGTGAGTCCCTCAGAAATTTGACATTCCTTTCTTAATTGAGATATTGATTAAGGCGAGTTGGTTCTTGACATCGTATCCCATAAAAGGAGGTCATTATGGATTTTAAGAAAAAACTCTTAATGGCGCTTTTTATCTGCGCCGCCATGCTCGTCGTCGGCAGTTCCGTGTTCAGCGGGCCGCAGGAAAAGCCGCTGTGCGCAGCCTGCGGTGATAGCGATTTTCCCGAGAACTGCACGGTCATCATGGTCGGGAAAGACGCCTCGACCGACGGCTCGGTCATGACCACGCACACCTGCGACTGCGGCGTGTGCGATTGGACGTTCCGCTATATTCCGGCGGCCGACCACAAGCCTGAAGATAAACGCCGGATCTACCACATCGACCAATTCGGCTCTTTTCCGCCGAGCGTCGGCCTGAAATGGGAGAAGATCAAAGACCAATTCACGGGGCTTGAGCTACCCGAGGTCCCGCACACGTACGGTTATCTCCACGGCTCCTTCGGCTATATGAACGACCAGCAGGTGTCGATCGGCGAGTCGACAATCGGCTGCCAGAAAAAGATGGAAAACGAAACGCCCACGCCTAAATTCGACGTCACGATGCTGACGCTCATCGCCATGGAACGCTCCAAGACCGCCCGGGAAGCGATCAAAGTCATGGGCGAGCTGGCCGAAAAGTACGGCTACGGCTTCACGGATACCGGTGAGATGCTGGCCGTGGCCGATCCGAAGGAAGTCTGGGTGTTTGAGATCATGCCCGTCGGCCCGCTCTGGACCCCGCAGAGCGGAAAGCCCGGCGCCCTCTGGTGCGCGCAACGAGTTCCGGACGACGAGGTCAGCGTCTGCCCCAACGAGTCGCGCATCGGCGAGATCGACCCGGCCAATAAAGATTATTTCATGGCCTCGCCCAACGTGATTTCATTCGCGGTCGAGCAAAAACTTTACGATCCCAAAAGCGGCAAGCCTTTCAACTGGAAGCGCGCTTATTCGCCTAACGAGGTCAGCGCCGCCGGCACAAACGGCACGCGCGTCCGGCTGTGGCGGTTCTTGAGTCTCGTCGCCCCGTCCAAGAATTTCAGCCCGGATACGCCGAACATGGACTTCCCCTTCTCGGTCAAGCCCGAGAAGAAACTGTCGGTCTACGACGTCATGCAGATGACGCGGGACAAGTGCGAAGGCACTTGGTTCGACACGGCCCGCGGCCTGCAGGGCGGCCCCTTCGCCAACCCGAACTATCTCCCTCGCGGCTTCAAGCTCGACGGCAAGACCTATAATTTATCGCGCGTCATCGGCGTCAACCGCGCCGAATACGTCACGGTCACCCAGGCTCGATCGTGGCTCCCCAATCTGGTCGGCGGAATCGTCTGGCTGGCATGGGGAGCGCAGGACACTTCCTGCTTCATGCCCTTCTACGCCGGCATCACCGAAATCCCTCGATCTTTCCAGATCGGCGACCACTGGGAATTCAACAGGGAATCGGCCCGCTGGGCGTTCGATTACGTCGATTTCCACACGCAGGTTATCTATTCGCTGGCTATCGAAGACGTCCGCGAGGCCCAGAAAAAATGGGAAAAAACCGCCGTGGATAAAACACCGCTCATCGACAAATACGCGTCCGAGCTCTATCAGAAAGATCCGGCCCAAGCGCGCCAATTTCTCACCGAATATTGCATCAATAACGCGAACCTAGTCATTAACGCCTGGTGGGAACTGGGCAATCAACTGCTCGTCAAATACAACCACCTCTGGATTTACGACGTGAAAACGAGAAAGCAGAGCCTGGTCAAGTATCCCGACTCATACCTCAGAGCCCTGGTGGAATACAACAAGCTCAAGCCGCAGGAAGAGAAAAAGTAAGGCGCTTAAAAACAAAGACCTCCCAGCCATCCGCCCGGAAGTCCTTGAAATGAGCCTTGAAAAAACCTCGGCCGGCCTTCTCTTCGGCTGGTTGAAGCAAGCGCCGCCGGCGTCCCGTCGCGCCCTGGTGGCGGCATCCCTAGGCTGGATGCTGGATTCCTTCGACGTCATGCTCTACGCCCTGGTCTTGGCCCATCTGATGAAAGATTTGGGCATGGGGAAAGGGACAGCCGGCCTTCTGGGCTCGCTGACGCTCGTCGCCGCGGCGGCCGGCGGAATCATCTTCGGAATCGTGGCCGACAAGCTGGGCCGCACCTGGGCCTTGCGCGCCAGCATCCTGATCTATTCAGTTTTTACGGCCGCCTGCGGTCTGGCCCAAACCGTCCCCATGCTCGCCCTCTTCCGGATTTTTCTGGGATTGGGCATGGGCGGTGAATGGGCCAGCGGCGCCGCGCTCGTTTCGGAAACCTGGCCCGCTGAGCACCGCGGGAAGGCCCTGGGCCTGGTGCAAAGCTCCTGGGCCGTCGGCTACGCCGCTGCGGCGCTTGTCACCGCCCTGGTTCTTCCCCGATGGGGCTGGCGCGCGGTTTTTTTTATCGGCGTTCTTCCGGCGCTCGTGGTCTTTTGGGTCCAGAAAAAAGTCGAAGAACCGGCGATCTGGCGAATGCAAAAAAAAAGCACTCCCCAAGAACAAAAATTGAAAGTCGGCTCCATCATCCGCGGCCGCCTTCTGGGCACAACGGTCGCCGTAACGCTGATGAATGCCTTTACTCTGTTCGCCTGGTGGGGATTCAACCTCTGGATTCCGGGCTATTTGTCTCTGGCGAAAAGCCAGGGAGGAATAGGGCTCAGTACCCGGCGCACGTCATCGCTCATCATCTTCATGCAGCTCGGGATGTGGCTGGGGTATCTTACATTCGGCTATATCAGCGATACCCTGGGCAGGAAAAAAACATATATCATCTATTTGCTCGTCGCCGCGCTTTTTGTCTTTGCTTATTCAGGTTTTCATAAGCCGCTGTTTCTGTTTTTCCTTGGTCCGTTCGTGGCCTTTTTCGGCACGGGCTATTTTTCCGGGTTCGGAGCGCTGACGGCCGAGCTTTACCCGACGCGCATCCGGGCGACGCTGCAGGGCTTCACGTATAACGTAGGACGGGTTGTTTCCGCTGTCGCCCCGCTGGCCATAGGATCACTGGCTCAAGAGAAGGGATTCGGCCGGGCGTTTATGCTGGCCTCGGGAGCCTTTGTCCTGGCCGCCGTCATGTGGTTCTGGATTCCCGAGACGCGCGGCCGGGCGCTTGAATAAAAAAAAATCTTGTTTTTAAGCTTCGCAGCGGTCGCCGGCTCGCCAAAAGAGAGAAGATTCTTCGAGCTTTCCTTCCTCGTCTTTGTAAATAAACTTGATGCCTTCTCTGGTCCCGTCCGGATCCTGTTCATAGATAACGGTCAGGCCTAGGTCTTTTTGTTTCTGAAAATATTCCCTGGCCTTGGCCGTGGCCTCATCAATTGTCGAATATGCCTCTCCATCAAAGACCAGCGTGTTCTCGTCTTCGAGCTTTGTTTTCGGCTTATGTCCTTCAATAAAATATTTTTTGCTCATCCTTGCCTGCCTTTCGTCCGGTCGAACTGTCCTTTGATGACGGCATTTTAATTCAAAGCGCAGAGTTTTTCAACTCAGCTCAAGCCTGGATCAGAATATTTTTTAGCTATTTTTTCCGGACAGCCTGCATCTCCATGCTCTTGAATTCCTTCCCGTCGCGCTCGACCATGTACATCTCGTAGACAAACTCGTCGGGGCCGATCCACTTGGTGACGGCCCGGACATGGGATGTCCCGCCGGTCATGGGATCGGGCCACTCACCCGTTTCAGTCATGATTTTCTTGGAGGCGTCGAGCGTGCCGGTCGTCAAATAAAAAGCCGTGCTGGTGCTGTCAATCCAGAAGGCAATATGCTTTTGTTTCATATTGTCATAGCCGGCGATCTGCAGCCCTTCGAACGGCTGGCCCATCATGGTGCCCGTGAATTTCATCATCAGGAACCGGCCGCCGAAGATCAGCGCACAGTCATACATGCCTTGAGATACGGTCGGCGGCGTTCCGGGGAACGTCCACATGGTCGTTTTCACAGCCCACTTTCCGACGAGCTGTTTAAGATAGGCATGATTCTCGGTTACGGCCATCTGTTTCATGTACGCTTCCATCGCCTTCTGCTGGTCCTGCGCCGACGGCTGGGCATTGAGAGCGCCGCAGATGGAAAAGCCAAGCATAAGAATCATTCCTGAGGCTAAAAGCGCCCTTCGTTTCATTTTTTCCTCCCTATGAGAAATTCGGGTGCCCATTCCGAATTCCAGAGGATTTTTACGACCATGCAGATTGGCTCTCTGAATTCGGAATGTGTATCCAATTACGCATTCTATCGGCCGCTAAAATTTATGCAAGATTTTTTTCGGACACGACAATACAATTAATTCGTGACCGGCGATAAGAAGCTCTATCTATCGGCCAAAGGAAAACGCTAATTTCCCATTAAAATCGTAAGCCCTTCTGAATTTCTAAAACGTGTCCTCCCCGATATTCTCAAAAAGCTGGAATATAAATAAGCTTGGGAAATGGGTATTGTGTCTCCAAATTTGTTTCATTATGATATAGGCTGTTCGAGACAAGGAGGTGCGGGGATGATCGAAGGCCGGGAAGCTCAAGCCTAGGTGAAGTATAAAATGGAAAAAAAGAAAGACACTCCAAAAAAGTCCCCTCTCTCCCGCCGCGACTTCATCAAATCCTCGGCGGCCGCGGGATTGGGCCTGGCCTTGACAGGCGGAGCCCTGCCGCAGCAGGCGCAGAATCCGGTGACACATGCCGAATCAAGAGAATCGGTGAAGGTCTCCAAATCTTCCGCTGATCTCCGCGTGGCGCTCATCGGCGCCGGTGATCAGGGCCGGGTGCTCCTCGAATCCTGCCTGCGCATCCCGGGGATTCGCATTGTCGCCGTCTGCGACATCTGGCCCTACAGTCAGCAATACGCCAGCGGCTATCTCCGCAAATACGGCCAGACCGCCACGGTTTACGAAGATTACCGCGATCTCCTGGCCAAGGAGAAAGGCCTGGCCGCGGCGATCGTCGCCACACCCGATTGGATGCACGCCGAGCAGGCCAATGCCTGTCTTCTTGCCGGGCTCGATGTCTATTGCGAAAAAGAAATGTCCAACTCGCTCGAAAAGGCCCGGACCATGGTCGAGACGTCCCGCCGCACTGGAAAGCTCCTCCAGATTGGTCACCAGCGCCGCTCGAATCCGCGCTATATCCACGCCATCGACCGCCTGATTAAGGACCAGCAGCTCCTCGGCCGCGTGAATCTGGCCTACGCCCAGTGGAACCGCTCTAAGGCCGAGATGGTCGGCTGGCCCAAGACTTACGTCATCGACCAGACGAAACTCCAGGCCTACGGCTACAACTCCATGGTCGAGTTCCGGAACTGGCGCTGGTTCAAAAAATTCGGGGGCGGCCCGATCGTCGATTTGGGCTCGCACCAGATCGATCTTTTCAGCTGGGTGTTCGGCGCAAACCCGAGCACCGTGACCGCCAGCGGCGGAGCGGATTACTACAAAAACCGTGAGTGGTATGACAACGTCATGGTGATTTATGAATTCGGAACCAAAGACGGGACGGCGCGCGCGCTTTATCAGGTCCAGACCACGACCAAGCACGGCGGATTTTATGAAACGTTTATGGGCGACAACGGATCGCTCGTGATTTCCGAGGTCGCGCAGAGGGGAAACTGGGCCATGCGCGAGGCACACGCGCCCGAATGGGATTCGCTCGTCAAGGAAGGACTGCTCATCTCCGAAGCGCCTGTCATCCAGAAAGTCGACACGCGAAATATTTTTGTCGACGTGCGGGTGACGGCCGAAGCCGGCCGCTGGCCGCTTCCGGTGGACCTGGCCAAGCCCGCCCACCAGCCGCACCTCGAAAATTTCTTCGACGCCATTCGCCTCGGAACGCCGTTGAGTTGCCCGGCCACCCTTGCCTATGAAAGCGCGGTCGCAGTCTTGAAAGTGAACGAAGCTGTCAAGTTGCGGACGATGATCCAATTCCGGCCGGAGCAATTCAAAGCGTAAGGCAGAAACATATGCTCGTCTGTAAAAAACATATGTTCCCGGCGAAATACGATGAAATGTCCTGGCGAGCAAAGCGTAGCCATTCGATGCGAAAATATTTCTCATCGATAGAAGTATGGCGCGGGTCCTGTCACGGCCGTGCTCCTAACGCCTTCGCGCAAGACCCTCCCACCCACCACTTAGGCGCTTCAGGCGTCGCGGAGCAGCAGCCGTGCCACCCGCGCTTCCTCACAATCCGAAATATTTTCTCAAAAAAAATATTGTTGTTTTGCATCTTGGCAATATGCTTAATGACATTATCGTCCCGGGCTTCAGCTTCCAAAAACCAAAAATGGGACGGGAGTCGGATAACGCCCGTCCATCAAATCCCGCTCAAGGATGAATTCAACCAACCCATCGTCCCGACCGAGAAAAATCCCCTGCCGTTTTCGGCTCGCTATACGTGCCAGCCCTGCCACGATTACAGCGTCGTCCGGCAGGGATTACATTTTAATGCGACTTTATCGCCGCAGGCGGGCCGCCCCGGCGAGCCGTGGATCTGGGTGGATGAGCGGACGGGCACGCTGCTCCCGCTCTCCTACCACACGGGAAAGGGTCTTTGGAATCCTTATGATCTCGGCCTCACCGCCTGGGATTTTACGCTTCTTTTCGGGCGGCACATGGCCGGCGGAGGAATCAACGAGCCGGATGACAAAGACATTACGCCCGAATCTCGCTGGAACGTCTCGGGCAAGGTCGAAATCAACTGCCTGGGGTGCCACAACGCCGCCCGGCTCCAAAATCTCAGCGAATGGGTCAAGCAAATCCTGCGGCAGAATTTCCGCTGGGCTGCGACGGCGGCCTCCGGGCTGGGCGAAGTCGGAGGCATGTCGTCACGCCTCAAGGGGACATGGGACATCTTTGACGGCCCCAATCCCGACGACAGCGAATGGGCCGTGGCCCCCTCAGTCCGGTATAGCCGCGAGCTTTTCGATAGCAAGCAGCGGGTTTATCTTGATATTGCCTATAAAGCCGACGACAGCCGCTGCCTCGCCTGCCATGCGACGGCACCGTCGGTGGCGAAAAAATTCGCTTTCGACGAGGACGTCCACACGGCGGCCGGGCTTAAATGCGTCGACTGCCACCGCAACGACATCAGCCACAACATGATCCGTGGGTATGAAGGCGAAGCCGCCGATAATCTGGCGCTCCCGGCCGAGGATCTGACCTGCAGAGGCTGTCATCTCGGAGGTGAAACGACCAAAGCCGAAAAAATCCCGGCCGGACGCTTGGGCGCGCCATTTCCCCGGCACAAAGGCATTCCCGCCGTCCACCTCGAAAGGTTGTCCTGCACGGTCTGCCATTCCGGCCCGCTTCCCGGCAAAGAGCCGACAAGAGTCCGCACCTCGCGCGCCAACCGCCTCGGCATCTTCGGCATCGCCAACTGGACGACCGATATGCCGACGATAGTCGAGCCGGTTTACGTCCGCGACAAAAACAAAAAGCTCGTGCCTCATCGGCTGATGTGGCCGGCCTTCTGGGGCGAAATCAAGGAAAAGACGTTCGCGCCGCTCAAGCCCGACCGGGTTCTT
>Ga0315282_10001330_pt1 | contig 46776 bp, 42 predicted proteins | sample YL17G07_20_MG_FD_203693 | JGI IMG/M metagenome (GOLD analysis project Ga0315282, IMG submission 203693) | Sediment microbial communities from Yellowstone Lake, YNP, Wyoming, USA - YL17G07_20 | ecosystem: Environmental > Aquatic > Freshwater > Lake > Sediment | place: USA: Wyoming | collected...
TTTGCCAGATAAAAGCTGCCCAACGCCACTGCCACAGCGGGGACAAGAAAAGCTATGTGCAATGCTATTTCACTCCAGCCAAATAATCTGGCAACCAATGCAATATAATAACAGGCTAAGGGCGGATTTTTAGTAACATCAGCCATCGGCATCTCGATACCATACCAGTTGATGTTGAAACCATAAAAGTCTGTGGGGTTGTTCTGAATGTGTTTTGCCGCAGCAATGAACAAAGTGTCATCTATATGAAATGCTTTACCAACAAACGGCACAAGGCATAATAGCGTTACCCCCGTCAGAATTGCCAGCGGGTTAACCAAGATACGCTTAACAGTTAAATAAACCATTCAAAACACCCAACTTTGCAGAGTCATCATTTCACATTTGTCGCAGAATCCAGCCCCTCGACAATGGTGAACTCCTGCTTCTGCACAAACTATGACTCTCTGCATTTCATTTGTTACAGACTACCTTTAACTTGCACAAACTGCCATCTAATATATTATCATAACATCTATGGTCAAAACGAAAAAGCTGAAGGTGCAAACAAGGGGCGACTGCGACATTGTCGATATTACCGAACAGGTCAGTGAGACTATCGCAAAATCAGGCATTAGCAACGGCACCGTTACCGTTTTCAACGTAGGCTCAACCGCGGGTATTACGACAACTGAATATGAGCCGGGGCTCGTGAACCATGATATGGCGGAGGCGTTTGAAAAAATCGCGCCGCGAAACAGCCGGTATGAGCACGAAAAAACCTGGCACGATGATAACGGCCACGCCCATGTACGAGCCTCAGTTCTGGGGCCTTCTCTGACCATCCCTGTGGCTGACGGGCAGATGACTTTAGGTACCTGGCAGCAGATTGTCCTCGTCGACTTTGATACCCAGCCGAGAACAAGAACTGTTATCTGTCAGATAGTAGGTGAATGAATTTAGGGTGCCGGTGCTTGGAAGCAATCACAGACTGTAACAAGATTGCAAACACCGATTATAAAAGGGCTGTGAGTGCCGACCACTCCAGCCTTTTTTATTTGGGCATAACTCACCTGTCTGCTAAAGGTCGCTAAGCTCTGTATGCCGACCCAAAAAACCACACCCGCCTGCTGCGCCGACCAAGATAAAGCTTGACGAAAAACCCGGCGAGGCATAGTATTCGACATTATGAATGTCCGGCAAAAAAAGACAGCTTGCCTGGTAAGTATACTGTTGACTGGTTCCCTTATAGGCGGCTGCGGCACACCAGCACCCCCGCAACAGCAGCCGAAATCCATAGGTGAAAAGCCGCCGGGAGCCACAATCGGCTCGCTGGCTGAAGTCTCCCTGTCCGATGCCATCCCGCTCGAAGGGTACGCTCTGGTAGTCGGCCTTAACGGAACAGGCTCGGCTCAGTGTCCGCCAGATATCAGAACATATCTTACGCAGCACTTTCTAAAACAATTGCCTGAACAGAAAGACGTTGAAAAGCTTATCGACAGTCCCGATACCGCTGTGGTGCTGCTCCAGGGAATAATACCAAAGGGGGCCTCGAAAGACCAACGTTTCGATTTGATGGTCTTTGCGCTGCCGGGCACGCAGACAACTTCTCTGGAAGGCGGCTGGTTATATGCCGCTGACCTGTACGAGGCCGGTAGGTTCGGGACGGCAGTGAAGGCACTGGCAAAAGCCGAAGGTCCAATCTTTATAAATAAAATCACACCTTCCGAACCGAATAAGAGAGCTGGGTACGTACTGGGCGGCGGCAGGGTCTTGGACGAATATAATATAGCCTTAGTACTTCGGCAGCCGGATTACAAAGTCGCAAGTTTTATTCGTAACCACCTTAACGAGCGGTTTGGCAACGATGTAGCGAGGGCACTATCGCCCAGCCTGATTGAACTACAAACACCGCCAAAATATAAAAACCAAAAGGAAAGATTTGTCTCAATAGTCAAGGCGACATACCTTACGCAGACCGAGGAAGTTACGAACGAAAGGATAAAAACATTCATTAGAGAGCTCGCTTTTTCAAAAGACAAGGATGCGGCTGAGGTCGCCCTTGAAACGATAGGCAAGGGCAGTCTCGACAAACTGGCTGTTCTGCTGAAGTCCTCCGACGAACAGGTCCGACTTCGGGCTGCCCGGTGTATGCTCAACCTCGGCAGCGACCGGGGCCTGGATACTCTTCGCCAGATAGCGCTGGACGAAAATTCGCTTTATAGACTCCAGGCCCTCGAGGCTATCACGACGGCAGCTCGAAGAAACGATGCTGCCGCCATCTCGCGAAGGCTGCTCCGCGACAGCGACCTCGACATCAGGCTGGCAGCGTACGAAAGCTTAAGAAAATTAGATGATATCGCCATAACACAAACACCCATCGGACACAGCTTTCTTCTCGAACAGATTACGCAGGCAAAATATAAGGAAATTTTCGTCGCCCGCAGCGGTCCGCCGAGAATCGTACTATTCGGAGAACTATACTGCCGTGACAATATTTTCCTCCAATCCGCCGATGGTGATGTGACAATAGATTCGCCAGCCGGTCAGGATTATGTCAGTATAATGCGCACGCACCCCAAACAACCCAATGTCCTAACCCTGAAAAGCTCATTTAAACTCGCCGATATTATTCGAACACTGTGTGAGGAACCGGCCAAGGAAACCACTGATGAACCTCGCGGATTAAATGTCCCGTATCACGATATGGTGGCAATTCTGAAACAGATGGTCGAAAAAGGCCTGGTACAAGCGGAGTTCAGGGTTGGGCCCCTACCGGAAATCGACCTAAATATCAAGGGAAAATAGGCTCCCGGCCGATAATAATACGGTGTATCGGCTGGTGCCGCACCTACTTTGAGAGGCGACAATCAGCAATCATCGAAGGCTCCAAAATCATCGTATCTGAAAGTAGGTGCGGCACAGCCGGGAAATAACCATATACCACCAGCAGAGGAATAAATGAGACTTGAAAAAATCGTCCTCAACGGATTCAAAAGTTTCGCCGACAAAACAGAATTTGTTTTCGACTCACCAATAACAGCTATAGTAGGGCCCAACGGCTGCGGCAAAAGCAACGTCGTCGATGCGGTCAAATGGGTCCTGGGCGAGCAGCGTGTAAAAAGCCTGCGAAGCGACCAGATGGCCGACGTGATATTCAGCGGAAGCAGCAGCAGGAAACCCACCGGCTCAGCGGAGGTGAGCCTGCTTATCTCCAACAGTTCAGGCCGGCTGGCGATTGATACGGACCACGTCCAGATTACGCGGCGAATATACAAAAGCGGCCAGAGCGAGTACAGCATAAACAACAAAGTATGCCGGCTTAAAGACATCCGTGAGCTGTTTATGGACACCGGCGTAGGAGTCCGTGCGTACTCAATCATCGAGCAGGGCCAGATTGAGCAAATCTTAAACGCCTCCAAAACAGACAGAAGAGTCATATTCGAAGAGGCGGCGGGTATAAGCAAATACAAGGCCCACAAAAAAGAGGCCCTGTCTAAACTCGAACGCACCGAGCAAAATCTGCTGCGTCTTGCCGACATCCTCAGCGAAGTAATGAAGCAGCTCCGCAGCATCAAGCTCCAGGCAACCAAGGCCAGAAACTACCTGCAATACAGCCAACGACTAAAAGAGCTGCAGGTCAACTATTCACTGGCTGAGTTCGATAAGATAAACGCCTCACACACAGAGAAAAAAACCGCTCTCGAGCAATTTGAGCAGCAATTAGCTTCCATTATGGCTGAAGTTGCCAAAAGCGACGCTTTTCTGGGCGACCTTCGACAGAAAATAATAGAAACGGAAAATGACATAAGCCGCTCTGGAAATTCCCTCGTTTCGGTCCAGAGTAAAATCGACCAAACCCTGCAGAGAATCGAATTTCTGCGGACTCGAACAGCCGAGCTGCAGCAGAGGAAACAAAACGCGGTTGATACAGCCGCCAGATTGCACCAGCAGGAAAACCGCTTAAAGGCTGACCTTGCACAATATGAGAACGAACAGACTAACTGCCAGAGGATGCAAACAGAAAAAGAGCAACACCTGCGGCAGAATCTGGAAACGATAGAAGGAATAAACAAAGAATGTGCCCTGTTGCAGGTCGAGCTCGAAGATGAAAAATCCGGTATTATCGATATCGTCAGAAGAACGGCACAGCTCCACAACGAGCTTCAGAGCATTACGGTTTATCGCAGCAACCTGTCTAACCAGAAAGACCGCTTGTCCGACCGGGCTCAGACCGGCCAGGCAGAACTCGAAAAATTATTGGCTGAAAAGGCTCAGCACCAGGCCCGCCAAAGTGACATCGAAGGTCTTTTAGGCGAACTGACAAAAAATCTCGATTCCAAACGGACAAAAGCGGAAGAAATCAATGCACTTATCGAAGATGACAATAAAAGACTGGTTTCCGGCAAAGAGACACGAAGCGCTCTGGTCAGCGAGCAGGCGGTCCTGGCCGATATGGAAGCAAGACTCGAAGGAATCAACAACGCCGTCAAAAGTATCTTGCAACGCAAAGCTGCCGGATGCAGCGAATTCGGTTACGTCGAAGGAATGCTGGCTGACATTATCGCTGCGGACATCGAATATTCAAACGCCGTTGAGGCCGCCCTCGAGGGAAAAACCGACATCCTGATAACCAATGACACAAGCGCACTGCTGGCCGATACCCATCGGCTCGAAAATCTCCAGGGCAGAGTAGGCTTTCTCTGCACCGATAAAATGGAGCCGTTTGTGGACAAGGTGGATTTGTCAGGATTCAGCCATATAAAGGGACGGGTCACTGAATTCCTGAAATACGACAGCAGGTATGCACCGCTGATATGGAGTTTGCTTGGCAAGACAATAGTTGTTGACTCTATTGAAGCGGCGGCTGAGCTGGCCGGCAAATTACCGAAACAATACGAATTCGTCACCCTCAAAGGCGAAGTCTTAAGCGCTGACGGAACAATAAAGCTCGGGTCCTTGGGAAAAGCGACAGGCTTAATATCGCGCAAGAGCCGGCTGCGCCAATTGGAGCGGGCCATCGCCAACATCTCAGAAGAAATTACAGCCATCGAAGAGCGAATCAGCAAAAACGCCCAGGAAGGTACACACTTGGCCAAACTATGCCAGGAGCTGCGAACCGCTGTCTACGAGGCGAATACCGAAAAGATGCAGGTCACTTCGAAAGTGGCTGTCTACGAGCAGAACATAGAACGGTTGGGAAAGGAACAGCCATTGATAGTCAGCGAAATCGATTCGCTCGAAGATGAAATCGCCCAGTCGGTGAAAAAAGAATATGAATCAAAACAGAAATTGCAGGAACTGCAGACAGTAAACAACGAGCGGACCGAGCACATAAAAGAGCTTGAAACTAATCACGCCGACAAAAGGATGCAGCAACAGGCGCTCAGTGATAAGCTGACCGATTTGAAGGTTGCGCTCGGCCAGATAGCTGAACAGAGCAAAGCACTAAAGCAGACAGTCGCGAATGTGCAAAACCAAATCAACGCAAGCAAAACAGCCGCCGACACCGCCCGGATGGAGATACAAACCTGCAGCGAACAACTAACACAAACAGCCAGAGACATTCTTGACTGCGAGTCAGCCGTCTCGCAGCTTTTTGTCGAAAAGGAAAAAAATCAAAGGGACAACCAGCTGCTGGCGGAAAAAATCGAAAAACTGCTCGAAGAGCAAAAACAGACAGAACAACTTATTCGCCAAAAACGAGCCGAGCAGGCTGAAACTGAGCAGAGGATAAGTCAGCTTAAAATAGAGCTTGGCCAGCTGGAGGTAAAGAGCCAGGACCTTGTTGAAAGGGTACGGGACGAACTGCAGATTGATTTACACCAGGCCTACGAAAATTACACCCAAACCACTATTGACTGGGACGGCGTAAAAGAGGAAATATCGCAGCTTCGCGGAAAAATCGAGCGATTAGGCAGCGTGAATATCGAGGCGATAGAAAGCCAGGATAATCTGCAAAAACGCCAGGAGTTCCTGAGCAGCCAGGTCGAAGATTTAAACAGCAGCAAGGCTCAGCTCCAGCAGTTGATAAATCGTCTTAACAAAATGAGCAGGGAAAAATTCACACAGACCTTTGAAGAAATCCGGCTTCACTTCCAGCAGCTCTTCCGCAAGCTGTTCGGCGGCGGCAAGGCTGACATAGTGCTCGAAGAAGCTGAAGACATACTCGAAGCGCCGATAGAGATAATAGCCCGGCCGCCCGGCAAAGAGACAAGGAGCATCTCACTGCTCAGCGGCGGCGAAAAGTCGATGACCGCGATGGCACTACTATTTGCCATCTTCAAGGCAAAGCCGTCGCCCTTCTGCTTCCTCGACGAGGTTGACGCAGCCCTCGACGAGGCAAACAATGAGCGATTCAATATGCTCATTCGCGAATTCCAAAAGGATTCGCAGTTTATAGTCATCACCCACGCCAAACGCACGATGAGTATCGCCGACGTTCTGTTCGGAATAACGATGCAGACACGGGGTGTCAGCAAGAAGATAAGCGTCAGATTCGACCAGTTCGGCCAAGTCGAGGAAGAAACCGCCGCCGTAGCTTAATGCAGGTAAATTTATCTATGAAAAAGTGTCCCTTTTGCGCAGAAGAAATCCAGGATGAGGCCGTAAAGTGCCGTTTCTGCGGCGAGTTCCTCGAAGGCGGCGGCAGGCCGAAGACAAAATGGTATTTTACTACCTCTTCCATTGTAATTGCTCTGTTGTGCTTAGGCCCACTTGCCCTGCCGTTAGTGTGGTTCAACCCGCGTTACAAAACAACTACCAAGCTCGTGGTTACAGTTTTGGTTATCGCGCTCACTATTTTCTTTTCTTATCTTACTGGTTACGTCTACAGTAACTTAATGAAACAAATCGGGGCGCTGGGGATGCATTAACTTCGTATCGCATAGAGCGAATTTTGAGTGCCTGTTGAAATTCTTAATTGAAAATCCCACTGATTATTTGTAAAATCATTCTTCCTCATTTGGATGAAAACCCTAAAAAAATGGCTGAAAGATTAGACAAACATATCTTAAAGAACGGGATGGTTCTTCTCGGCGAGCCGATGAAGGCTGTGGAGTCGGTGGCATTCGATTTTATGTTGCCCGCCGGTGCCGCTATGCTGCCGGATGGCTTCTGCGGGGCGGCAAACATCGCGGCAGACTGGATTTTCAGAGGCGCAGGCGATAAAAGCAGCCGACAGCTCTGCGATGCTCTCGACAGCTTAGGTTTGCATCGAAGTAGCTCCATCGGCAGTGCCCATATAACCATAGGTGCGGCTCTCGAAGCCGACAACCTCGCCGAAGCTCTCGATTTATACGCCGACATCATACGAAGGCCCAGACTTGACAAGGACCAGTTCGAATTAGCCAGACAATTGGCGATTGACGACATACTGGCGCTCGATGACGACCCCAGACAAAAAGTTGTGTTAAAGTTGCGGGAGCGGTTTTATCCAGGCCCTTTGGGACGCAGCGTTGTGGGCGAGATTGATGAATTGAAAGCTTTAACGGCTGACAAAACAAAACATATAATAAAGAACAATTTCAATCTGTCGCAAACCATTCTCGCGGTCGCGGGCAAATATGATTTTGATGCCGTTATTGCACAAATGGAAAATTTATTTGAGGCGGATTCGCAAAAACCGCTTGAATCGCCCACGCTCAGCAGCAGAGCCGGCAGGTACACGCATATACACAACGATGGCGCACAGGTGCACATCGGCCTGATGACCGAAACGGCCAGGCCGGATGACGAGAACTATTACGATGCCAGAGTCGCCGTGTCGGTTCTTTCAGGCGGAATGAGTGCCAGATTATTCACGGAGGTCAGGGAAAAACGAGGCCTTTGCTACGCTGTAGGTGCGCAGTATCATGGGCTTAAGGAAGCAGCCGGTATAGCCTGTTACGCCGGCACAACACCGGATAAGGCTCAGGAAACACTCGATTGTGTTATGGACCAGTTCAATCGGCTCAGCTATGGAATCAGCGAGGAGGAAATCCGCAGGGCCAAAGTCGGCCTTAAATCATCGCTGATTCTCCAAAGCGAATCTTCGAGCAGTCGTGCCGGCGCAATCGCAGCCGACTACTATCTTTTGGGCAGGGTCCGAAGTCTCGACGAAATTAAAAGTAAAATCGAAGTAACCAGCGTCGATTCGGTTTTAAGATTTCTGCAAAATAATAAATTCAAAAGCTTTACAGTCGTAACAATAGGCCCGAAGCAGGTAGCTATCCGGTAGGACAACAAATGGAATTCAAGAGCAAACAATTGGCGAATGGCTTAGTCATCATAGGAGAGGTCAACAAATCCGCTAAATCGGCTGCGGTCGGCTTTTTCGTCAGGACAGGCTCCCGCGATGAAAGCCGCGAGATAAGCGGCGTCTCACATTTCCTGGAACATATGTTGTTCAAAGGCACCGACAAGCTGAATACCTTTCAGGTCAACGAGGCGTTCGACAAGACAGGCGCACAATTCAATGCCGGCACGAGCGAGGAAAATACTATTTACTACGCCGCTGTCCTTCCGGAATATCTGGCAAAGGTAACGCAGCTTTGGATAGAGCTGATGAGACCTGCCATCAGAGACGAAGACTTTAGTCTCGAGAAAAACGTAATCAAAGAAGAAATTGCGATGCACAAGGATATGCCGAGCTACGATTGTATGGAGAAATGCAGCGCCCTTCATTTTGGCGGTCATCCGTGCGGAAACAGCGTCCTCGGAACCGAGCAAAGCATAGACGGCCTGACGGCTGAACAAATGCGGGGCTATTTCACCAATCGCTATGCACCGAATAATATGGTCTTGGCCTTCACCGGCAATTTCGATTGGCAGCAAATCTGCTCTATCGCCGAAAACTGCTGCGGCGGCTGGAAAAAACAGCCTGTGCAAAGGAAACTGCAGGATTGCAAAGGCAGCAGAAAAAAAGACCGAATTGAAAAATCAAATCTGGCGCGCGAGCACATCTGCCTGATGAGTCCCGCCGTGGCCGTCCAGGACCAAAGAAGATTCGCTGCCTCGGTCCTCGCTGTCGTCATCGGTGATGACGTCGGCTCAAGGTTCTTCTGGGAGCTGGTCGACAAGGCCCTCGCTGAAACCGCGTCAATGCAACTTGAGGCGATGGATGGTACGGGTGCATTTTGCAGTTATATCAGTTGCAGCAGTGAAAATGTTCCCGAAGTGCTCGATATTATTAAGGGTATCTTCGAGAACCTTAACAAAAACGGCATAACCAAAGACGAATTGAGAAAGGCAAAGAACAAGATACTCAGCGCATTGGTTATTAAGAATGAGCTGCCGATGGGTCGGCTGGTTGACCTGGGCTTTAACTGGATATATTTGCAGCAGTATCGCACCATTGCCGACGACATTAACGCAATAAAGGCCGTTACCGTCGATGACGTCCGCTCACTGATAGAGCAGTTCAACCCCGCCGATTTTACACAACTTTCAATAGGCCCTGCTCACAATAGCCAGTCGCCCGGGCAGTAATCCAGCCATTCGTCGGCAAACAATCCTAAATCGAGCCAGTCAACATCACCAAGCTGGTCTATGTCGGCGCCACTACACCAGTCATTCCCCGCGTTACAGAGGCTTTGGAACCATTGTTCGGCAAACCTTGCGTATATTATGAAGTTTACCTTGCAAGCCTTAACATTGTAGCCGTAGAGGTCCGCGGAGTCGAAGTTTATCCAGCCGATATTCTCGCCCCAAGCCCAGCCGTCGAACTTGCCTTCAGGGTCTATGGCTACACCGCCATAGGAAGGGCTGAAGTTTATCCAGCCGACATTCTCTCCCCAGGCATAACCGCTTAGCCTGCCGGTTCCATCGTTAATGACGCCGCCGTATGTGCTGGGTGATAGATTTATCCAGCCGATGTTCTCCGCCCAGATAAAACCCGTCAATTTGCTGCTGCTCACCGCTGCACCCACATTCGGCCCTGCTATATTTGGTTCAAAATTGAGCCAGCCGACATTCTCACTGTATGCGTATTGCGAATCGTCTTCATAAGGGTCGATGTTTTCCGCATATACAGAAGTTACGCTAAACACCCATAGAAAGAAAACTACTTGTATTGTTTTACTGAACATTACAAAAGTAACCTACCACCATCGCTTTTCCTGGGCTGGAGGATTTATTCTCAATTCCCAATGACTCGCCTGCATTGAGTACAACGCATCTGTCCGGAAAATCCATAAAAGTCTTCTGCTGCGAACTTATTTCCACATTACATGTATAATATTTTCCTGTTAAGAAACTGCCGTTCTTTGTTAGAGACATCTCCGGATTGTGAAGAACCATCGTTAATAAGACGAATTTTTTACCTGTCGGCACCGTAAAAAGTGTTATATTACCGTCTGACACCACATCGACGTGGTTAATATAACCTTCTCGCTGGGAAATGCCCGATGAACCGGCTGTTACAGCATCATATATCTCATTCAGCGTTTTCATAGTAGCTCCTGGCGGGGAGTTTGGCTCTAAGTTACCTGCCTTTACCAATAGAACGTAACCCAAAAGCCCGACCACCACGAGTAAGGCCGCTGCCAAATGTGTGTCTGCTTTTTTCTGTTTCATTTTTTTGCCTCCTTTCAAAAAAAGTTTTAACGTTAATGTTTACAGCGCACCTGTTGCGCAGGAGTACCGCTGTAAAACTTATGGCAGCTTAAAGAATTGGACACCCTCTCTCCTGTTATCTCCATCCTCTTCTATCCCCGGCTGAACTTGTGGAGTTGCAAGCGTTATATGTCCTTTTGCCGGATAGTCAAGACCAAAATTATAAAAAAAATATTGTTTGTGGCCGGGGTCATTGCGAGCGCACCCGTCCTGAGCGAAGTCGAAGGAGCGCGGCAATCTCGTTTAGCGTCCGCCTGCACGGCGGACTTCCACTTTGGTTAGCCTCGGCACCTGTGGCCGAGCTTGCAAACGCGAGGATTGCTTTGCAAACAAAAAACCTCACCCCCAATTCGATTATCCAGAGCAGTAGCAGCACGTATTCCTTCGTATACCGCTGGCCTGGAACACAAGACGAAATTTCGTTTGCAAATAGGCTGGTTTGAGGGATAGAATCTGAAGGTGCGGGATGAAGGTCCGCTCAGTAAAAAACAGTGATTGTCCACAGTTTTCCTAATTTATCTGTGGAGGCCAAAGATGGATTATCTCACAAGCGGCAATGCGTGTCTTAAAGAAGGTGCTTTTTTCATCGCGTTGGGAGCTTTCTTAACGTCGTTAGGCTGGTTTCTGCTGGCCAAATACGGAGACATAAACCGCTTGCTGAGCAAAGTAAAATTCTTTCGAAAAACCGTCGTCCACATAATTGTAGTGATTATGCTCCTCACAGGCATATTCGCATTCATCATAATCGGCATAATAAAGGTTGGCAAGGGTGGTACGTTGACGACAAAGGGTTGGAGGCAGTTGGACAATGCTTCTCAGAAGAAGGCTCTAATTGTCGGCCTTGCTCGTGAATGGCTGGTCAACGAACTATACCAATCTTTCCCATCTTTATCCTTTGACCCAAATGACCCCAATTGGGGGGTTGTAATCAGTATATATAACTCTTTCAAAACATCTGCTTCTAACTCGATTTTGAGGTCGAATCTTTTCGACCTACGAAATAAAGATGAACAGGAATTGTGCTTGGAAACGATGCTCTACGAATTAAATGCAACTTCTTGTAATGAGTGGTTTACTTTCCTTAATTGGGAGGTGACCCGTAAAGGTACAACTGGGGAACACAGAAAAGAAGTGTACCAACAAACAATCAGAAATTCTCTATACGAAGGATTCAAAGAATCTCACGGTAAAATAGGGATGTTACTAAAAAAGAGATACAACTGGGCATTAGAAGAGGCTGTGTTATTACTTAATGAAAAAACGCAAAAGGCAATCAAAGAAAAATACAATTGGCCATCAGAAAAGGCATTAAATAATAGGGAAGGTAAATAATATAGGGGCAACCACTATTTTATTCATCGTTTAACCGTTTATAGAAAAATTTGAGCACAAAAGTAACGTGGCTTATGGTTATAAAACCAGAAACATACAAACTATGGGAAGAAGCATTAAACCATTTCGGGAACGCCGAAGAGATGTGGAAGAATGAAAGTTTCCAGAAAGCAGCAGGGGAGGCCACCTCATCCGTATTGTTTGGAATCCGAGCAATAACAGAGCTTTCAAAAGAGTTGAAAATGCCAGAATTATTTGAAATCGCGGCCAATGCACTCCTTGACGGGCTTGAAAGGTTGGAAAAACACTATACCCCAAAAGAAACCATTGAATGGGCTCGCAGGACTCTAAAACGATTATCTGATGCAACACCGCAAGACACATTTCGGCCATTGATGGGATAACTAAAGCGAAATAGGAACACCTCCCATTTTTTGACAGACTCCTCGACTTTTTTCCTTCGGCCAAACCAAAACAAAAACTTGTCCGGCGTCCTGTCCGTCGTAGTCCCTTAGGGACGAAGACGGAAGCTTTAGCGAAGACGGAACAGTGCTTGCCCGCCGTCCTTTTGGCGGGTTAATCTATGTAAATCCGAGTCTTTGTGGTATTCTCAATCTGAAATCTGCAATCTAAAATCTGCAATCTAAAATCGGAATTAAACATGCCCCGCGACTTGAAATTCCAACTCACTTGCCCTGAATAGCATCGAAGGGCAGAATCTGCCTCCAAGGCTCCACTTTATAGTGAGCTTGTCGAACCTAAATTTTTAATTTTACACTATGGCTTTGCACTTTTAGTTTTACGTTTTTAGTTCTTGCGCAATACGCATCACGCACGACGCAATACGAAACACCATCGCGGCTTCGGCAGCACCAACGACCGAACTAAAAACTTAACTCCCCAATTCTCAAATCCCTCATTCAAAAATCCATGATTGTTAAATCACTACATTAGTATATATGCACATACTAATATACTTCCTGACGATAGGTGGTATTACCACCTACTGAAATTTCCCCGAAAGCAGTACCGTGTCAATCCGTGTAAAAAATTCTCTGCGCCCTCGGCAACCTCTGTGGCCAATGAAAATTCAATCATTTGCGCGAGGGTCTGGCGCAACCAAACACGCATGTTTTCCCCGCGCGATCATTTGCGCGAGGGGGTACTTCAATCACTGTCCAAAACGTGTCAATTTTTGTTATTTTTTGCAAATTTTTGTCATTTTTTGTTAATTTTTGTAAATTTTTGTTAATTTTTGTAAATTTTTTTCTTCAACAAGCGCGTTTGATGCGAAAAATTCTAACGCTTTTGCCTTGCCTAAATTGCCTAAACGTTACAATCTAACTGCAATTTGCCCTTGATAAACCCCGATCATTCTGGTAAACTACCTGCGGAGTTAGGTGAAACCGTTATGATAAGTGAGAACAAAAGCAACGAACGGACTGATGCCGATATCCTGCAATGCAAAGCGGATATTCTCCGCTCGCGTGACATAATGCCTTCATCCACCAAAACAGGCTGCAAGCCCCCCCATTTACAGCACATCGATATAAACACAAACCACTCCGCTGCCGCAGCAGAAACGCCAATAGCTAATCCTGCTAAGGTTCGTGAAGATGTTGCCCCGGTACCCATAGAAGCAACAAAACCATCGATGATAACAACGGTAAATCATAAACCGGCTGCAACCGGCCAGCACAGCATATGTGAGATACCGAAATTCGACCTGGCTGAAGATATTATGGCTGAGCAGCGAAGAATCACCGCCATAAAGAGAAAGGCCCCCGCCAAAAGAGTCGAGGCTGTAAGCACGCCGTCAGCCGCCGGTTCTGTCGATTCCACCGGCCTGTCACAATGGTCACAGCCCCCCGTACGGGAACAAATCATCGCGGAAATTGTGGCAAGGGATATTGAAAAACTCTGCCGTAGCAATATACTGGCTACTGGCAGTCGGTTAAAAGGTTAAACAATGATAACCAATTAACCAGTTACCAGTTACCAGTTACCATTTACCAGTAATGAGTATGCAGGACATAATTCAACAAATCAAAAACGCTGTCAACAGCACCCTCTTCAAACTCGGCCTGCCGAGTTTGGGAAAAATGCACGCCAAATTGATTATCACGGTCTTGGTCGCAGTTGTAGCTGGATTTGTAGTACTCTTGCTGGTTCTAAAAATACTGAAAAAGCTAAGGTCGAAAAAAAGCATAATTATCAATCTCGAGAGTAGTGATGCACCTCTTGCTCAGGAAACGCAGAAGAAATATGACATTATCGTCCGGCGAATTAATCAGGCGGGTAAGAAATGCAAAAGCATCTTATTTGCCTCGCCTGACCCGGCTGCTTTGCCTGTAACGGTACCGGTTAATACAGCCGTCAGCCTGGCCAAGGGCAAGAAAAGCTGTTTGCTGATTGACCTTGACCTCGGCCGCGATGCCGTCGCGAAGGTTTTTGAGCTTAATGTCGCAGAAAACGATGTGAGTGCGAGAGCGATTAAGACCGAATTTGAGAATTTGTGGGTCTGGCCGGCGTGCTTTTTTACGCGACTTAAGCATATGAATATAAAGGAGATAGCACAAAAGGCGCTGGACAAATTTGATAAGGTGGTAATAAACGCACCCGGTTTAACTGCCAGTTGCGACCGAAGACTAATCATATCAGCAGCTGATGCTGCTTTTATCTGCGCAAAAGATATGGCCGATGCAGCGAAACTCTTGCAGTTAATGAAAGAATTAGACTGCCGGGTAATCGGCATGGTTCAAATCACATCGCCCACAAACCCTTATATCGCACCTATTTAATTTTTGCGACATCAGTATTTTCTCTAAGTTACCGGCAACCAAACACTTACGTCTTACTCCAAGCGCACTTTTTAAATAGGTGCGGCACGAGCCTCCAGCGGAAATGGAACTTTAGAGGGGAGAGTTTTTGAGATAAAACAGGTTCGACAAGGGCTTCGACTGAGCTCAGCCGAATGTCCTCACCACGGGATAAATTTAAGACTGAACACGTCCGGAATTGTAGAAAAATGGTGATTTCGGGGGGTGGGTTTTATGGTCAAGATGAGGGATTGCAGTGGACATTAAAATGCGTGGATTGGGCAGGCTGGGCAAGAAAAATTTGTGAAACGAACAAAATCGAACACGTTTTCGACAAAAATACGCACGCGAATTCAAGAGATTTTCACATCAAATGCGCTTATTGAAGAAAAAAATTGCAAGAAATTTACAAAAATTAACAAAAATTAACAAAAAATGACAAAAATTAGCAAAAATTGTACCGTTTTGAACCTGTTTTGGACAGTGATTGATGTACCCCCTCGCGCGAATTGTTCAAATTGAACAATTCGCGCAATTTTGAATTTTAAATTTTGAATTTTAAGTCTGCGTCCCAAGAATTTCGCTTCGCTGCAGCCTGCGCATTTGGTTGCGCCAGACCCTCGCGCAAATGATTGAATTTTCATTGGCCACAGAGGTTGCCGATGGCGCAGAGAATTTTTTACACGGATTGACACGGTACTGCTTTCGGGGAAATCTCAGTAGGTGGTAATACCACCTATCGTCAGGAAGTATATAAGTATATGCATATATACTTATGGAGTGCTTTAATGCTTGTGGTGTTTTGATGCGTGGGTTGCAAGATGGTGTCCCGTAAGGAACGCTGCGTGGTTGCTGCCGGAGGGCGCGATGGTGTTTCGTATTGCGAGAAAATAAAAACTGCCGCATACGTAAAGCGCGTACGCGCTTTACGTACGAGCGTTCTTCTTGCGATGGGGTTTTTGGTTCTCCTTCGCTACGACTAGCAAAAATCTGGGTCACGGATAAAGACGTTCTGGGGCAGGCGGTGCCGTAGTCCTTTTGATTAATCAAAAGGACTACGAGCCTATTATGCGGTTGATTGGTGTGCTACGAAATTCTGGGGCATGGATATTGGGTCCCCTGTTCTTGGTCAGGGGGAGCATCGCTCGGGGATCTACGCTTCGCTTTGAGGATCTGCACTACACTTCGAGGGTCAAGGAGGGGCGGCGTGAGAAAGTATATTAGTATATGCATATATACTAATGTAGTGATTTAAGAGTCATGGTCTTTTAAACAGGGGATTTAAGAAGGAGGAATTTGGGAATAAGGGATTTGTGAATTGCTCGGTTGTAGTTCCGACTTCGCTTCCACCTTCGCTAAAGCTACGGCGGACAAGTCGGAGGACAGGACGCCGGACCCCCGCCTGAGACTTGCGAGGGCAGGCAAGGAAACTGGGTCCCCGCCAACGACATGCGGGGATCTACGCTACGCTTCGACAGGCAGCAACAGCAAATTCGTCGCTTCCCTCGACTCTGCTCGGGACAGGCTTATCTCGCAAAAAACTGTACCAAAATCAGGCAGTAATAGCGGCAGAACGGTTAGGATGGTTTATTGATTGGCAAACGGATGGCAGAAGGCTTTAAGAGTTATCGTTGTGCTTCTCATTATTTTTTGACAAGGGGTCATCACCATATTGATTGGTGCCAACAGTCCCTTTCTTAAAAAGCAGTACGATACCAAGGACAAGATTGAGAACTGGGATAAACATTAGCAAAAGCCATCCTCCAGGCCTATTAATATCGTGTAAACGCTTCACAGCGGGAAAGAAAGCTGCGCAGGAGGCTAATATAGATATTCCGGTTGCAACTGAAGGCCAAATGATAATCACAGCGTAACCAACTACACCTATTATAAGTATAGTACAAAGGTATTTTGCTCTATTTAGCCTTCCCTCTAAGGAAAAGAAATTTGGATTTTTCAATGGGTAAGAATTAAGCAAATGTTTCGTTCTCATATTGCCCTGCCTTTCTAAACGAAACATGGAATATACCAATCTTTTAGCGTTTACTTCTTAAAATCACCGCACCCAAGAGCAGTCGCCTTAACATCGCAGTAATAAGAGAGGCAATATACCATAACCCTGCTACTATAAGTCCTAAGACCATCAGGATATTATTCAGGCCGGTTCGAAGAATCATCCCAACCACGACAATTGGAGCAAGGACTACCGAGATGAGAAATGAAACCCATTTTCGGTCAAAAACACATATTTTGTTTGTTTTGCTTTTGTCGAACATCCTAAAAATTCTCTCCCGAAAAACTTGTCTTTGAAAAACCATACTTATTTTTCGGCAACAATTATTTGGCTGCAATTGAAAGCTGATAAATTTCGACAAGTTTTTTGCCAATCTGAGTCACTTTATCATAGTAGTGATGGCCTGCTCCACCTACATACAAGCCAAGATATGTAATTCTATCCCAAAAGATTTCCTCTAATTGTTCTGGCATTTTTTGTGTATGTTCTGGGTTCTGGCTGACAACACAATCGTTAAAAGTCTTTATCTCGTAAATTGTGAGTTCTCTTATGGCGTTGCCTAAAAGACGCACTTCATAAGGAACAGGTTTATGTTCCATCCAGTATTGAACAAGGGCTGCATACAATTCTGTTTTATCTTCATCCTCATCACTTACTGCCTTTGCAACTATCTCATCGAACAAGTCAATATCTGGCGTTTCTGGGACATTGCCTTCAAGCCGAGTTAATCTACGGTCTAAAGATTGAACGAGCTTTTCCAGTCGGTCGAGATGTTTCTTGTTACGGCGTTGCTGGATGTTGTCAATTATGAATGTAATAGCGTTAACTGGTGGAAGTGGGAGTGCAATACCGATAAACTTTCCTAAGTTGCTCAACCCCGTGAGAGCAAGGTCAGTATTTTCGCCAACATTGCTTTTGTTATCCATACTCGTATGCCTTCAAACAGTGTCGCCATTTACTTTCGGCGTTTAGGCAGCTTGGATTAAGCAAAATGTTGCTTTTTAGTCCGTTGTCCGATAATATGGGACTATGAGACAAAAGTCGGGACAGCGGGCTGTATGCCTACTGTTGTTCAGACCGGCCTGAAAAAGGCAGGTGAAAAATGAGACAAGAAAAATTTGAGTCCGAGTTGGGTGAGTGGTACAAGGACGAGGAGTTACTCAAACACCGGATAATGTGGGATGAGGTTTGTACTTCTTATTACAAAGGAATTGCCAAAGAAGTCCGCCAGTTAATCAGGAGCGATTCTCGAATCAAGAACCAATTTGTCGAACATACTAAGCAGTTTATGAAAATGGTTGATACTTATGAGGCGGCGTTCGAGAAACTTAGAAAACCCAAAAAAGAAACATACGCCCCCAAAGATTTTCCTCCAGACCCGAGAAATTGGTTTATAATGCGGGGGAGATTGTCCAACCTTCATAGTAGGACAAGGAAAAATATAATTCTTCAACCAGACAAAACAAGACCACCAACCGAGCAGGAACACTTGATGTGTTGCTATGTCCGCCTTATCGTAATCCACGACTGTTTGTGTCGCCTACCGTACTACACGCCTATATACTTTAATCAGGCGAATAATGTGCCAGGCCGATATTTCAACGTAAGTGTTGAGCTTTGGAATCGAATATCCTATGAAATTGGGGATGAAATAGAAAAAGAAGCAAAAGAGTTATCTGACGAAGCATTGGCAGCGGTTAAAGCGGATTTGCAGCTACAAGCCGACCTTGCCGAGAAGCCAGCAGAAACAGAGCAAAGTACTACTCCTGCGAAACGCTGGTGGATAAAGGGTTTTTTCTGGAAGCTATATGAGAAAACTGTGAAAGCTTTTTTTGATTCGTATCTGGGAAAATCGTGGCCTAAGTGAAGGTGTTTTGTTGGTCGTTGGTAAAAGGGAAGTAGATTGCTTCGTCCGCCTTTGGCAGACTCGCAATGACAGAAAATGGATTCCGTGTCCCCAGCCAACGGATTGCCGGGGGGCGGTTTCAATTTGCGATTTTCGATTCCTTCGACTCCGCTCAGGACAGGTTGCAATTTGCGAGTTAGACTTTGGCGGCAAAGGGTCTTGGGGATAAAGGGAACAGTAGATTAGCGAATTAGTGAATTAGTTTTTGAGAACCCTAAATGAGAAGAAAACTCCATCAGATTAGACTTTGGTGGTAACTGGTTTTGGACGAACCGGGGAAATCTTTTTGATGGACTTTATCCCTGGTTTACTCTGGATGTTATCGGCGGAGACGGAGCCGATTGAACGCAGTTTCTTATATCTACTATCAATGAGATTATCAATCTTGGTTCGCTTCAACTCAGCGAGAGTTTTGACGATGTAGCCCTCGACGCTGAGGACGGTGTCGTGGATGTTTCGATGCGCTCCGCCAAGCGGTTCAGAGATAACGGCGTCAATAAGATTTAGCTTATACAAATCTTTACTTGTCAATTTAAGAGCTTCTGCGGCGAGTTCGGCCTGCGAGCCATCCCGCCAGAGGATTGCGGCACAGCCTTCCGGCGATATGACCGAATAATATGCGAATTCGAGCATAGCGAATCTATCGCCAACGCCTATTCCGAGAGCGCCGCCTGAGCCGCCTTCGCCGATGACGATGGAGATTATGGGCACAGGCAGGCGCGACATCTCCATAAGATTGACGGCGATTGCGTGGGCCTGGCCCCGCTCTTCTGCGCCGATGCCGGGATAGGCGCCGGGGGTGTCGATGAAGGTTACGACGGGAATGCCATATTTTTTCGCGAATTTCATTTTGGCCATGGCCTTGCGGTAACCCTCCGGATGAGGACAGCCGAAGTTGCAGGCAATCTTCTGCTTTGTGTCTTTGCCCTTATTCTGGCCTACGATAAGGACCCTTTGTCTTCCGATCCGGCCGAGGCCTGTTATGATGGCGTGGTCGTCGCCGAAACATCTGTCGCCGTGCAGCTCGCGAAAATCGTCAACCATCAGGTCAAGATAGTCGGTAAGGAGGGGTCTATTGGGATGGCGAGCGACCTGAACGGTCTGCCAGGCGGTCAGATTCGAGTAGATTCGCTTCAGCTCGGCGACCTGCTGGAGCTGGAGCTGACGGATTTCAGCGGAATAGGCGATACCCTTGACAGAGCTAAGCTTAGTAAGCTCGGCAATCTGGCGGTCGATGTCGGCGACCTTCTGCTCGAAGTCCAGATAGTTGGTAACCGGTAACTGGTAATCGGTAATCATTTAATCATTTAACCACTTAACTAAAATAAATCCAAGAAAAAAATTGACACAAGAGGTGACTTACTATAATTTTTTAGCAGCGTTCGTTACGGAGGACACTTTCATAAGGTATTAGCTTTGAAAGACTTAAAACGGATAACTGTAATAGGGCTGGGGCTTTTGGGCGGCTCGATAGTGCTGGCGGTTTCGCGTATCTGGCCTGGCGTGCAAATAACAGGTTATACGCACCGCCGCAATACCCGGCGAAAAGCAAAGCGACTGCTGACGGTGGCACAGATAGCGGACAATATAAACAAAAGCGTCAGCGATGCTGACCTTGTTATCTTAGCGGCGCCTATACGCAGTTTTGAGGAAATCTTTCGGACAATCAGCAGCTCACTTCGTCGAGGCTGCATTGTTACCGACGTCGGCTCGACAAAGCTGCTGCCGCACCAGTGGGCGGCGAAGTATCTGCCAAAAGGCGTGCATTATGCAGGCTCACACCCCATCGCAGGCTCAGAGCAAAGAGGCGTTGAGTTTGCGAGAGATGACCTATTTGAAAAAGCTCTCTGCATTTTGACAAAGACGAAAAATACTCCCAACGCATCAGTACAGGCGCTCAAAAGATTCTGGTCGTCTCTCGGCTGCTGCGTGAAAATAATGGGGCCGACCGAACACGACAGGGTCTTTGCGAATATAAGTCATCTGCCGCATATAACGGCGGCGGCACTGATAAACGCCAGCAGAACGAAAGAACTTAAATTCGCCGGCAAAGGCTTTATCGATACTTCGAGGGTAGCATCGGGGCCGGCCAATATCTGGACGGACGTACTGGCGACAAATGCCAAAAACAGTGTGAAAGGCATCGATAGAATCATAACTGAGCTGGAGAAGCTGAGAGGCGCGATAAATTCAGCGGATAAGAAAAAAATCAAGAGACTGTTAGAAGCAGCAAGAAACAAACGCGCAGCACTTATAAAATACAAGATGAAACGGGAGGAAATAATATCGTGAGGCAGTGGCGATTCGAGGTTTTTAATCGTGCCGGTGCTACCGACGTGAACGGCGGCAGAGTACTGGAAGACATAAGGGAACTGGGCATCACCTCGGTCGAGGCGGTGCAGTCGGCGAAGGTCTTTCTGATTGAAGCTGATTTTGATAAGGCATTTGCGAAACGCCTCGGCGATGAGCTTCTGACCGACCCGGTCTGCGAAGAATATTATATAGGCAGAAGCGGAGCACCGGCTGGGCTGGCGAAGGCGACATTAATCGAAGTGCACCTCAAAAGCGGTGTTACCGACCCGGTGGCTGAATCGGTAATGACGGCAATGGCGGATATGGGGATTAAAGCAAATAACGTCCGAACAGCGAAAAAGTACGTTCTGTTAGGCAAAATCACCTCAAGTCAGGTTGATACCATCGCAAAGAAAATTCTGGCCAACGACTGTATCGAGGTTGTCATAATCGGCAACGAGGCTGAGCCGCCAAGCCCGCATTTGAAGCCTTACGAATTTCGGCTGGTGCATTGGCCTATACGCAACCTCGATGACGATGGACTGACAGCACTGAGCAAGAAAAAGGACCTGTTTCTAAACCTCGTGGAGATGCAGACCATCCAAAAATACTATCGGGAACTCGGCAGAGAGCCGACTGACGTTGAGCTTGAAACGCTTGCGCAGACATGGAGTGAACACTGCGTTCACAAGACTCTGACGAGTTCGGTGGATATGGCAATTAACGGCGACCGCGTGCATTTCGATAATCTGCTGAAGGACACGGTCTTTCGAGCGACGCGACAGCTTGACAAAAAATGGTGCATATCCGTTTTCAAAGACAACGCCGGTGTTATAGAATTCGACGAAGATTCCGCGGTGTGCTTCAAGGTCGAGACACATAACCGGCCGTCGGCACTGGACCCATACGGCGGTTCAGCAACAGGCATCGGCGGGGTAATTCGAGACCCGATGGGTACAGGTCTCGGCGCCAGGCCCATTGCAAACACAGATATATTCTGCTTCGGCCCGCCCGACAAAAAACTCGATGAGATACCCAGAGGAGTCCTGCACCCGAGGAGGGTTATGAAAGGCGTCATGGCCGGCGTGCGGGACTACGGCAACAGAATGGGGATACCGACAGTCAATGGTGCGATTTACTTTGACGAAAGGTACCTGGGTAATCCGCTGGTCTACTGCGGCAATATCGGCATAATGGACAAAAATAAGTGCTTTAAGAACCCGCAGAGCGGCAATCTCATTATTATGGTCGGCGGACGGGTCGGGCGAGATGGAATACATGGAGCGACATTCTCAAGCGGCGAAATCACACATGAGTATGAAACAATCTTTTCGCACGCGGTGCAAATCGGCAATCCAATCGTGGAAAAGAAGATGCTGGACGTACTGGTCCAAGCGAATGAGGCCGGCCTGTACGAAGCAATTACCGACTGCGGAGCGGGCGGACTCAGCAGCGCAGTAGGTGAAATGGGCAAGGAACTCGGAGCGGAAGTCGATTTGGAAAAAGCGCCGCTTAAATACGCAGGGCTAAATTATACCGAAATCTGGATTAGTGAAGCACAGGAAAGAATGGTCATAGCGGTAAAGCCGGAGAACTTGGAGGCAATCACCAAAATCTTCGACTCAGAAAATGTAGAGTCAACGGTAATCGGCAAGTTCACCAACGACAAAAAACTGAAGCTGCGATACAACGGCAAACAGGTAGCCGAGATGGATATGGAGTTTCTGCACGATGGTGTGCCGAAATATTCGCGCAAGGCGGTCTGGAAGAATCCGCGATTGAATGAGCCTAACATACCGGAAAAAGACAATTACAACGGTGAGCTTCTGAAGATTCTGGGCTGTTACAACGTTGCGAGCAAAGAATGGGTAATCCGCCAGTATGACCACGAAGTTCAGGGCGGCTCAGTCGTCAAGCCTCTGACGGGTGCGGACAATGACGGCCCAGGTGACGGGGCGGTGATAAAGCCAAAGTTCGACTCGGACAAGGGGCTTGCAATAAGCTGTGGAATGAATCCGATGTACGGTGATATTGACCCGTACTGGATGGCGCTAGCGGGGATTGATGAGGCGATAAGGAACCTTGTATGCGTAGGCGGACGAGTCGACAGGATTGTCCTGCTGGATAATTTTTGCTGGGGCAATTGCACGAAGCCTGAGACGTTCGGCACATTGGTTCGTGCTGCACAGGCCTGCTATGATGGTGCAATCGCCTTTGGGACGCCTTTCATCTCCGGCAAAGATTCGCTAAATAACGAATTCTCCTGTGAAGATGGAACGCAAATGTCCATCCCCTCCACGCTTCTAATAAGCGCAATATCGCTGGTTGACGATGTGAACAAGTGCGTAACAATGGATGCCAAGAAGGCGTCGAACCTGCTTTTTATCGTGGGCGAGACAAAAAATGAATTAGGCGGCTCGCATTATTACAAGATTCACAGCCAGCTCGGTGCCAACGTCCCGAAGGTAGACCTGAAGACAGCACCGAGACAAGCGCAAAAGATTTGCGAGGCGATAGCCAAGGGACTGATTGTGAGCTGCCACGACTGCTCGGAAGGCGGCTTGGCGGTTGCGCTTGCGGAGATGGCCTTTGCCGGCGGGCTGGGAATAGAAGCAGATTTGCGGGGTCTGCCGAGAAGTGCGGACTGCTCCCGAATAGATACACAGCTTTTCAGTGAATCAAACTCACGCTATATAGTTGAAGTTGAGCCGGGAAATTACGATGCCTTTGTCAGGCTGATGCTTAACCTGCCGGTCGGACAAATTGGCAAGGTTACGCCAGAGAAAAAACTCATAGTCAAAACAGACGGCAGCAGGAAAGTCATTGAACTTGGTCTGGATGCACTAAAAGACGCATGGCAGAAACCGCTTGATTGGTAATAACAAAAATCGAAAGGAAAAAGGCGGACAGCGATGGAAGTTAAAGCGATAGTTTTGCGGGCGGCGGGGATAAACTGCGATATGGAAACCGTTTATGCGCTCGAACTGGCAGGTGCGGAAACGCAGGCAGTACATATAAACAAGATAATTGAAAACAAATCGCTCCTTGAGGAGTTCCATATACTTGTCTTTCCCGGCGGCTTTAGCTACGGCGACGACGTGGCGGCAGGTAAAATCTTAGCAAACCAGGTCAAACATCATCTCTATAAGCCGATACAAAAATTTATCGATGATGGCAAATTAGTGCTCGGAATCTGCAACGGCTTTCAGGCCCTCGTCAAGGCGGGGATTTTACCCGGCAATGGGACCGGCCGACAAGAGTCCGTAACCATAACCTACAACGACAGCGGTAAATTCGAGGACAGGTGGGTGTACTTAGCCCCACAGACCGATAGATGTATCTTTATCGAGAAAGGCAGACAAATCTATCTGCCGGTCGCGCACGGGGAGGGCAAAGTTGTTACCAAAGACACAGCCACATTAGACAAATTGAAGTCCGAAGGATACATTGCGTTCAAATACGTAGACCGCAACGGCAGAGAAGGAGGCTATCCGATTAATCCGAACGGCTCTGTTGATTCGATAGCTGGCCTGACGGATTCCACGGGGCGGGTACTGGGCCTTATGCCGCATCCAGAAAGGCACGTTCGGCACACGCAACATCCGCAATGGTCGCGTTTGAAAGACAGAGACGAGGCAGATGGGACGACAATCTTTAATAACGCCGTTAAATACATCCGGGAGAAGGTCCTGAAAGGAAGTAAAGTGTGCCTCACGTAATTGTATCCAAAAAACAACTTTCAGAAAATGTATTCGCCGCTGATATAGAAGCGCCGCTTGTTGCGCGGGCGGGAAAGCCCGGGCAATTTGTCATTATATGTATCAACAATGACTACAGCGAGCGGATTCCGTTGACGATTGCCGACGCTGATGTTGAAAAAGGTACTATACGTCTAATCTGGCAGCGTGTCGGCAAAACGACTGCCGAGTTAGCCGACTTAAAAGCAGGGCAGCAAATTGCCAGCGTTGTCGGGCCGTTAGGCAGGCCCACGCACATAAAAAATTTCGGCACGTGCGTATGTATCGGCGGCGGGATAGGCATTGCCCCCCTGCTACCCATCGCAAAGGCCCTTAAACAGGCCGGCAATACAATCATCAGCATCCTCGGGGCGAAAACTAAGGAGCTGCTTATCCTCGAAGATGAGTTCTCCCAGACCAGTGACGAACTGATAGTAACAACCGACGATGGCTCATACAGTCGAAAGGCCCTGGTAACCGAGCCTTTGAAAGAAATATGTCAGCGCCAGCCGAAACCGGACCAAGTCTTTGCGATTGGTCCTGCGATTATGATGAAGTTCTGCTGCGAGGTAACGAAACAATTCAACATTCCCACCCAGGTCTCGCTCAACACGATTATGGTTGACGGCACCGGAATGTGCGGCGGCTGTCGAATCGAGTACGACGGCAAGCCGAAGTTCGTATGCGTTGACGGCCCGGAATTTGACGGACACAAGGTCAACTTCGACCTTATGATGAAAAGACTGGAAGCCTATAAAAACGCCGAACAAAAGGCACGCGAACAATATAAAGAATATAGATGTAAGATAGGCCTTGATAAGACGAGCAACGAACAACGATGAATGAAAAAGAAAGACAAGAACTATTGCAGCAGCTTTTGGAAAAGCAAAAGGCCGGGGGGCTTAAACCCAAAGACAGATACGAAATCCCTCCGCAGGAAATGCCTGCCCAAGACGCCGTCAAAAGAAGAAGCAACGTCAATGAGGTGGCGACCGGTTACACGGAGGCACAGGCGATGTTAGAGGCGCTGCGATGCCTGCAGTGCAAGAACGCACCGTGCGTTGAAGGATGCCCCGTGCGAATAAGGATACGTGACTTTATAGCTGCCATTGTCAGAGGTGAATTCAAGAAGTCGCTGGAAATCATCAAGGAAAACTCACTGCTGCCGGCTGTCTGTGGACGGGTTTGTCCGCAGGAGGTGCAGTGTCAGGAAAAGTGTACGGTCGGCCTGAAACTGAAGGACATAGCCAAGGCCGTTTCAATTGGCCGGCTTGAAAGATTCGTTGCCGATATGGACAGGAACAATGACAGTATCCCGCCTGTCGGACCGCCGACAGGGATGAAGGTCGCGGTCATCGGCTCAGGTCCCGGCGGTATTGTGGCAGCCGCTGATACTCGAAGGGCCGGGCACGACGTTACCATGTTCGAAGCCTTTCATAAGCCCGGCGGCGTGATGGTTTACGGCATCCCGGAATTTCGTCTGCCAAAAAAAATCGTGCAAAAAGAAATAGATGTCCTTACCAAAATGGGCGTCAAAATCATCTGTAACTTTGTGGTCGGCAGGACGAGAACCATCGAGCAATTGATGAAAGAGGACGGTTTCGATGCGGTCTATATCGGCGTTGGGGCGGGCCTGCCGAGATTTATGGGCATCGAAGGCGAATCGCTGGTCGGCGTATACAGTGCCAACGAATACCTGACACGCGCCAATCTTATGAAGGCTTACAATTTTGGCAAAGGCGCCGATACGCCGATTGCACTTTCAAAAAAGGTCGCTGTCATCGGCGGCGGCAACGTCGCTATGGACGTAGCGAGGACAGCCGTCCGACTCGGAGCTGAAAAGGTTTATCTTGTCTATCGAAGAAGCGAACAGGAGATGCCCGCCCGAATCGAAGAAATTAAGCACGCAAAGGAAGAAGGCATTGAGTTCCACATACTGCAGAGCCCCAAGCGAATTATCGGTGACGAAGACAGCCATGTAATCGCCATCGAATGCCTGAAGTACCGGCTTGGGGAGCCGGACGAATCAGGCCGACGCAGACCCGTCCCGATAGAAGGTTCGGAATTCCAAATCGAAGTCGATGCTGTAGTAATCGCTATCGGCAATGTCGCTAATCCGCTGATTCGCCAAACCACGCCGACGCTGGAGTTCAACAAGTGGGGAAATATCGTCGTTGACGAAAACTGCAAGACCTCATTAGAAGGTGTCTACGCCGGCGGAGATATAGTTTTAGGCGATGCCACTGTGATTTTGGCTATGGGCCAAGGTCGAATCGCCGCCGCTGCAATAAACAAATATCTCGCGGAAAAGAAAAAGGCCGGCAGATAAGCCCGCTAAAACAGCAGCCCATTGTTTTGTCTGTAAAGAACTTGAGATTTGACAGAGGGGAGGGTTTTTAGTATCATTCTGCCCTTCTCGATTTTTGAAAATCATTGTACGGGAATCTAAGGATTAATATCAGCATAAAAACAGAAAAGGATTCGAAGGCGGCGGTTAGATTCGACAGGCCCACTATAAAAATGGAAATTAAGCCTTTCAAAGCATTCAGGTTTGACGCCAGCGTAGTCGGCGACGTGGGTAGTTGCATTGCTCCGCCCTACGATGTTATCAGCCAGGCACAGCAACAACAGCTTTACGAAAAAAGCCCGTACAATATTGTACATATAACGAAAGGAAAAACTACCGCATCCGACACCGAAGGCAACAATCAGTACACGAGGGCCGCTGAGTGTCTTAATGGGTGGATAGAAAAAGGCGTTCTGAAACAGGATACCGACGAGGCCATCTACCCTTACGTTCAGGATTTTGAATTGGGCGGGGCTGTCTTTCAACGGCCTGGTTTTATAGCCCTTTCCAAGCTCGAAGAATTCGGGCCTCGCGGGGCAGTCAGACCTCACGAGTACACCCTCGATGAGCCGAGGATTGACCGGCTAAATCTTAAAAGAGCGACTTTAGCCGAGTTCGGCCTTGTGTTTATGCTTTACAGTGATGAACGCAAGATTGCGGACAGGATTATTGAAAACGCCGCCCGACAGAAGCCACTTGTCGATTTTTTCGATGAGCATAATGTCCGCCATCGGCTCTTCGCGGTAACCGCCAAGAGCGACATCAAGGCAATTTCAAAAATGATGCTCGATAAGAGTTGTATAATAGCGGACGGCCATCATCGCTACGAGGCGGCCTTAAGCTATTCCAAGCAAACCGACAACCCCGCGGCACAGTTCCAGATGACGGTCTTTGTCAATACGCATCGTGAAGGGTTGGTCATACTTGCCACACATCGCCTTGTGGGTAATCTTGAAAAGTTTGATATCAAGAAATTGCTCGGTAAGCTGGCGCAAAAGTTTGAGATTACCGAATACCATTTTGATTCAGTGCAGACACAGGCCTGCCGAAAGATGCTTGCGCAGATGAATGATGAGCAGGGCCGCGGCAGGAACGCCTTCGGTGTCTTTGCCGGCGACGGTGCCTTTTATGCAGCGGTGCTGAAGGATAGCAGCCTGATGGATTCCGCAGCACCCGATATGAGTTCAGCCTGGAAGCTGCTCGACGTTTCCGTGCTGCATAAATTGATTCTGGAGGGGATTCTGGGTATTGACGAAAAGAAGCTGGCTGAGGGTGCCAATATTGAATATGTTAAGGATACCGGCGATAAAATTGATGAACTGGTTGGAAAGGTTGACAGCGGCCAAAAGCAGGTGGTGTTTTTTATGAATCCGCCGAAAATGCAGCAGATACAAATGGTGGTCGAAGCCGGCGAGAGAATGCCGCAAAAATCGACTTACTTTTATCCGAAAATGTACACAGGTCTGACAATTAACAAATTGTAATGGGAGAAGATGAAATGGCAGACTGGAAAAATCCGCCGAGATTATTCATCCCGGGACCGGTCAAGGTCAACGCGGACGTCTTACAGCAGCTTGCACGCCCGACACTTGGACATCGCGGCAAAGAATACGCTCAACTTCACGCTGAGACCGTCGAAATGCTAAAGAAAATTCTTTTTACCAAACAGTATGTATTTTTGTCCACATCGTCGGCCTCCGGAATCTGGGAAGCCGCCATCCGGAACTGCATCGCTCCGGACGAGACGGTTCTTTGCACATCCTGCGGAGCCTTCAGCGACAAATGGGCAACGGTGGCGGAATTGTGCGGCAAAAAGGTTGAGCGGCTAAAAGTCGAGTGGGGCAGCGCCACTACCGCCGAGCTGATAGATGAGAAACTGGCAGCCGGAAAATATGCTGCTGTTACCATTGTTTACAGCGAGACAAGTACGGGTCTCGCGAATCCGGTTTATGAAATAAGCGAAATGATGAAGGAAAAGTACCCGGATGTTCTTGTCTTCGTCGATGCGGTCAGCGCGATGATAGCCATGCCTTTACATTTCGATGAGCTCGGCTGGGACGTGGCATTTGCGTCGGTGCAGAAGGCCTTTGCGATTCCGCCGGGACTGGCGATAGCCGCCGTAAGCAAGCGTGCTCTGGAAAAGAGCAAAAATGTTCCTGGGCGAGGCTATTACTTTAACTTTGAACTCTGGGCGGAATCCGATGCCAAGAACCAGACGCTCACTACGCCCAATATCCCCCATATTATGGCCGTGAACTACCAGTGCAAAAGATTCCTGGCGGAGGGTATGGAAAACGTCTGGGCGCGGCACAAACAAATGGCTGACTTCGTAAGGAGCTGGGCCAAAGAAAAATTCGACCTGTTCTGCGAGGAAAAATATGCCTCAAACACCCTCACAGCGGTCGAAAATACCAGAGGTATCAACGTCGCTGAGACGATAAGCGCCATCCAGCGAAAGCACAATACGGTCTTCGGAAACGGCTACGGCAAACTAAAAGAAAAGACCTTCCGAATCGCTCATATGGGTGATATTACGCTCGACGAGCTCGAAGAACTGCTCGGCTGGATTGATGAAGAAATCGTATGAAAAAATCTTTGACGTTGCGAACCTATGGGCAACAAAATCGTATAGAAATTAAACTTTTTCTGTGACTGTCGATTTAACGGTTTGTGCTGTTTTTTGATTATTTTGCGGAAATGGGAGGTTACCAATGCAGATTTTAAGTTTCAACCGAAGCAAGGAATTGTCATTTCGTCTTGTCACTTCAATTTTTCTGGTGTTGGTGTTATTTACTGGTGCACGGCCAGCCTTTGCGCAGGACACAAACAGCATTGCTGTGCTACGGGAGATGGGCAAGGCCTTTGCTGGAATCGCCGAAAAGGCTTCGCCCGCGGTAGTCGGTATAAGGGTCGAAAAGACCGTTACCAGCCCGTACTACACAATACCGGATTGGCCATTTGGCGACAGGTCTAACCCATTTGATGACGAGTTCTTCGAACGGTTCTTCGGCAGGCAACCACGTTCCCAGCAGCGTTCGCCGCAGCGTCAGCAAAAATCCGTTCAGACCGCGCAGGCCTCCGGTTTTATCATCTCGCCGGACGGCTATATCCTCACCAATAATCATCTCGTAGGCGGTGCAAACAAGGTCCTGGTCAAGATAGCCGGACGCAGCACAGAGATGGAGGCAAAAGTCGTCGGCACCGATGCCGATACCGACGTGGCTGTGGTAAAAATCGATGGTAACGATTTGCCATACCTGAAACTTGCCGATTCTGATAAAATACAGGTCGGTGAATGGGTAGTTGCTATCGGCAATCCCTTCGGCCTGAGCCACACTGTAACAGCCGGTATCATAAGTGCCAAGGGAAGAACCGGCTTGCCCCTTGAAGAAATCAAATATCAGGACTTCATTCAGACTGATGCTGCCATTAACCCCGGCAATTCCGGCGGACCATTGATAGACCTCGACGGAAAGGTGGTGGGCATCAATACGGCGATAATTGGCCCGGGCGGCAATATAGGTATCGGCCTGGCCATTCCAATAAACATAGCAAAGGGTGTTCAGCAGCAGCTTATTGGTACGGGCAAGGTTGTTCGAGGATGGGTTGGAATAGCTATGACGCAGTTGACACCTGAGCTGGCTGAAGGCCTCGGACTTGCCAAGGACACTAAGGGCGTGGCTGTGTCGCAGGTCTTCGAAGGTTCCCCTGCTGAAAAAGCCGGCATTAAGCATAATGATGTTATCGTAGAATTCGAAGGTCAGCCGGTAGAAAGCGACAATGAGTTCCGCAACCGCGTCGCGATGCTAAAGCCCGGCACTGAGGTCAAGCTTATCGTGCTGCGGGACGGCGAACGCCAGACCTTTACCATCACACTTGCTGAGCGTCCGTTGGAGGGAAAAGTCGCAGCGGCTGGGTCGCAGACTATTGAAAAATTAGGCCTTACCGTCCAGAATCTGACTGATGATTTAATCGAGCGCTTAGGCTATAAAGGACTGAAGGGCGTTGTGGTTACTCAGGTTGAATCCGGCTCACTGGCAGAACTGAGCGGCATCAGGGACGGTATGTTGATTGTGGAAGTCAATCGTGAGCCTGTTTCCAATGTCAAAGAGTTCGAGAAAGCGGTGGAAAAGGCCGGCAAAGACAGGTCAATTTTGCTCCTGCTTACAGACGGCCAATACGCACGCTACGTGATTTTGAAACTGCCCAAAGAACAGGGTTAAGTAAAACCTTTGTGGCAGGACGTACATCTGTGAAACGGAAGGCATTGTCAAAAACGCCGGGGGGCGGTTTTTCAACCCTTTGCTGTGCTTTCTCCGGCCAAAGCATCGTTGCCAGAATGGCTCCCGCTACTGGGATTGCCACAAATGCAATTATTTTGAACGAAATCTTTTTCATAACTACTCTCCATCACTTATCAGTACTTTTACCCAAATGTAGCTCGTACATCCATGCTCCCGTAATCAAACCACTGATACGAGATTCTTCCAGTTTTCAAAAAAGCTCAAATCCAATTTAATCGAATTGATGTAGCTCATTAGGGTCGATTCCGTCTGTACATAACGAACGGTCAATCAGGGATTTGGGAATAGAAATATCCATAGTTTCTCTTATTAGTCCCACCAAGTTTCTTGACATATACCAGTTTCCACTGATATTAACGAAGGGCTTATTGGCATTTAAGACTTCGCTATTAATTCCGTTAGGATTTTCTCCGTTTAAGGAGTAAAGAACTCCAGGGCTTACAGGAAGGAAGAAGAAAAACGACCTCTCCCATAGGTAGGCGATAGGGGTCATTGGTGCCAAAAGTAAAACTAACCAATGATTGGTTATAGTCGGTGAATTATCAACTTTATAAAACAGCACCATATTACTGTCTCTTACGAATTTATAGCATTTAATATCATAAAGCTGATTGAAAAGGCGCTCCAATTCTCTAATCTCGTCTTTGGAAAAACCTTCTTTATCAAAATGAGTTACTGTAAGCCGAAGTGTTTTATACTGCTCGTGCTTTTTGAGAAATTTAATGCACTTGTTGTAAATGGTAATGTTTTCGCGCGTGAGGGCGGGCGGCGTATATATATAAGGTAAAGTAGCATTGAGTGCTGGTGGAACGTACATTGTTAGAAATAAAATCAGAAGTAAAATTACTGCTATTGACCATAAGCGGCCAATTGATGACTTACGGCAAAATGAAATGATATTACTAATGATGCCTAACACGGGGAACGCTATAAATAAAAATACAGGAGCTAGATTTATGGCGCTTTTCTTCAAATCGGGAAATATATCTTCAAACAAAATACTGAATAAATGAAATATAACTACAAGAAACAAAGAGATTATTGAAGCCATCACAAGTCGGCTTGTTTTTTTACGGCGTAACCAAATTTTAACAACAGCAATGATACCCAGAACAAGCGATATAATACCGAATGGAGGGGCTATCCTATGGAGTAGTACGAACGCCGGAACCGCAAAGAAGTTCCCTATACTGTTACGCAAAAGTACTGTTAGAAGCGCCAACAAAATTCCAAATGAGAAAAACACGAATGCAGCGGCTGCAAAGATTATCACAAACTTTGTGCTTTGCCACATTTTGTTCCTATCTGGATTACCACCATTGGGTCGCAAGCCGAATGTTTCTCCCTTGCTTACATTTTGGACCATATCGTTTTTATCCATATTCAACTCTTAAACCATCGCACCAATGGCTCTCATGAGATCGCATATCGAGCCACTGGTAACTTCCGATCCGTCCCGTGCAAAGCAATCTCAATCGAATATAATTCGACCACATCTATATTCCTAAATTAACACCCCCCATGTCAGCCAAAGTTTCTATCAACTCTACCTCAGTTCTAAATCGCCATGTATCAAACAACAGAGGAAGATTCATCTTGTTAGTCTCAAGCAATTTGTTGCTAGAGCCTAAGAAACCTCGAGCAATCCAATATAAACTTTCGAGCTCCTCTGGATGGTCATGCCCGGTGACTGATAAATATTGTCCGGTTAAACGTACGCCAAGTTCGCCCTCCCTTCCCCAATTATAATAACATACATAGCCAGCGAGATAGTTACCAAACTCGGAGCCCCTCAATTCTCTCTCGTCACTGCTAAGTCTAAATGTAAAATCGGGTCTCATGTAATAATCAAAGTTTCCACCAGGACCGAAGGCTTTAATTGGGCCGTATTTAGCTGTCCACACCATTGCCACATTGATTATGCCTCGAGTTGCATTCAGATCGTAATGTGGTCCGCCTTTAGGCTTATAAACCAGCCCAAGTAGGTCTATTTTGTTAATTGGATTGTTTATGCAGTATAAATATACATGCAGTGTCATCGGCTCTTCGAATTTTCCCATAACCGGGTCTCGGCCTATAAATCTCGAAAGATACGCGTCATACTGCCGTGCCCGCAGATAATATTGTCCAATCTCACTGTCATAGTACTGTCCCGTGAAGCGGAAGGCATTATCGAAAACGCCGTCGGTTTCGATAGTCTCGCCGAAGGGGTTGTACGTGTACATCACCACCACAGCACCATTCTGATTTATCAGTTTTCTTACTGAGCCTAATCTATCATGCAGGTAAAAATACTTATTAGCCGTTAGTGGTGAACCATCATATTGGGCCAAGACCTGCGCATTGGCATAAATATACGCTTTCTTGAATGTGTAATCTGTGGCATCAAGCTCCATCAGAATGACCGGCAGGTCGCCAACTATATCAACGATGTATTTGCGATTCCCAGCGATGCTGGAAGCCTTGTAAATCCGATTTCCCATCGGGTCGTACTTTAGATTGATTGTGGCACCGCCTTTTGAGGCTGACCTGAGTTTATTATCCCAGTTGTATGCGCAGCTCGTGGCTTGTGCCGTGTAGCTCGTAAGATTGCCGTTTAAGTCATAGCCTAAACTGTTGCCGTCTATTGTACGCATCTGGTTACCCACATAGCCAAAGGTGTTCTGGCTCGATTGCACCGTTCTGCTCGTCATATCGCCATTTTTCTGATAGTTGCAATCGGCTGTCCAGCTCCCTGTGCCGATATTGCTTATCGAGGCAGAAATCAACTGGCTGAGCATATCATAACCAAACACGAGATTATGTGCAATTGTGGAACCGTTGGTCTTTGTAAGGGTTTCTGTGCCTGCCTTTAGCCTGCCCAAGCCGTCTACAACTACGTTCTCCATCTTAAATGTCGGTGCCGTCACGCCCGAGCCGCTGGTAGTAAAGCCTGTCAGCAGATTATCATAATTGTAGGTATAATCTATAGACACGGCTTTTCCGGCAGCCTGACCATCCAAGCGATAAACAAGCTTTTCGCGGGGCTTTTATATTGGCTGCATCCAAAGTCGAGCTATTGGCGTGGATTATTTATATTCGCCCCTTGCATTCCACCGACGAGAACGCTATAATCAGCCGTAAATATTTAAATTTTATCAGGTTTCAGATGGGCAGTCGTTGTCTGGCTGCCTTTTATTTGGATATAGAAAATTTTTTCAGGAGTTTTAGTTATGGCTTGTAATTTAGCGATTGCAGGAGTAACCGGCGCTGTCGGGCGGGAGTTTTTGAAGGTTCTGCAGCAGCGAGATTTCCCATTCGATTCCATTAAAATGCTTGCCAGCAGCCGCTCGGCCGGCAAAAAAATCGAGTTCAAAGGTAAACAGTATATCATTGAGCAACTGACCAGCGAGAGTTTCGAGCGGGTCGATATTGCGTTATTCAGTGCCGGCGGAGACAGAAGCAAGGAATTTGCGCCCGCCGCCATCAAGGCCGGTGCGGTTGTCGTAGATAATTCTTCAGCCTTTAGAATGGAGCCTGACGTCCCCCTCGTTATTCCGGAAATCAATCCGCAGAAGATCGCCGAACACAAGGGAATCATCGCCAATCCGAACTGCTCGACGATAATCGGGATTGTGCCGGTCTGGCCCCTGCACAAGGCAAACCCGGTAAAGCGGATGGTTGTCAGCACCTACCAGGCCGTCAGCGGAGCGGGAGCACAGGCAATGCTCGAATTGGAGAACCAGAGTCGCGAAATACTCGCAGGCGAAAAACCCACCTGCAAGGCTTTCCCTCATCAAATCGCGTTTAACATCTTCAGCCATAACTCTGCGCTCGACGCCAGCGGGTACAACCTCGAAGAGAGAAAGATGGTCCTCGAGACCCGCAAGATTTTCGACTGTCCAAGTATTGCGATTACCTGCACCTGTATTCGCGTGCCTGTTTTCCGTGCCCACTGTGAAAGTATCAATCTTGAGTTCACCGACCCGATTACGCCGGACCAGGCCAGAGACCTTCTAAGCACTGCGCCGGGCGTTTCGGTGCTGGACGACCGCAAGAACAATCGCTTCCCGATGCCCATCGACGCCACCGATAAGGACAACATCTTTGTCGGCCGAATACGTCAGGACGAATCCATACCCGACAACCGCGGCATCAACATCTGGGTCGCCGGTGACCAGTTGCGAAAAGGCGCAGCCCTGAATGCTGTTCAGATAGCGGAAAGGCTGCTATAATCGGCCTCGATGGCGATTCGCAACATAAAATTAACAATCAGCTACGATGGTCTAAACTACAGCGGCTGGCAGAACCAGCGGGGCAAACGAACCATCGAGGGTGAACTCGAACGAGCTATAGGTGAGCTAACCGGCGTTTTCATTAAAGTAAACGGTGCCAGCCGAACGGACGCAGGTGTCAGCGCCCTGGGCCAAGTCGCAAACTTCTCTTTAGACTCGCCGATACCGACTGAAAATTTCGTCAATGCGCTCAATCACCGCCTCCCGCGGGACATCGTCGTTACCGAAGCCGTCGAAGTTGACCGGGATTTCGACGCCTCCGGCTCAGCTAAGTGCAAACTATACCGATACACAATTTTCACCGGCAAAAATCGTAACGTCCTGAAAACCCGAAATTGCTGGCACCGACCCGCAGCGCTCGATATTGCTGCAATGGACGCCGCCACAAAGATGCTAATCGGCACAAAGGACTTCAAATCCTTCGCATCAGCCGCAGACAAACGCGAAAGCTCGATTCGCACCGTAATGCAATGCCAGATTACACAGGAAGACAAGTGGGTCTATATAGATATCGAAGCCGACAGGTTTTTGTATAATATGGTCAGAAATATCGTCGGAACCCTCGTCGAAATCGGCAGAGGTAAATGGAAGCCTGAAAAGATAACTGAAATCCTCGAAGCAAAGGACCGCAAGGCCGCCGGCCCCATCGCCCCCGCCGCGGGCCTGTGCCTGATATGGATTAAATACTGATTGTAAAATGAAGTGTATCATTTTGAAAAATATAGAACAATGGGTAGCGGAAAATAATGATGGAAATAACAGATCTTGAAGCGATTGAATCTTTAGGTCATTTACTTGCTTATTATAAATCAGATTTAGAATATATTGCTCAATTTAATTTGTTCAGGAATAATCAAATAAATGCTGAAGATTATTTGACGGAACCAAACAGTGGTTTTCAGAAATTTATCAATGAATTTAAGATAGCAAGAAATATTAAGAAAAAAAGAGTAAAAGAACTAATGGTCTTTATAAAGGATTCCAAATTACTGGAGGATACCAGAGGGGTTGACGCCTTTGCAGAAGAAATTAAAAACAATAAACTAACCCATAAAGGCAAAGTGATGACTGTTTTAGCTTCGAAGATATTCTTCCTCAATCAACCAGATAAAATAATTCCGATGGATTCATTAAATAAAAAACCATTTGGATTAAAAGGGAATGAATATAGTGACTTTAAAATTAAAATAAATGAGTTTATCAATGAAAATAGCAAAATATTATCTACATACTTAGACAATGTAAGAGATTATTTAACTAAAATTGAGAACAGTGTAAATATTAAAATGGATTTTGAAAAATACAGAATAAATCGATTCACAGATAAATACCTTTGGGCCAAAGGCCGGAAACTACGATGAAAATCGTTCATATAATAACTCGTTTGATACTCGGCGGCGCACAGGAAAATACACTGATAACCTGCAAGCTGCTGGCACAGCGCGGCCACGATGTTACGCTCATCACAGGCCCAGCCATAGGCCCCGAGGGCAAGCTATTCGAACAGACGAAAAGTCAGAAATATAAGACAATCGTCATTGATAAACTCATACGCCCAATATGCCCTCTTTATGATTCCATAAGTTATTTCCAAATCAAAAAACACCTTCGGCAGCTTCAGCCTGACATCGTTCACACCCATTCAGCCAAAGCAGGCATATTAGGCCGATTCGCCGCATACAGCATACGCAATACGCAATACGCAACACGCAATACGAAAATAGTACACACAATACACGGCCTGGCGTTTCACCCTTACCAGAACAACCTGCTGAATAAATTCTATATCGCTGTTGAAAAATCGGCTGCAAAGCGAACGGATTTTTTTATCAGCGTCGCCGATGCAATGACTAATCAGGCGCTGGCAGCGGGAATAGGAGAACCTGATAAGTTTGTTACCGCCTACTCGGCTGTCGAGGAGGAGGATTTTCTTCGCCCCGTATCCGGTGAGCAGAAGAAACGATTTCGACAAAGGTACGAAATCTCTGAAGATGCCGTTGTGCTTATCACTATTGCGCGGCTTTTTATGCTAAAAGGCCACGACTACATCATCGAATCAGCCAAGACGCTCTCGAAACGATACGAAAATGCAGTCTGGCTTTTTGTCGGAGACGGAAATCTGTCAGAGTATTACAAAGAGCAGGTTTGCCGGTCAGGTCTTGCCGACAGAATCAAATTCACAGGTTTGCTCTCGCCGAAGGAAATTCCGCTTGCGATTGCCTCTTCGGACATTCTTGTTCATTGTTCTCTGCGGGAGGGTCTTGCGCGTGCGCTGCCGCAGGCGATGCTCTGCGGCAGGCCGGCTGTTTCTTTCGACATTGATGGGGCGAAAGAAGTTGTCAATGAAAATACAGGACGACTCATTGAGCCGAAGAACATTGAGCAATTGACAAGGGCCTGCGCGGAGTTGATAGAAAACAAAGACCTCAGAGACAAACTCGGCACAGCCGGTCGCGAATCCGTAAAAAGAAAATTCGCACCCAAAACTATGGTTGACACCATTGAAGCGGTCTATCGAAAATTACTGGAGTGAAAGCGATATGAAAAGCTATAGAAAAGAATTATGGTTTAATACGAAAACGAGACGCGAGTTTATTAATATTACGCCGCAGGTCCAGCAGTGTTTGAGTGAAAGCAGCATTACTGAAGGGCTGGTTCTGGTAAACGCTATGCACATAACCGCCAGTGTTTTTATCAACGATGACGAATCCGGTCTGCATAGCGATTTCGAGGTTTGGCTGGAAAAATTAGCGCCCGAAAAACCTTATTCGCAGTACCGCCATAACGGAACTGAGGACAATGCCGACGCCCACCTGAAACGTACCGTAATGGGGCGCGAAGTAGTGGTGGCGGTAACAGACGGCCGGCTCGACTTCGGGCCGTGGGAGCAAATCTTTTACGGCGAATTCGACGGCAAAAGAAAAAAAAGAGTTCTTGTAAAAATCATAGGCGAGTAGATAATTAACCTGTCGAACCGGATATAACTTAAAATTCAGGAAGGGGTTAAATTATGGCAGAGGCAACCCAAAAGCCACAAGAACAGGCCCAGCCGAGCACAGAAATCAGCAAAGATGCCCGTATGTGGGCGATGCTGTGTCACCTGCTGGGACTTTTTACCTGCTTTATCGGCCCGTTGATTATCTGGTTGATAAAGAAGGATGAAGACCCGTTTATCGACGACCAAGGCAAAGAGGCCTTGAACTTCCAGATTACCGTGGCCATTGCAGGGATTGTGTCCGCAGTGCTGACGGTTGTTTGTATCGGGGCCTTTTTAGGAGTTGCGGTCTCCATTGCAGACCTGATTTTTGCCATCATCGCCTCTGTAAAAGCAAACAGCGGTGAGGCGTATCGATATCCGGTGTGTATAAGGTTCATCAAATAAAGAACCGGACTCGTCGGGTCTGCGATTACACAAGCATAACACCCCGTTACATACGGTTTGAGGGGTTGTCCCTTGCAAAACCTGTACCTGCCGGCTATCATAGCTTAAAATGGCAGCGAAATCGCGCAAGGAAAATGTCGACCGAAGCCCGGCAGCGGTCAATAAAAAGGCCTATCACAACTACGAACTTACAGAAAGGTTTGAAGCGGGCCTGTCGCTGCTGGGTACGGAGGTAAAGTCACTGCGGGCCGGCCAGGCGGATTTATCAGGCTCATACGCGAGGGTCGAGAACAGACAGGGCTGGCTCATCGGCACCAACATAGCGAGATACGAAAAAGCCAGCACAGCCGGTCACGAGCCGACAAGAAAAAGAAAGCTGCTGCTGCATAAGAATGAGCTTCGCAGAATACAGATAAAGCTCGACCAGCGCGGCTTTACCCTTATTCCGCTTCGGATTTACTTTAACGACAGAGGCCTAGCAAAGGTTGAGCTGGCACTGGCCAGAGGCAAAAGAAAGTACGACAAACGAAGGAAAATCACCGAACGCGAGCAAAAAAAGGGCATTGACAGGGATATGAAAAAATATCGCAGATAAGTTCATACTCTATTAACTAATAGCTTTTGGTTTTTTATGGAGTTTTGGAAAATGGCTGAGGAAGAAAAAAAAGAAGAGAAAAAAATCATAGTCGATGAGGACTGGAAGCAACAGGCTCAGAAAGAAAAAAAGATATTAGCCGCCCAGGAAAAAGCTGAAAAGAAAAAACCAGACAAAGACAAGGATGAGCGAGCCGCCTTGCCGGAAGGCAATTTTGCCGCGCTTATAAGTGTGCTCACCACGCAGGCACTGTTTGCCCTGGGTGTGCTCAAAATCGAGGGACAGGAGAGAGAACCTGACCTGGAGATGGCGAAATACAATATCGATATGCTCGAAACACTCCAGGAAAAGACCAAAGGCAATCTGACCGAAGAGGAAAAGAAGGTTCTCGAAAATACTCTCAACCAGATTCGTATGGCTTACGTAAAAGTTGCGGGGTAACGACCTTGGCGGATATATTGGACAAAATTATCGCTGACAAAACTGCTGAGGTAAGCTATCGCAAATCCCAGTTTAGTATCGAACAGCTCAAGGCGCGTGTGCGCTCGATGCAGAGGTGCCGCAACTTCTACAAGGCTGTTACAAAACACAGTGCACGCGGAATAAACGTCATCGCTGAGGTCAAAAAAGCATCACCATCAGCCGGGGTTATCCGTGAAGATTTTGACCCAGTGGCAATTGCGCAAACTTATCAGAAATGCGGTGCCGATGCCATCAGCGTTCTTACCGACGAGAAATACTTTCAGGGCAGGCTCGAATACATTGAACAAATCAAACAGGTTGTGGACCTGCCGGTGCTACGAAAGGATTTTATCATCGACCCGTGGCAGGTGTATGAATCGCGTGCCGCCGGTGCCGATGCGATACTTCTGATAGCCGAAGCACTCGTGCCGGGCAAACTGATGGACTTGATGATAATCGCAGCCGAGTTAACGCTGACAATCCTCCTGGAAGTCCATTACGCCGACACATTATTAGCTGTTCGCAGCCTTATAGGTTTTCCCCAGAAAGGTTACAGCGTGCTCGGAATCAACAATCGAGACCTCAGAACAATGGAGGTTGACCTGGGAACAAGCAGCCGATTAGCAGAACTTGTCGATAACAAAGATGAACTTGTCGCTGAAAGCGGCATAAAGACACGCGCCGACGTCGAAAAGCTAAAGTCCGTCGGCGTCAAAGCTGTGCTAATCGGCCAGGTGCTGTGCGAAAGCCCGAACATCGAAGACAAATTCCGCGAGCTTTTCAGTTGACGCAACAAAATGGCTGAGGACATGAAACATAAAGATGAAAAGATTTACCGCGGCGAAGTCGCCTATATCTATGCTTACGACCTTGCCTACGATATGAAACGCCGGCCTGTCGAACACATCTTATCTCAGCGTGCAAGGGATTACTTCATCGAGCCAAGCAAACGCAACCCCAGACAGATGTTCTTCCATCGGCCGCAGGTCGCTGATTTTCCCGCCCAGACAAAGCAACTATCCGACGGTCAGGTAGTCACCGTCAAGCGAACTGTCAAGCTCTTTAGTATCGGTGCAATCAGCATCGCGGTCCGCGTGCCGTTCTCCGTCGCCAGCATAGAGGAACTTGTCGCCTACCACGACCTGAAATTCGCCGACGAAACCCTCGAACAGGACATACACGAACTGGCGGAGGCGGTCAGATGCGACCTCGAACCATATTGCATCCGCCCCGTGCCCACAATCACCCAATCCGAGGCATACACCGTTTTTTGCCTTACCAGCCTTCCGCAAACAAGCGGCAGCGAAAGTCTTTCAGCCGAACAGTGGCTAAAGGCTAACCGCCGAGATGTTGCAGCACTATTGACCCAGGAGGAAGACGCCGCGGACCTCTCTGAGCAGGAAATGGCTGAGTCCACTCAACTCTACATAAGCTATTATGACAGCGACTTAGTGGTTGTCGACTGGGACTCAGCGCTGGTAGTCGGTCAAGTGGCTGCACTTGATGACGTCCTGCACATTATGGAACTCGCCAACGTCCAGCTGGTCGAGCTTGCGGCTTATGACCGCATCCTCGACGATTCGCTCCAGGTCTCTTACCAGGACATCACACAGATGCGATTTCACTCCAGCAGAGATGTGCACAAAAGGCTGCGCGAGATACGGATAGACCTGTCGCGGATGAGTGATGAACTATCGAACATAACAAAGTTCTTCGGCGACTGGCACCTGGCGCAAATCCACGCGAATTTGGCCAGCAGATTTCACCTGGGCGACTGGCACCGAACCATAGATGAAAAACTCCGCATGCTCGGCAACCTTTACCAGATTCTCCAGCAGGACAGGTCCAATTTTCTGATGTTAGTGCTCGAGGTTACTATCGTCCTGCTCTTTGTTATCGACCTTCTACTGCTGTTTTTCCACTAAAGTTTCTGCAATCAACTTTCTGTGACGAAAGGAGGCTTTACGCATTATGAATATAGTATTCCTTCTATTGCTTGGCGTGCTGGCCGGGGTTTTCAGCGGCCTGATTGGTATCGGCGGAGCGATAATCATTGTTCCGTCACTTGTGCTTTTGCTCGGCCTCTCACAACATATGGCTCAGGGCACAACGCTGGCTTTGATGGTTCCACCCATCGGCCTATTAGCAGCCTGGACATATTATAAGGCAGGTTTTGTCGATTTGAAGATAGCGGCCTTTATATGTATCGGCTTCTTCATAGGCGGTCTGCTCGGCGCTGAATTTGCCACCGTAATTCCCGACCAGCTTTTAAGGAAGATTTTTGGGGTTGTATTGCTTCTGGCGTCACTGAAGATGATGTTCGGCAAATAAGGCAATGGCATATAATTGATTATTGAAGCAAGGTATGAAATGCGAGAGGCAGTTTCGAGGTTCGAATTTTGCAAGATACGAGACACAAAATAAAAGGAGGTCGACATGGGCAAGGAAATAAGCCTTTTCTCAGGCTATAGTCAGCAAGAAAACCGAACAACTAATTACTGCCTTCTCATACTTAAAATGCTATATGAGGAGAATCCCAAATTTTTAGCAGAAGTGCTTAGCTTACTTATTGGCGAAAATATAGGGCATTATATCGGTGTTAAGTTCCGACAACAAGAAAAACGAAAATATAGCATACCCGATGGCCTTATTTTACAGAAAGCCTGCACTATCTATATGGAAACTAAGAATTATGATTGGTTCTACGATGCTCAACTCAAACGCCATCTTCAAGCATTGAATGCCGAGAGTGTAGGCATAAAAATACTTATTGCTCTGGGTAAGTTTGAATCTACAGAAAACCGTTTTGAAAGAATAAAAAGTATATGCAAGGAGAAGTATCGGGATTCTATCTTTTTTGCTCAGCTAAGTTTCGAGGACTTCATACAAGCACTAGAGGGACTTGAGCAACTACCTAAAAACCTTTCTGATCCCATATCAGATTTTCGTGACTATTTAAATGAGCATCAGTTACTAACCACGTGGGTGAGATGGTTGGATGTTGTAAATTGTGCAGTATTACCTGAAGAAGTATTAGAGGGAAACGTTTATATTTGTCCTGCTGAAGGTGGCAGTTATACGCATAGCAGATGTAAGTATTTTGGAATGTACCGTAATAAGTGCGTAGAAGGCATTGCACTGATTGAAGCCATCATCGACCTTCTGTCAGAAGATAGACAAAAACTTAAATGGAAAAACGTCAAGACTTCCGAGGAGGAGCTGATAGATAGAGCTAGGAAAATGCACAATAAGTATCGGTTAGGGAAATACCCTCTGCGTGTTTTTGTAGTTGGGGAAATGCACAAAACAAATTTCTTTAAGGATACCAAATATGGTATGTGGGGTACTAAGAAGTACTTTGACGTAAGCAGCTTAAACCCTGAGAGTGCATCCGACCTGGCCAAAAAACTAGATGGAATCCCTTGGTCACAATTATCAGGTTAACTATAGCATATTTGCTGGCCATTAATAACATAAAGCATCACACGGAGGCACAAAGGTCGCAGGGGGAAAGGCACATCCGCGTTAATCGGTGTACTTCTTCACGAGATAATAGCTGTTAGCTTTCCTGCGCTTTTTGTATTTTGGCCCACTCGTCCCTGAGTGTAACGGTGCGATTGAATATGAGTCTGCCATTGCGGCTGTCGGGGTCAACACAGAAATAGCCTAACCGCTCAAACTGGAACCGTTGCAGCGGCTTTGCATCAGCTAAAGATGGCTCAACCTTACAGCCGGTCAAGACCTCCAGCGAGTTCGGATTCAAGTTTGATTTGAAATCGGAACCTTCTTCTACGTCGTCGGGATTTTCACTGCGAAACAAATGCTCATAAAGTCGCACCTCAGCCTCGATAGCGTGCGGGGCTGAGAGCCAGTGCAGAGTTGATTTGACCTTTCGGCCATCGGGAGCATCGCCGCCGCGAGTGGCTGGGTCATACGTGCAATGCAACTCAGCAATCTCGCCTTTGGCATCTTTCACCACGCCTGTACATCTAATAAAATACGCATATCGCAGGCGAACTTCCCGCCCCGGCGCCAGACGGTAGAACTTCTTAGGCGGAGTTTCCATAAAGTCATCCCGCTCAATGTAAAGCTCCCGTGAGAAGGGAACCCTACGCACACCCGCGCTCGGGTCTTCGGGATTATTGACGGCCTCGACCTCTTCAACCTTGTCTTCGGGGAAGTTATCGATTATTACTTTTAACGGCTGAAGCACCGCCATCACGCGAGGCGACGTCCTGTTCAAATCTTCCCGAACACAGTGTTCCAACAGCGATATGTCAATGGTGCTGTTAAACTTGTTGACGCTGATAACCTGGCAGAAATTCCTGATAGATTCTGGCGAATAGCCACGTCTCCGCAGGCCGCAAATGGTCGGCATCCTCGGGTCGTCCCAGCCACTGACTCTGGCATCCTGCACTAATTGCAGCAGCTTTCGCTTGCTCATTACTGTGTAGCTTAGATTCAGCCGGGCAAACTCAATCTGCTGCGAGTGAAAAACACCCAACTGGTCAAGGAACCAGTCGTACAAGGGCCGATGGTTTTCAAATTCAAGTGTGCAAATCGAATGGGTAATCTTTTCGATGGAATCTTCAAGGCCGTGCGCCCAGTCGTAAGTCGGATAGATGCACCATTTGTCGCCCGTGCGGTGGTGAGCAGCGTGCAGAATTCGGTACATAACCGGGTCCCGCATATTCAGATTCGGATGTGCCATATCTATTTTGGCTCGCAGTGTCCTTGAGCCATCTGGGAATTCGCCTGCCCGCATTTGTTCAAACAAGCTGAGATTTTCTTCTACGCTGCGGTTTCGGTAGGGGCTATTTTTTCCGGGCGTGACAAGCGTGCCGCGATATTCCCGAATCTCATCGGCGTTCAGGTCGCAGGCATACGCCTTGCCAGCTTTGATAAGCTGAACAGCATATTCGTACATCTGCTCGAAATAATCGGAGGCGTAATAAAGCCTATCGGCCCAGTCGAAGCCGAGCCATTTGACATCTTCTATAATTGCGTCGATGTATTCCTGTTCTTCCTTTGTCGGGTTGGTGTCGTCGAATCGCAGATTGCACGTTCCGCCTTTGTTTTCCGCTGCGATGCCGAAATTCAGGCAGATACTTTTTGCGTGCCCGATATGCAGATAGCCGTTCGGCTCAGGCGGAAATCGTGTTGCGACGCGCCCGCCCCATTTGCCGCTCTCTATATCCTCAGCAACAATGACCCTTACAAAATCAAGCTGGGCCTTTTCTCCATTCGAGCCTTTCCCGTTGCTTAGTTTATCCACTTAATTGTGCCCCATATCTGAGAAATAAAATCGGTAAGTTTGGGTAGTTTAGCAGATTATGTTTCGACAGCAAAGCCGATTCATTCAACTATTCCTGCGCGCTTCTCTGCCATAACTCAGCCATTATGGAAGCTGTGATTATACAGACAAAAACAAAAATCGCAGCCGGTATGGCAGCTTTTTCGCCAAAATGTTTCAGCGCCAAAACCGTTCCCAAGCCGGCGTTCTGCATCCCAATTTCAATTGACAGCGTTCGCCTTTGATTTCGCTGCATCCGAAAGACCCACCCTACGCCGTAACCAGCCAACATTCCATATACATTAAGTATCACATCGGCAGCCAAAATCGGGGCCGTCAGCATAATCAGATAATCTTTATTCAGGGCAATCACCAGAGAACAAATAAAAATTATAAACGTCGCCGATATTGCCGGGAATATCTTCGATACCCTTTCCACTTTTTCCCTGAAGTAGTGCCTTATACCAAAACCTACCAGCAATGGCAGAATCACCATTTTTATGACACTTGCCACCATTGCCCAGAAATCGACTTCAAATACCAAACCAGCCAGCAAAAAGGTCAGCCCCGGCGTCAGCAACGGGCAAAGCAACGTCGATACAGTAGTCAATGACACCGAGTAAGCAACATCAGCCTTGGCGATGTAGCTTATTACATTACTTGCCATTGCGCCCGGCGCTGCGCCGGTCAATATCAGTCCAACGGCGACCTCCGGTGGAAAGTTGAACAATTTGGCCAGTGCAAATGCTCCCAATGGCATAACACTAAACTGTGTACAGCAGCCAATTAAAACTATAACCGGTTTTCGCAGGATACGTTTGAAATCTTCGACTTGCAGAACCGCCCCGATACCAAACATCGTCAGGGCAAAGAACCAATCCATGCCGGCTTTCATACTGACGAACGGCCCCGGCACGAAATACGCCACGACCCCAAACAAAACCACCCAAGCAGCAAAATACTTCGTATAAAAATTCAAAATTCTGTCAAACATAATCCTGCTGGGCAATATCCAATCGAAAATTTTAATGCAGGATAGTTTATTTTCCTATCGTTATCAACTCAAAGCCAGCATCTTATCTAAGGCAGAAAGAACCTGCCAAATTGGCACGGGGCCGATAAAACCAAATCCTCATAAGTGCCTGTTTACAAGTAACTTGTGCTTTTTGGTTGATTTAGGTACGGTGTTTGCTCTAAAGTCTTAAAGGATAATAACGATTTATACGCCTGCGGCGTATTAATATTTAGAGGGAATCGGGTTATGAAATTCGACAAATTCACATTAAAGGCCCAGGAAGCCCTGGCGACCGCTCAGCAGATTGCGATGGCGAAGTCTCACACTGTTCTTTCGCCGCTGCACCTGTTAAGTGCCGTTTGCAGTGATGAGGATGGCATCGTTGTTATGATACTAAAAAAAATCGGTACCAACATCGGTCGGCTAACGGAT
>Ga0315282_10001331_pt1 | contig 46773 bp, 46 predicted proteins | sample YL17G07_20_MG_FD_203693 | JGI IMG/M metagenome (GOLD analysis project Ga0315282, IMG submission 203693) | Sediment microbial communities from Yellowstone Lake, YNP, Wyoming, USA - YL17G07_20 | ecosystem: Environmental > Aquatic > Freshwater > Lake > Sediment | place: USA: Wyoming | collected...
AAAAATTAGTCCACAGTGTCCAGCAGTCCACAGTCCACAGTCGGATCAAAGTATTTATTGGGGCAAAGACAAAAGAGCAGATATTGTGCGAAAAAGAATTCAGGCGACTGGGTTGCGCAGTTAAAATCGCTACCGATGACGGCTCGCTGGGGTTTAAGGGCAAAGTAACCGGCTTGCTAGAAGGTTCACTATCGACTATCGACCATAGACTATCGACTATATACGCCTGCGGCCCAAGGCCTATGCTTAAGGCGATAGCGCATATTTCCCAAGGGCATAAAATTCCGGCACAGGTTTCATTAGAGGAGCATATGGCCTGCGGCATAGGCGCCTGTTTAGGGTGCGTAGTTAAAACCCAGAGCGGCTATCAGCGGGTTTGTAAAGAAGGGCCTGTATTCTGGGTAGGGGAAATAGCCTGGGAGTAGAATAAAAAAGCCTGTCCTTGCGGCAGGCAGGGAGGACGCCGATGTCCACTATGCCTTTTGTGTCCATTATCATCCCAGTGAAGAATTTCGAACGCACGATTGCAAAAACCTTTGAGTACCTCTTAAACCTAGACTACCCACATACCTCCTGGGAATGGGTGATTGCCGACGGAGGCTCAAGCGATAAGACCATTGCCATAATCAAAGAGTGGCAAGAGAAGTACCCTTTTATAAAGTTAGTGGAAATCCCCAATTGCCCCTCTCCCGGCTATGCCAGGAATAAGGCGCTGGAAGTTGTAAAAGGAGAATTCTTATTTTTTACCGACGCTGATTGCGCTCCGGGTAAGAACTGGATTAATGAAATGCTCAAACACTTCCTGCGCGATGAAAAAATTGCGGCGGTAGGAGGCGAGGTATATACTTTAAAGGTAGACCCGCAGAATATGGTAGAGGCCTGGTGCCAGCACTTTCGCTTTAATATGGTTAGCCCCCGTTATGGATTCATTAAAGAGGGCTATTATCCGGATTTCCCCAAAGAACCCAAACCTTCGGACATAGGCGGGCATCGCGAGTATTTCTTCGGTACCTGCAACGTAGCATACAGGCGTTCTGCAATGCAGGCAATCAAGGCCAGATTCTGGGACAGGCCTACCGGAGAAGATATGGATTTAAGCTATCAGCACCGCTCAAAAGGCTGGAAGTTCTATTTTGCGCCTGAGGCCAAGGTTGACCATATGCACCGGGCAGACTTAGCCGCACTACTTCAAGTCTGGGTTACTTACGGCCAGGCGCACCTGCCTTTGATTGACAAATATGTCAAAAGGCCGGGAATAGAGATTATTTTGCAGTTTATCAAAGGCAACCCCTCCTTTATATTACCCTTTCCGCTAAGAGGGTTTATCTATATAGGCAATTTCCACCTTATGCATATCTTCTCTCTGCTTTTTGTCTACGGGGGCGTTTTAAGTTTGATAACAACAGGGTTATCTTGGAAAATTCTGACCCTAGTTGCCCTGTCCCTGACGCTGTATTTTGCCTATCAGTATGTGAAATGGAATCTTTATATGGAGCCTAAGGATAAATTCTGTTTCTGGTGCAAAATAAAATACCTTACCAACTTAAGTTTTATTAAGGGCGGGCTAAAGGAATTTCGGAGATATAAAATACTTTGCATTGAGCCCAGTTTCTAAATGAAGGCCGATTTATCCGTAAAAATAGGTAAGCTGCATCTTAATAATCCGGTAATGGTTGCCTCCGGCACCTTCGGGTACGCAGAGGAGTTCAGGGATTTTTTAGATTTAAGGAAATTAGGGGCAGTTGTTACTAAAACCATTACCTTAAATCCCCGGCAAGGGAATCTCCCTGCGCGCACCTGCGAAACTCCTGCGGGCATGCTCAATTCCATTGGCCTGGAGAACCCCGGTTTAGATGTCTTTCTTCGGGATAAATTGCCCTTTTTAAAAAAGTTAGGCATACCTATAATTATAAGCATTGCCTCAGAAGAAGGGCCGGGAGAATTTGTGGCGCTGGCAAAGCGCCTGGATAAAGTCAGGGATATTGCCGCGATGGAATTGAATATATCCTGCCCCAATATTATAAATAGTCCACAGTCCACAGTCCACAGTCCACAGGATAAAACAAGAAACTATCGACTCTCCCTGCCTGCCGGCCAGGCAGGGAGTATCGACTATCGACTAATTGCCCAGGACCCCAGGGCAACCTACGAGGTTGTCAAGCGCGTGCGCGCGGTAACCCGCAAAACAATCATTACCAAGCTCTCTCCCAATGTCACGGATATTACGGAAATTGCCCGCTCAGCAGAGCGCGCAGGAAGCGATGCGGTTTCTTTGATTAATACTTTAACCGGAATGAGCATAGATGTGGAAAAGCGCAAACCCAAAATCGCTTCTATTACCGCTGGCTTAAGCGGCCCGGCCATCAGGCCGGTGGCAGTGAGAATGGTCTGGGAGGTTTATCAAAAAATTAAAATCCCCATTATCGGCATGGGTGGTATAATAGATGCCGCAAGCGCCCTGGAATTTTTCCTGGCCGGCGCAACCGCCATAGGCGTCGGAACCGCAAATTTTATTAATCCTGCAGCTACAACCGAAATTATTGCGGGAATAAAACAATATCTCCATAAGAATAAAATAGGCGGCATGAAAGAAGTTATAGGAGCGCTCCAAGTATGAAGAGGCCGGAAATTATCCTGGCCCTGGATGTAGAGGGCCTAAGCCAAGCAAAATATTTCCTCAATAGGCTGTATCCTACTATCAAAATATTTAAGGTGGGGCAAGGGCTCTTTACTGCCTGCGGAGCGAAAGCGGTTGAGGCAATCCGCAGCAAAGGCGCCGGGGTTTTCTTGGATTTAAAATTTTTTGATATACCCCATACTGTCGCCGCAGCCGTGCGCCAGGCAGTGCGCTTAAAAGTAAAAATGCTTACCCTGCACATTTCAGGCGGGAAAGAGATGTTGCAGGCGGCGGTCAGCTCAGCCAGAGAGGAATCCAGGCGCCTTAAGGTCTCCAGGCCTCTGTTAATGGGCGTTACTGTCCTAACGAGCATGCCTGCTTCTGGCGCAGAAGTCTTAAGGTTAGCAAGGCTGGGAATAGAAAATGGCTTAGACGGAATAGTCTGTTCTGCCCGGGAGGCAGTGTTCCTGAAGAAAAAGATCAAAAAACGTTTCCTGATCGTCACCCCGGGTATAAGGCCTGCTGGCGCAGCAAGCGATGACCAGAAGAGAACAGCCAGCGTAGAAGAGGCGATTAAAGCCGGAAGCAGTTTTCTGGTAGTGGGCAGGCCAATACTCAAAGCGCGCAGGCCGCTTTGCATAGCCAAAGAAATGCTTGAGGCCTTATAAACTAGTGCATTGTCAAATTAATTTTTAGTGCTTGTGACAATGCACTAAGGGGGTGTGGGGGAGATCGTCCCCCACGTTTGGGGGGTGCTCAGCGAACGTAGTGAGCGCCGAAGGGGGGCTTGTCCCCCTAGCGGAAGTGCGCTGACAACTTCTGCTAAACTACTAAGAATTAAGTTGACAGCGCACTATAGACAGGAGAAGGAAGATGACGGAAGATATCCAGGGCTTGATTGACAAGATAAATCAGGAAGGCATAAAGCAGGCCGAAGAAAAGGCCGGCAAGATAGAGGAAGAGGCAAGGCAGCAGGCCGCTGAGATTATCGCCTGGGCAAAGAAAGAAGCGCAAAGGTTGATTGCCGAGGCCAAAGAGCAGATTGAGCGCAGCCAAGAGAAGGCAAGGGCGCTTCTTGCTCAAGCAGGAAGGGACCTGTTACTTTCTTTAAGAAAAGAAATCCAGGCTACCCTGGAGCAAATTATTACTTCCCAGATACAAGAGGCCCTGGTTCCGGAAGCGTTAGCTAAAATTATACTGGAGATGGCCAAAGCCCAGGCGCAGCACAAAGAAGACATTGTAGTGAGCCTTAAAAAAGAGGACCTGCAGGCCCTGGAGAAGGGTTTTTTAGGCAAATTAAGGCAGGAGATAAAAAAGGGGATAATACTGAAGGCTGTGCAGGATATCCGTGCCGGCTTTACCATCAGCTTTGACGCCGGTAAGTCCTGCTATGATTTTAGCGATAAAGCCCTGGCAGAATATATCTCTGTTTACTTAAAACCGAAGCTTGCGGAAATTTTAAATAGCGCCTTGTCGGATTAAGATATGACGAATTTTTACCCTTATTTAATCGCAAGCCTGCCTATGCTGCACTTCGGGATGAAACCGCCTTTTTCTTATGAGAAATTTCTGGAGAGATGCCGCGGGCTTATCTGCGCAGAGGATTGGGCCCTGCTTTCCGGGCTTCCCGATAGAGGAGAAATTATCCGGGAAAACCTTTGCCAGCCGGCAGCCAGAAAGTGGTTATCATATGATGCGGCCTTAAGGAACGAATTAGTGAAGGTGCGCGCTAGCCGCAGGCATATACAGCCGCAAAAATACCTGCGGCCGGACGGCTATGCCGGGCCGGCCATTACGCATATTGCCCTGGCAGCCCAGCGCAACCCTTCAATATTAGAGGCGGAAAAATTCCTGGACGCTGAACGCTGGAAGGCGCTCGATGAAATATCATGCGGCCATTATTTTGACCTGGACGCTTTGGTTGTCTACGCCTATAAGCTGCGTATCTTAGAGCGCTGGGAAAGCGTGCGCCTGGCGGATAAGCAGGCATTGCTGGAAAAGGCACTCGCCTTATAATTAAAAATTTTATGGCTAAACTGCGCAAAGGTTATATCACCGGTATTAACGGGAATATGGTCAGCATAAGCTTTGATGCATACGTGATGCAGAATGAAGTGGCCTATATTTTGCATAAAGAAGAGCGGCTTAAGTCCGAGGTCATCCGTGTGCGCGGTTTATCCGCCCAGATGCAGGTGTATGAGAGTACGCGCAGCCTGAAGGTCGGCGATGAAGTGGAGTTGACCGGAGAGCTGCTTTCCGTGGAACTTGGGCCCGGCCTCCTGGGCCAGATATTCGACGGCCTGCAGAATCCCCTGCCGGAGCTGGCGCAGAAATGCGGCTTCTTCTTAAAGCGCGGAGTTTATCTGGAGGCGCTTTCCGATAAAGAGGAGTGGGAATTTACGCCTTTAGCCAATGTCGGCGACCGCCTGCGTCCGGGAGAGAGGCTGGGGTTTGTCCCGGAGAAGGTTTTTAAACACTATTGCCTGGCGCCATTTGACCTTGGGGGCATTTTTGAAGTTGTAAGCATTGCCCCCTGGGGGAAATATACGCTTAAACAGCCGGTTGCCCGCATAAGAGATGGGGAGGGAAACATCCGGGAAGTTTTTCTGTCGCAGAATTGGCCGGTGAAGATTCCCATCTCTGCGTATGCGGAAAAATTAAAACCGACAGAGCCTTTGGTTACCAAGATGCGGCTGATTGATTCCCTCTTTCCGGTTGCCCTGGGAGGCACATATTGCATCCCGGGTCCTTTCGGTTCAGGTAAGACAGTTTTACAGCAGCTGACCAGCAGGCATGCGCAGGCGGATATAGTAGTCATTGCTGCCTGCGGTGAACGCGCCGGAGAGGTTGTGGAGACCTTAAAGACTTTTCCCAAGATCACTGACCCGCGCACAGGGAAACTATTAATCGACCGCACGGTTATTATTTGCAATACCAGTTCCATGCCGGTGGCTGCGCGCGAATCCAGCGTCTATACTGCAGTGACTATTGCCGAATATTACCGCCAGATGGGTTTACATGTATTATTGCTTGCGGATTCGACATCGCGCTGGGCCCAGGCAATGCGCGAGATGTCCGGAAGGCTTGAGGAGATCCCCGGGGAAGAAGCCTTCCCCGCCTATTTAGAGTCGCGCATAGCCGCATTCTATGAGCGCGCGGGCTTGGTAAGGCTCTATGACGGCAGCATGGGTTCAGTCACTATCGGCGGGACAGTGAGCCCTGCCGGAGGAAACTTCGAGGAGCCGGTTACGCAGGCAACGCTGAAAGTCGTAGGCGCCTTCCACGGCCTTTCAAGGGAGCGTTCAAACGCCAGAAAATATCCTGCCATAGACCCGCTGATCAGCTGGAGCAAATATAAAAGCTTTATCGATGACATAGAGATGGCTTTTGCGCACAAGACCTTGCATAAAGCCAATGAGGTGGTCTCCATGATGAAGGTTGTCGGTGAGGAAGGGACTTCTCTGCCTGATTACATAGATTATCTTAAGGGAGATTTTTTTGATTCTGTTTATCTGCAGCAGAATGCCTTTGACCCGCTTGATGAGGCCACAGAAAAAAAGCGGCAGATTTACGTCTTTGATTTTATTTATCAGGAGGTTCTGAAGGCCGGATTTGAATTCCCGGATAAAGATACGGCGCTGCATTTCTTCCAGGCGCTGCGGCAGCTCTTCCGCGGCTGGAATTCTACTGCGCTGGGCTGCGCGGAGTTTAAGCAGATAGAGCTTCAGATAAAAGAGCTTTTGGAAAAGCAGGCTAAGGTTTAAAAATATGCAGAAAGTCTATACCAATATAGTCCAGATAGCCGGAGACGTTATAACGGTTGAGGCAGAGAACGTAGGTTACCAGGAGATTGCACAGGTGGCTACCCGGCGCGGCAGCTCTTTAGCCCAGGTCATCAGCATTGATGCCAGACGCGTCTCTCTGCAGGTCTTTGCCGGAAGCCGCGGTGTTTCTACCGGAGACAGGGTCAGGTTTCTGGGCCACCCCATGCGCGTTGCCTCGGGTGAAAACCTGCTCGGCCGCATCTTTAACGGAAGCGGTTCTCCTCTGGATAAAGGCCCGGAGTTGACCGATAACCAGATTGAAATCGCAGCGCCCTCGGTCAATCCGGTGAAAAGGATTATCCCGAATAAGATAATCCGCACCGGCATCCCCATGATTGACCTCTTTAACTCGCTGGTCGAATCCCAGAAACTGCCTATCTTCTCAATCGCAGGCGAACCCTACAATGAACTCCTGGCGCGCATCGCAATTCAGGCGCAGGTAGATATAATTATCCTGGGCGGTATGGGCCTTAAATATGACGACTATTTATTTTTCCGCGATACCCTTGAAGAGCAGGGCGCGCTTTCCCGCTCGATTATGTTCATCCATACTGCCAGCGACCCGGTTGTCGAATGCCTGCTGGTGCCGGATTTGGCTCTGGCGGTTGCCGAGAATTTTGCGCTTGGGGGGAAACGGGTTTTAGTTTTGCTTACGGATATGACTAATTTCTGCGATTCCCTCAAAGAGATAGCGATTACCATGGAACAGATCCCCTCTAACCGCGGATACCCCGGAGACCTTTATTCTCAATTGGCGGCGCGCTATGAGAAGGCGGTGGATTTTGATACTGCCGGCTCAATCACCATACTTGCGGCAACCACCATGCCCGGTGACGATGTCACGCACCCTGTTCCGGACAATACCGGCTATATCACCGAAGGCCAGTTCTATCTAAAAGGGCGCGTCATCGAACCCTTCGGTTCGTTAAGCCGCCTTAAACAGCAGGTCAATGGCAAAACGCGCGATGACCACCGCACGATTATGGATACCATGATCCAGCTTTTTGCCGATTACCGCCAGACCCTGGAGAAACAGGCAATGGGTTTCCAGATGAGCAGTTGGGACAAGAAACTCCTGCGTTACGGAAAAATCTTTGAAGAAAAGATGATGTCGCTGGAAGTGAATATCCCCCTTGAAAAAGCGCTCGATCTGGGCTGGGAAATTTTACAGCAGTGTTTCACGCCCGAGGAAACCGGCATAAAGAAGTCCATGATCGCGAAATACTGGAATAAGTAGCATGGAGAATATCAGGCTTACCAAAGGCGAGCTTAAGAAACAGCGCGATTACCTGCGCCAGTACGAACGCTACCTGCCCACCCTGCAGTTAAAAAAACAGCAATTACAACTGGAGATTTTACGTCAGATGGCTGTCCTGGAGGAAAGAAGGCAGGGCCTGGTTTCCAAAATGAAATCTGCCCAGGCCTGGCTTGGCCTGCTTGCCGAAGGGGGAATAGATTTAAGGCCGTTCCTTAAAGCGGAGAGGATTATTACGGAGGTAAAAAACATTGCGGGAGCGGATATTCCGCTCTTTGCGCGTGCGGAATTTGCTTTTGCCGAATATGATTTATTTACCAGCCCCCTGTGGTTGGATGCGGCAGTGGAGTCCTTACGGCAGATACTCTCTTTGCGGCAGGAGCTGCGCCTGCTTGAAAAAGGCATAGGCATCTTAAGGCAGGAGTTGCGTATTACCGCTCAGCGGGTAAATCTTTTTGAGAAAGTCAAGATTCCCGCAGCCAGTCAGGCAATCCGGCTGATTAAGATTTACCTGGGCGACCAGATGGTTAACTCCGTAGGAAGAAGCAAGATGGCCAAGAATAAAATCGAAGAGGGCATATTAACCGGGGTAGCGGCATGATTGTGGCTATGAAAAAAGCCCGCATCATTATGCGCCTTAAGGAAGCGCCTGGCGCGTTGAAAGACCTGCGTTCCCTGGGTCTAATGCACGTGGAGCATAATGCGGCGCCGCAGAGTAATGGCCTGGCCATGCTGCAGGAAGACGCTATCTTACTGAATACTTGCCTGGAGATATTAGATAAGCTAGAAGCCACAGAGAAAGGCCGGGCGCAGGCAAAAGAAGTTCCCTGCGACTGGAGGCCGGCAGCGCAGCATATCCTCGAACTTTGGAAGCGCTACGACCAGCTGGAGTCTTTTGGCTATACCCTTAGCGGCCTGATCAGCGCCTGGGAACCCTGGGGAGATTTTGACCCGCGCCAGATACAGCGCTTAAGGGAGAAAGGCATATTTGTCCGGCTGTATGAGCTGCCGCAGGGGCAGCTCAATAAATTTCCCGAGAACGTTGCGCTAAAACAAATATTTACCAGCGCAGGCGTAGGCCGCTATGCAGCCTTCTCGCGCACAGATTTCTCCTGCCCTTTTAAAGAAGTGCTTCTACCGGAGCAGGGCCTTTGTGCAATGCGCGCAAGGCTTGCGGAAGATAAAAAAATAATGGAAGCAATTAAGCAGGAAATCGATGCCGCAGTTTCTTTCCGGCCGAGCCTGCTGGCCCAGAAAGAGAAGTTCCGCAAAGAGATTGAATTCCAGCAGGCGCTTGCCGGTATGGCAAAAAGCGGAGCCCTTACTTATATAACAGGGTATGTGCCGGTTGACAGGGTCCAGAGGCTGACTGCTGAAGCAAAGTCAAAAAAATGGGGCCTGGTGGTTGGCCAGCCGCAAGAGGAGGATAATGTACCCACGCTTTTACGTAACCCTGCCTGGATTTCCATAGTCAACCCGGTATTTAAATTCCTGGAGATACTTCCCGGCTACCGCGAGCTTGATATCAGCCTGCCCTTCTTGATTTTTTTCAGTATCTTCTTCGGGATGCTTATCGGCGATGCCGGTTACGGCCTGGTGTACGCACTGCTTACCTTTCTGCTTCAGAGAAAAGCAAAGAGGAGAAATGTAGATACAGCCGTTTTTTTTCTCTTTTACACCTTAAGCCTTTGCGCTATCATATGGGGGTTATTAACCGGCACGTTTTTCGGCCAGGAGTGGTTTCTTAAGGCCGGATATAAGCCTTTGCTCCCCGGCCTGAATGAGGAAAAGAGCATTCAGCGTTTCTGTTTTTTCTTGGGGGCTGTGCATCTGACGCTTGCCCATAGCTGGCGGGCAATACTGAAGTTTCCGTCGCTGTCTTTTCTATCAGACCTAGGGTGGGGGTGTATTTTATGGGCGGCTTTTTTTGTCGCCAGGCTCCTGATTCTTGGCGACGCGTTTCCTTTCTTCGGAAAATGGCTGCTTATCGCGGGTATTACGCTGGTCATATTTTTTACCAGCCCCAGGCGCAATATGCTTAAGGCCGCCGCAGAGGGGCTGGCTACGCTGGCGCTAGGCCTGATGAATAATTTTACGGACGTTGTGTCCTATATACGCCTTTTTGCCGTAGGCTTAGCCGGTGTGGCTATCTCTGACGCCTCTAACTCTATGGCAGGTTTAGTCGGCGGGGGGGGTATTCTTGCGCTGGCAGGGAGTGTAATTATCCTGCTCATCGGGCATAGCTTAGCAATTGTTTTGGGGCCGGTTTCGGTTCTGGTGCACGGGGTCAGGCTCAATGTGCTGGAGTTTTCCGGCCATGCGAATATCTCCTGGAGCGGGATTTCCTACAACCCTTTAAAAGAATAAGAGAAAGGAGCGATTACTATGGAAGCCGGATTATTAACGCAGTTCAAGGATTGGGGAGCGATTATGGTTCTGGCTTTTTCTGCGATAGGTTCTGGCTGGGGCGCAGGCATTGCCGGGATGAGCGCTATCGGCGCCTGGAAAAAGAACTTTGCGCAGAATAAAATGCCTTCTTTTATGCTGGTCGTCTTTGTCGCGGCGCCGCTGACGCAGACTGTCTACGGCATGATCGTTATGCGCCAGTTGATGGCGATTGCCAATAAGGGGCAGTACCTTTGGGGTATAGGCGCTTTTGCAGGCCTGGCCATAGGGGTTTCCGCGCTTTGGCAGGGAAAATGCGCTGCGGTTGCCTGCGATGCCATGGGCGAAACCAACAAAGGCTTCGGTAATTATCTGGTTGTTTTGGGCATGACCGAAACAGTCGCGCTGTTAGTTATGACCTTTACTCTCATGCTCCTGGGCTTGGTGGCCGGCGCCTAAAAGCAAACCCTGGATTAAAAGTTCAAAAATTCGGGCGGTTAGTTCAGCTGGTTAGAACGCTAAAAAAGAAGTTCTTTGACATAATCGAACCAATATGTTATAATTATCTGTATATAATATCAGGGTTCGCATATGAGAGCAATTGAACGGAAGAAAGCAAGAGAGTTACGGGCACGGGGCCTATCCCTTAGAGAAATCGCGGAACGGACGGGATGTGCAAAAAGCTCAATAAGCGATTGGGTGCGCGATATTCCTTTGACTCCGGAGCAAATCGAGCGGCTGGAATTAAAGCAGGACAAAGCACGCGCAAAGGCAGCGAATCATCCTAACAGCCCGAAACAAAAATGGGCCAGAATACGCAATAATCTTATCGATTCCGGAGCAAAGGAAATACCTTCTCAATATTCACTAGCGGTATTAAAATTAATAGGGGCTGTTTTGTATTGGGCAGAGGGATACAAGGCAGGTATTAATATGGTTAATTTTAGTAATTCCGATCCCAATATGATTGCATTGATGATGCATTTTTTTCGTGAAGTCTGTAAGGTGCCAGAAAATAAGTTTCGAGGGACTGTTCATATACATCCTCATTTAGATAAGGATAGTGCTAAGAGATTTTGGTCTAAAATTAGCGGTATTCCTATTAGGCAATTCCATAAAACGCAATTTGGGATAAGTAAAGCTAGTAAGCATAAGAGAGATACCCTGCCATTAGGTACATTTAGAATTATAGTTTGCGATACCCGTCTTCTTTCTAGAATTAAGGGTTGGATTAAAGGAATCGGGAGATGGAACGATGTTCGGGCGGTTGGCGCAATTGGTTAGCGCGCCTGATTTACATTCAGGAGGTTTACAGGTTCAAGTCCTGTACCGCCCACTTAAATTGTATTGCAAATAGATAATTTTTAGTTATAATACATTTTCTGCAATTGGGGCTGTGGCCTAGTCTGGTTTAGGGCGTCTCCCTGTCACGGAGAAGGTCACGGGTCCGAATCCCGTCAGCCCCGCCAGATAAAAAGTCCCCGTAGTTATCTACGGGGACTTTTTTACTGTAGGTATTTATGGAAAATCTAATTCAGAAGTCAGAATATTTTCCGGCTGGAGCGGGGACTTTATGGATTCGGCGCGGCTATGGGCTAATTCGCAGAAATACTCAACCGGCGTATCTAACTTGCCGGCCTCTAAGTAGGAGTTTGCCGGACACCACATACACAGGTTGATGATTGTGCAGCTGCGGCATCTTGCCAGAAAATCTTTTCTGTTTGAATGCATAGCCCTTACTTTAGGAACGAAATCATCCCAGGCCTCGCCAAGCGTTCCCTTTCTTAGGTCATAAATACAATCAGGGTGCCAAAGAGAAGAGCAGAGCCGAAAGAGACCGTCGTAACTTACGGTAAAGCTGCCGTTACCTGTGCCGCAGTGGAAAAGATGGTTACAATTGGTATGTGCCAATCCAGGATTAATAAGTTTATTGCAACTTTTCTTTAAGGCTACCGAACGTTCCGGATCTGCCTGCTCAATAGCTACAATTTCCGAAGGAGAAAGCCGCTCAGATCTGATTTCTCTGTTCCTTCCGGGATCGCCGTCAAAGCGCAGATGTAAAAAGGGGTCAAAGCGGAAATAATCCTTGGTTCTTTCCCGGCAAAACTGGCTAATCTTAGAGAGTTCCTGAACATTTGAATGCAAAGCCATGGCCTTAAAACGCACCTTAATGTAATTTTGAAGTAAAAGATTAAGGCCGGCCATAAAAGCATCAAAAGAACCCGGTGTTTGCGTAACCCGCTCATACGTATCTTTCGTCACCCCATAAACAGTTACTTCTATATCACGCGGAGGGTAACTTTTAAAAAACTCGGCATGTTTCTTAGTAATCAAGGTAGCATTGGTAAAAACTGAGACCAGGAGCCCTTTCTTCTTTAAATAGAGATAGATATCAAAAAAATCCTCTCTTAATAATGGCTCGCCGCCGGTTAGAAGGCACCACACAGCTTCTAGCTCAACAGCCTGGTCAACTATGGATTTAATTTCATCAAAGGAAAGCTCTTTTCTCCTTGCCTTTTTGTCATTAGCCGGCATATTTATATAGCAATGCCGGCAATTGTTATTGCAGCGGCTGGTAATCTCCAGATCAAAAGATATCGCCTTCCTCTTATTCTTTAATTTATCCCAGAGTAAAAATTCAGGCAGGGGTAGTTTGTATAGAAAAGGGTTGTTCATGCTAGCAGTCTTTTGAGAGGAAGAGGAATAAACCGCCAACTCCAAAAAATAATCGGGAAGATTTTTGCGCGGCTTAAAAAAGCGATTAGGGGCTGAGACAGACCCAAGCCTCCACGCACAGGCACGCCATTTCTTTCTACTTTTGTTACATATCCCAAGATATTTTCTTCTCTTACTAAACCATCACAGTCAAATACGTTATCTCCCTTAATGATAAAACCATTGCCATTTCTTGAGACCAAGCGGTGAATAACCAGTTTTTCGGTCCGGGGATTGATAAAGGCTATAGGACAGCCAAGTTTAAGGGGTAAATTATCAACCGCAGATACGGTTACAACATCCCCATCCCGAATAAATGGCGACATACTAAATCCTCTTACCTGAAATCGTAAAGATGCCTTTTTATCCAAGGTGGCCTTAAGCAAGCCAATGAGAACTTCACCGGTCAAAGAAAGGCTATTTTCCAACTTCCGCAACCATCCTTCTTTTTAACAGCTCTTCTACGAGCCCCAAAACATCTTTTGTAATCTCTCCTGTAGGGCTCTGGAATTCTAACCCAAATTCCTCTCCCACATTTTTAAGGCTTCTTTTCCCATCCAGTTTATCCCAGATGGCCCTGCCAGTCTCATTAAGCGTAAATATCTCATCCTCTAAATCCCCTACCCCAGAAGTTATAGGAATAATAATTAGTTCTCCCTGGATATCTCTGGCTACCACATTCTCCGAAGGTAGGTAAACCTTATCCAGATGGGCTTTTGTCTCCATGCCTTCCTCCTTGCTTAATTATGCAATGTGTACGCAGCTTCTATAGGTCCTTTTGTGCCGGATTCCTTTATTCTGGCTTGCCATTCATTTACCTCCCAGGCTTTTTCATTTTCTTTAAGTAACCCAAGATAGCGAGCTTGCGTATGGGCAATCTCGCACAAATACTCAACCGGCGTATCTAAAGTGCCGTGTTCCATCCAGGATTTAGCCGGGCACTGCTCGCAGAGGCCCTTTAAGAAACATTTGGCGCAACGAGCCAGGTATTCGCTATTGGCGGCTTTTGTTTCCCGCAGTTTTGGGAAGAAATTGGTCAGCGCATCCTTAAGCGAGCCCTTTTTTAAATCATACACTGTTTCAGGATGCCGAAGCATCATGCAGGGCTGTAAAAAGCCATACGCATCCACGCAGCCGCCGCCTGTGCCTGAGCCGCAGGAAAAAAGCTTATCGCCAGAGGGACGCATAAATTTAGAGCAGAATTCTTTCATTTCTTTTAAATATTTATCTTTGTTACGGGCGAGAATCTTTAATCCTTCTTCCGGAGCGAGCCTTAGTTTCTTTATCAATTCATTTTTCTGGCCGTCGCGCCGACAACGCAGGTCAAAAAACATGGAATAAGATGGTGGTTTATCCATCCAAGGAATCGTAGCTGTCCAAGCCTCAAATTCATCTATTTCATCTTTATTTTGCGGCAAAAGAGCGCCTTTAACTACAAAAGGAACCTTATATTCTAAGAGTAAATTGATGCCTCGCCAAGCAGCTGCGTAAGAACCGGGAGTTCTCGTTACTCCTTCATACGATTCTTGTTTCATCCCATATACACTAACCTCAATTTCTTTTAAAGGCCTGATATGGCTGAATAATTCTGCCAGATGGGCATTAATAAGGGTAGCATTGGTAAAAATTAAAACTTTCAAGCCAAGCTTACGGGCAAATACGTATAATTCTTCAAAATCCCCTCTTAAAAGCGGCTCGCCGCCGGTAAATCTTACAGACAGGCAGCCCAGTAAAACAGCTTCTTTAAGGATATTTTTTATCTGGCCTGTGGCTAGCTCCTTTTTCTTAGCAACCAAATCATCCTCAGGCAAATTTATACAACAGTGAATACAGTTGTTATTGCAGCGTTCGGTAAGCTCAATATCTAACCTACTTAAAAGCGGCTTGCTATCTTTCCAGAAAGATACCTTGTTTATTTTCTCTTTTGTAACGTAAGATTCATTTGCCATTGTTTTAGATATGCTTTAATATTATCTCTGCCTGTCAGCAGTCAAGCCAAGCGTCATACCCTAAGGGAACAAGGACTAGGAAGTCACATAGGACCAACAGTGTGGACAATTATCGGACAAATTACAGCCATCATACCAAGTTCCTGCAGACCCAACCAGAGTCTCCTCTTTACATGGCAACAGAACCTCCTCTTCCAGCTTACCCTTCACCAGCACTATCAGCTTTGGCTTCTCCCATTTTTTCTTTGGCATATTTAATCTCCTTGAAAATATCCTGGAAAATAAGACTAGCTGGTGGTTGCGGACACCGTGAAACAACGTCGACAGCTCTCGGGCACAAGTTCCTCCCAACATCCACGAAATATAAAAGCAGGGTCACCTCCGCCATAACCTTCCTCTTTACAACCATTAAGAACATACTCTCCAGCTTCTCGTGAACCTCTCACAAGAACTATCAACTTAGGCCTTTGCCATTTTTTCTTTGGCATAATTTCACCTCCTATAATCCTTTTAACGAATCTATAGCCTTGGCGCTCTTATCAAACCGGAGCACATAGCAAGGAACTCCAACAGCCATTTTATCTATCAGAGACAGCGTCTTTTTCCACCAATCAGCAGTCAGAAATGGTTTTATAAGGCAAGACAAAAGTCTTTTTATTATCTCCTTCTTATCGCTAAGAGGTATAAGTTTATTTTCATCAGACTTACTTAGGAATAAAACCGCCTTTAAATCTGCCGATTCAGCCGATACCTCTGGTACATCCCCGTGGCTCCAGGTGCCGTAGATTTTAAAGCCATATGGGTATCTACGCACAATTATGCGGTCATCACAGAGTATCTTGGCCTTATCCTTAAGCATAGTAGCCATTGTGGATTTACCTGCCGCGGAATGGCCAACAAAAAGCAAACCCTTACCCTGGAAACTCACACCGCAGGAGTGCATTATACAGCCATCCCGCTCTGCAAGAATACGCGCTAGGAGAATCTGGTCGCTCGGAAAGAGAGTAAGAGAATGTAAATTGCCCTTAAGAAACGTCTCGTCTTTATCATTGTAAATCCGTGCGCTGGTATGCCCAGAATTAAAAACTGCTATTCTATGTAGGTTATTATCGCCCTTAATTGGAGAAATACCCAGATATATCCAGGAACCGTCCTTTTTATAGATTGCCCAGGGCGGCTTACGATACAATTCTTTTCCTAAATCTTTACCATCTAAATCCGGCAAAGAAAAATGATGCCTTATAGTAATAGTATCATTTCCCGGGCCATCAACTTTAAAAAAGTTAAATTTAGGATGAAAGGTCTGGTCATTAATAGGTAAATCAGACTCTACCTGTATAGTTATATCAGCAATTTTAAAGTAACGCCGGTGCACTTTTTGCCAATTTTCCTTAAACTTGCGGTTTTCCCTGGCAACAGCACAAAGATACCCGACCTTAGCATCAAATCTGCGATGTTCAAGATATCCATAAACCGGACAGCGGCGGCAGTCTTTGAGCAGTTCGCAAGAACCACAATTTTTAAGGTATTCTTTAGTAGCCTTAAGGCGATACGCTAAAGAAGGAATAAATTCCTCCCAACATTCTTTAAAACTCCCTTTTCTTAAATCATAGCGAAGAGAGGGGTCTTTAATAAAACAGCAAAACGTCATTTTGCCATAAGGATCGATATGGAAATCACGTCTTGAATTTATACAAGAGGCAAATAAATAATCGTTTGCACTGATAGTGCGGCAGCCGGACATTTCTTGCGTCAGCCACTCCTCATAAGACAAATCCGGCTTATCCAGCTCAATTACCTCTTTTGGGGGAAGCCTCTGGCGCATTATCTCCTGGTTTCTTTCCGCATCACCGCAGGCTGAAAGATATAACCAGGGAGCGCCAATTCTATAGTGCGAACTCAAAGATTCTGCCAATTTTGCCATCTCATTAAATTGATGATAGTTATCTTTCATTGGGATAAGCTGGACAATAAAACCTGCGCCTGCTTCTTTTAAATACCCGAAGCCTTGCATAGTTGCTTCAAAGGATCCTAGCTTACGGGTGATATGGTCATGGACATTGGCTGTTGCACCATAAAGAGCTATCATCTTAGCGCCTTTTCTTTTTAAAAGTTGGGCAATTTTGGGGGTAATCAAGGTAGCGTTGGTATTGATAGAATAAGAATTGGAGCGGCTGGTGATATAATCAAAAATCTCAGCGAAATCAGGCCGAAGCATTGGCTCTCCGCCTGAGATAGACCAACGCTGGCAGCCCATTGCCCTTGCTTCATCAACTATCTTTTTAATTTCTTCAAAGGAGAGCTCCTGCTGTGCCTCTGGAGCGTCTGAAGGAATTCTTAACCAGCAATGCCGGCAGTTATTGTTACAGCGGTAGGTAAGGTCAATCTTGCCCTCTAAAGGCAGGCGGGGTAAGGTGTTTATTCTTTTTATTTCCAGATAATCGCGTAGCATAGTTAAACTTGGGTAGGGCTCACTTCAGAGGCTTCGCCACAAACCAAGAACCAAATCTCAAAGGATAAACAGCTGGCTTATGAAGAGCCGATCTCGCTGCAAGTCGGACAGCCAACATCTACTACGTAGTAATCCCAACAGCCGGCAAAGCCGTTAGAAGGGTCGCCGCCAATTCCGTCTTTACAGGCATCAAGGACAACCTCCTGCGGCTTTCCTCTTACTAACACAATCAGCTTTGGCTTAGCCCACTTTGGTTTCCTCTTTGCTTTCTGCATAGACAGACCTCCAATTTTAAGATGAATAATAACTATTTATTATACCACTCTTTAATCTTTTAAGTCAATTAACTCCTTTTGCCTTTATCGCTTGACTTTCGTCATTCTAAAACTTATTATCATGGTTATGGACCCCGGATATTCCCCTGTCAATATAGCCGAAGCCGGGCTTTTGCTGGATATTTTCAACGATCGCCGGCCGCTGCGATTGAGCAATATTAAAGCGGATTTGTTTGTGGAACTGGCCAAACTGCATAATGTCACCCCGCTCGTTTTTTATAAACTACAGAAGCACGGCCAGCAGGTGCCCGAAGAGCTCTATTTGTCTCTGAAACCTTACTATATTGGTAACCTTACCACAAACTTAAAATTCTGGAAGGAGTTTCTAAAAATAAATGAAGCGTTCAAAGAAAATAATATTTCTCTACTGCCCTTGAAAGGAGTTGATATCTTAGCAAGATTTTATCCGGCCTTTGACCTAAGAAGTATGGTGGATATAGATATCTTGATAAAAGAAGAGCAATTCACTGACGCAGAAAAAGTACTATTCTCTTTGGGTTATCAGAAAAACCTCCGCGGCCTTAAAGAAGAATATTGGCGCAAGCATCAATGCCATATCGCATTTTATAAAGAGCGCGCTGTGCTTGAGGTGCATTGGGGCCTGGATTTCAAAAGAGGGGATAGGGTCATATTACCAAGGATCTGGGAAAGGATGCAGCAGATCGAACTTAGAAATCATAAAATAAATACATTCTCACCCGAAGACGCCATCTTTAGCTTTGCCCTGCACCTGCGCCGCTACGGCAATATCCTTGCCTTAAAACAAGTGCTGGATGCAGCGCAGATTATCAATAAAACAACTGATTTCGATTGGAGTTATGTTTTGGAAGAAAGTAAAAGAGGAAGGATGGAGGCAACGCTCTATTTTCTCTTAACGCAGGTTTTACTGTTTACCGATACTCCTGTGCCGGAAGATATTCTAAAAAGACTGCAGGTGCCTTTTTGGCAGAAGAAACTTATTAGAAAGTTCCTCCTCAAAAATACCTTTTTAACTGAGCCCTCTTGTAAAAGAAATTACCTGAAAGCCCACTTTTTGCTTTATGATACCCTCCTAGAGGCACTCCTATATTTAATAAATATTCCCTACGAACAGTTTTGTAAATTCTATAATTTCAAGCCATACACTGCAGCGTCCCGCCTGCTTTATAACCTGCGCCTTTTTTATATGCCCTTAAGGCATATCCTGGGTAGGACAGGATAGGGAGACGTCTTTTATCTGCCCGGCAAATAAATTACGGAAGGAAACATTCTTCTCTAGTAACTCTTGAGGTTTGGCAATAATTATTTCATCTGCCCCGCGGAGAAAATAGGCCAAATCCATAGAAAGGACAGTGGAGAGCCTGTGAGAGACAAGTATCAGGGTAGTTTCTCTGAGGGCGTTTCTTAAGTTTCCTATTATTTTAGCTTCGGTTTCAGAATCCAGTGAGGAGAGCGCTTCGTCAAGCAGCAATATCTTCGGCCTTTTGATGATTGCCCTGGCCAGGGCAATCCTTTGTTTTTGGCCCTCTGAAATCTTGCAGGCATTCTCTCCTATAACAGTGGCCCAGCCGCAGGGCAAGGTGTTGATAAACTCCTCTATGCAGGCTGTCTTTGCTGCTTGCTGTATTTCCTGGAGAGAGGCGTTTCTGGCGCCGTAGCTGATATTGTTTTCTATGCTGTCATTCCAGAGAAAAGGCTCCTGCAAGGCAAAGCCTATCTGTGCATAGAGGGCCTGAGATTTTATATAATTTATATCTGTCCCGTTTATTAATATGGCGCCTTCTTGCGGCCTGAATAACCTGGTGATTAAATGCAGTATTGTGGTCTTGCCTATACCTGAAGCGCCTGCCAGAGAGATAAACGCGCCTGCGGGGACGGAAAAACCCAAGTTCTCCAGCACCGTTTTCCCGGGTTTATAACTAAAACTGACATTTTTGAATTCAATACTATCCTTAGAAAATCCGGCATATTCGGATTTTGTTTCTGTTTTGCTCTCCGGTACGGTCTGTAGCAAATCATCCAGTCTCTCTGCAGAAACCAGGCCCAGGGATATTTCTTGGAGATAATAAGAGAGTGTATTTTGCAACCCTGCCAGCTGGCCCAGGTAAATTGATATTGCGGTGAGGGACCCCAGGCTGATTTTTCCCTGTAGCAACTGATAGCCGGCATAAAAGATAAGCAGGCCCAGGATAGCGCGGTCAACCAGAGTATGCACAAACGATCCGCCGGTTTCAAATTTGACAATTTTTAAATTAAGGCGCAGGTTAGCTATCAGCTTGTGCAGGTAATTCCGCTGGGCCGTTCTTTCCTTTCCGAAGGCCTTGACCAGTTGCATATGCGATAAAACCTCCTGAAGCCCGCTAAAAATACCCTGGGAATTTTCCAGCAGGGCCTTGGACATTTTACGCAGCCTTTTTATGAGGTAGAAAGAAAAGGTATATAAAAAAGGCATAAGCAATAATGCCAGCAGGCCTATCTTCCAGTTCAGGTAAAAAATAACCGCCAGCAAAAAGAGCGTTTTGGGGATAAAGGTGATAAGGCGGGGCAGGATAACAGCGCTAAACTGGCTGAGCCTCTCTATGTCATAACCGATTTTATAGAGGTTCTCGCCGGTAGAGGTGTCCTGGAAAAAACCGTAAGATAAGAGGGATAGTTTTTTAAATACTTTACGGTTTAAGGCCAGGTTTATGCGCAGTTTTATGTAGCGGTTAAGGTAGCTGCTTACACCGGAAAGTATGCCGCTTAAGGCAAAGATAAACCCTGCGCCGGCTACAAGTATTATAAAAAGCCTAAGGTTTTTTTCTGCGTAGGCCTGATCAATGATTATTTTTGCCAGATAGGGGTTAACTAAGCCTATGCCTATAGCTAAGGTATTTAAAACCAGGGCCAGAAGCGCTTTTGGCCAGAAAGGGGCGAGGTACCGGCAAAATTTCAATATTTTTATTCTCTCCATTCTGCCTTAAACCTAACATATTCCGCGGAAAAAGTCAATCTTTGAAACTGTTTTCTTAAGCCCAAGATGGGCTTGTATTTTACTTTAGGCCGTGTTATGATAATTACCCGTAGAAGGAAGAGGAGGCTGTCATGGTGAGTATTGAGGAGTTCAGGAGATTAGAACTAAAAGTGGCTCAAATAAAAGAGGTTAGCGAACATCCTAACGCCGATAAATTGTACGTGATAATTCTGGATGGCTCTTAGGGAGTATAGTCAAGTGATAAAGCAATTTGTTACGCAAGGTGCCTGCCTTAAGTGCCAAGGCTGCTGCAGGTTTGCCCAGGCGGATTCCTGCTGGCTGCCCTGCCTGCTGGATGAGGATATAGCAAGGCTGAAGGAGAATATGCTACCCGTGGTTATTTCCGGGTCAAAAAAGATAATTCCTCTACCGCTTCCCGCAGAGGATATTTACCTCTGCCCGTTTTTAAATAGCGCGGATAATAAATGCAGGATATATGCCCTGCGCCCTTTTGAGTGCCGGCTTTATCCGTTTCTACTCAACCGCAAAAAAGATGCGCTGTATCTATCCATGGATTTAAATTGCCCTTTTCTAAAAAGACACAGGGGCGCAACAGAGTTTAACGAATATCTTGGTTATCTGGCCGGGCTCCTGCAGAGTGAGGAATACCAAGCCGTCTTAAAGAATAACCCGCAGGTTTTTCAAACTTATCCTAAAGGCCTAGACCTCACAGAAATAAAAATTTAGTTGATGGCATTCCAGAAATTAACCTTAAAAGATAAGGCGCTCTTTGAGCGGTTCCTTAATGCCTGCCGGCATGAACTTGCCGTATATAATTTCGCGAATATTTATGTCTGGAAAGAACTCTTTGATATTTTCTGGCGGGTAAAGCAGGGGCACCTGTGCGTATTCTTTAAAGACAGGATGGGTTCTTTCCTGTATCTTCCTCCGCTTTCTCTCAAGCCGGCAAACCCCTCTGTCCTGCGTTGGGCATTCGCAATCATGGACGGATTTAATAAGAACAGCCGGATATCGCGGATTGAAAACGTGGAGAAGGAGCAGGTTGATTTTTACCGCAAGCTCGGCTATAAAATAACGGATAAACCCGGGGATTATCTTTACGCCAGGCAAGATTTAGCGCAATTAAGAGGTAACAGGTTCAAGTCCAAACGCTCCAGCCTTAATTATTTCAAAGAGCATTATCAATATGAATATTTTGCGTATTTTGCTGCTCACAAGAAAGCATGTTTTAAATTATATGCAGATTGGATGCGCTCACGCCAAGCCGCCAGTCACGACCCCGTATACCGGGGCATGCTACAAGATTGCACAGGTTGCCTTAAGCTGCTGCTGAATAATTACTCCAGGTTAGGCGTTACGGGGAGATTGGTGGAGATAGCGGGAGAAATCAAGGCCTTTACCTTTGGTTACGCCTTGAATAAACAGGTCTTTTGCATACTCTATGAAATTACAGATTTATCCATTAAGGGCCTTGCCCAGTTTATATTTTGGCAATTCTGCGCAGAATTAAAAAATTATAGATATATCAATGCTATGGATGATTCCGGCTTAGAGAATCTAAAAAAAGTAAAACTTTCCTATAAACCCGCAAAGGTAGTGGGCAATTATATTGTCACCAGGGGAAATGCATAAGAATATAGACGAGGTGGAATTTACCATCTTTGATACCGAGACAACCGGCCTTGAGCCTGAGACAGGGGACAGGATTATAGAAATAGCCGCCATCAGGTTTAAGGCAGGCAGGCAAATATCTGATTTTCATGCCTTAGTCAATCCCGGACGGCCCGTCTCCGAGGCTGCCTTTGCGGTTAACGGAATTACGCAGGAGATGCTCAAAGGAGCCAGGTCAATAGAAGAGGTATTGCCGGGGTTTCTTTCCTTTATTAAGGACAGCTGCCTCTGTTCTTACAATGCCCCTTTTGACCTGGGATTCCTGAACAATGAATTAAAGATTTGCGGCAGGCCTGCTTTAGACGACATGGAAGTAGTAGATATGCTTAAGATGGCCCGCAGGCTCCTGCCGGGCCTGGAGCGTTATGCGCTGATGAGTGTGGCAGGCGTTCTCGGCGTGCAATCCAGACAGGAACACCGGGCGTTCTCTGACGTCAAGATGACGCTGGAAGTTTTCCATAAATTTAAAAAAATATTAGCACAGAAGGGCATCTCGAACTTCAGGGTTTTCTTCCACCTCTTCGGCATTAATTCCAGGGCCTTAGATGACCTCAATAACCAGAAGATAGCCCAGATACAGGAGGCAATTGATTTGGGGGTAAGGCTTAAGATAAAATACCTCTCTGTCTCTGGTGCTCAGGTTACCGAGAGGGAAGTGGTGCCCAAAGAGATAAAACAGGAAAACAGGCATATATATTTAGTGGGGCATTGCTGTTTAAGGAATGAAGAGCGCAATTTCAGGATAGATGGCATATTACATCTTGAAATCATATAAATTAAAGGCCGAGCCTCTTGAGATATTCTCTGTTTTGAGTAGAGAGCGGAATTGTTTTTTTCTGGATAGCAGCCTGAACAGGAGCCCGTCTCTGGCCAGGTATTCTTTTCTGGGGGTAGATCCCTTTTTTATTTTTAAGACGGATAATAAAGAGCCTTTTACCAGGTTACGCAGCGCCCTGGAGGAATACAGAATACCTCCCGGAAAAAACAGGCCTCCCTTTCTGGGCGGGGCAGTGGGTTATTTTACTTACGAGGCGGAGTGCCTCTTTGGTTTTTACAATACAGTGATTACCATAGACCACTTAAAAGGCAACCTTTACATATTTTCCGCCGGGTTCCCGGAAAAGAAAACACATTGGCAGAAACAGCTCTCTGAAAGCAATTTTAGAAAAATAGAGCGGTTACTGGCAAAAGTATTGCCAGGCGCAGGGGGCTGCGCAGAGAATCCGCCTGGCGCGCATATCCAGTTACAGTCTAATTTCAGCAAAGAAGGCTATCTTACCGCTGTCCAAAAGGCAAAGGAATACATAAGAAAAGGCGATATCTATCAGGTTAATCTTTCGCAGCAGTTCCATGGCAGGAGCCCCTCCTCTGCGCCGGATATCTATAGGCGCCTGCGTAAAATAAACCCTTCTGCCTTTGGCGCGTATTTTGACGCCGGGGGATTTCAGATACTCAGCTCATCTCCGGAAAGGTTCCTTAAGTTAAAGGGTAGTCTGGTCACTACCCGGCCGATGAAAGGCACGCGGCCGCGCTCAAGGGACAAATTAAAAGACAGGCGGTTAAGGCAAGAGCTTCTTAAGAGCGCAAAGGACCGGGCAGAGTTGATGATGATTGTGGATTTGGAAAGAAATGATTTAGGCAGGGTTTGCAGCTATAGCTCTGTCAGGGTGCATAAGTTAAGAGAGCTGGAAGAATACTCCACTGTTTTCCAGACCACTGCCACTATTACAGGACAGCTGCATAAAGATAAAGACAGGTTTGACCTGTTGCGCGCCTCTTTTCCCGGCGGTTCAATAACCGGTTGCCCCAAGATACGCGCCATGGAGATTATTGAAGAGCTGGAGCCTTCCAGGCGCTGTCTTTATACCGGGGCACTGGGTTATTTGAGCTTTTCCGGGGATATGGAGTTCAATATATTAATCCGCACTCTTTTAAAGAAGCAGGGTAAAATTTATTTCGGCTCCGGAGGCGGTATTGTTGCGGATTCTAATCCCGAAGAGGAATACGAAGAGACGTTGGTTAAAGCCAGAGGCCTGATGCAAGCGATTACCAATAGCAAAAAATGGAGAGAATAGTTTTCTTAAACGGAAAATTTATCCCGGCTCCAGAAGCCAGAATAGCCGTAGATGAGCCGGCCTTTCTTTATGGCTGGGGGTTGTTTGAAAGTATGCGCTCCTGGCGCGGCAACATAGTTTATCTTGACGCGCATCTAAAGAGGATTAAAAATGCATGCGTCCCGCTGGCTTTGCAATTTTCCTATTCCCCGCTTGAGTTAAGAAAATTTATCCAGAAGACAGTGGACAGAAACTGCCTCAAAGATGCCTATGTGCGCCTGACGTTCTCCAAATCCGCCAGATGTACCGATACTGTGATTATCGCGCGCAATTACCAGGCACCCGCCCTTAAAAAATATCAGGATGGATTTTGCGCCTGCGTTGCCAGTTACAGGCAGAATGAAAACAACCCCTTAGCGAGGCTTAAGAGCGCAAACCGCCTTCTCTATCAACTTGCATATCTGTCCGCCCGAGGAGAGGGGTTTGACGAAGCATTGTTCCTTAACAGCCGGGGCTATCTTGCCGAGGCCTCCCGTAGCAATTTATTTTTTGCGCAAGGTAATGACCTGGTTACCCCTTCTTTAAAATGCGGTTGCCTGGAAGGCATCACGCGCAAAGTTATATTAACCCTGGCCAAAAAATATAGAATAAGGGTTAAAGAGGGAGAGTTTAGCCTCGCGGATTTATATAAAGCCAGGGAAGCCTTTCTGACCAATTCCTTGATCGGTGTTATGCCGCTTACCAAGGTTCAAAAAAAGCGCATCGGCAAAAAGGGCCGTCCACTGACAGAATTTTTTATGCGTCAATACGGCTATCTTCTCTATGGAAATAAATAAAATAAAATTGCCCTTTAGGGTGAGGCAAGCGGTTTTGGCCTTGGGCACCCAGACAAAGAATACCCTCTGTTTTGCCAAGGGTAATTTTGCCTATCTAAGCCGCATGCACCCGGATTTAGGCGGCCCGCGGGATTTTGCCGCATTTAAAAAAGCGGCAAAATATTTCCTGCGTAAAAAACCCAAGCTCATTGCCTATGATTTACATTCCGAATACGAGGCCACAAAATACGCCCTCGGCTTATCACCTATCACCTATTCCCTATCACCTATTCAGCACCATCACGCGCATATTGCCAGCTGTATGGCAGAGTGTAGCCTTAGGAATCAGAAAGTAATCGGAGTAGCCTTTGACGGGACAGGCCTGGGTGCGGATAATACGCTCTGGGGCGGAGAGTTTTTGCTCTGCGATTATAAAAGTTTCCGCAGAAAAGCGCGCATTAAGGAAATTCCTCTTATAGGCGGACAGGCTGCAATCCGAGAGCCTGGGCGCTTGAGCAGCGCCTGGCTTTACCTGGCATATAAGGAGAAATTTTTAGATTTGGGTATCGGGTTTACCAGAAATTTTGACAGGAAGAAATGGCGCTTCTTAAAACGCATGTATCTGGCGGGTTATAATTGCCCCGCCACCAGCAGTATGGGCAGGCTCTTTGACGCGGCAGCTGCGCTTATTTTAGTAAAATACAGGGCAGATTTTGAAGCGGAATTGGCCATGGAGCTGGAGAAACTGGCCAGAGGTTACAAGCTGCAAACTACAAACTACAGATTTAAAATTATGAAGAGTCCCGCCGGTTACGTTATAGACCCGCTGCCGCTGTTTAGGGGAATAGTTGCGGATTTAAAGCGCAGAGAACCGCCTGGAAAAATAGCCTATAAATTCCATCTGGCTGTTGCGCAGATGATCAGAGATACCTGCCTTCTTTTAAGAAGGCAGCACAGGATTAACCGGATAGTTTTATCCGGAGGAGTTTTTCAAAATAAGCTTTTACTTTCTTTAAGCCTGGATTTATTATATAAGGAGGCCTTCCGGGTAATTACACACGCAAGATTATCCTGCAATGATTCCGGAGTTTCCCTGGGCCAGGCCGTAATTGCAAATTGGGGGAATTAGAGATGTGTCTGGGTATCCCGATGAGGGTGAAAAAAATCAAAGGCGATTTCGCGCAAGTTGAATCCGGCAGGCTGCTGCGCACAGTCAATATACAGATGTTAAGCATTCTCGCGCCCGGGGATTATATTATTGTGCACGCAGGTTTTGCCATCCAGAAGGTTGATAGAGCTAAAGCAGAAGAAACGCTGAGGCTGGTGAATGAGATATATTGATGAATTCCGCGATAAAAATTTGGTTAAGGAATTATCAGGCAGGATAAAGGAAATTATGCCGCCTCAACCTATCCGCATTATGGAAGTTTGCGGCACGCATACGCAGGCGTTTTTCAGGTTCGGCCTGGATAAGCTGTTGCCCGGGAATCTGAGCCTGGTCTCCGGGCCGGGGTGCCCGGTGTGCGTCAGCCCGCAAGGCTATATAGACAGGGCTATTGGTTTGCTCGACCGCAAAGATACAATCATCCTTACTTTCGGAGATATGCTGTGCGTGCCGGGGGCAGATTCCAGCCTGGAAAAAAAACGCGCTGAGTCCGGCAATGTGCGCATAGCCTATTCGGCCATGGATAGCCTGCAGGTAGCCAGGGATAACCCCCGGAAAAAAGTTATATTCCTGGCAGTGGGTTTTGAGACTACTGCCCCGACCATCGCCTTAAGCATCATTGCGGCCCAAAAAGAAAAACTGAAGAATTTATTTTTCCTGGCCTCGTTGAAATTAATCCCTCCTGTTATTGCTTTTCTTCTGGGGGATAAAAGGCTGAAAATAAACGGGTTTCTCTGCCCCGGGCATGTCTCGGCAATAATCGGTACACGGCCATATGCATTTATCCCCGCTAAATTTAAAATAGGCTGCTGCGTTACCGGCTTTGAGCCGGTGGATATTTTGGAAGGGGTATATTTTCTCCTGCAACAGATAACCTCTGGTAAACCGCGCCTTGCCAATCAATATGCGCGCGTGGTAAAGAAAGAAGGAAACCCGAAGGCAAAAAGAAAAATGGCGCAGGTCTTTAAAATAACGGATGCCTTCTGGCGCGGCCTGGGCTGCATTCCCGGAAGCGGGCTTAAAATAAGAAAAGAGTTTGCGCGCTTTGATGCGGAAAAGATTTTTCCCGCAGGCTATAAGCGCTATGCCCCGGATAACGTACAAAAGAAATGCCGTTGTGGTGATGTCTTAAAAGGCATAATCTCTCCTCGGGAGTGCCCGCTTTATAAAAAAATATGCCTGCCTGATAACCCGATAGGCCCTTGTATGGTTTCCAGCGAAGGAACATGCAATACGTATTATAAATACCATTAAGAAAGATGAATAAAGAGGTTAATCTGGGCCAAGAGAGGCGTAAATACATAAGGCTGGATTCGGTCCTGCCCGTGCAATTCCGCATCCTTTCTTCCGAAGGAAAAAATTCTCTTTCGGAGTGGCTGCAGGGGTTTACCAATAATGTCGGCAAAGGCGGGATATGCCTAACCGTGAATAAGTGCAGCCCGCAGATACTGGGGCTGTTAAAAGAAAAGCAGGGGAAGGTTTCGCTGGAAATAGAAATGCCTTTTCTGGCTAGGCCGATAAAAGCAGAGAGTTTGGTCAGCTGGGTAAAAGATTGCCCGGAGTGCCCGGATAAATGTTTAGTGGGGCTTAATTATCGCCAGATCGATCCCAGTCAGAATAAAAGTATCCTGCGTTACGCGCGGTTGAGGCAATTATTTGTGCCGCTATTGTTCTCTATTATCATCGCGCTTGTTGCGGGATTAGCAATGAATAGCTTCATCAACCTGAAATTGACCCAGGGCAATAAAGAACTGGTAGGGCAACTGGTGGGGATTGTACAGGAATCAAGCATTGCCAAGCAGAAAGTAAAATTAATCAGCAAGGAGAAAGATGACCTGCAGGTAAAACTGCAGGCGCTGGCAGCGCGCATACGTACAGTAGAGGAGGAAAGGCTTAAAGCGCAGGAAGAGGCCAAGGCAGAACAAGAGCTAAGTTCCCAAAAACTGGATGAGTTTAAGGCGCTGGTAGAGCAACTGGCGAAAGAGAAAACTTCCTTAGAGGCTCAACTTTCCGGGTTGTCAGTGCGGGAGAACGCTGTTACCGAAGAGCTCCTGCATTTAGGCCAGAAAAAGGCGAGCCTTGAGAAGTTGAATCTGGATAAGATGTACCAGTGGCTCAAAATCCATCAGAACCCGCGTACCGGCTTGGTGATGAGTTTTGAGGGTGACCGCAGCATAGAAAACTGGGCCTTTACCTATGACCAGGCGCTGCTTATCCAGGCATACGCAAATTTTTCCGATTTTGCGCGCGCAAAAAAGCTCCTGGATTTCTTCGGCAAAAAAGCCAAGAGAGTGCAGGGAGGGTTTGCCAATGCCTATTACGCCAATGACGGACAGCCCGCGGAATATATCGTGCATAGCGGCCCGAATATATGGCTGGGGATTGCGGCGTTACAGTACGCCAAAAAAAGCAATGATTACAGTTATACGGGCCTGGCGGAGGGTATCGCAGAATGGGTGATGCGTTTACAGAAAGAAGACCCGGACGCCGGCATTCGCGGCGGGCCGGATGTAGAGTGGTTTGCTACCGAGCATAACCTGGATGCCTATGCCTTTTTTGATATGCTGTATAAGACAACCGGCAAAGCGCAATACCGCAATGCGCAGGAGAAGGTATTGAATTGGCTGCTCAAAAATACCTATGCCAAGATAGACCCACCGGTTAAGCGCGGAAAAGGCGATTCCACTATTGCCACGGATACCTATGCCTGGTCAATTGCCGCTATCGGGCCGGAGAAGCTGGAGGCAGCAGGGATGAACCCGGATAAAATTATGGAATTTGCCGAGGAGAATTGTGCGGTGACGGTTTCTCTGCGCAGGCCCGAAGGCCAAGTGGTAGAGATGAAAGGTTTTGATTTTGCTCCTGTCCGGCATGTGGCCAGGGGCGGAGTTATTTCCTCGGAGTGGACAGCCCAGATGGTTGTTTCTTTTAAGATAATGTCGGATTTTTATTATAAAAAGAATATGCCTGCCAAGGCGCGCTATTATGCGCAGAAAGCAGATGAGTATTTATCGGAATTGAGCAATATGATTATCTCCAGCCCCTCCCCTTCTGGGCAGGGGGAAAGCTGTATGGCTTATGCCTCCGAGGATTTTGTGGATACCGGCCACGGCTGGCTTACGCCAAAAGGAAAATCCACCGGTTCAGTCGCCGGCACGGTTTATACGCTCTTTGCGTATTATAAATACAATCCCCTGGAGTTGAAATGAAAAGCAGGAGGCTCCTTCGGATTTACCGCCGGCTTCTTTCCAGTTTCGGCCCTCAAGCCTGGTGGCCGGCAGAAAGCCCTTTTGAGGTGATGGTAGGGGCTGTGCTGACCCAGAATACCAGCTGGAAGAACGTGGAAAGGGCGATAGAGAACCTTAAAAAACATAAACTGCTTAATCCCGCGAAACTCTATCGGCTGCCTCAGAAGAAATTGGCTTGCCTTATCCTGCCGGCGGGTTATTATAATATTAAGGCGCAGCGCCTGAAAAACCTGCTTGAGTTTTTCATCAAGCGTTATCATGCAAGCATTGCCAATATGCGTTTGGAAAACTCCCGGAGATTGCGGAAAGAGTTGCTCGCTGTAAACGGCATAGGCCCGGAGACTGCTGATTCCATCCTGCTCTATGCGCTGGATAAGCCGGTCTTTGTAGTGGATGCTTACACTAAGCGAGTGCTTTTGCGGCACGGGCTGATTAAGGAAGACGCCGATTACAGCCGCATCCAGAATTTATTTATAAGCGGTTTAAAAAAAGACGCCGGGTTGTTTAACGAATACCATGCGCTTCTGGTAAAATTAGGCAAAGATTTTTGCCTAAAGTCAAAACCCAGGTGCGCTGACTGCCCTTTGAAAGGCGGTTAATATTTAACTATCGACCATAGACTATTGACCATCGACTAAATAAGGAGACCTTATGCGTAGGATATGTATCTGTTTTCTTCTTGCGCTTGCCTTAAGCGGCCCTGCAACTGCTGCACCTTGTTATGGCACAAGGATGCCCGGAAAACATAAAGTCTTTGTTGCCCTGGAATCTTACAGCCTTTTTAAAAGGTATCTGGCCAATAGCTACGGAAAAGTGCGCAGCCAGCAGGAGTTTACGGGATGTCTTTCGGGGTATTTGACTGGCTTTCTGTTGATTTAAAGGCAGGCTCCGGAAATATAAAACAGCACCCTCTCGGAAGCGACGAAGTGGATTATTCCGCTGCCTTTGCCGGAGGCTACGGCGTAAGGCTTAAATTTTTTGATAGAAACAAAGTTAAAGCAGTACTGGGTTTCCAGCACATCAGCGTGCACCCTAAAAGTACGCATGTGGGTGATGTAAAAAATAAAGCCATACTGGATGACTGGCAGTGGTCACTCCTGGCCTCTTACGATTTTAAAAAAATCACTCCTTACCTGGGCACAAGGTGGTCCAGGGTGGATTATATCCACTGGGTAGACCAGGACAGAAAACGCAGGATGTCGGACTTTACCAAGGACATAGGCCTTATCTATGGTTTCAACCTGCCTTTCGGAGACAAGCTCTGGGTTAATATGGAGGGTAGTTCTTTTGACAGCGATGCCCTGGCCTTTAGTCTTAATTACGCTTTTTAATGGTAAATAAAAAAAGACTGATAAATCTCACGCGGCGGCTCATCAGCATTAATTCCGAAAACCCCGGCGGGAATGAATCAGCAATAGCTGTTTTTGTTGCGGGTTACCTGAGGGCGCTGGGGCTGAAAACACGGATATACGCATTCCGCAAGAACCGCTGCAATCTGCTGGCGGTTTTAGCAGGGGAAAATAAAAAATATTCACTGCTCCTGACTCCGCATCTGGATACCGTGCCGCGGGGCAAGAACTGGAAACGCAACCCCTTTGCAGCAAGGATAGAAGGAGGCAGGATTTACGGCTTAGGCGCAACAGATTGTAAAGGCAACCTTGCCTGCGCAATGGAGGCGATAAACAGCATTAGAGAGAACGGCCTGAAACTTAATTACGAAATTGTCCTTGCTGCCACTGCCGATGAAGAAAGCGGCTCTACCCTGGGCCTGGCGCCTTTATTGGACAGGGGAATCCTCAAGCCGGATGCAGCGTTAGTATTGGATGCGGATGATTTCAGTATTATCGTGGCGCAAAAAGGCCTCCTCCACCTTAAAGTCAAAATAGAAGGCAGGAGGGCGCACGGCGCCTATCCCTGGCTGGGTAAAAACGCCATTGATATTTCTATTGGTATACTCCAAGAACTAAAGAAGAAAAGGCAGGCCTATTCGAGGAGCCCGTACTTAAGGGGCCCTACCCTGAACATCGGGACCATTAAAGGCGGGGATAAGGTGAATGTAGTGGCAGACTGGTGCGAATTTGAACTGGATTTCCGTTTTCTTCCCGGGCAGTCCGCAAAAGTAATATTAAACAGTTTAAAAAGCATTATCCGCCGGCACACGGCAAGGTTTAAGATTGAAGTTGAAGGGATACAGGAGCCGTATAAAATAGAAGAGGGTTCCATATTGCTAAAATGCCTTGGCCAAGCAATGCAGAAGATAGGCGTTAAGCCCATAATCAGCGGCTCAGAGGGCGCAACTACCATAAGTTTTTTTCAGAAGAAAAATATACCCGCCTTGGCCACGGGTTTTGGCTGCGCAGGGTGTGCGCATATGGCGGATGAATACGCAAAGGTGGATAACTTATATAAAGGGGCGCTGGTTTTAGAGGGGTTCTTGAAGAACTATAGGTACGGTAAATTCAAATGACAAAATCCAAATTCCAAAATTCAAATAATGTTGTTTTGAATTTTGTGCTTTGTGCTTATTTTGTCATTTGCGCTTTGTCATTTGGATTTCATTTTATAACTAAAGGGAGATAATTATGGAAGGTATCAAGATGAGCAAAAAGCCGAAACTAAAGAACCCCTGCCTTATCGTTGCCTGGCCGGGCATGGGAGAGGTGGCTTTCAGGGCGGCAAGTTATTTAATAGAGGCTTTGCCCGCAGAAGAATTCGCGGATATCCCGGCGCAGGACTTTTTTTATCTGACCGCCAGTTTTGTAAAAGAGGGCGTGCTTCAGCTGCCGGAACTGCCTTACGGAAAATTCTATTACTGGAAAAATCCCTCGCTAAAACGCAAAGGCTCTTCCACTGCTGATTCCAGCGCAAAAACAGAGGATAATGACTTGATAATTTTCTTAAGCAACGCCCAGCCGGACCTGAACAAGGCAGAGGCATATTCCAAGATGATTCTTGAGCTAGCAAAAGGTTTTAAGGCCCAGATGATTATTGGTATTGCCTCCATGCCGCAGCCCATTGACCATACGCAGCCTGCCGCAGTGTGGTGCTGCGCCACCACGGCAGAGTTAAACAATACTTTAAAAAGATATAATTTTAATATTTTATCCGACAGCCAGATCAGCGGCATGAACGGCCTTTTCCTGGGCCTGGCCAAAAGAGAGGGCTTCAGGGGTTTCTGCATCCTCGGAGAGATACCGCTTTATACCATACAGATTGAAAATCCCAGGGCCTCCCTGGCAGTGCTTTCGGCGCTGGAGAAGATCCTGGGCCTGAAGATAAATTTTAGCGGCTTAAGCGAACAGGCGCAGAATATGGAGAATGAAATAAATAAATTCCTGGATTTCCTGAAGATCGGACCCGGCTCCGGGCCAATCGGAGAAGAGGAGATAGAAAAAATCAAAAAGACGCTTAGCCAATTAACCAGGCTGCCTGTTTCCGTAAAAGAGAAAATAGAGAAACTCTTTGAACAGGCAAGGACCGATATTGCCAAGGCCGGCGAACTGAAAGTAGAGCTGGATAAATGGAGCGTGTATAAAGAGTACGAAGACAGGTTCCTGGACCTGTTCAGAAAGACAAAAGAAAAAGGCAACTAGAGATGAAGCAGGATAAAATATTACTGGGCCACGGAAGCGGCGGCAGGTTGATGCACCGCCTGATCAAAGAACTCCTCTTGGCTAAACTGGATAACCCCATACTCAGAGAATTATCTGACAGCGCTGTAATAAATTATAAGCAGGCAATCGCCTTTACCACGGATTCTTTTGTGGTAAGCCCTTTGCAATTTCCCGGCGGCGATATAGGCAAACTTGCTGTCTGCGGCACGGTGAATGATCTGGTCGTGGCCGGAGCTATTCCGGAATACCTGTCCCTGGCGCTGATTATAGAGGAAGGTTTTGACTATAGCGGCCTGGAAAAGATTATAAGCTCCGCTAGTTTTTATGCCAAAAGGGCTGGAGTGCGTTTTGTCTGCGGAGATACTAAGGTGGTAGAGAAGGCAGCGGCCGATAAACTGTTTATTAACACTTCGGGTTTAGGCAGGATTATTACTAAGAGGCAGCTCTCTTTAAGAAATATTCAGCCGCAAGATAAAATTATCCTGACCGGCCAGATTGGCCAGCATGGCCTGGCGGTTTTAAGCAAAAGAAAAGAGCTGGAGTTCGGTTTTAAGATAAAGAGCGACTGCAATCCCTTGAACGGCCTGATTATTCCGGTACTGCGGAAATCCGGCGCCATAAAATTTATGCGCGATCCTACGCGCGGAGGATTAGCCACGACTTTAAATGAAATCACTCAAGGCAGCGGCCTGGGTATTCTTATCGAAGAAAAAGATATTCCTGTTTCCGGAAAGGTAAGGGCAGCCTGTGAATTGTTGGGCATTGACCCGCTCTATGCGGCTTGCGAAGGCAGGGCAGTGATAGTCACGGAGAAAAGCGGCGCGGATAAAGTGGTGAGCCTGTTGAAAAGGCACCCTTTGGGCTATAAGAGCAGGATTATCGGCGAGATAGTAAAAAAACCGGCAGGGCAGGTAGTGCTGAATACGGTTGTAGGCACGCAGAGGATTGTGGATATGCTCACAGCCGAACCCCTGCCGAGGATATGTTAAAATGAAAACAAATAAATACCAGAGAAGGTTTTACCGGGATTGGATTAAACCGAGCCAGATGCATCTGTTGCACATCATGGAGAAAGAAACAGACCTGGAGATACTCACGGATAAGCCGGTGGATAAGGATTTTGTCAAAGAGAGGATACACGCCTTGCGCTGGGATATAGAACATTACATTAATAAGGACCGGAGATTCCTGGTGGGCTTAAAGCCTGTTGAAGTAGAGCTGAACGCGCCTCTGATTGTAAGAGAAATGGCAAAACAGGCGAGGCGAGCCAATGTCGGGCCCATGGCAGCGGTAGCAGGGGCAGTGGCAGAGTTCCTGGCCAGGGATTTATTAAAGAAAAAATATAAAGAGGTGATCATAGAGAACGGCGGAGATATTTTTATGAAGATTAACAAGCCCCGCGCCATAGGGATATATTCCGGCAGGTCAAACGCCTGGCGCAATCTTGCTTTAAAAATAAAACCCAAAGACACACCCCTCGGCATATGTACCTCCTCCGGCACAATAGGGCACTCTTTAAGTTTCGGCAGGGCGGATAGCGTGGTGATTTTAGCTAGAAGCGCTTCTCTGGCGGATGCGGTAGCCACTACCTGCGCAAACCGCGTTAATTCCAAAAAAGATATGCAGAATGCCCTTGATTGCGCGCGTGCGATACCCGGGGTCTTGGGTGTGGTGATAATCATGGGGAAAGACCTTTTAAGCTGGGGCAAAGTGGAATTCCTCTGCTGAAATTACTATGCAGAAAACCAACCTCCTTTACGTAATTACCAAGTTGGAATTAGGCGGTGCACAGAGGCAGCTCTTAAGCCTTATTGCGCGTTTAGATAAAACTAAATTCAATATCTTTCTCATCACCGCAAAAGAAGGCCTGCTTATGCCAGATGCCCTTTCCCTGGATTCCCTGCAAGTCAAGCAGTCGCGCTTTCTTGAGCGGCCGCTAAACCCCTTTAAAGACACCCTGGCATTGTTTGAGATATATTCTTTCATTAAAAAAAATAAAATTGATGCCGTGCATACGCATAGCTCAAAAGCCGGTATCCTCGGCCGCCTTGCTGCGGCTTTAGCGGGCGTCAAAGTAATAATGCACACTGTGCACGGCTGGAGTTTTCATGATTGCCAGAATAGCGCGCTTAGGGTTTTTTATATCTGTTTGGAAAGAATCTGCGCAAAGTTTAGTCAGAGGTTAATCGTAGTTTCCAATTGGGACAGGGAGAAAGGCCTGAAGCAAGCCATCGGCAGGAAAGAGCAATATATCCTTATACGCTACGGCATAGATTACTCTGAATTTGATATCCAGCCGCAGGCAAAAGAACGCATGCGCCAGGCCCTGGGCCTCAAACCGCAGGAGCCTCTCGTTGCTATGATAGGGTGCCTGAAGCCGCAGAAGTGCCCGGAGGATTTCCTAAGGTTGGCGCACCGCCTAAAGACTGCTTTCCCGGAAGTAAAGTTCATTCTGGCCGGAGACGGCACCTTGCGCAGGCGAGTCGAACAATTGGCGGATAAGTTAGGTCTCGGAGAGCATCTGATACTATCCGGCTGGCGCAGAGATATTCCCTTATTGCTTTCGGCAGCAGATGTCTTTGTGCTTACCTCTGCCTGGGAAGGCCTGCCCATAGCAGCATTAGAGGCCGCCGCTTCCTCTAAGCCGATATTAGCCACGGATACCGGCGGGATACGCGAGGTAATTAGTGAAGGAGAAACAGGGTTCTTGACCCGGCCGCACGCTATGGATGAGGCGGCCGCTAAACTGGCAGATTTATTAGGAGATAGCGCTTTACGCAAGAGGATAGGCGCCTGCGCAAAGGAATCCCTCGGCAGCGATTATTCTATTACTAATATGGTAAGAAACACCCAGGGCCTGTATGAGGGCTTAATGGAGGAAAGGAGAAGATATGGTTAGAGAAGAGCTAAAGGTTCTCATAGAGAATGTGGAAAAGGTAATTGTGGGCAAAACCGAAACAATAAAACTGTTAATCGTCGGGCTCCTGACCAACGGCCATATTCTGATTGAAGATGTCCCCGGCGTAGGCAAAACCATGCTTAGCCTTGCCCTGGCCAAATCCATAAGCGCGGATTTTAAAAGGATCCAGTTTACCCCGGACCTCCTGCCTTCGGATGTTACCGGAGGTTTTATTTACAGCCTGAAGACGGGAGAATTTGATTTTAGGAAAGGCCCGGTATTTACCAATATTCTTTTAGCCGATGAGATTAACCGCACTACTCCGCGCACGCAGTCCGCCCTCCTGGAATGCATGCAGGAATACAAGGTTACCGCCGACGGGAAAACCTTTAGCCTGCCGGCGCCTTTTATGGTAATTGCCACCGAAAACCCCATCGAATACCAGGGGACTTATATTTTGCCTGAGGCCCAGATAGACAGGTTTTTAATGAAGGTGAACATCGGTTATCTCTCTAGCGCCCAGGAGGTCAGGGTTATCTCAGAGCAAAAAGTTACGCACCCCATAGAGACGCTTAAGCCCGTCTTGGGGCTGGAGAAGATTTTACAATTGCAACAGGAAGTAAAAAATATTCAGGTTTCCCAGAATGTGCTGGAATACATTACTAACCTGGTTTTGGCTACGCGCTCTCTTGAGGTGATAAAGCTGGGTGCCAGCCCGCGCGCCTCCATTGCGTTGATGAAGGCTACTTCTGCCTGGGCGATGCTGGAGGGAAGGGATTACGTTATCCCCGATGATGTAGCTAATCTGCTGCCCTATGTTTTAAAACACAGATTAATCTTGCAGCCCAAGGCCTTAATCGCCGGAGAGACCGCGGACTCCGTGACTGCGGGATTACTGAAAAGTACGCCTATACCTTAACCTTATTATGGCAAAGCTCCTCTTTAAAAAAATAACCCCTTTTCTGACAGTAGCCTTCTTTAGTTTCCTGATAGGGGCCAGGACCACAATAGGGTTTTTTTATTGGTTGTCTTTGTTTGTGACGGCGATGCTTGTCTTTGGTTTTATCTGGGCGGCCGTATCCTATTTTACCTGCGGGTTGTATTTGAGAAGAAATATAACCGACAGGATAGAGGAGGACGATACCGTAGAAATAGAGACGGTTATTGAAAATAAGACACCCTTGCCCCTCTCAAATTTTGTCTTGATGGATAATCTGCCCTGTGCTGGCAGCCCAGAGGACAGGTTTTCCTGCCTGATTAATTATCTAGCCGGCCGCTCCTCCTTGCGCATAAAATACAGCCTGCTTTGCCCGCGCCGCGGCAGGTATGTTTTAGGCCCTTTGACGGTTTATTTCTTTGACCCTTTCGGGCTCTTATTTTTTAAGAAGAAATTTTACGTTTATTCCGAACTCTATGTTTACCCTAAACTATCCGCGATTAAAAAGTTCCCGCCCCTGGCCAAAGGAATCCAGCCCTGGTTTGGCATAGAGTCTGCGCGCAGTAGCGAGGATGAAGATGAATTCTTCGGGATCAGGGAATATAGGCAAGGCGACCCCCTAAGGCGGGTGCACTGGTTTTCCAGCGCGCGCAAAAACAGCCTTATCGTAAAACAGTTCCAGCGCCTCCAGTTTTTCAGGGCTACTTTAATATTCAACCTGGAAAAAGACAAAAATTTCGGAGAAGGCAAAGAGAGGGTGGCGGAGTACATTATCAGGATCGCCGCCTCTGTCTCCAGGTACTTAATCTCAAACGGGGTTTCTCTTGAGATTATTGCTTCTGCCGGCGAGCGGGCGCATATCACTTTTAATAAAGGCGAGGCGCATCTGGCAGAGATAATGAAATTCTTGAGCCTTGCCCAGGCGGAGAGCGAACTCAAGCTGGATGAGCTTTTTCAGGAACACGCCGCGTATATCCCGGATAATTCTACCTTAATTGTCATCATGCCGCAGGAGGATTGGGAGCACCTGCCGCAGATGCTTCCTTTAAGCAAAAGGAGCGTTTCCTTAATTCCTTTAGTAATACTTTCCTCTACTTTCATCTATGCCTCGGATAAGCAAAAAATCATCAGCGAAGCACAACAAAAGGTAGCCGAAGTCTTTAATTTCAGGCCGTTGGTTTTTTCCCGTGGAGACAGTATAGAAGAAGTCTTTTCTTAAAAACTATATATGCAAGTAAAAGAAAGATACCGCGCCTTAGAGCTTCTCTTGAGCTTTTGTCTTGCCTCGGCTGTTTTTTTAATGTTACCCGAGGGCCTAGCCCGTTTCAGCCTCTATTTAATAGGCGGTTTAGCCGCGGGTTTTTCTGCCAGCTGGTTTAACCGCAAAGGAGCGCCTATCGTCCCGGGCTTAATCATTACCGCGGCTAGTTCCATCGTCTTTGTCTGGACTGTTTATTCCGTAGTTAATTCCTCTTTTTATTACCGCGACGTCATACTTATCGGCTTAAGAAGCGTGGTTATCTTAGAGGCGATCTTAAGCCTGGGGGCCTGCCTGCCCCGTTTTATATTTTATATCCAATGCTTGACTATCCCTATATTTATGAGTAACCCTCTTTTTATCGCTCACAATACTGCCGGCTTTATAATCTTGAGCGCAGCCTATATTATCCTCTGGCTGGCTATATTAAGGCTCAAGGCCTATGCCGCAGCCGATAGAGTCAAGGATAGCCGTAGCGGCAGGTATTATTCTATTTTTAGCGCAACGGCTGTTATTCTGATAAGCGTCTCGTGCTCATCTTTCCTTGCTTGGCACATTGACCTGCGGCAGATAAAAATCGCAGGCCTGCTGCCGGATAAAAATTTCTTGGCGCAGCCAGATATAGATAACCTGGAGAAAGAGTTTTATGCTTTGCAGAATAAAATTAGCGATAAGGTTAACGATTTTATCCCCAAGCTTGGCTCTACCCGCCAGATGCAGCAGATGCTTCTTTTATTCAGCCATTTTATTAACCAGACAAAGGATGCCTATGAGACAGAAAAAGCAGAAGCCGGCCTGGTCAGCTTTCTTAATACTGCCGGACCGGGCATAGAAAAGAGGGAAGCCGATGAAATCATCACCCTGCTTAAGAAACATACGGATAAGAAGCCCTGGATTAAATTAAGGGAAACAAAAGAAGATATCCGCGAGGAATTATTGAAAGGCCAGTTTAGGCTGAATGAAAGGATGTCTCTGCTGAATAGACTGAATAGGATGCAGTATAGCCAAAGCCTTGAAGATGCCTTAACGCAGGAAACAAGGGTACTAGAGGCAATAAATAATTCTTCCGCGGCTAAAAGCGCAAAGAGGCAGGTTAAGGGATTGCTCTGGCAATTCCGGCAGTGGAAGATTTTCGAGCTTTACCGTAAAGAACAGAGGCGCCTGGAAGACAGCGCAGGGCCCATAGAAGAAGAGGCGGGGCTGCGGGATTTAAAATTAGAGCTGTCTTTGGGTTCAAAAACCAATAATGCGCTTTCCGGATTAGCCGGCCTTAATCTTGATGCATACCGGCTGGGGGATTTTCAGGAGGCGATACAGCAGGCGGTATCAGGCCAGGCAGCGCAGGCATTCCTTACGCAGGCATACAGCCTTAGAGAAGAGTTTAAAAAAGAAGGCATGGCTTTGGAAGGAAACTTAAAAGAAGCGCTGGAGATAAAGACGGCTCTTCTCTTACGGAATAAATTCAGGAAGATGCTCAAGATTCTTAAAGCAAGCGTCCTGCCTGATTCCGGCAGGAGTTTTGTGCAAGAGGCGCAAAACTTAGAAACGCAGGCCTCCAGCAGGCTCCTCTCCGACGGGCTTACGCAGCTGAGGCAAAAAGTAGAGCAGTTGGAAAGAGCCGGCTTTATCAGCGGAAAAGATAGCCGCGACCTAAAGAATGAAATTGATGCCTTGGGGGACTTACTTACTTTTAGGCTGGATAATCTGGCTAAAGAAGAAAAACAGCTGCCTGAAGCCCTGCCGCCACCCGCCATGAGAGAACAGCTTTCTGCTCCCGCTATAGAAAGCGGGCCTCTTGGCCAAATTAGCCAGCCGGCCAGGCTTATTTCCATAATTCTCTCTCCAACAGCTTTAAGGCTTTCCCTAAATAGTGGGTCAGCGCTTAAAGCCGAGGGCTATTTTAGCGATGATGCGCGCAAGGATATTACTGACATTGTCGAGTGGCAGGTTAGTGACGGCGGCAGCATCAGGATTAACCGCGGAGAAGTCAGGCCGCTGTGGTTCGGCCGGGCAAAAGTACATGCAGAATATGAAGGCCTAAAGAGCCTGCCGGCGGATATTGAAATTATCCTTACTTTTAGCTGGCTCAAGGGTTTGTTCTTAAGTGCAATTTTTTTCTTAAGTTCACTTTTAGCGGCGGGCTTTATCCTCCTCTATTTTTTCAGGGAATCCAGAAAAAACGAGCTTAAAACCGCCTATACGCTAGAGCCAAAAGTTTTTATTATCAAATTGTACGCAAACCTGCTGGAGGTCCTGGTGATTTTTGCTTTAGGCAATAAGGATAACCTGCCCCCCATCAGTTATGCCAAATTTGTTGAAGGGATATATCCTATTCCTGGGAATCCTTTTTTAAAGCTGGCGGCAAAAGCCGGAGAGGCAAAATACAGCAGCCATACTTTAGAAAAGCAAGATGCCGCAATAGCGCTTAATGATTACAACACTCTGGTTAAGTTCATTTTAAGCCGCAGCAAGGGGTTTTTGCGTATCTTTAGGGTTGCTCTATCCTTCTTGCGCCGCAAGCCCCTGTTAATAAAGGAAGGTTAATCAAGATATGCCGTTATATCCTTTGCTATTTTGCGCGGGGTTTCTGGCGAGTTTAGCATTATTGTTTTTCTTTCAGAAGCTGGCCTTAAGATATAATATATTGGCCAAAGGCGGCATACCTTCTGTAGGCGGCGTAGCCATCGGCCTTTCTTTTCTGGCGCTATATTTTGCCTTTTTCCCCAAGAGCGGTTTATTTGCGAAAGAAGCAGCAGGTATCATCGCCGCTTCTTTGATAATCCTGTTATCCGGCATTATAGATGATTTCGTAGAACTATCCGTCCCGGCGAAATTTTTATTTCAGTTTGCCGCCTGCTCCCTGCTTATTTTCTGCGGGGTAAGGACGCGTATCGTTTATATCGGTGATTTAGCCAATATAATTATAACCCTGGTTTGGGTAATAGGTATTACCAACGCGCTGAACCATCTGGATGTGCTGGATGGTTTAGCCGCCGGCTCAACAGTTATTGCTAACCTGGCTTTTTTTAGCATAGCTATGTTAAATGCAGATATAAGAAGCGCTGTATTGTCTTTGTTACTCATAGCCGTAACACTTCCTTTCCTCCTTTTTAATTTACCTCCTGCAAAGATGTATATGGGCAACGCCGGCAGCCACTTCCTGGGGTTTCTTATGTCAGCCTGCGCGCTATTGATAAGTTATGCGCCGCTAGAGCGCAAGGTAGCGCTGCTTACCCCGCTGTTAATTTTCGGTTTCCCCATATTCGATACCGCCTTCCTTATTTTTATGCGCCTTAAAAAAGGCAGGTCCGCATTTAAAAAGAGCGATGACCACCTGGCCCTCAGATTTTTAAAATTGGGTTATTCCAGGCCTAAGGCTTTATTTTTTATGCTTTTGTTAAGCCTGTTTTTATCATTCTGCGCCGTGTTCCTGTGCCGGGTTCCTAATCCTGTCGGCATAATTATAGTTGCGCTTGCGGGTTCAGTAAGCCTATTAGTGTCGTATCGGATGAGCAAGGTTTACTGAGGCATCAATATTAATATGCCTAAGAAAAGGATTATAATATTGGGGGCAGGGCTTGCCGGCCTAAGCGCTGCCTGGCGCCTGCAGCAGGAAGGTAAGGAAGTTTTACTCCTTGAGAAGGAGCCGGAGGTAGGGGGCCTGTGCCGCTCAAAAAAGGTGGCTGGTTTTACCTTTGATTATGACGGCCATCTCCTGCATTTTCGGCAGCGCTCAACCTTAAATTTAATTCAGGGCTTGGTCAGGGGTAATTTAATCCGGCATAGCAAAAGCTCCTGGATATATTCCTGCGGCAGGTATACCCCGTATCCTTTCCAGGCCAATCTTTACGGCCTGCCTGCGCCGATAGTCAAGGAGTGCCTGGCAGGTTTTATCGAGGCCTCCGGAAACGGCTGTATTAAGAAGGCATCGAATTTTCTGGAGTGGATAAATAAGAAATTCGGCACAGGCATAGCCAGGCATTTTATGGTCCCTTACAATACTAAATTCTGGACTATTCCTCCCCACCAGATGAACTGTTACTGGCTGGATCTGGATGGTTTTATACCTTTACCTTCGCTTAAAAGGGTCATTTTAGGCGCGGTAGAGGAAAATAGAGAGCCGCTGGGCTACAATGCCTTTTTCTGGTACCCTAAACAAGGCGGGATAGGCCAGCTCCCGCAGGCCTTTAGCCGCCGAATTAAGAATATTTATACCAACTGCGCAATCAGCGAAATTAATCTGAAGAAAAAAGAAATCAGGAGTTCCTGCGGTATGAGGGAAAAATACGATTTTTTAATTTCTACCCTCCCTTTACCGGAAATCCCGAACTTAATTCGAGGCCTGCCGCAGGGGGTTGCCTCAAATTTTAAGAAATTAAAATGGAATTCTATTTTTAACCTCAATTTAGGCATAGATAAGCCCCTGGGTTATGCCAGGCATTGGGTGTATTTTCCGGAAAAAGACCCCGTTTTTTTCCGGGCCGGTTTTTACAGCAATTTTTCCCCTGGCCTTGCACCGCCAGGCAAGAGCTCGTTGTATATCGAGGTAGCATATTCCGAAAATAAGCCGATTGATAAAAGAAATATTGCCTCTCGCATAGAAGAGGGCCTTAAGAAAACAGGCATCTTAAGCAGCGGGGCGCAGATTCTCTGCCGGGATATAAATGATATAAAATACGGCTATCCCCTTTACGATAAAAACTATTCCCCAGCACGCCAACGCATCATAAAATACCTTATGCGTAACGATATACTAGCCTGCGGCCGTTACGGCTGTTGGCGTTATTTTTCTATGGAAGACGCTATGCTCGACGGAAATAGAGCAGCCCAATTGTTATGTTAAATTTAATATTGCAGCTTGCGCTTAAAGATTTAAAAACCCGCTATGCGCACCTGGCGCTGGGTTTTCTCTGGGCGTTTTTATCCCCTTTGTTTATGACCGGTATCCTTTACCTGGTCTTTTCCCTGTTCCTCAAAGTAAAAACAGACGAGGTACCTTTTTTCCTGTATCTGGCCAGCGCAACATTCAGCTGGAGGTTCTTTCAGGATTCCCTTGTTTCTTCCTCAACCAGCCTGATGGACAATAAAAATTTAATCAAAGAATCAAAATTCCCGCATTATCTTATCCCCCTTTCTATCGTCCTTTCCAACGCGCTTATTTTTTTGCCTTCTTTGGCAATAGTGGTGGTTATTTCCTTCTTTTTATTGCGGGGCCTGCCCGTATTGATAATATTTTTACCGGCGGTCTTTCTATTGCATCTGGCCGTAAGCGCAGGCCTCTGTGCCATATTTTCTATCCTCTACGTAAGATTCAGGGATACAAAATACATATTGGAGGCCTTATTGCCTTTTTTGTTTTACTTAACCCCTGTTTTCTATCCTCTTAGCCTGGTTAAGTCTTCCTTTCCCCCTGCATTATTCAATGCCTATATGTGCAACCCTTTTGTGGGGATACTGACTTTGTACAGAGTCGTGCTTCTGAAAGGTTTTTACCGGCCCACACAGGAAAGCGGATTTTTTTACCTGATTGCTCTCCCGGTTATATTTAGCGCCGGAGTTTTTTTAACAGCATTTTATTTATACAAGAAACAAAGAAATTCTATCAATGATTACCTCTCCTATTAATACAGCGCAGGCTGATACACAGGCGCAAGCCGCATCCTTAAGCGGCATTGGGAAAAAATACCCCGGCGCTCATTTTGCGGATTTCTGGGCGCTTAAAGGCATATCTTTAAGCATAGGCCGCAAGGAGGTAGTGGGGATAATCGGCAGGAACGGAGCCGGTAAAACCACCCTCTTAAATATAATTGCCGGGATCCTGTCTCCTACTCAGGGCAATATCCGCGTCTTGGGTAAAGTCATGGGCCTGTTTAACCTCGGTGTAGGATTTCAGGATGAGTTAAGCGGCAGGGAAAATATTTTCTTAAATGGGGCAATACTGGGGGCTCCCCGCAGCAAGCTTTGCGAAAAATTAAATTCCATTATAGAGTTTTCTGAGCTGGGGGATTTTATCAATATGCCGCTGGGCACTTATTCTCAAGGCATGCGGCTGCGCCTGGGTTTTAGCATTCTGGCTAACCTGGAATTTGATATTCTGGTGATAGATGAAATTCTGGCAGTAGGAGATGCCCTGTTCCAGAACAAATGTTTCCAGCGCCTTGCGGATTTCAGGCGGCAGGGGAAAACCCTGATTATCACTACACAGGATATGGCTTTAGTTGAGCGGCTCTGCGAGAGGGTCGTGCTCCTTGACCACGGCCGGTTGTTGTTTTACGGAGATACCCGGGAGGCGGTTAACAGGTACCGCGCGCTCTTAAATAAGGAAAGATTTTTTGTCGGCCCTGAAAAAAAAGAGCCAAAGTGGGTTGAAAATACCAAGAAATGGGCGGATGACCTATCTGGCTGGGGGAATAAATTAGGGACAAAAGAAGCGGCCATAGAATCTGTGGAGTTTAGGGATAAATGGGGCCGCAGGATTGATGCGCTAAAAAGCAGGGAGCCGTTAACTGTTAAGGTTTATTTTACTGCCCGGGATAATATTAAAGAGCCGCATTTCGGCATTGCCATCTTCAGAAATGACGGCGTCTACTGTTACGGCCCAAATACCGCGTTTGACGGATGTGTCATCCCGGAATTAAAGCGCGGCAAGGGTTATTTCCGGCTAACTTACAAAAGCCTGCTGCTTGCTCCGGGAGAATACCGGCTTTCAGTAGCGATATGGGATAAAAACGAGAGAATAGCTTTTAATTATCACGAGGGTTGTTATGCTTTAACGGTTCTGGGAAAACCGGATAGCGCAGCAGGGCTTTTAAATATTCCCCACAAAACTTCTACTGCAAAATTTACGTTTTTTTCGCAAGGACTCCGGGGCGTTCCGGATTTAAACCTATTGAAAGATATCTGGGGCAGCAAGGCCGAAGCAGAGACTATTAAAATTGAATCCGTAGAATTATTGAATCAGCGCGGCCAGGCAAAGGAAATCTTCTGCACCCTGGAGCCTGCGAAATTAATTATTAATTTCTCCCCAATTACAAATTTCTGCAAGGGCCTTTTCTTGTGGACAGGGCTTTATCGGGATGACGGCATATATTGCCAGGGAATAACGCAGCCGCTTAAGGGTAAGCAGAGGCGCTTTAAGATTCTATTTTCCAGATTGCCGCTCTTACCCGGCGGCTATAGAATATCCGTAGGGGTCTGGGATGCCGTGGAAAAAAAGTTTATCCTCTGTCATCATGGGGCATATCCCTTGCGCATGGTCTTTGACAGAGAAGACCACGGCACGCTTTATCTGGAACATAAATGGGAATGGGGCGAGGTTAGGTAATGAAGAAAAGAATGCCTTTGGCGAGCATTATCACTGTAAATTATAACGGAAAAAAGTTTCTGAAAGACTGCCTTGAGTCTATCTTCAATCTGAATTACCCGAAAGATAAGCTGGAAATCTTTATGGTGGATAACGGCTCCTCTGACGGCTCCGTAGGGTATGCCAGGAAGAAATTCCCCCCAGTCAAAATAATCATTAACGACAGGAATAATTATGCCCGGGCGAATAACCTGGGGATTAAAAAAGCAAAAGGGGAATTCATCGCCTTGATTAATAACGACGTAAAATTAGAGAAGGGTTGGCTCATCAATTTGGTTAGAACTGCTCAGAGAAATGCCGCAGTAGGGGCAGTAGGCAGCAAAATACTTTTTATGGACGGCTCTATACAGAGCGTGGGCCACCAGGAATACCCTAATTTTTATTGGGGGGATATCGGTTTTGGCGATAAAGATGTAGATAAATACAAAGATATAAAAGAAATCGCCGGCATCTGTGGCTGCTCAGTCTTATATAAGAGAAAATGTTTAAAAGACGTAGGTTTATTAGATGAAGACTTTAATATGTTTATGGAAGATGTGGATATGGCTATAAGGTGTAAAGAAAAAAGGTGGAAACTAATAACTTGTCCAAAGAGCGTGATATACCATAAATTCCACAGCACAATAGGAAGCGAAGAAAACGCCAGGCATTGGCAGGAGATAAATCGGCTTCTCCTAATCGCTAAACATTGGCCGGATAAATTAGCAGATGCCCTGGCAGGCAAGAGTTATTTCACCATTCAAAATAGCAAGTCCAGAGATATAAGCGAGGTGTTAGCTAAAGTATTTGTTAAGTTAATAAAAGAGCATGGGTTAAAAGCCGCCAATAAATTAAGCCCTGATTTATTTAATGCAGTGCGCAGGATTTATAATTTTGAGAAGACATATTTGATTGATGAACTTAATAATAAGAGCCTGATTATTAATAGCAAAGACCAGGAGCTCTCCGCGAAGAAAGAGGAGATATCCTTTAGAGACCAGCAGTTAATTTCCTTAAGCCAAGAGTCGGATAATATAAAGCAGCAAAAAGAGCAGGAGCTAATGTTGCTTAAGCAACAGCAAGAGCAGCAAATAGCTTTACTCCAGCAACAGCAAACCCAGGAGCTCGCCCTCAAGAGCCAGGAACTGTCTCTGAAGGACCAGGCCTTAGGCTCTTTAAGGCAGGAAAGCGCATCCCTCAAGCAGAAACACGCAGAAGAGCTATCCGCCCTTAAGCAACAGAAGGAGGAACAATTAACGCTCCTCAGCCAGCAAACAAACCAGGA
>Ga0315282_10001332_pt1 | contig 46735 bp, 46 predicted proteins | sample YL17G07_20_MG_FD_203693 | JGI IMG/M metagenome (GOLD analysis project Ga0315282, IMG submission 203693) | Sediment microbial communities from Yellowstone Lake, YNP, Wyoming, USA - YL17G07_20 | ecosystem: Environmental > Aquatic > Freshwater > Lake > Sediment | place: USA: Wyoming | collected...
ACTTCCTTGGAAGCTACCTAGGGGTAGACCTTCTGAGCGTTTGAAAGAGCTTATTAACCGATGGAATCTTTGACCACATTTTAATGTGGGGCTACCGATATTATTATAAGCAAGATTAATGATATAATATCTATGGCAAAAATGCTTTTTAGAGTTTAACTTTCAGAAATATACTAAAATTGGAATGAGTTTTGCATACATTAAAGTGCAACATAAATATTTACCAAATATAATGCGTTGCATAAGTTGTGATAGATCAGATAAATATAAAAGAAGGTAAGGGAATTTTATGATTGATTACTTAATTTTGTTGTCTATTCCTTGTTTAGTGGCTTTGATTATTACTCCTCTACTTCGTCAGACGGCAATCAAGAGTAATGCTCTTGATTACCCTGGTGAACTTAAAATACATAAGAATGCTTTGCCACGCCTTGGAGGTATTGCCATTGCTATATCATTTTTTTTCTCAATCGGTATAGGTTATTCATTTTTGGATATTAAGCAAAGTAGTGAAACAGAACCTTTGATTGGTCTTTGTATTGGTGCAGCTATCATTGCTCTTATTGGTATCTGGGATGATATACGAGGCTTGAATGCTGTAAAGAAACTTATAGGTCAGATAGCGGCAGTTTTGGCGACTATACCATTTGGATTCATAATACGTGATCTTAATGTACCATTTGTGGGCATTGTTGATGTAGGAAATATATTGGGAACAATACTCGCAATTTTTTGGGTGTCAGGTATTATAAACACTATCAACTTGATAGATGGTATAGATGGTCTGGCAGGGATAATTATAGTAAGCATACTGGCTACATTGTTCGTAATATCGAACTTGATCGGTCAGACGCAGATGGCTTTAGTGTGTGTTGTATTGGCAGGTGCAGTGATCGGATTCTTACGATATAATTTTCATCCAGCGACAATATTTATGGGTGATTGCGGCTCAATGTTTCTTGGATTTATAACAGCAGTAATCGCCATAAAAATACTGTTCCAAAGTCCAAATATAGTAGCAAGTTCAACAATACCCGTGCTGATATTTGGCTTACCTATTATGAACACAGTATGGGCAATACTACGCAGGTTACGAAGAGGAAGATCCCCTTTTGCTCCTGATCTTGGTCATATACATAACAGATTATTGAATCTTGGTCTGAGTCAACGGGTAGTAGTGCTAATACTTTTCTCTGCTAATTTTTTGAGTATAGCTTCAGGACTTGCAATTGTCTTTTCAAAGAGTGAGAACCTTGCTCTTGCTCTATGTGTCACTATGTTAATTATAGGATTGGCCACAGTTATAACAATAGACCGCATATCTCCACAGCAAGATAACCTCCTACATAATAACGATGTAGAAAATACTTCAAAAAACGATAGAGTTCTACTTTAGATATCGCACAAATAACAAAAGTTTCTACAGTTTCTACAGTTTCTACTACTTATTTCTTGAATCAAAACTGCTTTGATCTAGTTCAACTGGAGTAATCGGCTGTGACTGTTTATTCATATAAGCCTTAAGTTCTTTGATGCTTTTTACTTTAGGTTTACCAAGCTCATTCCATATACGCATCCAGTATTTATCTCTTTGAATTACAAAACCGCCTATTGCAAGCAAGAAAGTAAGTACAAACATACCTGCTACATATATAATCCCATACCACTGCATGATATTTTTACCCTCTGTTCTGAGAAGAGTTTAAAAGGATCATTTATAAGATGAATTCATTATATTAGTATATATCGGAAGAATGTAAATAGAACTTTAATACTTTTTTTAATATGTAAATATTGTTTGATTGACATTATATCAAGATATAGCTAAACTTATATTGATACCCTGAAAAATTTGCCTATACCATTTCTCAATTCAAATATGATATTTAATTGTAGGGGTAATCCCTTGCGGTTGCCCTTTCAATGTTAGATTTCAATTGGAAAATGGTATTACGAACATGCCAAGATAGGTTAAGACAATATGAAGGACAATACGAACAAACAGGAAAATTGGAGATCAGAAAACGAACTACTCCTGAATTGTCTTGGAATAGGTACTAATGCTTTAAATGTATATTCTATCGAAAGCCTGGCAATCTCAGACTGGAAAAGCATAATTCAAAAAGCAAGCGATCATAAAGTTGCCCCAATACTTTACTATCATCTTGGGAAAAACGGCATGACTGATTATGTTCCAGGTGAAGTTTTACTGAAACTTCATAAAATCTACCTTGCCTCTCTATCCAGAAATATGCGTATTTACACGCAACTCTCGAAACTACTCACAGAATTGAAAAATGAGAATATACAGGTCATTGTATTGAAAGGAGCCGCCCTTGCTGAACAAGTTTATGAAACCATTGCTTTAAGGCCAATGATAGATGTTGATCTGATAATGAAAAGCGATGATATACAGAAACTTAATTATGTATTACTCAAGCAGGGATGGAAAAATGAAGAATATCTAAACAAAATGAAATCTCACGAAAAGTATTCTAAGCACATAAACTACACAAATGGGATAATTAGCATTGAGGTACATCCTAAATTATATGAACTTCCGCGCCTTGATCCGTGGGTGAATGCCATTAATACAAAGATTGCTTCAACAGATACATTTGTATTGGGAAAAGAAGTTTTTTTGATGCACCTTTGCCTTCATCTGGATGATCATTATCGCACAGGATTGGAATTTAACTTGATCTGGTATCTCGACATTGCAAAGTTTATAGAGCGTTATAGAGATGATATTAATTGGGATTATGTCATAGAAACTTCAAAAAAAAATAGAGTTGAGAGGAGTATGCACCGTGTTTTGCTGGTGATTAATGAAGGTTTTAGCGAATACGTTACTACGGAAACTCTCAATCAACTTAAAAATGATCAAAATAATATACATATAAATGATGTATTTAATTCCATCAATAACCCAATACGTCATTTTTATTCGTTGCTATCAGAAGTATTCGGACCCCGTATACTTCCGGTAAACAATCGAGTTTACATAGCTCTAGGTAATATCTTTCCATGCAAGGCTTATATGATAAGCCGATATATGATAAAACACGAAAGATTTTTATATCTATATTACTTTTTGCGAATAATCATAGGTGTTAGTAAATTTTTTAAGGGTCTCTATTATCTTCCTAGTTATCTCAAAAAACGGAATAAAAACCGCAACAAATTATAACCTCGACTTTAATACATTTCCTATTGATTTCCTATTGATCTGAATCAAATATTATGGTAGAATTTTATTGATGTGAAATTTATTGTTATACCATTTCTCATTTGAAATGTCTCAAAAATATAGGTCATGCAACACGAAGTGAAGCATCTCATACATTCTTCGCTATACTCAGAATGACGTATTTGAATTAAGAAATGGTATTATATCATTTTCCATAAATTATTGTGCATTATAAAGATTTGAATTATCATTAATGTTATGCACAATGATAAAATGAAAATTGTATTACTTACCGATTACTCATACAGAGGTAACAGATGAAACGTTTAACTTTCATTATCGTCTGTATATTTCTTTTAGTTATAATAAACCTTTGTCTTGCACAATCTCAAAAGGGTATGAAACGTCCACAAAACCAGCCGGATATGCCCGACATCGTATACCGTAAAGGTTGGGCTTTGATAATTGGCATTGACAAATATCCTAACCTTCCTCAATACCAACTCAACTGGTCAGTAGCAGACGCTGAGGCATTTGCTAATCTACTCAGCAGTAAGTTCGGTTTTGAAAAAGATAATATCACCATACTAAAAAACGAGCAAGCGACAAAGGCTAATATAATGGAAAAGCTCAACTCTTATGCTGATACTAAACTTGTATCTCATGAAGACTGCGTGCTGTTTTACTTCTCAGGACATGGACAGACCGTCTCACTTCCTAGAGGATCCGGTGAAATGGGTTTCATCATTCCCTATGATGCAAAAATTAGTGATTTATCTGATGAACCGAATCTAGCGGAATACAGACAATACTGCATAGATATGAATGAACTTAATAATGCGGCAAAGACTATACCTGCAAAACATATAATTTTTATTGTTGATTCTTGCTACAGCGGTCTTGTTCTTAATAGCACCAGAGGTTTTTTCAATACTAACATACCAAGATATCTATCAAGGGTAGCGTCAGCCGAAACTCAGCAAATGATAACTGCTGGTGGTAAAGGTGAATTATCAGAAGAACGTCCAGACCTTGGGCATGGAGTTTTTACATACAAGCTTCTTAAAGGATTAGATGAAGACTTAGCTGACACGAATGATGATGGTATCATAACTGGTACAGAGCTATCAACCTACCTTATGAGTGCTGTGCAAGAAATGACTGACGGAAAGCAAAATCCAAGATACGGAAGAGCAAACGAAGGAGAGTTTCTCTTTATACCCCAAAAACCTGTGGTAAATACGGGCAAGTTGGTTATTCAGGTGTACCCATCCGATGCCGTCGTTACGGTAAAACCATTGGAGTCTAAAGAAAGTAGCTTTAATGCACTTGCTAGTGAGATAGAGGTGCCTATTGGAACTTATAGCTTGACTGCTGAAAAGGACGGTTACGAAACTCTCAGCAAAGATCAAGTCAAAGTAACTAAGGCGACACCGACACAAGTAAATCTCATCCTTAAACAAAAACCACCACCTATGGCAACCATTGATGGTCAGTATCTAACACAAGATACACAGATTTTTGTCAATGGTTCTCGTATTACATTACCATATAAAACCGCACCGGGAACTTACAGCATCCGTCTTGAGCGTAGTGGATACAACCCTATTGAAATGAATGCAAATCTTACGACAAATCAGTTGTTTTCTCCAAAACCTGAGTGGGTTTCAATCCCCAAACCACCCGATACCGGTATATTACAGATGCAAGTAAATCCTATGGATGCACGGGTCTCTGTTGCTTCGCTGGAAAATTCCATGAGTTATGACCTTACATCTAATGAGATTGAATTACCGCCCGGTAGGTACGTTGCGACAGCAAAAAGAGATACTTATAACAGCGAAGTAAAGGACTTTAAGATCACAGCAAACCAAAGAACATTCTTAACATTCACGCTGAAATCTAAACAGCCGGTGAATGCGCTTGCTACGCTAAAATCCGATGGATTGCCGATTGGATCACGAGTATTTGTTGATGGTTCTTTGGTTACGCTGCCAAACATACTGGCGCCCGGTCCTCACTCTATCCGATTTGAGCGAGATGGTTTTATGCCTTATGAGAAAAAAGAAGTTTTCAACGCCGGGCAGGAGTTAAACGTGGTCCCACTATGGAACCCGCTTAGAATACAGCAGGGCATATCGCAATTTGTTGCGTTTAGTGCCTCGATGATTGTTCCTGGATTGGGACAGCATTTACAAGGGCATAAAATGAGAGGAATTGTCTATGAAGGACTGGTTCTTGGATCAGGATTATTTGCTCTGATTGCTGATTCTCGACATCACAGCACACTGGACGATTATACTACTGTTCGCAGTGAGTTAGAGAATAAGGCAAATATTCAGATGAGAGTAACCCCTGAAATCAAAGCTCTATTTCAAAAGCAGGATGATGCGTACAATAAAGCCAAGTCAGCTAAAAATTTGGCGATAGTCTCACAGGTAATGTTTTTTACTGCATGGGGTTTTAACGCTTTTGATGCGGGATTTTTGATAAAGCCCGTTCAAAACAATTCTGGTTTAGCAATGGATATTCAGCCTATATCTGATGGCGCAATATTTATTGTAAAGGCATCTTTTTAATTAGAAATGAGTAAGTTCAAAAAATGATGTTAAACTTTTTGATCTTTAATTTCTCAAGTATTATTGGAAAAATTATATGAAAAGATATAGTTTCATTACAAGGTTTGCTTTGATTGTATTCTGCGTCCTTATCGCTGGATGCACAGACGAGGTCCCAAATAAATTCACAGAGAGTGATATTCCGGCGCCTCCGCCTCTCAAAGTGGTAAGCACAAGTGTTAAAGACAATCAAGAGGTTAATCCAGACCACGATATTACTATAACTTTTAATAACATCATGGATTCTGTAAATATTGAAATAACCGGGATTAAAGGAAACACTACTCTTGATACTACAAATACTTCGGCAACCTTCAAACCGTTTGATAAAATACCTAACGGTATATATACAATAAAGGTAACAGGTAAAGATGAATATGGACAAGAGCTTCAGCCTAAAACTATTACTTTCGTAGTTAATAGTGGTAGTGTAACCCCTTCGTCTTCATTAATTGCATATACGTCTAATTTTGACGGTGATTATGAGATATATTTAATAAGACCTGATGGTACAGGATTAACACAGCTTACATATAATTACGCTCAGGATTTTCAGCCTGCCTGGTCTCCGAACGGTAAATACTTGGCATATTCTTCTGATTTGAATGGGTTATATATGTGGAATTCTGATATTTTTATAATGCGATCTGACGGTTCTGCACAAGTTAATATGACTAATACTTCTGGGATAAATGAATCTAATCCCACGTGGTCGCTAGATAGCAGGGAGATAGCATTCATAACAGACCTAGATGGCACTCCTGCATGGTATGTTATGGATATTGACAGTACAAACTCAAGACCTTGGAATAGTAGTGATGAGGCTAATTTTACTATCCCATGGGTATTTGGTAATAGTGAACTAAAAGTGGATAACCCCGGCGGTAATTATGAAATTTTTATACAGCCATTTGGCGGTGGAAACAGGATCAACCTGACCAACAATCTAGCAAATGACACATGGCCGGTATGGTCTGCTGATGGTCGGAAGATTGTGTTTGTTTCTGATCGTGACTTCAATAAAGAGCTTTACATTATGGATGCCAATGGTTCAAATCAGAGGAGACTAACTTATAATTTCTCTGATACCGATCAGCCTAGCTGGTCGCCGTTTTGAAAGGATGAGGGATGAATTAGGAATTAAAAATCAAACAATGGATAAATACAATACTTTAGTAAATTATAGATTCTAAGATTAATTTAACCATAAATGATTAGGTGACTTTTGCTTTAAAATTTTTGAGAGAATTTATAGTGGACTTATTTCAAGGATCTACTAGGTGATGTGAATTGCAACTTACTTTATTTACAAAAAATAATAAATCCAATTCATTATTGGAGGAGTTGACCCAATATACTGATTCAGCAAAATATGATACAACATATTATACACATGGAATTCATTCTTATTCAGCCAAATATATCCCTCAACTGCCTCAAAGAATAATTTTACAGCATACAACAGAAAAAAATATGGTACTTGATCCTTTTTGTGGTAGCGGAACTACATTACTTGAATGTGCTTTGCTTGGTCGAAAAAGTATAGGTATTGATTCAAATCCAATCGCTACACTTATTTCAAGAGCTAAAACACAAAGCTTAAACAGTGATGAAATTGATAAAGCAAAGAAAATATTAGAAATTACCCAAAGAACATCTAGATTTATAGGCTGTGACAATGAAGTTCCCTCAATTCCAAAAATATCTCATTGGTTTCAAGATAATGTAATTAATGAATTAGCTTGGATAAAAAGTCTTATTAAAGAAGCTACAAGTAATAGACTAAAAGATTTCTTATTTTGCATATTCAGCAGTATAATCGTATCTGTAAGTAACCAAGAAAGCGAAACAAGGTATGCAGCTATAAATAAGAACGTACCTGACAATTACACTATAGAACGTTTTAGTAAAAAGTTAAAGCAAGAATTAGAAAATATTAGAGATTTGTCATCAATAAAAGCTGCGCAGAATAATGCTCCTATTATATATACTGAAGATGCAAGATATATTGATGAGCAAAAGTTACCTGAGAACTCAATAGATTTAATAATAACATCACCACCATATCCAAATAGTTATGATTACTACCTTTACCATAAATTCAGAATGTATTGGTTGGATTATGACCCACAGACAGTAAAAAATCTGGAGATAGGCTCCAGGAATGAGCATTCTAGCAGAAAAGCATCTATAGACGCATATATCCAGAAAATGATTCCTGTATTTAGGAAGCTTTCTAAAAGTCTAAAACCTAGCAAATTATCATATATTTTTGTCGGTGATGCTATCATTGGTGGTTCTTTTATCAACATTAAAGAAACATTTCAAAAGATCATAGAAGGTTCGGATTTGAAATTTGTTGCTGATGGGGAGTATTCCCTGGATAGCATTTCTAGATCATTTCACGAAAAAAGAAGTTCTAACAACAAAAATAAATATCACAAAATGCAGAGAATTTTGGTTTTTGAAAAGATTGTTCCCAAATCAAAAAACTCGAGTTCCAAACGTTTAATATCGTCTCCCAAATCAACGTTTGAGACAATGAAACTTGAGGGAATAATTCCAAATAAGGAAATTATTTCAATACATTCTGACGAATCTGATCGCCATATCCATACTTTGGGAAAGTATCCATCAAAGTATATTCCTGATATTCCCAAATGGGCTATTAGTCTTTATTCTAAACTAAATGATACCATTTTTGATCCTTTTGTTGGTTCTGGAACAACTCCAATAGAAGCTTTAATTCTTTCTAGAAATGCTGTTTCAAGCGATTATTCTCCTTATGCCTGTTTATTAACACAAGCCAAAACAACTATAATATTTCAAAATGAATTGCTTCAAAATTATAGATTTTTGGAAAATGTTTTGCATAATCCTAATAAATTACCCAGAAGAAAAAGAATGGAATTCGAATATGATACTTTCTGGTTTAATGAGAAGCATTTGGAAGAAATTGAGTCCTTGAGATACTTTATAGAATCTGAGATTCCTGAAAAAACGAAAAAGTTTTTTCTAGCTGTATTATCGACTGTAATTAAACCTTGTAGTTATTTGGACGAAAGTCAAATTAAAGTAAAAAGAGACCCTAAGAAAATTTTGCTTGGCACTCCATCCCCAATAGAACTACTGACCAAAAATGTTGATAAATATTTAGAAAAATTGATTCAATTTAATAATAAAGTTCAAAATAAAGTTTCTCATGAAGTATATCAAGAAAGTGCAGAAAATTTAAATCTACAACTCATAAAACAGCCTGTTGATTTGATCGTTACTTCACCTCCTTATATTAATGCAATGAACTATCCAATGACCCATCGATATGAAAATCTCCTGCTTAAGCTTGTTGATATTGATAATTATATTTTGCATCAAAAAGGCTATGTTGGAACTGAAAGAGTTTATTCTAAGGATTATTCTGTTCCTCGATATATTGAATTTAATAATCATCAAATTTCTGATTATTTAAACTCCAAATTGGAAATAATTTATAAACGAGAACCTAAAAGAAGCTTTATTGTTTACGGCTATTTCGTTAAAATGTATGAAGCATTGAAGCGTTTATATGAATTAACTAAACCCGAAGGATATTTCGTTTTGGTTGCAGGGAATGTGAATACAATAAGAGGGGTTGAAATAGAAACATTTAATACACTAATAGAGATTATGGAATGTGTGGGTTATAAATATGAAACATCCTTCTATTATGAAATAATAAAGAATGCTTTTAAGCTAGATCGTCATAAAACTGCCAATCTTATAAAATTGGATGGAGTTGCTGTTATGAGGAAAGAAATATGAGATTTTTATTGTATCATCATAAAAATAGGGTTTTATCAGAATATGTCAAAAAGTTCAGTATTTTAAGTGATTTTGATAGAGATGAAAGTTATAATGTTGAAATTTTAAGTTTACCCCAGCAAAATAATCATGACGACTTTGCCGAATTACCTGAATCTATTCGAAGACTATTATTCTTTGCAAAACCAGATTTGGTTATTTGTTTTGATGATGATAAAAATCCTATAAAACCAATATTTGCATTTGAGCATACTCAACATGTTCCTGCTCGAGATCATTGGATGCAACGTTTCGTAAACTTAGTTGGTTGCGCTCAAGAAGGAATACCCGGAGCTTATATCATTCCATTTAGTATGCAAAACCGTCCTAATTTTACCGGTGTAATTGATTCAGTTTTTTTCTTTGCATACGACCGCATAATGGATATACATAAAATTCCTTTCTATATAGCAGAATGGGAAACTGCCGATGGTCAAACTTTAAAACCTGATTTGGAGTTCCCCTTTATGCCAGATCATACATCCAAGGATATTAAAAATGCTTTCCTTTTTCTCAATCTAGTAATAAAGGCAGCGATTCAGGAAAATGATTTTCGTAATCTTATGAGTGATCGTCTTATAGTTGATTTAAGGATTCAGATTCGTGGAATTGCTTACAAAAGTATCCCTAAAATTTCAGATTTTAAACGTTTATCTCAAAATATGCCTAACGACAATTTTTTAATTAATTCTGAGCTTGAAACTTGGTTGGATAGAAAAGGAATGTCATTACCACCCCATCTACCAGATAGAATAATTAAGAGAAATAAAAATCTTATTTTTGCACCTCAACTTTACGATGAAGAGTCAAGATCAGAAGTGCGGCTCAAATTATTAGAGAGAATTCATAAAAGAGGAGGAGACCCCTATCTCGGACAACCGTTAGCCTTTGACTATATTTTCTGTCGGTTAGGGGAAACTCCATACCAAAGAGATGCTAATCTTGTTATAGATTTATCAGTTTTAAGCTTCTCAGATCTTGCTAATTATCATAAACAAGTTTGGTCTAATTGCCCGTTACAGATAGAAGAATTTGGCAATCTCACTAATATTCCTAAGTATACCCTTTACTTAACTAAAGGATGCCCACAAGTAATAAAGAATTTTCTTCGTGTTTACGCTTTTACAGCAGATATTATAGTATTTAGCGATGGAATTATCTATTTCTAATGAAAAAAGCAAATTTCCAAGAAGATGATATTATTCATATTGTTGCTGAATTTCTAAAAGCTCAAAGTTTTTTGATTCTTGCTCAAGGCGGCAATCAAGCTGGGTCATTTAGATTTGCTTTGAATTTACAAAAGACGAAAGCTCCTGATTTAGTAGCATTTCGAGAAACTACCATTCTTGTTTGTGAAGCAAAGGTTAAAGCTTCCAGTCTGTTTAGCGTGTCAAAAAATTCCTCATCTGATTTAGATAGCATTTTATATCTAATGAACTCTGAAAAACCTCAAAGTGAAGTCAAATCATTTTTTGAAAGAAAACTACCATTATTAAATATCCCAATACCTAATGAAACTCAGATCCGAGGTTGTCTAATTGCTGGAAACAGTTTTAAAAGATATTTATATAAAATTCTATCGCCTAAAATTCTTTTATTATCGGTGGATACGGATAATTCAAGAGTAGTTGTAGAGCAAGACATATATAATCTTTTAACACAGGCTTAACGTTATGGAACGATTATAACGGCTAACGAATCGCTGAAGTTGACATTGAAACGTCGTGGAGAAACTTCAGTAGTGTAATTTAGGCTTCAATGACCACATCCTTCAAGGCAACTTAACCCAGCAATTTGTATATGACATCCAATCTTGCTGGTCACCGTTCTGAAAGATAGGTATATAGGATTATTGGATCATGGTATATCAAATCATAATCCAATAATCTTACAGTTCCATATATGAGCGATATAGTTTATCATAAATCTCTTTATATTTCTCCGCATTCTCCTTTTTGGAACTAATTGTTTTTGGCTTATATCTTACCATTTTACAAGCTTGCTTCATATCAGTATAGTATCCCAAACCAACTCCAGCTGTTAATGCGGCTCCAAGTGCCGCCTGCTCCTGACATACAGTCAACTTGACCTCCTTATCAAATACATCAGCCGATATCTGTGTCCACAACTCGGATGAAAAACCACCTCCAGCGCCTATCAATGGTACATCATAGTTTGACTGATCCATGAGTTTTTCATAGAAATAATATAGCTCAAATATAACACCTTCCATAATCGCTCTGGTGAGGTGTGCAAATCCATGATGCCTTGTTAGTCCAATAAAGCTGGCTTTCAGATTCGGTTTAGCTCTCGTTCCGCTTAGATAAGGTATGAAGGCAAGTCCATCGGCGCCGGGGGAAACTTCACTGGTGACTCGTGACATTTCCTTGAATACGCTGATTTCAGTGGGATTTAGCCCGTACATACTGACGCATCCCTCTGCGATAGTGCGCCACCAATTTAAAGATGCACCGCCAGATAACGCCGCACCAAGCAATGAATATCCACGTTCAGGAAAGCAGAAAGCTATGGTATCTTCCTTCTTTAAGTAGTTTTCACCTGCTTTTGATACCTGACTACCCGTACCGATGTTAAGGATAAATCCACCTGAAAGATCAGAAACACCGCTTCCAATCATGCTCAATGGCTGATCACCTCCGCCAACGGTAACAGGTGTTCCAATATTCAGTCCTGTAACTTCAGCTATCTGTTTCGATATACCACCGTCAAAAGTGGTTGTTGTGGCAACTTTTGGGAATATGCTTTCTCGCAAACCCAGTTTGCTTATCAGGTGATAGTTCCAATCTCGCTTTTGTGTATCAAAGAATCCGGCGCTTGATCCGTTGGAGTGGTCCGTAGTAAAAGTCTTGTCGTCTGTTAATTCCTGTCGGATCCAGTCTGTTGGAAGCAAAACATGACCTATCTCTATATTTGAGTGCCTGCTGATATGATATACCGTAGGACCCATAAATCCTGTAGCAATACCACAGCCGCTTTTTTCGATCTCTTCCCCGCCGATCTCAGTTATCTCATCAAGAAAGGCTTTATCGCATCTATCGTCCTCCCATGTGATGATATTGCTAATAGGTTCGCCTGATCGGTTGTATAATACTGTTCCGTGCATCTGTCCCGAAAGTCCTACGCACCTGATCTGTTCAGCGTTTATGCCTGTATCAGCTATCACCTGCCTGATAGATTCAACAACCATCTTCAGCACATAATCACGATCTTGTTCGGCAGACGTTCCTATAATATATCCATAGCCTTTCTGTGCAATCCCCAATATATCACCATTATCAAGTTTCAATATCAACGACTTAACACTGTTAGTACCAAGATCAATTCCCAATGAATACATCGAATTATCCTTTCAAATCCTCTCTGACTCCCACTTAGGTGAAGGTTAAGAAATTAATTAGGTAACATTTTGGTCAAACATAGAATAACAGACAGGTAGTCGCAGACTTTAGACTGTTAAATTGTCAATTAAATTCACAAAACAAGCTGGTTCTTCCGTGTTGAGTGTGGAAATGATTCTTGCATAGCAAAAAATGTTCGGAGTAGCATGGCTTTAGCCTGCGTTAAATATAAGGTTTCGCAATAAAAATATTAGAAATTTTTGTGATCTTAGTGGCTTTTGTGTCTTTGTGTTTAATAATTAAAAAGTCGTATTAGAATAAAAATATTCTGTGTCCGCTTTTACCAGCAATGAAGTCTATTATAAGCCATATTCCACCTGATAGGAACTCCCCAAGCACCATTCCTAAAAAAAGTGATCGAAACCTTTGGTAAACCTTTATTCCACCATAACGTAATATCATAGACTTAAGAATCCATCCAATGAATATTGAAAACCACAACTGAATCATGGGCCAACTGCAACCCATAGCGTAACCAATAGGATGAAATGGCCACCAGAAGAATCTTGCGCGCATGAATGTAATAAACATCATGAAAGCTGCGCCAATACCCATGAATGACAACCATACCCAGCTTGCGCTTTGCGGATGAAATAGCGTATCGCTAAGCCTGACAAACGGCAACTGAGGACCACCTATAAAGAACCATTGACTCAGATTCGCACCACCGTATTTGTAACCGATCACAATGATAGATATGTAGGACACCACCATAGAGATCATCACAGACATTGTAACTGCCGATCCTAGCTTGAATCGAGAAGAAAAAAGTGAATGTCGTATAGAAATAGGTCGCTCAACCAGATTCTCTGAAAGTTTCAGAGAATCCATAAAACTGGGCATATAAGATGATCTTATGTCAAACATAAAGATCATCTCCTGATAAGCAAGTATCGTCAGATTTGAAGCGCCGATAATCGAGCTTCCTGTTGCAGGAATTATGAGATCCGATGGACGAAAAGGAGTCTGGATAAAAAGCATCCCACCCTCAGAAACCATTCGAGTCATTGCTATCATGGTCACGTAGAATATCAGAATAACTGATATTGATACAATAAGCGACATACCGGCAATAACACTCCACAAAACCAAAATTGACGTTCCTAAAATCAGACCTAGCAGAGCAAATCTATACGACACGAATTCATCAGAATCATCTATCTTATTAGTTCTGTAAAATGCCGATCTGAAAATATCAATCAGAAGCGGTTTCATTCGCCAGATCGCTAACACAACAAGCGCAATAAGCGCCCCTGCCATCTGGTATGCGGCAAAGCCCTTTGTTGCATATCCCGTTGCATTTGTCACCTGCATCCCCATTGCACGCCCAATGACGGCTTGAGCATGAAAGAAGAAATAGAAAAACCACAGACTGAATGACAACTGTACCGGTATCAAATATACAAAACCTATGACACTGAAATGTATAATAGCCCATAAAGGCTGTACAACGTCCCACGGTCTGCTGTTAAAGTAAACCCCAAGATCATAAAATAGGTTGATCTGTGGTACGCTTGGAATATAGAAATGCAGACCATTGATAGCATGTATAATTGTAGGTATACCGAAACCTATCAGCACGAGCTTGTTTTTGAAGAATGGAGTCAATAAGACGTTCTTTTTATCATCCTTGAGAATCTCAATAGGTAATTGCACGAGAGGGAAAATTAGCTTTTCACGTTCCACCCATTGCTTGCGCAAGATGACACAAAGGCAACTCATAGACAGGTACATGGCAAGGGCAAATATAGACCACATTACTAAAGGTTTTACCCACATACTGAATGGAATATGAAGTCCGCCGGGCAGACCCTCATAAAAGTAGCGCACAAGCCTGTGGTTTGTTGGAGAAAGCCAATCAGGGATATACTGAAAGAATAGTGTATCCCATTCGTTTTCAACTGTGGCGTAATATGGAGGAGAAGCCAAGACAGGAATCAGATAAGCAGATAGACCTAAAGATGGTATACCGGCAGGTATGAGCATGATGCAGTAGATTACGATAAGCTCCTGTTGTGTAAATGGAATACCTAGCTTTTTAAGTAATACGTTAATCCCAAAAATCAAAACCACAAAGACAAACACGACGCCTATGGGCAGATGACAACATGCGATCCATGTTCCCTGAATCAACAGGTCGCTCACAGGTGTAGCAATTGCAAGGAAAGCAGTACCGATCAGCCCTGTAACAATTGCTCTAAATGTCACACCATGGAACATTGCAGTTCCGCTGGAATTTTCCATCTTGAGTTGTTCCCATTATTATTTACTAAAAGTAATCGCTAAAAAATAGTATGAACGCATTTTCTTTTGTATTTTCACCAAAATAGACATAGGTATCCCACATTGGTTGTAATAGAGTTGGCTAACAATTAACTCTAACCAACGGAGGATACCAAAATGATCTTACGTTTCATATATGGTTCTGTCAATAACGAATATCAATACGAAGATAAAAAATTCAGGTATTTGTGTAGGATACCTTTCCGAATTATAGGTCAAGCCATTTTTTGTGTTGATTTAGGCTCTTAATTATTGTAATATAAAGTCGTGATTTTACTTTCATGTATAACCTCCCTCGATTTGTTTTTTATCAAATTATTACAGAAAGGTTATATTATATTTTTGCTCTTATGAAAAGGATTTTTTCAAGCTTTTGTCAGTCAATCAGCAGGTGATCTATATAATGGGAATAATAGAGTTTATAAAAGATATTAGAAATGTCCGTCATCATCCGCGATTTGGTGGGCTTGAGATATTAAAATTTATAGGTCCGGGTTTGCTGGTTACCATAGGATTCATTGATCCGGGCAACTGGGCGTCGAACCTTGCGGCTGGCGCCAATTATGGGTATACGCTTCTTTGGATGGTGACACTCTCTACAATCATGCTCATCATATTACAGCATAACGTGGCGCATCTTGGGATAGCAACAGGTTTATGTCTTTCAGAAGCGGCTATGCTCTATATCAAACCAATGTATTCCAGACTGATTTTAGGTTCAGCTATGTTAGCCTCTATATCAACATCTCTTGCAGAGATTCTCGGAGGTGCAATCGCACTTAACATGCTTTTCGAGATACCCATTAAAGTTGGCGCTATACTTACAATGATATTTGTATTTATAATGTTATATACAAATACTTACAAGCTAATTGAGCGATGGATAATCGCCTTTGTCGCTATAATCGGGTTATCTTTTATTTACGAATTAACTTTAGTAAATATTAATTGGGGTTCTGCTGTTGTGGGATGGGTAACGCCCTCAATACCTAAAGGCTCATTGCCGATAATAATGAGTGTGCTTGGCGCAGTTGTAATGCCTCATAACCTTTTCCTTCATTCTGAGATAATCCAAAGCAGGCAGTGGAACCTTGAAGACGAGAAGATAAAAAAGAAGCAACTAAGTTACGAGTTTCTGGATACAATATCCTCAATGGTTGCAGGATGGGCAATTAATAGTGCGATAATTATTCTTGCTGTAACAACCTTTCATAAGGCAGGAATTTTAGTTACGGAACTTCAACAGGCAAAGAGTTTACTGGAGCCTTTACTAGGTAATAATGCCGTCATAATTTTTGCGATTGCTCTACTGTTCTCAGGTTTAGCATCAACAATTACCTCTGGAATGGCGGCAGGCTCAATCTTTGCGGGATTCTATAAGGAACCATATAACATCAAGGACAACCACTCACGCATGGGCGTAGCTATTTCTCTTTTATGTGCTTGTATCATCATCTTTTTCATAACAAATCCCTTTAGTGGTCTTATAATATCCCAGATGATCCTTAGTATACAATTGCCCATAACTATATTTGTTCAGGTTTACCTTACTTCATCAGAAAAGGTTATGGGGAAATACAAAAATAAGAAACCAACTTTAATTCTTTTGTGTATTATAGGAACTATCGTAACGATATTAAATATCATGCTTTTTATGAGCTTTTTTGGGTTGAATTTATAAAATTCTGGGAGTAAAAAAAGGAAACAGAAAATTATGTCATTCTTTATACCAAAATATGACTCATTGAGAATCCATGATTTAATGCTGTCAGATAGTATACGGACACAGACTTACCTGAAAGCCATCAATGCTAATGTTAAAGATGGTGATGTCGTTGTTGACGTAGGTACAGGAACAGGGATCCTGACTATGTTTGCTGTTAAAGCTGGTGCAAGGAAAGTATATGCTATTGAACCTACAGGTATTATAAATCTAGCTCAACGTATAGCAAACTTTGCCTAATATAGCAAGGGAGTATAAGCTATGAAGTTTATTGTAACAATTGATCGGGATGAAGATGGGATGTTTATAGTAGAGTGTCCTTCTATTCCCGGATGTGTAAGTCAAGGTAAAACTGAACGAGAAGCGATTGAGAATATCAAAGATGCAATAAAGCAATGCCTCGAAGTTCGTGCTGAAAGAGGTATGCCTCTTACTGTCAGTATGCGTGAGGTAGAGGTGTTAGTTTAATGCCAAAACTTCCAATTCTAAGCGGACGTGAAATCGTAAAAGTATTTGAGTGTTTGGGATGGGAAGTTGCAAGGCAACGAGGTAGTCATATCATTCTTGTGCAGGAAGGGCATATTGCGACCTTATCTGTTCCTGATCATCGTGAGGTTGCCAGTGGAACTTTGAGATCGCTTATTGCTCGTGCTAATATAGAAGTTGAAGAATTTATGTCCGCAATGGACTAAGAGAGAAAGTCAAAGAAATCGTTAAGTTTGAGATCAATAAAAGGAAGAAAATTATGGTTTATATACCTAAACAACAAAGACAACTTGTTTTTGAAGGATATTCTGAAGATGACTTTCTCCAAACTATTTCTAAAAATCTTAATAAGAAGCAGGCTTTGGAAGCATTAGATGAAATAGACTGGGATTTTAAGAATTCTATAACACAATATCTTTCTCATAAGTTTCATTCCTATCCTGCAAGGTTTATTCCTCAAATACCTTTTACTTTTATTAAGCTGTTTACAAAAGAAAAAGATGTTGTTTTTGATCCTATGTGTGGTTGTGGTACTACCCTAGTAGAATCTTTCTTAAATGGCAGGAATTCAATAGGAAATGATTTTAACCCATTGGCGGTCTTGATAAGCAAGGTAAAAACGACTCTAATTCCAGAATCAGAGTTTCGATATATTGAAAAAAAGATAATCAAAATGAAGAAATATCTTGATTTAGACTATTGTAAGATTGAGGAACGGACAGATAGTTTACCGAATCGAACGATCAGCAAAATTTTTAACAAGACAGTTATCGGTAAATTAGAAACAATCAGAGAGATGCTTTTAGAGATCAAAGACGAAAATCATAATGATCTATATGATTTGGGGCGAGTTGCTTTTTCTGCTACTATTTGGTCGTTAGTAGAAAATGGAAATGGACTGGATGTTGAAAATACATTTTTGAAAAAGGTTCTGTTTATGAAAAAAGAACTTTTAGAAATGGCTAAAATTGTTACTAATCAATCATATACAAATGTCATACAAGGTGACGCTAGGAAATTAGAACTTGATGATGATATGATGGATCTAATAGTAACATCCCCTCCGTATGTTAATGCGTTGGACTACTATCGAACGCACATGTATAATATGCTTTGGCTAGGAATGGATTTTGGGCTTTTAAAAAAGCATGAGATTGGTGGACACTCCCATTTTATGATGAATAGATTTAGGCTTCTTTCGGAATACTTAGCGGATATGTTGCGGTCTATGATTGAAATGAATAGAGTATTAAAGAATGGCAATATTTGTGCGATTGTAGTGGGAAACTCAAGTTTAGAATACGAATTAATAGAAAGTCATAAATACTTTGAGTCGTTTGCTAAAGACATAGGTTTTGAATATTTTAAAACATTTTTTAGAAATATTGATAAAACAAGAAAATACACAAGTGCTAATATAGGACAAATAGATGATGAATTTATTGTCGTATTACAAAAGATTTCCAATAGTGAAATAAGTGCTAGAGATGATGATTTTATAGCTCAATCAGTACGAAAGCAAATGGAAACTTTTAGAGATCAGATTAGAAAAAATTCGGGAACTTCCATCAGGGGAAAAAAACCTACTAAAGAGAGATTATTAAAGAACGTTGAAAGAATTAGTGCTGCCATTGATACTATACAGGATGACATAAAAATGAGTGAATTGTTATAAAGCCAGAAAATTTAACTGAATCTATTTTGAAAGATCGGATAAATGAGTTTATAAATCAATGGAACGAAGATAACGAAAATGTAAAAGTCATGAAAAAGCTTAAAGAATTAACAAAATAATGAGCTAAGGCTTAATCATAATTCAAAAATCACATCATATCATATTTTCAAAGTTTAGTAAGATTTGAGGTATCAAAATGGAAATGATCATAGTAAAATCTGAAGAATTAAACCTTCCCGAAAAAATAGCAAAGAAACTAAAAGGCAAGGAACTTGAGATCATTGAGATCAGAGAAGGTATATTACTAAAACCGATTAAAAACCCCATAAAGTCAATAAGAGGAATCTTAAAGGATAGTAACTTTACATTAGAAAGGTTTATGCAACTGAAACAGGAAGAAAAAGAACTGGAAAGGCAAAAAGAGGAAAGGTATAAATGGAAAAAGTAGACTGGAGAGATTACATACATTCCGACCCAAACATTCTGGTTGGAAAGCCTGTTGTTAAAGGAACAAGGCTATCTGTCGAATTTATACTTGGACTTTTTGCAGCAGGTTGGGCAGAGCAACAGGTACTAGAGAATTATCCAAGACTTACACACATGGATTTACAGGCTATTCTTCAATATAAAGAAGAGAAGGAGAAATAAAAATGGAAACTATTGTTGTAAAATCTGAGCAATTGAATCTTCCTGAAAAAATAGCAAAGAAACTTAAAGGTAAGGAACTCCAAATTATTGAGACAAAAGAAGGTATATTGCTAAAGCCAATTTTGGAAGACCCAATTAAAGCGGCAAGAGGATTTTTAAAAGGTAGCCGTTTTACATCTGAACGATACATGCAACTCAAACAAGAGGAAAAGGAACTAGAAAAGTGAAAGACATTTTTATATTAGATGCCTGTGCCTTGATTGCTCTTTTTGATGATGAACGTGGTGCTGATAAAGTTGAAGATATTATACAAAAAGCAAAGAGAAATGAATGTATAGTTTATATGAATAAACTGAATCTGCTTGAGATATATTATGGAGTTTATCGAGATGATGGCAAAATAAAAGCTGAAGATACGCTCATCAGGGCATTAAATTTACCTCTGAAAGTGATTGATAAACTTGATGATAATGTGTTCAGGGAAGCAGGTAGATTTAAAGCCAAATATAAAATATCACTAGCAGATTCGATAGCTCTTGCTGAAGCAAAAGTAAGAGATGCAATACTTGTAACTGCTGATCATCATGAGTTTGATGTTATTGATAAAAATGGAGAAGTGATGTTTTATTGGATAAGATGATTCATTTACTTTAATGAATTACTATTGATTCAAATACATTAGATTTTCGGAGGGGGGTAATTATGAATATCGATGATTTCTTGGAAGTAAACGTTGAGGGCTATTTGCTAAATGATCTGGAAAATATGGCAAATTATAGAATATGCACATCAAGTTATGGTGAACTTGGTTATCCACTAATTGTTAGCACAATCGCAGGAATGGAATTGCTTGGAGGATTGTTAAGTCACAACACATTTGATAAAAACAAAGGTGATAGTTATTTTAGAGAATACTGGAAGAATTATTTAGGGCAGAATACAAGATATAGGAATCGTGAAAATTTCATTGACATAGTTTATCAGCTTGTACGTCATGGAATTGCTCATGGATTTATTGTTAAACCCGGGATCTTAATAGTGAAAAATAACCCACAAAAACATCTTTCATATCAGATAGAGAATACAACAAAAGCACTAATCATTGACGCTGTTGAGTTTTATAAAGATTTCAAAGATTCATATTGTAATCATGTAAAATCTGATATTAGCAATTTAAAGCAAAATATGCAAAATAGGCTTAATGAAATGATTTGTTGTTATCAGACACAATCTAATAATCTTTTCAATAATCTGTCCAGTAGTATACAACCAACACAAAGCAGTATTTCGTCAATTAAACCTGTTTCAGGAATTATACAGTAAACTATTAGAGATATGATATTCCAACACATAGAAAATAGGAGGATTTTACGAATGACCGATATTCCAAAAACTTATGAACCTAAAGACGTAGAGCAAAAATGGTACTCGTTCTGGAAAGAAAAGGGGTATTTCCACGCCGTAGATGTCTCTGATAAACCACCCTATACAATAGTCATTCCGCCTCCGAATATAACCGGACCGTTGCATAAGGGACATGCTGTACCAATGACAGTTCAAGATGTTATTATCCGATGGAAACGTATGCAGGGATATAATACTCTATGGATGCCCGGAACTGACCACGCCGGTATATCCGCAAACGCTGTTGTTGATAGGCAACTTCGTCAGCAAGGACTGGATAGATTCCAGCTTGGTAGAGAAAAATTCATCGAAAAGATGTGGGAATGGAAACATCATATCCATAAAATAATAATAAATGGTCTTGAAAGACTTGGCTGTTCCTGCGATTGGGAACGTGAGCGATTCACTCTGGATGAAGGCTTATCCAGAGCAGTTATAGAAACTTTTGTCAGACTTTACGAAAAAGGACTTATATATCGCAGTCATTACATTGTCAACTGGTGTCCTAGATGTAGAACAACTCTATCAAACCTTGAAGTTGACTATAAAGAGCTAATAACCCACCTTTATTATATAAAATATCCTTATGCAGATGGCAAAGGGGAAATAATTGTCGCTACAACGAGACCAGAGACAATGCTTGGTGATACTGCCGTAGCTGTCCATCCAAACGATGAGAGATATAAAGCTCATATTGGCAAAAATGTGATTCTGCCGATAGTTAATCGAGAAATACCTATTATAGCAGATGGCCTGCACGTTGACCCTGAGTTTGGTACTGGCGCTGTCAAAATAACCCCCGGACATGATTTTAACGACTTTGAGGTTGCACAACGCCATAATTTGCCTAGTATCAACGTTTTGAATGATGACGCAACCATGAATGAGAACGCAGGCAAGTATCAGGGGATGGATAGGTTCGAGTGTAGAAGGGTTTTGCTTGAAAATTTAAGGGATGGCGATTATTTGGACAGAACAGTAAATCATGAGTATATGCTTGGTAAATGCAGTAAGTGCGACACAATAGTTGAACCAAGACTCTCACTGCAATGGTTCGTCAAGATGAAGCCTTTAGCGGAACCTGCCATAAAAGCTGTCGAAGACGGTGACATTAGAATAATACCCGAAAGCTGGACGAAGATATACTATGAGTGGATGTATAATATTCGTGATTGGCCCATTTCCCGTCAGATTTGGTGGGGACACAGAATTCCAGTTTGGTATTGCAAGGACTGTGGCGAGATGATCGTTGCAACGTCAGCACCAGAGAAATGCAAATGCGGAAGCACGAATCTTGAGCAGGATCCTGACGTTCTCGATACGTGGTTTAGTTCGGGATTGTGGCCATTTTCTACATTAGGTTGGCCCGAAGATACTCAGGCTTTCCGCACTTTTTATCCCAATTCAACGCTAGTAACAGGATGGGACATCCTATTCTTTTGGGTCGCAAGGATGATCTTTCAGGGCATAGGTTGTACAGGTAAAAAGCCGTTCAGTGACGTATATTTGCATCCTCTCATTGCCGACCCCGAAAGCGGCGCAAAAATGAGCAAATCTAAAGGCAACGTTCAGAATTTGCTAGATGACCTTGATAAGTTTGGGACAGATGCTTTCAGGTTTGCCATAACTGCATCAATTATTCCTAGCTCATATATGATACTTCCAGACAGTAGAATTCAGGGATACAGGAACTTTGCTAATAAAATCTGGAATGCTTCGAGGTTTGTCTTAATGAACCTTGAAGGGATTGACACTGAGCCGAAGGATGTAAAACTTGAGCTTTGCGATAAGTGGATACTCAGCCGATACAATTCAGTCGTTCAGGAGGTTACTGATGCCCTTGATGCTTACAGATTCAACGATGCGGCGCAGATATTGTATGACTTCATCTGGCACGAATACTGCGACTGGTATCTTGAATTAACAAAGATACGCATTTATAATAAAGAAGATGTTGTTGGTAAACAAACAGCACAGTACGTCGTATGGCAGGTGCTTGAAGGAACATTAAGGTTATTACACCCGATAATGCCGTTTATCACTGAGGAGATATGGCAGCATCTACCGCATCAGGGTGAGAGCATAATGGTCGCTGAATGGCCAAAATCTGATTTAAATATAATTGACAAAAAATCTGAAAGTGATATGATGATTATTATGGGTGTGATTGGGTCTGTCAGGAATATCCTCTCGGAATTTAACATTCCACCTTCTGGCAAATCTGAGGTATTCGTACAGGTTCCTGATGATAATATTAAAGCACTTCTATCGGAACAATCGGGTTATATCTATCGTTTGGCTAGTGCTTCAAAGGTAATCGTAGAAAAGAGCGTAACAAAGCCACCATCGTCTGCAACGGCGGTCATCAGCGGTGGAGTTGAGGTTTACGTACCATTGGCAGGATTGATTGATATTGACAAAGAAAAAGAGCGGCTTACTAAAAATCTTGATAAAGCAATCGCCGATCTTGATAGAGTTGAAAAAAGGCTTGCAGACGAAGCATTCATATCCAAAGCGCCGGAGAATATCATTGCCAAAGAGCGCGAAAGAAAGGCAGATATCGAGGCACTCAAAACCAAACTAGAAAAGAATCTTGATATGCTTGCGTAAGATAATTTTCATTAGCTTGTAATGTCATTCCAGCGCAGGCTGAAATCCATTTATCCTGAATTTTCTGGATTCTCGTTTCCACAGGAATGATATGACGTAAATGATTTTGAAAAAATACCATTTAGTATGGAGGTGGAAATCATGTATCGCAAAAGTATGGTAGCTTTTTTAGTGATATTAGTAGTTACAATTTGTTGGTCAAACGCAGAAGCCCAGATGGTTAGTGATGGGTTGGTCAGCTATTGGAGTCTTGATAATACTACAATTGAGGGGAAAAAGGTGAAAGATTCCGTTGGTAAAAATGACGGGGAAATGAAAGGCGATCCAAAAGTAGTCGAAGGTAAGATTGGAGATGCTCTTAGTTTTAACGGTTCTAGTGATTACGTTGAAATACCCCATAATGATAGTTTGAGCTTTAATACAGGGGATTTCACTGTATGCGTGTGGGCAAAGACTAAAGCGACTACCGGTCGTTGGGCGCAGAGGCAAGATATTGTCGGCAAGGGTGATCCGTCTGTGAGCGGATATGCAGTTTCAGCGGATACCAACAAAGGCTTCTTCTGGGTTGGCGGTGCTGGCGAATTTAGTGGAACTACGGATATAAATGATGATAAATGGCACTACATTGTCGGAATAAGAAAATCTTCTGATTGTTTGGTATACACGGATGGTAAGCAGGAGGTAAAAGGTACTAATGCAGAAAATGTGGATACTGCGGTGAGCATGATCTTTGGTAAACATCCTCTAAAAGCTGAATCTTTCTTTGCCGGTTCTATTGATGAAATCTGCGTTTATAATCGGGCTTTGACTGAAGATGAAATACTAAAAAACTTTAGTTCAAAAGGGGCATCAGTAAACAACGCCGGAAAATTAAGTTCAGTTTGGGGAGAAATCAAAAAATACTCGAATTAATTGCTCATTGTGGTTATTCTTAATCCAATGAAAACAAAGGCAATGTAATCAGGAATGTAAAATGAAGATTTATAATTTCTCTGTCTTGATCGAAAAAGATGAAGATGGATATTATGTCGCAACTGTACCAGCGCTTAAAAGCTGTTATACTCAAGCAAAGACACTAGAGGAACTGTATCCACGCATAAAGGAAGTGATTGAACTCTGTCTGGAAGAAGAACCTGAACCAGACCCTATGGAGTTTGTTGCAGTGCAGAGGATCGAGGTTACTGTATGAGTCCAAAGATGCCAGTGGTTACTCCCAAAATCATGATGTCATTTCTTGAATATTTGGGATTTGAGAAGGTGCGACAAAGGGGAAGCCATATTTTTTTTCAGACATTCAGATGGTAGAACGGCAACTATACCTGAACATGGCAATGAAGGCTTAGGACGAGGTATTACAAGCAAAATCTTAAGAGATGCAGAAGTAAACCGAGATGATTTTTTAGAATGGCATAAAAAGTTCCATTGATTGTGTGAAATAAAGGTGAAATATGGAAAAAGAGCTAAAACTCGAAATGATAAAAGAGATCAAACAGCTTGAAAGAGAACTTTATTTAAAAAGAAGCAGGCTTTCTGCTATTGAAGTTATGGAATCCGATACAGATGATGCTGACAGATTATTAAGTCCTAAAGAATGGAAGGGGGATACGCTGTGGAAGCGAGTGAAAAAAAACGATTCTTTATTATTGACGGCAATGCCTATATTTACAGGTCTTTTCATGCTATTCAAAATCTTTCAACTTCCACAGGTATGCCCACAAACGCTATCTTTGGATTCGTGAATATGATCCTTAGAATCTTACAGGAAAAGCCTGATTACATCGTTGTGACATTCGATACTGCAGCGCCCACGTTTCGTCATAAAGAATACGCTGAATATAAGGCAGACCGACCGGGTATGCCTGATAATCTTATACAGCAGTTTCCAGTGATCAAGGAAGTATTAGAAATATCCGGTATTCCTATCGTTGAACTGCCGGGATTTGAGGCTGATGATATTATTGGTACTCTTGCGAAAAAGGCTGAAAGCTCGGATATTGATGTAACCATTGTAACAAGTGATAAGGACGCTTTTCAGCTTGTCTCACCAAGCATTAAAATCAAGCCTTATGGATTCAAAGGTATCCATGATGAAGACTTCGTTTATGATGAGACAGAGGTAAAGAATCGCTATGGCGTTACCCCCGATAAAATCACTGATTTACTAGGGCTTATGGGCGATACGTCAGACAGTATCCCCGGTGTGCCGGGCATTGGACCAAAGACTGCCGCAGACCTTCTCGGACAGTTTAATAACATGGATGACTTGCTTGAGCATGTTGATAACGTAAAAAACGAAAGGATAAAGAATCTGCTGAAACAATATGCAGATCAGGCACGGTTGAGCAAAAGGCTTGCTACTATTGAGCAATTTGTTCCTATCAACACCAACATTGATGATTTCAAATTAGAATTAACATCTAAAGGTATTCCTGTGAAATGCGATGAAGGAAAACTGCTTGCTATGTTCCAGAGATTAGAGTTCAGGAAGTTTGTAAAGGAACTCGATCTTGCTCCGCCTGAAAAAAAGGTTGAAACTGAGTATCATACAATACTCTCAGAAACTGAATTGCAAAAACTTGTTGATAGACTAAAAAAATCGCCTGAATTTGCAGTTGATACGGAGACTACCAGCATTGACCCGATAACTGCGGAACTTGTGGGCGTATCCGTAGCTTTACAGCCTCACGAAGCATTTTATATTCCTGTTTCACACAGATACATTGGCTCACCAGAACAGATTCCACTTGATCTTGTTATAAGTAAACTAAAGCCTATTCTTGAGGATCCGAATATCTGCAAGATCGGTCAGAACGTTAAGTATGATCTTCAGGTATTCAAGCGTTATGGGATTGAGTTAAAAGGCGTATCTTTTGACACTATGATCGCTTCATACATTATTAATCCTTTGACTAAACATGGTCTCGATGATATGTCATTGGAATTTCTCAATCACAAGATGATCCCAATCGAGGAACTCATTGGTAAAGGTAAAGATCAGCGCACAATGGATGAAGTTGAGGTAGAAAGAGCAAGTGTATACTCCTGCGAGGATGCTGATATTACCCTACAGCTTAAAAACCTGATGCACCCCAAGCTGATTGAGTATAGCCTTGAAACTGTATTCCACGATATTGAGCTTCCATTAATCCCTGTCCTTGCTGATATGGAGACAATAGGCGTTAAGGTAGATACAGAATGGCTGAAAGAGCTTTCAAACAGACTGGCAAAGCAACTTGATGGTTTAACGTCAGAAATCTACAATCTGGCAGGTGAAGAATTCAACATAAACTCAACTCAGCAGTTGGGAAAAATACTCTTTGAAAAACTCAAGCTACCAACTGGCAAGAAAACAAAGACCGGGGGATACTCAACAAACGAGGCGGAACTTGTAAAGCTTTCATTGATGGGGTATGAGTTGCCATCAAAGATGCTGGAATACAGGGGTATATCTAAATTAAAATCTACTTATGTAGATGCACTTCCACAGAGCATTAATCCAAAGACGGGGCGGATACACACTTCATATAATCAGGCTGTGACGGAAACAGGACGTCTGAGTAGCAGTAACCCAAACTTGCAGAACATTCCCATAAGGACGGAGTTGGGCAAAGAGATAAGACGGGTTTTCATTACTGACAGAGATGACTGTGTTTTGTTATCTGCTGATTATTCACAGATCGAACTTAGAATGTTGGCGCATCTTTCAAAGGACAAGGCACTAACTGAGGCTTTTATACAAAATCAAGATATTCACGCCAGCACGGCGGCGTTGATCTTTGGGGTCCCGATTGAGAATGTTGTTCCAGATATGCGCAGGCAGGCAAAGACAATAAACTTTGGTGTTATCTATGGGATGGGTGCTTTCAGATTATCGAATGAGCTTGGAATATCACAATTCGATGCTCAGAGATTTATTGATAGTTATTTTGATACGTACTCAGGTGTTAAAACTTACTTTGATGGACTCATAAAATTTGCCAGAGAGAATGGTTACGTGACTACGATTTCAGGACGTCGAAGGTTTATACCAGAGATAAACAGCACTGATCATAACCAGAGAGCATTTGCGGAACGTACCGCTATCAACACTCCAGTTCAAGGTTCTGGAGCGGATATGATAAAACTGGCAATGATTAGAATCGCTAATCTATTGAAATCCGAAAGATTGAAATCAAAATTGTTGCTTCAAGTGCATGACGAACTTGTCTTTGAGGTGCTTGAAGATGAACTGAATAAGGTTACTGAAAGTGTACGTTCAGTAATGGAAAATGCTCTGCCGTTAGATGTGCCTGTGAAAGTAGACATCGGCATTGGGAAAAATTGGCTTGATGCAAAGTAATAAAGTGATTAACCCCCCGAACCTTTCTGGCATTATCAAAAATAAAATGAAAATAAACACAAAGACACCTCTCGTTCCGCCGAGTAACGGAAGAACAGAAAATACACAAAGGTCACAAAGAAACAGAGAAGAAAGGGAATTGAATATCTTTGTGTTCTTAGTGTCCTTCGTGCCTTAGTGTTTAGATTTTTTACAGTGTCGCCCTTTTCAAGAGGGGAGTTTTAAATGGTTATAGGGCTAACAGGCGGGATCGCCTGCGGTAAAACTACAGTCGCAAATATTTTTCAGAATTTAGGCGCAACTGTTATTAACCTTGATTCTCTGGGTCATCAAGTGCTGAAGAATGATCCGTTAGTATATGAAAAGCTAGTATACAGCTTCGGTTGTGGTATACTTAATGATAATGGAGAGATTGATCGCAGAAAACTTGGACGTCTGGTATTTGATAATCCTGATTATCTCAATGTTTTGAATAGTATCACCCATCCAAAAATAATCCAGCTTTCAAATGAAATAATAAAGCAGGAAATCGCTCAAGATAATAGCAAAGTGGTAGTTCTGGATGTACCTCTTCTGATCGAGTGCAATATGACAGGTATGGTTGATTCGGTGGTGTTGGTACATGCTAACGAGGATAAGCAAATAAAAAGATTGATGAAACGAGGACTTTCCAAAGAAGATGCACGTAAACGGATACAATCACAAATGCCATTCAAAGAAAAAAAACGTTTCGCTAATTACATTATATACACTAATGGCTCATTGGATAATACAAAAAAACAAACAGAGCAAGTGTGGGCTATAATAAAAAATGAAAAAAAACCTTGACGTCTGAACTTTTGTGTTCTATAATAATAAGTAAGCTTACAATCCTTTAAGCTGAATCACCTACCTGAATTAGCTGCGAGTATCCGCTCCTTATGAGGTAAGAAGCCAGACATCGTTCTTAATTATTAATTGTACCTATCTAAGAATTGTGAGACTGGGTTATTTCAATTTAAAGTGTAATCATATAGGAATCTTTTTGAAATCTCTTATTGTCTCAGTATAATATGCATCATTTCAGATTATCATTTCAGAACAAATATTCTGCAATTATAAAATGCAACGTCCATTTTGTGTGGTCAGCAGATCCTTTGTTCGGTAACTTCAAAAAAACACAAAAACAAACAAAAATTAAAATGGAGCAACATTGACATGGGAGAGGAATCTGTGGGACAAGTAAAAGCCAACGAATTAAATATTGACGAACTTAAAGAGATGACAATTCCTGATCTTACAAACATTGCCCGTGACATTGGCATTACAGGATATAGCGGACTCAAGAAACATGACTTGATCTTTAAGATTCTTGAAGCCAAAGCCACAGAAAATGGATTGATATTTGGAGAGGGAGTGCTGGATATTCGCCCGGAAGGTGGATATGGCTTTTTACGTTCAGCGTCGTATAATTATCTTCAGGGTGATGACGATATTTATGTATCACCATCTCAGATTCGAAAATTTGATCTGCGCCAGGGACATGTAGTTTCTGGGTACATTAGACCGCCCAAAAAAGGCATCCCCGGTGAGAAAGAAGAACATTACTTTGCACTTTTACACATTGAAGCGGTTAATTATGAGAATCCAGATACCGCAAAAGATAAGATACTATTCGAGAACCTAACCCCGATATATCCAATAGAGAGGATCAAATTGGAACATGATCCGACAGAATACTCGACGAGGATAATGGACCTGATAACTCCTATCGGGAGAGGACAGCGTGGTTTGATAGTAGCCCCGCCATATAGTGGTAAGACAGAATTGCTTAAAAGAATTGCAAAAGGTGTTACTACTAATCATCCCGAAATAATTCTCATAGTCCTTCTTATCAATGAACGCCCGGAAGAAGTCACTGACATGGAAAGGTCGGTTAAAGGGGAAGTTATAAGTGCAACTTTTGATGAGCCACCCGAACGACACATCGAAGTTACAGAAATGGTGATAGAGAAAGCCAAAAGACTGGTCGAATATGGTCACGATGTGATGATCCTTATGGACAGTATAACCAGATTGGCTAGAGCGCATAACACTATTGCCCCTGATAGTGGACGTGTCATGTCCGGTGGTCTTGAGTCAACTTCCTTGACACGACCAAAGAAGATATTTGGCGCCGGTAGAAAAATAGAGGAAGGTGGAAGCCTGACTTTCATCGCTACCGCATTAACTGAAACAGGCAGTAGAATGGATGAGGTTATCTTTGAGGAACTCAAAGGAACTGGTAACATGGAAGTTCGTCTGGATAGAACCTTGCTTGATAGAATGATCTTCCCAACTATAGACATTAAGACGTCCAAGACTCGCAGAGAAGAATTGCTTATGACCGAAGATGAAATAAAGAAAGTGTGGTTACTGCGCAAAGCATTAGCTCAGGATACTCTTCCTGATGCAATGGAGTTTCTGCTTGAGCATCTAGCTAAGACAAAAAGCAACAAAGAGTTCCTTGAATCAATGAATAAGTATTAGCCTTTTAATTGAGGAAAGGAAAGGTTATGAGTGAAAATGAAACTGAGAGATGATATAGCAAAAGAGATAAAAGAAATGGATGTAGATAAGCTTCTCTTCCTTAAAGAGCAAATACGGCTTTTAAAAAAAGCCGAAACAAAAGTGAAAAGTAAATATACTTTGGAGGAAGTTAGAAAACTAACTTCCTCATCAAAATCCAATTGGGCTGACGATGTTATAAGGGAGCGCCAAGAACGGGGATGATCCAGTATTTTTTTGATACTTCTGCATTAGTTAAACTCTATCATGAGGAATCCGGTGATATAATAGTTCTGCCAAATATTACGGTGGAAATGAAATATTCATAAGCGAAATTAGCAGAATAGAGTTTATATCAGCGATGCATAAGAAATTCAGGAATAAAGAGATAAATATACGTATTCTAAAAATAACCATAGATAGATTTATCTCTGATATTAATGATAGATTCCATATTATCCCCTTAGCATCTTCGTTAGTTGATATAGCATTTGATCTGATAATGGAATATGGTAGATCTAAGCATCTAATTACACTGGATGCTATTCAGTTAGCATCTTTTCTTGCCATTGCTGATGATGATACAACCTTTGTTAGCGCAGATGATAGGTTTAACAGTTTTGTAAAGCAAATGTCGTTTAATGTATTGGAATGGAAATACTAGTAGACCTTACAAAAGGCTTATGGATAAGTTTGCTTATCATGTAAGTTCTACAAGCTTGAAAAATTATATGGAGAAAAAATATGAAATCTGATATTCACCCAGCATACAAAGAAACAAAAATAATCTGCGCCTGTGGAGCAGAATTTAAGACAATGTCCACTGCTAAGGAATTAAGAGTGGAAGTTTGTTCAAAGTGTCATCCATTCTTTACAGGTAAGCGTAAATACGTTGATACAGCTGGACGAGTGGAAAAATTCCGACAGAAGTATAATATTAAAGAAGAAAAAACTGAAGAAGATAAAACCGAACAATAAAATGGAAAATCCACAATCTGATAGCAAAAAAGATATAGGAGGACAGGCTGTTATTGAAGGGGTTATGATGCGCGGAGCCAATTCTTTAGTAATTGCTGTGCGTAAGCCCGATAAAGAAATCGCAGTGCGACGTGAGACGGTAACTCCCCTAAAAGAAGCATTTTCTCCATTCAAACTACCAATACTACGAGGTCTTGCTGTACTAATTGAGTCGCTTATCTGGGGGATAAAGGCTCTTACATATTCAGCAAACGTAGCTGCTGAAGGAGAGGATGGAGATACCTCTAAAGGTATGGGGAACTTTGCACTCGCCATTACTTTTTTTTTAAGTCTTGTATTTGGGATAGGATTATTTGTCATATTACCTGAAAGATTGGCAAATATAATGTCCGACAAGGGTTATCTGTTTACTATCGTTGATGGAATTATCCGTCTTGTCGTATTTTTCTTGTATATAATTGTAATTTCCTTTAGTAAGAATATAGCACGGGTATTTCAATATCACGGTGCGGAACATAAGTCTATTCATGCTTATGAAGCAGGCGAAGAATTAACTGTAGAAAACGCTATGAAATATAGTCCATTGCATCCGAGATGTGGAACAGCGTTCCTTCTGACAGTTATGGTGGTAAGCATACTCGTGTTTTCGATATTTGGCAAACCAGAATCAATTTTGGTTCGTATTGGATCACGTATAATTCTTCTTCCCATAATAGCAGGTGTGTCTTACGAATTAATAAAGTTTACCTCAAAGAGACAGGATCATTTATTCACAAGAATCATCATGACACCAGGTCTCTGGTTACAGCGTTTGACTACCAGAGAACCATCTATTGATCAGGTTCAGGTAGCCCTTCGTTCACTAACGGAAGTTTTGCAGATGGAAAGGGAAAAAGTAGAAGGATGAATACGGAAGGATGAGATATGAAAGACGATTTGAAGATTTCAATTGATTTTAAATCTTGAATCTTGAAATCTTAGGATCTTTCAATCCAATTTAGCTATGTTAGATAAATTAGAAAATATACAAAAACGTTATATCGAACTAGATCAGGCGCTCTCGAAACCTGATGTGATGGGGAATTCATCAAAATTCCAGCAATACGCCAAAGAACGCTCAGAGCTTACTCCGATTGTTACACTCATAAACGAGTATGAACGCACTATCGAGCAGATAAATGGTAATCGTGAGTTGATAGAATCGGAAGAAGATAGAGAGCTTGTCGAACTTGCCGAAGCGGAACTTGATGAAATACAAAATAAAAAAGATACGCTTGAGCGAGAACTAAAGCTAATACTCTTACCAAAGGATGATAACGAAGGTAAGAATATAATTGTTGAAATTCGTGCAGGTACTGGTGGAGATGAGGCTGGATTATTTGCGGCTGAACTTTTCAGGATGTATAGCAGATACGCTACCATACAAGGCTGGAAGATAGATGTGATAAGCTCTCATACGACAGGTGTTGGTGGATTCAAAGAGATCATCTTTAGCATAGAAGGAAAGGACGTCTATAAACACCTTAAATACGAAAGCGGAGTCCATAGAGTACAGAGAGTTCCAGTAACAGAATCGTCAGGTAGAATACATACTTCTGCTGTTACAGTAGCTGTGCTTCCAGAGGCAGAAGAAGTAGATATCGGGATTGATCCGAATGATCTGCGAATAGATGTCTTTCGCTCATCAGGCCCCGGCGGACAAAGCGTTAATACAACCGATTCAGCCGTCAGAATAACTCATATCCCTACCGGTATTGTAGTATCGTGTCAGGATGAAAAATCTCAGCACAAGAATAAAGCTAAGGCAATGAAAGTTCTGCGTGCAAGATTGCTGGATCAAAAACAGAGAGAGCAAGAATCTCAAAGAGCGCAAGAACGAAGAACGCAGATAGGTACTGGGGATAGAAGCGAGAAGATTCGGACTTATAATTTTCCACAAAATCGTGTTACAGATCACAGGATCGGACTTTCACTTTATAGACTTGAATCCATTATGAATGGGGAACTAAATGAATTGACTGATGCCATTATAACAGCGGATCAGGATGAAAAATTGAGACTCCTATCACAGTCATAAGCAAAGATATTTTTAAGATCGGCAAATTCCTTGCAACAAAAAAAGCGGGGTTCACTTCAACCCTTGCTTCAAGTTGAGGATAGGCATGAATGCAGCGGGGCCTATCTTCAATTTTTTATCAAAGATAAGTTCCTTGGGATGGTTCATTTTCCATTTTAATTTGGGTAACACTTTTTGAAACGCCTAAAAATCCCCCCTTCCCCCCTTTTCAAGGGGGAATGTCGAGTTTCCCCCTTTTGAAAGGGGGATAAAGGGGGATTTAAAAACGTTAAAAATCGAATTTGTTACCATAATTGTGAACCATGTCAGTTCTTTTTCTCTTTTCTATTGACTCTGGAGGTGTTATAATGAATCAAGCACTATTAATAATCTTTGGATCCATAACAGGCACAGTGGTTATTCCGTTGGTAGTAATATTTACTTATTTATACTTTAGCCATCGTGCAGTCTCAAAGAAAGAATTGAAAATGTTGCAGAACGATATTTCACACATAAAATCAGATATTGAAGACATTAAAGAGCAGATTGCTGAATTTATAATAAAAACCAATTAGCGATAAGCTCCCGATTGAAAGGGAAGATAAAGGATATTGAAAGATATTCTCATAATAGTTTTTAGCGTAATGGTATCTTCAGTAGCTCAAATACTTCTTAAACTAGGAATGATAAAGGTAGGAAGAATATCGAGTTTCAGTGAAGTTCCATTAAAACTGCTTACTGCATTAACAAGCCCATTGGTTCTGATAGGGCTTTTTGTTTTTGGAATCAGCGCATTATCGTGGTTAGTCGCTCTTTCTCGTGTTAAACTTAGTATTGCATATCCTATGGTAAGTTTGGGATACGTTGCAGTGGTTATCTTCTCATGGTTTGTTTTTAAGGAGCCATTGAAACCTATCTCTATTTTGGGGTGTGCCACAGTAATTGTTGGAGTGATTCTTATATCCAGAGGATTGTAACTGCTAATGACAAATTCTAACCGTGCTATAATTGCAGTTTCTTTATCAATCGTACCCGGAGCAGGACATATATATCTACATCAAATTTCTAAAGGGTTGATACTCGCCTTGAGTTTTGTAATTGCAATAGGTATAATCTGGTTAGCTATATCAAATAAAGAATTCAAAATGTTGACGTGGAATGGAAAAGAGATATTATTTAATCCTGCCATGAAAGCAATATCATTTGGTAGGCAAAGTTACAGGGTGATTGACATAATGAAAGTTACTGGAACAATCCAGTTGGTTTTGACATGGGCTTACAGTATAGTAAACGCATGGCGAGAAGGAAAAAATCCAGCCTAAAAATGCCAAGAAATTAGATATAGTAATCGTTGAGAAATGCCATTTTGACATATTGAAACGAATTAAGAATTAAACTACAGATGAATACAGGTTCACACAGATTTCACAGGAATGACAAAAAACGTGTCAAATGTCATTCCAGTGAAAGCAGGAATCCAGTATTTTCAATACTCAAAGATTAGAAACCCGACTTCACCCCTGCCCAGGTTGTTGCCAGCTTATCGCTTGAGCCTACTGCTTGAGCTTTTTCACCTTCCATGTGGCTTTTGATTTCATCAGGGGTTAGTACAACGCTGGAAAACCTTATCTCATCCAACATACCCATATAACCTTCTGCAATTATAATATCAGCACCGCCACTAATTTTTCCATTGGCAGGAGTTTCGACCTGTTGTTTTCCATCAAGATAGAGTACGACTTTTTTCCCGTCATAAGTTGCTGTATAATAATTCCATGTCTCATTTTGCACAATACCGGCCATATTTGCGTCAGTGCGTACGCCAGCAGTATTAGTGATGTCCCATGTATAACCCATTACCATCCAGTTATTGTCTATACCACAGATATAGCTTCCATTTGACACCCACCCTTTGTGTAACAGTCTCCAGTAAGTAGCGGCGGGAACTTTATCAGGCCTGACCCAGAACTCAATCGTCAGATTCTGCTCAACATTAATGGTGTCACTCGTTTTAACCGTAATTGTGCCACCGGTAAACTTAGCTGCGCCGCCGATCTTGCCATCTTTCACGTAGCTAACCGCTCCGACTACATTTCCGTTATTATCCAATCCAGACATGTCATTAACTTCTTGTTTGAATGACTCATCAAATTTAAGCCAGAGTATAGTTGGGTCTGCGGCAGACGCAATCTGGCCCATAATTAAGATAAAAGTGCAGACAAGTATTATAAAAAGAAATGTACGCATAATGAATCCTCCTATTCTAAAAAAACGATGTTTGATACATAACATTATTATAATCAATATTATAATTAATACATTTGCCAGAGTCAATCTCGTTTTATAAAAATTAACTATACTGTCGCGATATGCGCTGATCATGTTTAAGCATAATCTGATCTTCTTTTCGTTAAACAAGCATTTATTTATGCTCTTTTTTTCACCACCCCATGCTCAGAACATTTATGGGATATAAGTATTGGGATTACATACTGAAAAACTCGTAGCATAAAAATGAAATTTGGCACAATATATGCAATAATAGAGGCTTATAGCAATAAATATGGTAGCGGAAAATTGGGAGGATGAGATAAAAATGTCGAAGATGCTTTCTATTATTGATGTAATAGAAAAAAATGATAAGATCAACAAAGAGAATGAAATACTGCATCAAGAATTAGAATATCTAATGAAGGAAAATGCTGTTCTTGAAGCCGAAAATGAAATACTTAAACGCTATAAGGAGTTATACTGTCAATATGTCCTCTGGAAAGAATGGTAAACTAGCTTTTCTCCTTCATTTTCTTACGCAAAGTCGTACGGCTTATACCGAGTATAGAAGCGGCTTTAACTTGATTCTGATCTGACTGGCCAATCGCCATCTGCACAAGGTAATTACTAACGTGTTCTGTTATCTCATCATAAGGGTTATGAGAACCTGATCTGATTTTTTCCATGAATGTGTTATTTATAGCAGAATCAAAAGCCGTATAAATAGATGCTTGAGACAAAGGTTTTTTGATGCTCTCCGGTAGATGTTCAAGTAGGATTATATCGCCTTTACAAAGAACGGCGGCACTTTTTATAATATTCTCAAGCTCTCGAACATTTCCCTGCCAGTCATAATCCATCAATATTTCCATCACCTTATCATTAGCGTCTCTTATGTGCTTACCAAGATTTTCATTAGACATATCAATAAAATGCTGTACAAGCAGTGGGATATCCTCTTTACGTTCCCGTAACGGTGGTATGTAAATGTGAATTACTCTTAAACGGTAGTATAGATCAGCCCTGAAGTTGCCTGCTTTTACTTCCGCAGATAAGTCTCTGTTAGTTAATGCTATGATTCTAGCGTCCATTCTTAAAGGTTTATTGCTTCCAACCCTCTCGAATTCCCTTTTATCGAGAACTCTCAACAGCTTGGTTTGCATATTAGGCGATATGTCTCCGATCTCATCCAGAAGGATCGTTCCATCCTGAACAACCTCGAATTTCCCCTGTTTCTGAATTACTGCTCCTGTAAATGAGCCTTTATCATGACCGAAAAGCTCACTCTCCAGCAGGCTTTCCGTCAAAGCAGCGCAATTTACTGCTATAAACGGCTTGTCTCTGCGGTTGCTGTTATAGTGAATAGCCTTTGCGACAAGTTCTTTTCCAACCCCGGTCTCACCTTCTATCAAAACGGTGACATCATTGGTTGTTAGAGTTCCGATGAGTTTATATATCTCTTGCATCTTCGGACTGCTACCGACTATATTATCCTTCTGATATTTGCTTATCATCTCTGAGCGAAGCAGTGTCAATTCTTGGCTCTGTTTTCGTGCTTTTAAAGCCCTTTCGATCACCAGCTTAACCTGATCCAGATCGAGCGGTTTAACTATATAGTCATAAGCCCCTGCTTGCATTGCTTTGATAGCTGTCTGCATTGTACCATAAGCAGTCATTATTATGACATAAATGTCTGGATCAAGACGTTTCATTTCAGCAAGCGCATCAAGACCATCCATCTGTCCGGGCATTCTGATGTCCATGATCACGAGTTCAGGAACTTCTGAATCAAGCTTTTCCAGTGCCTCTTGAGCGTTACTGGCAATAATTGCAGCATGCCCCTCTTCTTTAAGGAATTGCTCAAACGCCCAGCATACTTTTTCTTCATCATCTACGACAAGTATTTTACTCATCAGCTATCTCCAATAAAGGGACCAGAAATTATAATGAAAGCTTAGTAATATTATAAACTATGGCTAATAGATTGTCTATATTGATCACTTCACTAAAATCCAATTAATATTGACTTTAGGTATGATTATATGCTATAACAAATAAGAATAATATATAAAAATCAATATATTTGAAGTATTAACTTGAAATAAACCATAACAAAACAGGGTCAAAATATGAACAAAACGAGAAGAAAATTCATAGCTGAAGTTGCTGTCATGGCAGGAGTGGTTGCTACCGATGGATTTGGACTTTTAAGAGCCTCATCAGCCTTACAGGTTGATTCTCAACAAAGCACAAACGGACAAAGCAAGAATATAAAGGATTACCCTCACATTACCGATGTGCTTTCATCGAAGAATATAGGAATACATTTTCCCTTATTAGTTTCTACCTGCGCTGACTCTAAAGGCAATTATCTATCTCAGATACCTTTCCTTATAGAATTAGAAGTATGTAAGATGTGGAAAGAATCATTGTTTGAATGGGATGCTATCTCCAACGTAGGCGCTGGTGGATTACAGCAGTTGATGGATTTTACTGCAACAGGTGATCTTGGCTTAACCGTTGTGCAAAGTTCGGAAATGAAAGAAATGAATTCTGCTATTGCAGATTATAATAAGCTATTGAGAGATATTTCATCAAAAAGGCAATCTCTTTATACACTCGTAGAGTCTGGAAGCGGAGACTTGACTCAAGCAACAATTGCCAAGATTAACACCACCAGAGCAGAGATGGATAATCTGGAAAATAAAAAAGATTCAGCACTTAAAAGGCTAAGAACAGCAAAATCATCTTATTCAGATAAAATACATTCCATAAAACGGGAGGATTTAAGTAAATTCGATGGCAGATTCGCTCCCGAAGTAGCGATACCCGCTGGCACGAGGTATCTAGCTGATATTATTCTGGAATGTAAAGCATACTTTGGCGGATCAATTGAGATGAATGTATGGCGCGGCGTTGCCGCATATAACTGCGGTTTACGCAGAACAAAGGAATGGGATGGTATGCCTTTTATTCGGGAAACTGTTCTGTATACCAGAGACATACTCTATATACTTACGAAGATGCTAGAATTAAAATATGCCTATTCAACAGGTGACAGTGATTTCATCGCAAGGACAAAACAAAAATTCAGTATTTGATATTATTATTGGCATATCTAAATCACCGATAGGATATTGGTGGTTCTAAAAGACTGCATGGAAAATGAATTATGAATATATCTCAGCAAAATGAAAGTAATATGAAAGAGAAAGTCGAGAAGTTCAGAGAGAATTTCCTGAAAGTAAAAGAGGAGATCAGCAAGATTATTGTTGGTCAGCAGGAAATCATTGAAGGCGTGCTGTTATGCCTGTTTGCAAATGGGCATGTTCTGCTTGAAGGTCTGCCCGGTCTTGGTAAGACTCTCATGGTGCGGACTATGAGCGATGCGCTTGATCTGTCATTTTCAAGAATACAGTTCACGCCTGACCTTATGCCTGCGGATATTATAGGCACAAACATAGTTGCAGAGAACGAACGGGGCAGGAAAGAATTTCAGTTCCAGAAAGGGCCTATATTTGCTAACGTGGTTCTAGCTGACGAAATAAACAGGGCGACTCCAAAGACTCAATCCGCTATGCTTGAGGCGATGCAGGAGCATACTGTGAGCGTCGCAGGAACGACTCACGTTCTGCAGGAACCGTTTCTTGTACTTGCTACTCAGAACCCCATTGAGATGGAGGGAACTTTCCCGCTTCCTGAAGCACAACTGGATAGATTTCTATTTAAACTCAAGGTCAAATATCCTTCTCCTGATGAGCTTTCTGCGATTTTGGATAGAACTACAGTGAACGAAATTCCCAAAGCAGATAAAATACTTGATTCAGAGCAGATAAATGAAATGAGATGGCTGATCCGTGAAGTGACCCTAGCTTCTCACGTTAGGGAACACACAGTTAAACTCGTATTTGCAACACATCCTGATTCTGATTCTTCGCCTGATATGGTAATGAAATACGTACGCTACGGCTCAAGTCCAAGAGGGGCGCAGGCGCTAATACTTGGTGCTAAAGTTAAAGCATTACTTGATGGCAGGTATAATGTAGCTGTTGAGGATATAAATGCTGTTGCTTATCCTGCATTAAGGCATAGGATGATCCTGAATTTTGAGGGTGAAGCAGAAGGGATTGATGCTGACGAAATAATCAGTATTATATTAAGCAACTTTGAGAAATGAATTTAGGAAATAGAACGCGGATGACGCGGATCAGGCGGATTTGCGCGGATTGAAAATGAATAAAGAGAAATCCGCGAAAATCCGCCTGATCCGCGTCATCCGCGTTCTATTCATATAAAACAGAAAGAATGAAACGTGGAACAGACGGATAAAATGCTGTTAGACTCTGATCTCATGAAAATGCTTGATCGACTTAGTATAGTGTCGAGAAAGCTCTTTCCCGGTGCGATTAAGGGGAAGCGTAGAAGCGTCAAACGTGGCAGTAGCGTAGAGTTTGCAGATTATCGAGACTATCAACCCGGTGATGACTTCAGATTCATTGACTGGAACATATACGCCCGTCTGGATAGACTTTTCCTCAAGACCTTCGTTGAGGAAGAGAATATATACATTCACATTCTGCTTGATGTCAGCCCATCCATGAATTTTGGATCGCCATCCAAGCTTGAATACGGTAAAAAGATAGCTTCCGCACTCGGATATATTGGTCTTGTAGACCTTGATATGGTAGTTTTAACTGTATTTTCTGAAGACCTGAATGGTCTGCGGCCAATGCGGGGTAAAGATCGGATATTCACTATTTTAAACTTCCTTGAGAATATGGCTATCTCCACAGAAATGAAAATACCTGCAAGCTCACTGATGGATTTGTGTATAAAAAAGTATGCGATTAAGACACCACATCGAGGTGTTGCGATAATTATATCAGATTTTCTCGTTCCTCAGAATGTTTATGAAGTGGCATTGAATGCTCTGTTATACAAAAATTTTGACGTTAGAGTTATTCAGATACTTAGTAATGAGGAGCTTCAACCCTCATTGTCAGGGGAATTGAAGCTCCAGGATTCGGAATCAGGCGAGACAAAGGAGGTTACCATCACAGATCGCCTAATGGCGGGATACCAAAAAAGACTAACTGCGTTCTGTCGTAACCTCGAAGATTTTTGTATAAGAAATAATATGTCTTATATACGTGTCAGCACAAACCTTCCATTTGAAGACCTTATTCTGAAAGAATTTCGGAAAAAGCATATCATCATCTAAAGTTAAATATTCGTAAAATTCATCATAAATATAGGTTTTTCGTATTTTAATTGCGATTAACTGTGAATATTAAGCGAAATCTAGCTAAAAACAATATTACTAAATGATGATTATCTATTAATTATTTATTACACTAATAAGTATACTATATATCGTATATTATATGTCTTAATAGTATAAATAAAAAAATATATATTGTCAAGAGTATAAAGACTTTTCAATTGAACGGCTGAACAAACTGTGATAATATATGTGACCGAAGACGTGATAGAGATAGAATTCATCAGCGTTGATTGAGCAATGGTAAATTGTAGCTTCTCTATGTAGCAACATCATGCTTAAACAGCCAACTTATGACTAATCTAATTATTATGCTTAGATTATTAGGGATTGAATATTATTCGGTTTGATGATGCCTTTTTCTGTGATTATGGCATCAATTAAGCGAGCAGGAGTCACGTCAAACGCTGGATTGTAAACTTTAACTCCCTGCGGCGCTGTGCGTTTTCCGAATCCTTCTGTTATTTCTTCAGCTTTTCTTTGCTCTATTGGTATAAGATCACCATTTGCAAGTTTCAGGTCAAACGTAGAAGTTGGCGCCGCAACATAAAATGGGATTTTGTGTTCCTTTGCAAGTATTGCTACTCCATAAGTACCGATCTTGTTGGCAGTATCACCATTTGCGGCAATCCGATCTGCGCCAACGATGACGCAGTTTATTTTTCCTTCTTTCATCACTTGAGCTGCCATATTGTCGCATATCAAAGTGACGTCAATTCCTGCCTGCATCAGTTCCCACGTGGTAAGCCTTGCGCCCTGCAATAAAGGGCGTGTCTCATCTGCAAAAACTTTTATATGCTTCCCTTGCTCGTATGCTGTAAACATTACTGCAAGTGCAGTTCCATAATCAGCAGTAGCAAGCCCGCCTGCATTGCAGTGAGTTAATATCGTGTCGCCATCCTTGATGAGTTCTGCGCCATGTTTGCCGATTGCCCTACACATCGTTCTGTCTTCGTCTATTATCTCCAGTGCTTCGGTGAGCAATATCCCCTTCAATTGTGGAATATCTTTATCCTTATTCGCATCTGCAACAGCCTTCATCCTATCTAAAGCCCAGAAAAGATTGACTGCCGTTGGTCTGGACGTTGCTAGATAAGATGTTACCTTGTCAAGTTGCTCATTGAATTCAGAGAAGTTTTTTGCTTCAGAATTCCAGATACCGATCACTGTTCCCAATGCTCCGGCGATCCCGATAGCAGGCGCACCTCGAACCCTAAGCACTTTGATGGCTTCCCATACTTCGTCTACATTCGTACATTCGATATATCTCAATTCGGCAGGTAAAAGTGTCTGATCTATAAGTCTAACTTTTCCTTCATTCCATTCGATTGTCAGTAACGGCATTATTCCATCTCCTTTCATTTACATATTTACAATGACTTAATATAGCACGAAAATTAAACCAGATCAATGATTTTTAAAAACTTTATCCTTGACGATGTGATAGTTCAATGCTATATTTTACAATCAGTTTTACGTAATCACCATATTAATATTATATTTTTAGGAGATCGCTAACATGGCTAATGAGCAATTGAATGATGCTCGTATATTGAGCGAATTGGAAAATCTGGTAAAAGAAACCTTCATGCTGTGGGATGAAAAACGAGTTGGATTTTCATGGCGATATTATTTCTTTAATCATACTCTGAGAGTTAGAAATCTGAGTTTGACGATAGGCAGGCAAGAGGGAGCGGATCTCAGGAAAATGGAATACGCCGCTCTTCTGCACGATATAACCAAGCGTTACGATGGTCAGTTCCTTACGGACAAAGACGGTAAGCGCGTTATAAATGAAGATGGGTTCTGGCTGAATGAGATGCTGATGCCAAACCCGAGCAAGAGCAATATCATAACACAACTATTCGAAGAAAATAATCTTGCTTATAAGATACACAACGAATCAGGCGCTGTAATAGCGAGCCAGCTTCTTAAACGATACGGATTACCCGATGATTTTTGTGCAAGCGTGGCTTCTACCATAGCTAGTCACCTGAAACCCAATGAATCAAGTACTGAAAAAGTGAAGCAGTTCAGGGGGAATCTGGAAGCAAGGATCATTTATGAAGCGGATACCATTGACTCCAATCTAGGGATGATCGCATTTTTCAGAAATATCGGTATCCATACCTATTTTATGGTTGAAAGAAACGGTAGTTATGATCTGAAGCAGTATCTGGAGGGGATACCCAAATGGCTGGACATGAAACAGGATTTCCTTCCAAGTATGCAGACAGAAACCGGGCGTAAAGTAGGTGAAGCAAGGCAAAATCGTAATTGGTACATCTGGCATCAGATTGAGAAGGAAAAAGAGAATTTTGAACTTAATGAGATTTACGGGATTTTGGGTGTAGTAAAGTATTTTATGAGTTGCTACGATGACCCAAGCTTGAGCGAGCAAGTAGCTTACGTGGAAAGTGAATGGATACCCGAAAGAAAGGATATGCTTGCTAACGAAAACTCAAAGAAGGAACTAGCTCAACAGGGATTAGATAGAGCCATCGAGTTCAATTCCCTGCTGGCAAAAGAAGTTGCAGGGGAGATATAAAGGATGAGGGATGAAAGACGACGAATGGAAAAGAAACAATATCTTATACATTCGTCATCTTTTCGATGGTTTAAAAATTAGATTATCTTGACAGACGTACCTTTTTCGGCTGATGCCACTATCGCATCAATCAATCTCATATTTTCTCTAACTTCCTCTGGTTTGACAGCCAATTCTGCACCCTTATTCAGCACGTCAGATATATTCTGATAATACGCTTTCCAGTTGCCCGGTATATAATCCAGAACCATCTCTGTCACTTTTCCATCAACTTCCGTCACGACCTTCGGTCTTTCATCGGGATTGTATACAGTAGCGTCAATGTTGCCTTTAATCATATATGGCTCCTGCGGATCAATGCCGTATTTGCATAGCGTTCCTTTATCACCTAGAACGAACCATCTAGGCTTTTTTATCCTGCAAATATTGCTTAACTCTATTCCATAGGATACGCCATTCTGGAATTTGACTATGCAGTTCAGATGACTTTCAATGTTAATGTCCCATTTTATGTGATGTGTATCGCAAAAAACAGTATCAATCTTCGATGGTACGAGTCTAAGACATTGATCCACAAGATGCGCGCCCCAATCATATATCTGGCCGCCGACTTGCTTTTTAACACCTCTCCAACCGCCCGGTCGTCCATATCCGAGTATTGTAACTTGGTATAGGAAAACGTCACCCAATAGACCATCATTGATAGCTTTTTTTACTGTCAGATAATCGCTGTCCCATCTGCGATTCTGGAATATGCTTAACATGACGTTGTTCTTTTTGCTTGCTTCGATCATGGCATCCGCTTCAGCAGTATTCATACACATTGCTTTATCTACAATGACATGCCTGCCGGCATCCATGCACTTGATGGACAGTTCTTTATGAGTGTCATGCGGCGTGGCAATGACTACAAGCTGAACGTTAGTGTCCTTTAGAAGCTCATCAACGGTAGAGAAAATTTTAATGTTGCTGTAATCCTTACGTGCGGCGGATTGTCTTTCAGGGTCACGGGTAGATACCGCATAGAGATTTAGTCCATCAGCCAGATTAGCAAGATAAGAGTGAAAGCATTTTCCAGCAAAGCCGTATCCAACTACGGCAGTGTTAATAGCCATTTTATATCCTCCTTTAGTTAATATTGATTAAATACGAAAACTTCTGTATTTTCGTGTTTCTTTGCATCTTTGTGGTTAAATACTAAACCAATATGATTAATCATCAGATAATATTAGAGTTTATTAACTAACTATCCATTCATCTTTGATCTCATAGCCAAAGCCCGGAGCATCGCTTGGAAATATATAACCGTCCTTTGGAACGATTGTTCCGGGAATGCTAATCGTTTCCTCAAGTGGTATTCCCGGTGGAGAACCTACAAAGAATTCTATCATTGGCACGTTGGTGACTGCGCAACTAAAATGCTGTCCATAAGCCTGATTTGCCCCGCCGTGAAGGGTCACAGAAAGTCCTGCACCCTCTGCTATGTGCGCTATCTTGATGCATTCGCTCAATCCGCCGACCCAGTTTATGTCAGGTTGAAGTATATCCAGACATCGCCTTTCAACGTACTGCATGAACGGATAACGGGTGTAGTTATGCTCACCGGTTGCAAGATCAGTCCAGTTCACAGCTTTCCTGATAGCGACCCATCCGTCAATGTCTTCGGGAATCAGACATTCTTCGATCCATTTCAGCTTATAAGGTCTCAATCGCTCTGCAAGCCTTATAGTATATTCTACATCAAAAGCCATGTAACAGTCTAGCATTATCTCTACGTGATCACCTACCGTCTCTCTGGCATTTGCGACAAACTTTTCATTCTCCTCAAGACCCCATAGCCCATCAGCAGGACCATAAGGGCAGGCGAGTTTGACAGCCTTAAACCCGATCTCAACGTACCAGTCAACGTCATTGCCTGTGGCATAAGCCTGTATTCTATCTTTTACTGCACCGCCAAGTAATTTATATACGGGTTGGTTATGTATCTTACCAGCGAGATCCCAAAGGGCAAGATCAATACCGCTCATGGCAAGGCACGATAAACCGAGAGTTCCATAAGGTTTTGACATGCGGAACATCATATCCCAAATCTTTTCCCTTGCAAGACAATCCTCACCTTCTAGCATGGGTGCAAAGTGAGTTTTTATAATAGGCTCAACAGCCGGCGCCGCTGACGTAGTTCCTAATCCCCAAGTTCCATCTTCGGCTGTAACCTTTACCCATACGCCGCCCCATCTTGGAAGCCAGCTTGGACGATAACGCTTATATTTTGGGTATCGAGACATTGGATTTGCCACTTCTGCGTCAACTGCCCACGCATCCCTGCGTTTCTGAGACTTCGGCGGTGCAGAAGGCGGGATATTTAACTGAACACATTCGATCTTTTTGATTTTCATATCTAATACTCCTGTATTGTAATCACTAAAAAAGTTAAAATATAAATATCAATATATCGCTCCCATGGAGCTTGGTTCTATTTATCACTTTTTTCTATAAACACATCACTCCTATCGGAGTTTATTTGATCTTTTTTTTGATGATTAGAGGTAGTTATCGAGAAACATAATATCGTATGAGAATATATAATGTCAAGCAATTCTTTAATGCTCAAATATTGGAATTTTATCAGCAATATTTTTGTTGACATTGATATAAAAATATGGTATAGTCCTTATGATAGGTATAAAAGGTAATAAATAAAACGAATTTAGAAAACTGATAGCTCTCCACTAAAACGTGGAGATGAATATTGACAAAAAAGGGATCCATTGACATCCTTTTATATACTCAAAAAATGAAAGGAGAGTCAGATTATGGATCCCACTAAAGTATTTTGCCAC
>Ga0315282_10001333_pt1 | contig 46721 bp, 38 predicted proteins | sample YL17G07_20_MG_FD_203693 | JGI IMG/M metagenome (GOLD analysis project Ga0315282, IMG submission 203693) | Sediment microbial communities from Yellowstone Lake, YNP, Wyoming, USA - YL17G07_20 | ecosystem: Environmental > Aquatic > Freshwater > Lake > Sediment | place: USA: Wyoming | collected...
ACAACGACCTCGATGCCTATACTGATTATTACAACAACAGGAGGCTGCATGCCGGGATAGGCTATTTAACACCGGCCGAGGTGTATTATGCTAGAGTGTAGTGTCGGGTATGTCATTAGGAAATACATATATTTTGTTTTTCCAAAACATTTAAATTATGATATATTTTAAATTAAACTGGGAATGGTGAAAAATGGTGCAGAAAACCCTTGCGGATGTTCTTGAAATTTTGTGGTCTAAGAAGAGGGCTTGGAATGTTGACACGAATTTAAAGATAGTGGTTAGCGGCACGGAAATAGGCAGCATAGCTTTGACACTCTCCACGACTAAAGTCGGGAGATTCTTGCACACAGTCCCTTCAACGCTTGGAGGCACATTTGTTTCAGCATTTACCTCTTCACGGCTCATGGACTATCTGCAAGGGCTGTGCCACCAGCCCGTTAACGGCCTCCACAAGAGGCATTACCTCCTGAGCAAGCCCTATATTCATGTATATGTGCCCTCTGCCCGAACCACTCCCCACCTATCTCGGCCTGGAGCCTTATTCAGGCTTTCGGACATCCAAGCCACATCCAAGGAGTTGATGGAAGATTGAGAAATATAAATCTAGCGGCGATTCATCCCACGGTTAAAACCGTAGGCTTTCTCGCCGAATGCATGTAAGCGGCACGTCAAATACTATTCAATAACTGAAAAAGGAACACAGATGCTCAACCTACTGCGCAAAAGATTTGAGATGCCCGTAAAAGAAGTGTTGAAAGACTTCATCAGAGAAGAGGCATGATAGAAAATATCAACTTTGATTACAAAGATGGTGCCCAGAAAGCCCCCGATTTTAACCGCGGGGATGAGTGGGCAAAAGATTTAAAGGTTTTTCGGTGAATATTGTGCATTGGATGTGGTCCGGATGTCTATCGAATAAGGCTCCGGACTGAACTGGGTGGGGTGGTTCGAGCTGGAAAAAGATAATCCCGTGCCCTCATAGGATAGGGATAACTGGTTGGTGGCTAAATAACACCCATTGCAGACAGCCCTGAGCAAAGAAGGGGCGAATGCTTAAATAGATGTGCCTCCGAGCGTTGAAAGGACTGTGTGCAAGAACCTCCCGGCTTTAGCCGTGGAGAGTTTCAAAGCCGAGCTGAACTCAACTCAGAGCCTGCTCGCAACCTTCTGCAGCACCTCGTAGAGGAGCATTGCCCCGACCACCATAAAAATCACCACGAGTATCCCGCTGTAGGGAATGTTGTAGAAGCCCTCGGCGTAGGGCGTCGCGGTCCCGGCCTCCAGCACCTGCGTGTTCCCCCACACGTCCGTCACCTCGACGTAAACGGTGGTGTTGTGGTCCAGGGTCTTGGGCTTCTCGGCCCACAGGTCGTAGTACGTCCCCTTTCCTTCCCCGTACTGGGGCTTCCAGCTGATGGTACGCCAGACTGTCCTCTCGCCGGAACCGTCCACCGAGAATATCGTCGCACTTTTCAGGGTGGACTGGCCCGTGACCACCCTCATCCCGTCCCAGGAGAGGTAATCCGTGAAGTAGGTTACGAAGGTATTTACGTCCGGATTGACGTTCACCACGACCTCACAGGTATCCTCGTCGAAGTCTATGAGGAGAGGCACCCAACCGCTGGTGCTGGCGGTGTTGGTGCGGACGGTGACGGTGGTAAAGGTGGTGGTGTTTGTGTAGGTGTAGGTGTATCCGTTGTCGTCTGGCGCGGATGTGGAAACCGTCAAGTTGTAGTAGCAGGAGGCCGTTCTTGGTACGAGTCCGGTCAGGGACGTCGACGTCGACGAGTACTCGGCAAGGATGCCTGCCGCAGTTGTGTTCGCAACCGTAGAGTCCGCCGCCCACTGCTGGGTGAACCATTCGTCCCCCTCCGCCGGAGGTTCGAAGAAGGAGTAGAACAGGAGGTCGTTTTCATTCATCGGGGCCACGGAGAAGTTGATCTTGGCGGCGGCCGGGGCCAACGTCCCCGTGGGCGTCACCGCCACGGTTGCTACGGTCAGAGGCTCCCTAACCTTCAGGTACGGCAGCCCTGCGGACGCCGTCCTCTCCACGGAGGGGAACCTGGACCAGCTCAGCGTGATGTTTACGTCCAGGTTCCCGATCTCCAAGTCCTCTATGACCTGCGCCGCCCCAGGTGCGAAGACGTACCTGGCGTACCTTTCGTTTTCGTTAGAGGTGAAGGTCGCCGCCGTGAAGTTCCCGGGCACAGCAGAGGGCCCGTACTCGGGGCAGTTCCTGTACCCTATGTATACCGTCCCGGATGTGCCGTTGTAGGTTGCGTTGAGAGGGGAGCCGAACGTGGACCTTATCGCGTCCGGCGGGAGGTTCAGCGAGCTGATGTCCTCCGGCGCCGTGAAGTCCTCCGCGGTCGCCGGCCTCAGGCCGTAGAAGCCCCTCATGGTCAGCGGCGGCAGGTCGTTCAAGGACGTTATGAAGAAGGTGGCCGTCCCCAGCACGCTGGATGAGTACCTGTCCACGACCGCCCTCTGCCTTAAACTGCAGGAGGGGCCGTTCCCGTCGTACCTGACCAGCAGCGCCAGGTCCATCCGGTAGGTCGTGGTGTCCGTCTCCCTCTTCGTGATGGGATAAAGCGCGAGGGTGAAGTGCGGGTCGTACTGGACGACCTCGATGGAGACATGCGCGGCGGCCGAAACTGGCTCCTGCCGGTCCTCCCACTCCCAGTGCCAGCCCACGGGGTAGCCGCTGGCGTTGCAGTCCGTGACGTTGACCTGCACCTGGTAGGTGTAGGTCCCGCTGGCCGTGACCGTAACGGTGTGCACCCCTGCACCTGCGTCCGCGAGGACGGTGACGGTGGCGCTGCCGGATGGTGCGGTGAGGTACCGTGAGCTTATGCAGTCCCCCTCGACCAGGACGTGGTCGAAGGTCGTGCTGGAGTCCCACCGTGAGCTGTACTCAATGCGGAGGGAGTCGCCGGGGTAGAGTGTCCCGTCCTCGTTGGACTCGTTGGGGATTGGGTGGGCGGAGGCCGAGATCCCTATGTGCGCCCCCGCGCCTGCGGGGACGGGGGACGCACCTGCCTGCGGCATCAGAGGCCCGACAGCCAGGGCCGCCAGGACGAGGAGGACAAGGGCTTTTTTGAGGGCACCACCCCTCTTCACCCGTTCCCTTTCCCTTCGCCCGGCGCCCCGATTGTTTCTCGCCACCACGTTGTACCACCTCAGAACACGAAGAGTGAGGTTATGAGGCCGAGGTCCCTCAGCACGATTAAAGTTGCCACGGCTATCCCCACGCATATCAGCGCGGACTTGAGCCCGTCCACGATCGACCCGCCGTCCGAGACCTTTCCTCCCAGCAGCCCCAGCAGGTAGGCGTCCAGCACGACGCTCGAGTAGGCCACGAGTGAGAGCAGGGGGACGTCCTCGGCCTTGAGGAAGGACAGCCCGGCCGGAAGTGCCACGGCGCTCATGGACGACGTGACCCCCGTGAACAGCCTCACCACCACATCCACTATTATGATTATGGAGAAGGGCAAAATGACGGAGTTGATGTAGCACGAGAACTTGAAGAGGGACGTCTCCGAGTCCAGGGACCTCATGCTCGTGTGGATGTTGTTCATCAGGTCGGAGAGGGCGTCCATGGACTTGGGGTCGGCCCCCATCTGCTCCGCCTGGTCGAGCAGCTCGAAGTAGACCTTGGCGATCCACGGCATCTTCAGGTATGCGGCGGAGTCGGCGATGGAGCGCCCCATCTTGACGTGGGCCGCCATCCTCCTCAGCAGGCCGTCGAACGTCGGGTTGAAGACCCTGTTCTCCGAGAGGAGCGCCACGGCCTGCGTGGGCGAGTTGCCCTTCTTCACCTCCTCCGCCACGGACCTCGAGAAGGAGGGGAGGGCGGCAGTGACCTGCCTCGTCCGCCTCCTCTCCCTGGCGTACCACGCGGCCGCCGGGAGGGTGAATGTGAATATGGCGAGGGCGAGGACGTACTCGAACCTCACCGGTAAAACGAGGACGCCTACCCGCTGCAGCGCCAGCAGCGCCGCGGCGAGGGGGAAGGCCAGCAGCGTAAATACGAAGTACCTCGGGCTGATCGGCTCCGTCAGCTCCTTGGGGAAGTAGGAGTCCACCGCCAGGGACATCAGGGGGACGAACAGGCAGGGGAGGACCGCGCAGGTGAAGACCAGGGCCGGGATCCCGATCATGCTGGCGAACATGATGCTGATGGTTATCGTCGCCATCGGGACGATGATGAATATGATCATCTGGGCGGAGGCGATCATGGAGAACTTGTCGGACATGACCTTCAGCCTCGACAGCAGGTAGGAGAATGCCTTCACCAGCTCGTCCTTCATCATCAAAAACAGGGACTCGCCGGACCTCTCGGCGGCGGCCGCCGAGAGCAGGAGCTCCCTCACCGCCGCCGACGGGTGGTACTTCGCCTCGAAGAGCATGGCGTCCGAGGGGCTCAGGGCGTACAGCCTCCTCACCTTCTCCATGCGCTCCGCCTCGTTCCTGAAGGCCTTTAAAAAGCGGAATCGGGACATGTTGAGCATGGCCCCGGAGAGGGACTTCGAGGAGGCGGCTGCCATGGCGAGGTACGTCGCCGCGAACGGGAGCTCCCTCTCGCACAGGGCCTTCCTCCTCCGCACCGCGAGGGTGGGGCGGAGCGTGTGGAGGACGAGGGGGACTGCGGCCGCCAGCACCCCGACGGCGGTTAAAGGCGGCAGCGCCAGCAGCCACCCCGCAAGGGCGAACGTCGCGAACACGACCGGCGAGAGCAGGAGGAGGGCCATGAACTGCGAGGCGAACTCCTGGGGCGTGGTCCTCAGGCCGGAGGTGTACAGAGTGGTACTCGTCCTCTTCACTATCAAGGGCTTCAGAAGGTAAAAGGGCGGGTACTCGGCTACCCTGTCAGAGAGCTCGGTGAACCTTGCCGCCAGCCTGGGGACGATACCAGCCTGCGCACGTACGTGCGTGCCGCCGCCCGCCTGCGGGCCGCTCCTCCGCTCGTCCTCGTCCTCGTCCTCGTCCTTGCCCCTGTCCTCCTTCCTTCCCCTTCCCCTTCCCCTTCTCCTGAAACTGGCCATTTACGCCACCTCCGGCTTTAGGGCCAGCCCCAGCTCCGCCTCTCGACCAAGCCTCCTCAGCTCCTCCGGCAGCTCCCCCGAGCCGTAGAGGCTCCAGACGAGCTCCGTGACCTTGGTGTGCGACCCGAGCTCCGGGAAGGCGTGCCCCAGCACGAGCAGAGACCTCAGGAACCTGGTGTACAGCCGGTACTCCTCGGCCAGCCTCTCCCTCGGGACGGACTCCGCGATCCTTTCTGCCGTGGACGACGCCAACGGATCTGCCGTCTGGGCGAAGGAGTCGGCCTCCGGGTCGTACTTAAAGAGGCAGACGGGCTCCACGGCCGTGCCTTTCAGGTTTAGGGAGAGGTCGTATATCCCCGTCACCCTCCTGACCTTGACCGTGTCGCCGCCCGGCCTCCTGACGTAGAAGGACTTCATGACCACGATGGTGGACAGGTCGCGTAGCGCCCCCTCTGCTACGTTTATGGGGTCCGCCCTGAGCCTCTCTATCGCCCCCTCGGGGGTCTCCGCGTGCAGCGAGGTTATCCCGCCGTGGCCCGTGGCTATGGCCTGGGCCCATACCCTCCCCTCCTCCCCCCTCACCTCGCCCACGATTATGTAGTTGGCGGGCTGCCTCAGTGCGTGCTTCACGAGGTCGAACATCCTTATCTCCCCCCTCTCCTCCACCGTCGTGGACTCCCTGGTCATAAACGAAAACCAGTTCTGGCGCGCCAGCCTCAGCTCGGGCGTGTCCTCGCACGTTACCACCACCTGGTCCGCCGGTATGAGCGAGCATAAAGCGTTTATCAGGGAGGTCTTCCCGGATCCGACGGGCCCGCATACCAGGATCGCCCTCTTGTACTTCACCGTGAGCATGAGCCAGGCAGCCATCTCCGGCGTCAGCGTCCCCATCATCATTATGGAGGTGATGGACCATGGTTGTTTGGGGAACTTCCTTATGGAGAAGGAGGGCCTGTCCGAGACCTCCTTCTGGTAGGTGACGGTGAGGCGGTCGTTCGTGGGCAGCCTTATCGAGAGTAAAGGGTTGTAGAGCGACACCGACTTCCCGGCCATGTGGACGAACTTCTCCACGTACCGGTCGAACTCCTGCTCCGGCATGGAAATGTTGGTCCGCAGGGTGCCGAAGTCCTTGTGGCTGCACGACGTAACCTCGGGCCAGGCCGTGACGTCCTCTATCCTGTCGTCCTGCATCAGGACGTCGAAGACCCCGTAGCCCAGGACCTCCCTTCTCAGGAAGTAGTACAGGGTCTCGTCGTTGATGCCGTACTCCTCCAGGTGCCTCCTGAAAACGGACTCGTCCCTGGCCGCGGCCGCTGGCATCAGAAAGAGGAGCTGGGAGGCCACCCTCTCCAGTTGAGCCTTCTCCTCCTCCGACAGGTAGGGGTCCGTTATGACGTATTGATCATTGACGACGGTGACGGTGCTCAGCCCGACCTTGTACTCCGCCCTCACCCTCCCCTCCGGTGGAGGGCCTGTTCGATGGAGGGTGTGGATCTCGAGGACGGGGAGGTCGAACTCCATCCTCTGCCTCCTCTTGACCGAGAGGCCCCTCTCGAGGCGTGCCTCGGCGGTCTCCTGCCTTTTAAAGAGCTTGGAGAGGAGTTTTAAGGGGTTCCTGGTCTCGGTTTCGGTTTCAAGTACCGGCACAGGCGCGGGTGCGGGGGCAGTTGCTGGTGCTGGCGGGGGTGCCTTGGGCTTGGACGATCCCTCACTGCCCTCTCCTCCGCCGTTGCCCTCCCTCCTGTCCTGCTCCTGCTCCTCTTTCTTTCTTTTTTTCTCCTTCTCCTTCTGCTTCCCTCTCCCAAACCCGAACACTGTGATCACCGAAACTTATGGTCGTCCTCCAGGGTCGACTTCTGCCACCTGTTAACAGTAAGTATGTTTTTATAAAGGGGGACCGAAGGGTGGACTTTTGATCGTCCGGTGTCCAAAAAAGGAAAAAAGGGGAGATTGAGGGCTTTTTCTGTTCGGTTTTGCTTTCACTGGACATTAGCGGAGAACTGAATGGTTCCTTGGTTCGTAAGCAGCGAGCCGAGCAGCACCGCCCCGCTGGACGGAGAGTCTGTGAGTGTTACAGTTATGCCAGCAGACGACCCGACCGTGACGGTGTTGCTCGGGCTGAACGATGTGGCGTAGTAGTAGGCAGGCGGTGTGTCACCTGTGCTCAGGGTGACGTTCGCAAGCGTGACGTTTGCGTTGCCCATATTCTTCAGGGTGATGTACAGGCTGTTGCCGGATACCGAGGGAGTCCCAACGACGGCTAGCGATCCCTGGCTCGATGCCCTCGATCCCGTCGAGGCCATCCACGCTATTGCCATGCCTGCGACTGCGAGCGCCGCTACCGTGACGAGTATGACGATTATGGGCGATGAGATGTCTCCTTTCTTGTTCATCTTTGGAAGTGTTCTCATGTTTTTTTCACCTCACTGGCAGAGTGCTGTGAACTGGACTGTGCCGACGGTGCTGACTATCGTTCCGGCGTATGTGGTGTCTGGAGTGTATGACCCGTTGGTGAGAGTGATCGGGGTGGCGTAGGATTGTCCCGCACTGATCGTGAAGGGGGTATCATACGTACCGCTGCCTACCTTGACCAACGTCACGGTCGCGTTGGCGTTGCCGAGGTTCTTGATAGTGATGTAGAGTGTGTTGGAGGCTCCAGAGGTCACCGTTGGCGTCCCTATTACTACCAGGGATCCCTGGCTCGATGCCCTCGATCCCGTCGAGGCCATCCACGCTATTGCCATGCCTGCGACTGCGAGCGCCGCTACCGTGACGAGTATGACGATTATGGGCGATGAGATGTCTCCTTTCTTGTTCATCTTTAGATTCCTCATGTCATTTTCCTCCTGAAGTTTTTTTCCGCCTTACTACGTTTGCGACGTATTTATAAAGGGCGGAACTTTGCGCGTGCTCGCAGTGTCTGAAACGAAGGCGCTGCCGCACGTTGTCATGGTGCCGTGTGAAAAAGAGAAGAGAAAAAAAAGAGAAGAGAGGAGAGAGAGAAGAGAAGGGAAGAGAAGGAGGAAGGTTCAGCGCAGCGTCCCCGACACGCGGATGCCCGTGGGCGCGTACGCCTCGATGAACGCATTGGGCGGCACCTGCACGCGCCACGTGTAGTCCCCGACGCTCTCCGCGTCCACCTTAAACCCGTTCACAAGGACGCGGGGCACCGCCTTGTCCGCAGGTAGCAGGTTCCCGTTCTCGAACGTTTTGAAGGTGAAGGTGATGTACTGGAGGCTGCCGCCGGTGAGGAGAGGAGAGGAGGAGGAGAGGAGCTTCAGCTCTGCCCTGTAGGTGTAGTCCGTGGTGTCGAGCTCGCAGTACAGCGTGTCTATCTTCTGCGAGTATACCTTCGTGGTCTTGAGGTAGTACACCTTCCCGGGCTCGAAGGTTCCCGTGTAGGACTCCGAGGGCGGGTACACTGTCACGCTGCCGTTGTACGGCCACGTCGCCGCGTTGAGCGATATCACGACGGTGCCGGTCGAGTTCGCCCAGTAGGTGCCATCGGCAATAGTGACGCGCTGCCCGGGCTGGAGCCCCGTTACCGGCACGCCAGGGTATTCGTTGGGCACCGAGGAGTAATTCACGCGGAGGTAGTCCACCCTGCCCCACTGCGCACTATCCATGCAGAGGGTGGCGCTGGTGGATCCCCGTCCGTAAGTGTAGAACCGCACCACGATCGTGTCGATTGTCGAAACGCCGGATGGGGATATGTTTGTTACGGTCGTTGTGAGTGATGGGGTGGTGGACTGCGACGATTGAGCTACCTGGGTCCAAGTGGATCCCTGGACACAGTAGACCGTTATCTGCCCGTACCCAACGTACACCCAGTAATCGCCTTTAGCATAATACCACTTGTAAGAGAAACCCCCACCGTCCGCTGAGACGGATATCGTGAAGTTTGTGCCCGATGTGTTCAGTGGGTACTCGAAGTCGTACGCCGCCTCCATGAGGTAGGGTGCTGGTTCCCCTTGAGCTTGCAGGCTTGACTCGTCGAACCTGATGTACCCGCCCGATGAGGAGACTGTCGGGGCTGTGCCGCCGGTGTATAGGTTATATGCAAAGGTCCAGCCGCTCGTGGAGGAGCACTCGCTCCCCGTGCTCGTTGTGTGGAACTGGGCCCCCGTCCCCGACCGCGTGAGCGTCCCGCCAGAATAGGTGAGTTGGTCGTTCCAGTCTATCGTCCCAGTATAGGAGGTAACTACCCTGGCGTAGGGCCTGCTCACAACCACTATGGAGCCGTCGAAGGGCTGGGGGACGTCCGTGGGTGATACCACGACATCGGATCCGTTGCTCACCACGGTCTTCTTCAGGGTCGTGCCTTGGTAGACCTTGACGATGTCGTTTGCCGGGACGCCGACGATGGTCAGCCCAGGGTCACCCACGTAGTTGAGAGTGACGTTATCTATGTATAGGTACGTACAACCTTGCGCAGCTATGGTTCCACTGAACGAAATACGTAAGTTCGTGACGGTGAGGACGTCGTTGAAGGCTAACGTATAAGTGCAGTCCCGCCAGTCGTCGTTGCCTAGGTTGACGGGGGAGGAGTTTGTCAGCTCTGTACCGTTGGACAGTGTTACAGTTACCCCAGAGACGGACATGTTGGCTCCGGAGGGGCCGTTGCATTTGGCCTGGAAGTGTATTGTGAGGGGCGAGTGCACGCTTGACAAACTGAGGGGGCGCTGGAGGTACGTGTCGCCGGAGTACGTGTATCCGTTGAGCATGCCCCAGAAGAAGTAGGTGTAGACGGAGTTGCCGTCCGATGTTGCCGGATACCTGCTTATGTAAAAGTCGTACCCCGCATAGTAGTAGTGGGCGTACATCCCGGACGGGGCATACCACGCCGAGGCAGACGAGCAGTCGTCGTAGAACTGGAGGGACTGAGGGGGGTTGTTGACCGCTGCGAGCGTGTTAAAGTCCTGGCTGTACGTGACCGTGGTGTTCGCGCAGAGGGTCCCCCTCCTCACGTACGTGTAGTCCACGAGCCCTGCCAGCGTGCCGTTTACGGACAGGGGCGTGTCGGGCTGGAACGGGGCGGGGATGTTCGTCCTGACGTAGTCCCAATTTGCCGTTTTGCCGTTGAAGTTCGAGTAGTGCTCGTGGACCAGGTATATCGCCCCGACGGCGTCGGTGGACCCCGACGTCGTCCAGGTCCCGGAGTAGGCGCCCGAGGCGGTTATGGTCCAGGTCGACCCCGACCGCTGTATCCTTATCGTCACGGTCCCGCTCCCCGGCATGGTGTTCTCGCCCGTGGCCCAGGAAGAGCCGTCGGTCACCCCGCAGGCCCACTGCGGGTTGCAGGCGGCCCACGAGTCGCAGACGCCGGCGTAGGCTATCACCGACCCGGAGGGGTTCGCCACCGCCAGGTACAGCACCGCCAGGTCGCTCGACTGTCCCGTGTAGGTCAGGTACGTCTCGGCGTAGAAGTCCCCGGACCATGGGGTGGGGAGGGCGTAGCGCGCGCCGGACCAGGTCCCCCACGTATTCGGTTGGGCGTAGGTGTTCAGGTATCCGCCCGACTCCGAGAACGTTACCAACGAAACGGCCGTCCACCCCGTGGTCACGATGTCGTCGAACTCGTCGGAGACAAAGGGCGACGTGATCGGGGAGGACGTGACCAAGGTGGACCCGTGCACCGTGGTATTCGTGTTCGCGAGCACCCTCCCGTCCTCATTGATGAGGTACCAGCTCCCCGCCGGCAGTCCGGAGAACGTTACTCCCTGGGAGGAGAGCGGCCTCAGCACCACCTTGTCAATGCTTATACAGTACTCCTCGTCGGAGTAGGGCTGGATGCTGTTGTGTTCCCAGATGTAGAACCACACCTCAACCCTGGCTGGCTCGGTGTAGAAGGTGCCGAGGTAGACCGCGGTCGTCCCGTTGTCGCTCGAGAAGTACGCCCCCGTGGAGTTCTGCCAGAGCTTAAAGTTCAGCGTCCCCGACCCCACCGTCCTGTTGCTCTCATAGAGCCAGATCGTGGCCGAGCCGAAGCCCATGTCGTACGGGAGGTCCATCATGAACAGCCGCACGCCCGCGGAGTCGTACAGCCTAAGCCCGATGTGGAGGATTGGCGCGCCCGCGACCCCACCACTCGGGTACCGCCGCCATGAGGAGAGGGGCATGTAGAGCTCGAAGTACTGTCCGGGGTTCACGTCCTTCCACATTCTGAAGTCGTAGACGGACCCGCCGATGGTGTGGAGCCAGTTGTGCCACTGAAGGTACCCGTCGGACGTCACGCCGCACCACAGCGTTCCCGACCACACGGGGCACGACCCGGAGGACGACCAGCCGTTCTGTGCAGCCCAGTAGTAAGCGTACGTGTAGGGCGGCGCCGAGAACTCTTCCGTAACGTTCCCGCAGGTGCGGGAGAGGACCTCCCTCACCGTGGTCACGCCACCGCTCAAGGAGAGGAAGACGTCCTCCCCGCTGTAGTAGGTCACGTAATAAGTGCCCAGCTCACGGTACCAGACGGTGATCGTGCCCGACATATTGTAGATCCTGATGTTGTCGGAGGAGGAGATGTACTCCCAGTACGGCCAGGCGGTGTAGCCCGTCCCCGCCGTCACGTTCTTCGGCTGGCCCTGACCGCCCGTGCAGGCGTACACCGTACCGCTACCGGTCAGGCGGAGGGTCTGCTGTACCTCGTTGTACTCTGCCGAGACCGGACCCGTCGCCGACTTGACGGTGAAGGTCGAGGTGCAGGCGCGGGAGTAGCCTACCGACAGGTTTGCGACCGCCGCGGTTATGCCGGCGCCGTCGCTGACCCCGTACGCCGCGCTCCCCCAGGCGATGGTGGCCTGGCCTAAATTAGTAAAGGCCGCCCAGCCGTCGCTGCTGGTGATCGCCGTCTTCCCCGCCCACCCGACGGTGCCGCCGTTTACGGCCGCGCCGTTGAAGGCGTAGACGAGCCTCACGCGCACGGTGTCTGCCTCCGGGTCTGCCGTGTAGGCGGACGCGTTGAGGCCGTCCCAGGTGATCGTGGCGGATCTCCCGTCTATCGTGCCGGCCGTTATGCCGTACGTCGCCTCGTAGCCGGAGGTGTACGCGTCGATGGTCACCGCCTGTATGGTGGAACTCGACGTCGAGTACTCGAACCTCGAGGTTGCGGCGTTCCACGCGAACGTGTAGCCGCTCAGGGTGAGGGAGTCCTCCGGGCCGAGAGGGTGTCCGTCGAACTCGAGGATGGCGGTAGCGTAGAACGTCCCGAGGGCGCCGACGTTCACCCTTCCGCTGGCGCTGGCAGTGCCGAGGAAGGTCACCTTTATCCTGTCGGTGACGACGCTCACCCCGGCGACGTCCTGCTTCGCCGTGATCCCGTAGGTGCTGTCCACGATGGTAACGTAGTTCTCGTCGTACGTGGTGCTGCAGACCGTGCTGCTCCCCGTCACCGTCTTCTTCCACCAGCCGTTCGCAGAGTCCCACGTGAACCCCGAGACGGATCCCTTTGAGCTGTCGAAGGTCGCGCCGTCGTAGGCGTACCTGATCTTGTACCGCAGCTCGAACGTCCCGCCCACGTTGACCCGCGTGTCGTCTGCCGTGATGGAGGGGAAGTCGAGCCTGTCGGCCACGACGGCGGGGAACGTTCCGGCTGAGGCCATGTGGGCAGCCTCGACCGTGTAGCTGTACGAGCCGACGGATTGTTCAGCGGCCGCGTCGATCGAGAAGGCGCCTGAAACCAGCGTAGTGTCCGTGCTGCCCTTCTGGACCCCGCCCAGCTTTACCTTGACCTGGTAGTCCCCGTCGGGCGGTGCTATCGTCGTTCCCTCGTAGTACCAGTAACCGGAGAAGGTGAGGGTCTGCGAGAGGCTGCACCTGTAGTCGCTCACGGTGAGGGTTGAGGGTGAAAGGTCGTTCTCGACGCCGAATACGCTGGCGTAATCCTTCGTGTCCGACATAGAGGCGTCGTCCACGACGTAGACCTGAACCGGTATCGTCTCGGCCGAGTCGTCCCAGTTCCAGTTTATCATGACGTAGAACTTTAACACCTTTTGGTTGCCCGTCGTATAATGCGAAGAAGTTCCTGTGTTAAGCATCACGTAGTTGTTAGGGTCAGACTGTTCACTGAATACACCTGTAGATTCGGTCCAGCGGAGAATTACGTTTTTTCCTGCTGGATCGAGCCTTATCTCGGCGTAGTTGATGTTGGCCACGCCGTCTGCGTCTGAGACCTTGAGCGTGAAGTTGTAGTCTTGCCTCCCCGCCAGCAGGGTCTTTGTGCCTTTGTACGATGCACCTGTCAGGTCGAGGGTTAGGCCGTCGACGGCTGGGGCGGTACCGGGCACCTCCTCAGGCCCCCAGGCTCCGTGGCTCGGCTCAGGCGACACGTACTTCCTGATCTTGAAGGCGTAGAACCGCTCGGTTCCAAAACCGTAACTGCTGTATCGGGCAATGCCCAGGTGGACGACGTTGGGGGTCTGGCTGTTAGCCTCGTCCACCCTCAGCGTCCCGTCAACCTCCACCTTGATGTTTCCAGCCAACTTCCAGATCCTCGTGCTGAGGCTGTACCACGTTCCCGCACTGCCTCCGAGCTCACCGCTGTCCCAATCTCCGTTCTCGCCCACACCCGCGCTTTTATACCAGTCTGCGTCGCCAGCCCACGAGTCTCCTATACGACCGAAGGCGACGCCAAATGTTGAGGTCCATGGACCGTCGTCCACGCTGAAGAGGGCCCCGAAGATTTGAGATGCACTTTCAGAGTAGTGTTGGATTAGCACGCCCGCTGAGGAGTACGCGTCCTCCACTATGTACGAGGCCGGGAAGGCTACTGTTCGGGAGTGGAACCCCATCCCGTTCCACCAGTTTCCACCGGCCATGTCCGTGACCTCAAGGTAGTGGCCTGCCGTGTTGATGGAGTAGGTCGGGGAGCCGTCGACCGATGTCCACCTGGCCGTGTTTAAGGTCGTGCTGTCCCACGGCTCGCCGAAGATGAAGGTGTTGTCGAAGTTGCTTGCCGTCGTGGCTGATGGATTGCCGTAGTATACGTAGATCGTTCTTGCTGTCGAGCTTAGGTCGTCTGCGACCTTAATCCAGAACACCGCGCTGTCCGAGTCGACCTTACTCTGCATCCAACAGTAAAGAAGTGTTGTACCATCGGCCCCTGTGAACCTTACGTCCCCGAAGTCCGTCCTGCACTTGCCGTTGAGGTAAACGTCCTTATTGGAGTCGGTTCCGCTGCCGAAGTGCACCGTAATGTTGACCTGGTAGTCCGTCCCGGCACCGGATGCAGGGTTGATAACGTGGCTTTTGCGGTAGCCCCAGCCTGTTAACCACGAGCCGGCGGCAGATACCGGTTGCGGAGAGAGGAGGGGGAAGAGGGAGCACGCCAGCAGTGCCGCTATGATGAGGACTGCTGCTGCTCTTCGTGCATTCCCACGTTCAGGGGGTATAAGCATACACGTCACCACTCTTTATGTCGGTGTTGATCCAGGCCGCCGCGCCGGTGACCGTTATCTGCCCGGTGAAGGGCGTCCCTGTTGGCGTCAGGACGGCACATGGGGAGGAGAGGTCCTTCACGGCACTCGCCTTCAGGCTCGTGCCCTGGTAAACTTGGATTAAGGAGAGCTGGGGGGCGCCGTACAGGAACACCTGCTGGAACCCGGAAGGTGGGGACCACGAGGAGGCGGTTACGGTGAAGTCCTGGTTGAGGGTGTAGTTGTACGACGGCGACACGGTCCCGCTGTAGTTCCAGAGGGGCGAGTCCTGCGTGTACACTATCACCCACCCGCATGACACGCTCGCCGGCGTGTTTAAAACGAGGGAGGAGCCATTCGAGGTCCCCGCGGTGAGAAGGGCAAAGTTCTGGTCCGTGACCACGGCCGTTCCGCCGGACGGGACGCCCGTGACCGTGATAGCGTTACCCGCCCCGGTCCCGTTCGCCGCCTTCACGAAGGAGCCCGGTACGGAGGGGGAGGGAGGGGAGTAGCCCGTGCCCGTGCCGCTTGGAGGGAGGCCTATCGCCTCCGCTATGGCCGGGAAGGATGCGACGGCGCTTACGTACGCGGCTGCGGACGAGGCGTTCCCGCTCAGCGAGGAGGCCTCGGCGGCCCCGAAGAGTAGCGAGCTCATCGCTTGGCTCTGGACGGACGGGTCGGTGTAAGTCCTTACGGACGTTGAAACCGGCACGGCCTGGAGGGTGAAGTACGACGATATTAAGACGAGTGTTATGAACAGGGCGGCGAGGGTGAAGGTGAAGCCCTTATCCTTATTGTTGCCGGGGCGTGGTAGCGGCAGCGGCGAGATCATCCAGCTATCGCCTCCAGCTCCAGCGATCCGTCCGTGCTCTTACTCACCGTGACCCTGCACACTCCGGCGGGGATCGTGAACTGGTTCATCTTTACGTTGTACGTGATCTCCGACGGTCCAAATAGGGCGCGCGCGGAGCGGTAGTCCGTGCCGTTGTTCCCCATCCCCGATGAATCAGTTGCGGTCCCAGGCACCCCCTCGTCGAACCTCCACCATCCCACCAGTCCAGATGAGTTCATGGGCACGCGGTACTGGTATAGGTAGGACACCTCGGTGCCGTTCAGGGCGCGGCTGAAAATGAAGACATCGTCAATTAACCCATAAAACTGAAAATATGAGGAGTGATATGCTCCAATTCTGAGGGGCGCAATGCTGCTTAAATCGCCAAGTGTTGAAATGTTTACACTCGCTTTTTCGATGTTATCTACGTATAGTTTGGCAACACTGTTTTTGCGGTCGACCACCAGAGCAGAAGAGTACCATACATTACTTGATGCGACAGCTGTATCTGTGAGGACAAGTTGTTGGGTTGTATCCTGCAGCTGTGCACGAATTCTCGATCCGTATATCCAGCCCGCCTCATATCCCATGCCATCTCCGGGATTGCTGTCAAGCCCTCCCTTAATCACCCCTCTTTGTCCTTTTGCGCTATCAAAGGTTAGCTCCCGAAGGGCTACGGTAAAACTGTCATTTGCCCCGAAGTTTAAAACGTTACCAACCTCGACATAGCTGTTCACGCCGTTCAAAGAGAGGGCGCCGCCCACCTTCACGGATGAGACTATCTCAGCAGGGTCAGGCAGGGCGTACCCCGGCGCGGCTGCTGGTAGTGAGCAGGGGAATCTGACGGTGGTGGTGTTGTTCGTTGGTGAGGACGTGATCGGGCCGCGATCGTTCTTCAGTATGATGGTGGTGGACGTCCCCGCATTCGAAAGGCAGACGGTCTCTATGGACTCGTGGAGGAGGAGGACGGGTGAGGAGCTTGCCTCCCTCAGCTCCCCTCCAGCTGCGGAGACGTACGCCATGGCCCCGGTGGCGACCGCGGACGTGATCGCTATAATCGCCACGGTAAGGAGGATGGCGTTGACGGGTACCGATATGCCGCGTGATCTAAGCATTGAATGGTCTCCCTTCATCTCCTCCTCCCCCTTTGCTCCTGCTCCTGTCCATGAGCGGGGTAGCAGTCCGCCGCGAAGACGCACTCCTCACAAAAGCCGGTGCAGAGGCCCTCGTCCTGGCCCTGGTAGAGCTCCCCCTCGCCCCTGCACCTCGGGCACCTTACGATTGTTGCACCCTCGATGAGGACTCCTCTCCCCTGGCACCTCTGGCACACCCTTACCCCAAGGTGGGGCGAGATGTGGGGGAGGCGCCTCCTGCTGGCTGCCGTGAACATGACGATCCCAAACAGTAGCAGCTGCCACGAATTTATAAAGGGCGGGCGCGGTGGGAGAGCTGTCCGCGTCACCACGACAGGGACAGCGCCGTGAAGCAGGGCTTCTTGCCTCAATATGAACTGCCCCTCCCTTTCGGAAGGGGAGATCGCGCCAACGGAGTTAAGGAGATTTCAGGTAGGACTGCACCATGTCTATGAACTGATTCTCGCTCTGACCGTATACATTCAAGTGGGATGCGGTGTTTATTGAGGGGTAAACCTCGCTCACAGAGAACACCATTCCATTATCTAAAACAAATCTTCCCTGTGGCCCACCGAGCGTGTAGTAAACGCCCGTTATTCCGTCGGGTGTACAATTATGCAGGAATAAGATCAACCTATCCCCCAGCTCGAACGCGGGATCGTCTTCCACCCCTGCAGTCTGACGGACTGTTATCGCCCCGTTGACTGCACCCTTCAAAACTCTTTCCACTTGGAACGAATAGTCGTTGAAGGCTAAGGGCGGGTTACCGTCCGTGAAGTGGTGAACCGCGACAACTTTACCTACAACCATGATGTCGGACTGCATGGTTAGTTCTTTTAGGTCGCGATAATAATGCGCCCAGCTAACTGAGGTGCTCGGATTTAGGGTGCCTGTTTGAGGTGATGCAATTGTGATTACGAGAACCGCAGAGATGAAAGAGAGCAATATTAGGATTTTCTTGTTCATTTTCCTGCCCCCTTATCCATAAAGATACCGCACTCCGTTTATATCATCCTCCTGTGGTGTACAAATGGAGCCGCGCTGATCGGTGTATGCAACCATGAGGGTGCCGGGCACCGAATGACCCAACCCTTGTACGTGTCCGTATTCGTGGGCGATAACGCCCTGTCTTACTATTGAATTATAATTTCGTAAGTAATAATCATTGAGGTATATTAGTGCTGATGTAAAGTATTGACCGTTGCCAGTCCAAGTTGTTAATCCATCCCAAGCAACATCACTTCTATAAGTTCGATACTCGCTGACTGCATGCGCGTAGTCTGCTCTAAATTTGCAGTTACTCACAGCGTTCCACGATTCAACCGCAGATAATGATTCAGTATAGCCACTGTAGCTGAGATAAGTGACTGGACTATATTGCCACCGCAGACCTATCAAGGTATAGGAAGATGTGAGACCAACATTCAGGATCACCAAAGCACTTATGGTAAAACAAAGCACGTTCTTTGAGACTACCCTCACCAAGTCTCCCTCCCTCTGCATTTTTATTGTTTATTTGTAGAATAAAAACACTGTTATGTTCTAAAAATAGATCACGCCCCTCACTTTGAGAGTAATAACACGACAATCTTCGGGTCAGGGACGCCCCTGTACCCGCTCAAGGGGTACGGCTGCGATGCCGCCGCGTTCCCGGCGTCGAACGAGGGCGACGTGTACGTCCAGAGCAGAACCCAGTTGGGCGAGTAGACCTTCACGCAGTAGCCTGCGGGCGCGAGCCTGTCCAGGATGGAGGCGAGCCCGGCCGGGTCCTGGGTGTACACGTAAGGCGCCAGCACCCCCTTCGAGTCCATCCAGACCAGCAGGGATGTGGCGTAGCCCTGGAGGTCTGGGGCAGACCTGGGCGGCGCGGGGGGCAGCGACGATGCGGCGAGCGCCATCCCCACGAAGAGGATGATGCAGGCGAAGACGGCGTCGTATACCATGGAGATGCCCCTCCTGTCCTTTGTTGGCGTGGGGCTCAGCCTCCTCACCTTCACCTCACCAGCACCTCCAGCCTCAAGGCAGTACCGTCGTCCAATACGATAAAGCGGTCGGCCCTCCCCGCGGCGCCCGTGACGGACGTTGGTGTCGCCTTGCTCCACACCACCATTAGCTGCCCGTTGTCGCCGACCGTGAAGCACGTGGCGTTGATGTACACAGCGGTCCCCTGCGGGAGCCCGTACGCTGACGGGACCGATGACGGTACCCATGAGGACCACGCCTGAGACGAGTTCCCATTTTGGATTGCAATCGTCGAGGCCACAATGGATGCCGCCGAGTCGGATGCTGGCATCAGCTGCGCGTTTATGGAGGAGGCGTATAGGCCGGCGCCCCCGAAGTATACGATGGAGAGGGCTATGGTGAAGGCGGACATCACCAGCACTGCCTCAACCGCCTGGTCCATCTGTCAGATCACCCCATATCCCTGTAACCGCTCATGATCATGCCCTCACGATGTAGACGGTGCCGTCCGGGTAGGCGGTGACGTTCAGTGCCAGCGCCGTGACGGATACGGCGGTGATGTTCAGCGGCACCGTCAGCGTAATGGTTGAATTGACGGCCCTGCCGGTCCCTCCTGGGCTCACCGTGACTGTCCTCCCTCCCGCCGTTACGGCCACGGGCTGACTGAACAACACGACGGAGCTCACGGGCAACCCCTGTACTTTGGCGTCCGCGGCTGCGGATGCAACCGCCCCTGCCACGGCGTAGGCTACAGATGATGCCGAGGCCTGCCGTGCAGCCGCCGCGAAGTTCTGCCCCTGCACATAAACGAGGGATGCGAACGACACCGACATCGCCAGCAGTGTCCCCACCAGCAGTATGCGCACCAGCGGCTTCTCCATCCTTCACCACCTCTCCAGAGTCTTTCCAAACTGATCATACGGCGGTGAATATTTAAGGGGCGGAAGATAGGTGCTGAAGGGGATACCCAGAAGCTGTGCACCTCTGCTACAGCTGCCTAGAACGGGGTCCAAACCAAGGGATTTGAACCCCCGCGACCCTTGTTCCTATGATGTTTTCAAATAATCTTGCGGGGTAGCACCGCAAAGTCCAGCCTCCTCCTACAGCCTGGAATAGAGATCCTCCGGCAGCATCAGCGACTTGTAGCCCTTCCTCGGCATACACGACACATACAAGAGAGGAAAACTGCAAGAAAGGAGTTCTTGGGCTACTGGAAGGTGAAGGGTTTATCAAGGAACTTTTCGCCTCCTGCGGGACAAACAGCCAGAAGCGTTAATTTTTTCCTTTTTTGATATACGTTACTCCAAAAATCAAGCCGCGGTCCTATACAAGGGTATGATTTTTTTCCCATTCTTCTCTTAGTTTTTTGGCTAATTCACTGTCTTCAAGAATAACTGGACCTCGATAACCACACTGCCGACAATCCCAAATAGACCACATCTGTGGAAGCCCTGAGGCCCAGAAGAGATCTGTAGAACCACATCTTGGACAGAATTTTTTCCCCTTCTTTGTCGAATTACCTTCATTTTTTGAATGCATTTTTCCTCAAGTAAATCTTATTAATAATTCATTTATCTCTTTGTGTCAAATTACGACTAATTTTTGATGGTAAGGTTATTCCCTCTCAACCTTTCTTAGCTTATCTTGCATGTCCCATGGCTCCATAAGCATTGAAGGGCAGGAGTTACTTTGAGGGCACTTGCCGCAATTTCTTTGAGCAGACACGCAACCTGCAAGGGCCGAGTAGGCGTGGGCGATCCTTGCTGAGTGCGTTCTGTATTGGCTCATGCCGTTGGCAATATCCCGAATAAGGGGCGAAATTCCGTGGGGATAATACCCTGACCAGCTGACATTTTGTAGCCCCTTCGCTTTAGCTTTCTCAGCAAGGCGCCTCATGATAGATTCGGTGGGACCAGGGTGGTAATAGAGAAGGAAGTTGGGCCTGAACCCAACTAGCCTGTAGGGTACGGTTGTGTCCAGATGCGCAAGGAATTCGGCAATTTTCTCTACTTCAGAGACATTTATCTCCGGAATTACGACCGTCCTAATGACGCGTATCTTCGATCTTGCCTTGCTTATGAGATGCTCAGCATTCCTCAGCACGGGATCAACAGGAGCGCCGGTAATCGCACGATGAATCTCGTCATCGTAAGCCTTCATCTCAAAGTTCATCCAAGAACAGAGGTCAATCATTCTCTCGAAGGACTTATCGGAGGCAAAGCCGTTTGTTGCAATGCCGACTCTGAGCCCGTCAAAACGCCTTCGCATTATGCTGACGACCTTTTCCATGTATGGCAGGTTTATTACCGGTTCGCCCCCGGTGAAGTTCACGGCATCGGCCCCGACCTCTTTGGATTTTGAAGAGCCTAAACAGTCTAACAGCTCCCTCGCTAGATCTTCGGGAGGCACAGCTCCTCTGTAGTACCATCCAACATCCGGGTATTGCGACAGCCGGTAGGCATTGCAGTATATGCACCTAAAGCAACATCCTAGAAACGTGACGGTGACACTTTTGGTCGCCTTCGAAACGCTAGTGTAGGCAACTTCTGGAAGCTTGATCCTGCAGACGCCGCCGTTTCTGAGCCTGTCTGCCCCGCATTCCCAGGCACAAAGCCGGCAACTGCCAAGCTCTTCAGCCCATGATTCCATTCTGCCTTACCATGGAGAGGTAGATCAAACCTAGCTTAAAATCTAAGTGTTTCATATGAAACACTTAGATTAAATATTTGTGTTCAGAAATTTACCTCTATGGAAAGACAGAGAACTCTATCGGCGGTGGCAGTCATAGCCATAGCAGCCATATCGATAGTAGCGCTTTATAGTTTTAGGGCAAATACGTTGGCAAACAACACCTCCACGGATCGGTACAAAGTTGTCGTGGACTACATGGGGAGAAACGTTTCTGTGCCAAAGAACCCAGAAAGAATAGTCTCGTTGTCCGGCGACCTCACAGAGATCCTTTACGCCATCGGTGCAGGGGATAAGATCGTTGGAGTGGACCGTTACAGCACGTATCCCCCCGAGGCTGCAAATAAGACTAACGTGGGTACAAGTGGCGCACTCAACCTCGAGACACTGATCGCCCTTCAGCCAGATCTTGTCCTTCTTTGGTCCTATCAGGCTGAGATAGTCCCGGTCCTAGAGAGCTACAACATTACGGTAGTAGTGGTCGACGCAACATCCCTCAGCGATCTAATGCAGACGATGAAGTTCGTCGGCTTGCTCTGCGGGAAGACTGAGGCGGCGGAGGCGCTCACGACGGATCTTCAATCAAGAATCAACGCCATAAAGGATAAAACTCAGTGGATACCCGATTCGGAGAAGCCGCTCGTATACTTTGAGGGCATGTCGCCATTAAGATCTTACAATTCAAGTACCTTCACTAACGATATGATCAGGATCGCGGGCGGAATCAACATAGCAGCGAATGAGACTGTCAAGTACCCGCCCCTTAAAAGCGAATACGTGCTGATGCAGAACCCCAATGTCATAATAGTGATAAGTAGCGGTGCGTCAGAGGACAGTATTAAAGCCAGAGCAGGATGGCAGGGCATCGATGCAGTCAAGAACGATAGGGTATACAGAATCGATACGAAATGGTGCTCAGCAAACCCCAGAATAATCTTGGGCGTGGAGCAAATAGCGAAGTGGTTGCACCCAGAATTGTTCAAGTAAAAAAGGGAGGCACTGAGGGAGTAACCCATCGGTAGCGTTTCATATCTTTGGAACCTGAAGAAAATGCTCCAGACCAAAATCCAGACGGTCGCTTGATCTGTACGCATTGATAGGTGCCGTAATTGATGTGGTAATTTTGGCTTATTACGCCATGCACAGGTTCCAGCTTTCTCGGTTTCACCAAGATAAGGCGTTGGATGTGTTGAGGGAGAACATGTTTGCCGGAGAGAGGATTGAGAAAAAGAAGTTTCCTAAATATTATGTTCTGAAGTATGGAATAAACAACCTTTACAAATACAATCTGGACGGGGGCAACCGTCTTATTTACACGCTTGTCGCCGACGAATCGGGCGTAGCGGTTGTTGTTTTAGAGGTTCTGAGTCATAAAGAATATGAGAGGAGGTTCGGCTACGATTGACGCTCCCCACGGCTGAAGCCGGGAGCTTTTCCTCGCGGGGTCCTGTGTTTTATGGCTAAAGTCTGACGCTGCTTTCCAAAAGCTCTTTCAGTTTAGGGTTGTCCGGAAAGACCCATATTATCCTGCGGCCGTCGAACACAATCTTGTTGGAGCTCTCGAGGTACTCGAGTATGCGGTTGAAGGTCTGGTACTGGACCTGTTTTGGTAAACTCTTCAGCAGCTCTCTTTTGGTTGGGTATGATTTGGCCTCTCTGATGGCCTTCTCGACCATCAGCACTGTATCAAGTTGCGGTTCGTGAAGGACGCTCTGGGTCATTTTTTACTTCCTTCTTAAGGACTTTACTTAAGTGTGTACGCTTATAAGTATATATACTTATACAATTTTTCACCTTGGCAGGCATGGGGAGGGATTTAAACCCGCCGATTCAGCCGATCTTCGTCAATTGAACCTTATTGTATAGTACCATTATCTTTGCCTTGTCCCCCGCCTGCACCGTGAACGCGGCCGCCTGTGTCCCGTCCACGTAGTGCGTACCCCAAAACCAACTCTGCGCAACTGAGTATTGAAGGCGGAAGCACCACTCTTCGCATCCTAACTTAATATTAGTTAAGTATATATACATTAACTTAATAAATACTGAGTGGGAGACAAACATGGAAAAATCTGAGACCGAAGGAGCGAGAGATATAGAAAAAGAGAAGGAAATAGGGGCGAAAATGAAACGCCTCGGCTCGGTGGCTAACATAGGCAGCCTGCTCGGGCACCCCATCAGACTGCTAATTGTCAGCTTAATTGCAAACAGCGGAGGGGCGTCATGGTCCGGTATATCAAAAGAGCTTGAAGGGGTTATGGGGAGGCTCAACCCCAACACGATCAACTTTCACCTCTCGAAGCTGGTCGCGGGAGGGATCGTTGAGAAGAGAGGAGGTCGGTTCCTCATAGCAGATGGCATGAAGGAGAACGAAGTCTTCAAAGCCATGTTAAGAGAAGTGAAGTGAGGGGGAGGAATTTATGTCTACTAAGGTCATATCATGGAGTCTATCGACGATACGCGATCATGTACTTGATGTGTTGAGAAATGCCTTAAATCTCTTTTTCTTGGATGTGGAGATGAGGAGGGTGTACTTAGAAGACGACAAGATTGTGATCGAAGGAGAATTTTCACGATATGGTACTAAGAAGGGGGGATATAAGGTCGTTTTGAGGAATGAAAACTTAAGTTTGGTGAGCTATGAAATATCGTAGTGAGCTGAATTGAACATAGCTTCTAATCCAAACGAACCAACTTTCGTACTTCTCTTGGGCAGTTATGACTCGGATACAAAAAACCTGCTGGATGCCATTAAGCAAAAAATAGCAGAAACTTACGCTGGAGAAGGAGTATATGCAATCCTTCTGGACGAAGTGGAACTCTATGACACGAAAAAGTGCTTTGTTCTGGTTGAAAGGTGGTCTAAAGAGAACGTTAGTGTTCACATATTTCTTCACGATGGTGAATTAGAGGAAAGCTACGAGCTCAATGTTACCGAGGAGGCTCCAATTGACGAAGCAGTTAAGGATTTACTGCAAAAAGAATATGGAATAACGGATGTTACCAAAGTTACAATTTTTGATAAGCTTGGACTGCTTACGAAAGCAGCAAGGTCAATATTGTTAGTAAGAGATAAAGAAGAAACAAGAGGAGGAGAGATAGCCGAACTTATTTACTGCATTATGATGGGGTATTCGAGTAAAGTTTGCATGTTTAAGAGGGAGGGCTTTGATCTCTCGAGCATGCTTATGGAGTTCTTAGATCAGCTGAAAGTAATCATACGCACTTATAGAGATCGTAATGGTTTGATCGAATGTGTGTTGAGATTTCTTTCTTATCGCATGACTGAAAAGTAAAGGTTCATGCATCATCCTGAGGTTTTGAGCGGAGCTCCAGGAGCTCCTTCCACGCCCTCTCCATCTTTCCGTCAAAAGTGAGTATGCCCACATGGAAGCCCTGCTCCAACAGGTACATGGCTACTATGAGGAGGCACTTGTCCGTCCCGGAGAGGTCGCGGTACTCGTCTAGCAGGAGCCTCCTCACTTTTTTCGGAAGCATGTACAGGAAACTGTCCCTCTCGTCCGCCGACCTCATAATGAAGGGCGTGGATACCTCGGCGTACCTCCACGTTCCCGAGTGCTCCGCCTCCCTCAAGTACCTCCTCACCCTCCTCTCCCTGCTCTTCATCTCGTGGTTTTCGTAATTTATAGCCTCCCTTTTGATGAAGTCGCATATGCATATGAGCGCCCCTCTTTCCTTTTCCTCTTCCTTTCCTTTTTCCACCCCTTTCTCCTTCCCCGCCTCTGCTCCTGCACCCGCCTCTACAGTTCCAGCAATGGGGTCCGGGACCTCCCCCTTGGCTATCCTGAGGAGGGCGGAGGAGTCGAGGAGGACCAGCGTCCACTCCTTGGCCCTGAGCGGGAGGAGGTTCTCCTCCGGGACTTCCGGCAGGTCGTCGAGCGATACCCTAATCTTCATAGAGGCCACCCCAGCCCCAGCCTGGAGCAATTTCTTCCCACCAATAAATGGTGTGGGGTTTTTTGTTTTTGTTTCCCCAAACTCCTTCATTCTGCATAAGACCGCCAACCATTTTTAGTCCGATTCTTCACCAATGCCGGTGTACGTAAAAGTATCAATAAACACCCTCCTATGTCGACTCTCCTCCTTTTTGGTTGGTATGATTTGGTGTCTCTGATGGCCTTCTCGACCATCAGCACTGTATCAGGATCTGATCCATTAGGGACGCTCCGGGTCATTTCGACTCCTTCCTAGGTGATCATACACATACAGTGGTACTTGTTTTTGAAGGGTTAGCGTTCTTGAAGCAGATCTAATGCCCTCATATGTTGAGGGAATATTTGTTCAAGTTCCTTCTCTTTTGCTTCCAGTAGGCGGGAGTACACGGCCTGGTGTTTGTCTTCTAGCTTTTCCCATGCCTCTTTAGGGTATTTGTTGATGGCATCCAGCACTCCACCTACATTTTCCCCCAGAACTCTCTCAGAAAATTCAAGCAGATGATCCTCAATCGTATGCATCGAATATGGCTTGTCCAACCCATTTACCACAACTAAAGTCCTGAATTCGCGATGGGCGCGGGTGCAGTTGTAGGTGCGGAGTCTTCCCTCTTCCACATCTATCTCGAAGTTTACTCCACTTTCATGAAGTTTGCCCTCTGCCCGCCCCAAAATTTCCTCCAGTTTATCTCCCTCTTGGTCCAGTACCACCATCAGATTTTTTACTCTCCCACCCTCAGTGAGCTGCAGCGCTGCAGATATTGAAGATACCCCCCCGCCCCTCTTGGGGTTTATTAATACCGACGACCTTCCTCCCATCAAACCTATGGCAGAGCATCAAACAGACGATATCATCTGGAGAACCGTCACCCACAGTTATTGTAGACTCTATTGGTTGAGGGCCGGCTAATGGTATTTTTAGCCTTCTCGACCAGCTGGCCAGGCTCCTGCTAATGCCCCAACCGGGAGGGGTGAGGACCGCCAGCCTCAAAGGAGGATCCCCTCGCTCACCCTCACATCGATGCCGGCCTTCTCCAGATCCTCCACTTCCCCGATGCTGAGGTTTTTGGAACTCAGTATCCCGTTGCGCAGCGCCAGCAGCGTTATCTGCGGATCGTGCTCCTCGAGAGCCCCGGCAATAAATTTGGCGGCCTCGAGGCTGTGGGTTGAGATGACAATCTTCGAGCCTTTTTCAAGGATCTCTCCAAACCAAGATGCGGCATGCACCAGTAAGGAGGGGTTCATGTGGGATTCCATATCATCTATCAGCAGCATTTTGGGTCTGACGAACTCATGAAGGAGCATCAGGGTTGCCAGGACCTGGACACCGCTGCCCAGATCTCCAAGCCTGATCCCGTGGGCGTCTTTGGTTCTGACGTAGATCGTCTGCTGACCGCCGATAAAGGGCTCTAAAAGGAGGTCATCGTACTCTTCAGTTATGCCCTCCGAAATCCTTTTTGCAACTTTACTCGTAAGCCCTTGGCTCCTGAACTCCACCCAGTGGTTCCTGAAGTACTCCCATATAGACTTCATAAGCAGGGGGTGGAAGTATACAGTCTCGCCTACATTTTTTGAGACATAAGAAGATGCGTCAATATTTGTACGCATCATTGTTTGTTGTAACATTCTACCCGTTGGGTCCACGCGCACTTCCCCTAAATTGTTCGCATCACGAACATTTTTTGATTCTCTGGATAACCCACCTATATAGTAGGCTTTGGCACCCTCCTCCATATACACTCCTATAAAATAACTTTCCCTTTGAAATACTGTTTCAACTCTCGATTCGTTAGAACAGGATATGTTGGCCAAGTCACCGCTGTAATTATGAAAAAGAAAGACGTATGCTTCCGAGCCTAAAGCTGAGTGCAAAGAGCTTAAAACACTTACAGCTCTTTCATTAGCACCATAAGGCACGTATCGAAGGGGATTAGGAATAAGGAATAAGCCTTCAAGAACTGTTGTCTTTCCTGAATTGTTGCCTCCTATCAGGATGTTTAATTTTTTTAGGTCAATCGAACCCTCTTTAATTCCCCTGAAGTTCTTAAATATTAACTTCAAGGTTGGTACCTCTATTTTTCTATAAAAAGATGTTACTCTTATCTCTTTGCAATTAGTACCCGAGCTTAATCGCCCAAGGTAGCCAAGTTTGAGACCCCATTTGCCTTCACCCGGTCCTGATCAATTGAACCTTATTGTATAGTACCATTATCTTTACCTTGTCCCCAGCCTGCACCTGGAACGCAGCTGCCGGCTCCCTGTCCACGTACAGCGTTGCGGACCCGCTCATCTCCACGTCCCTGGCGTACTCCGCGCTCTCGGTCCCGGTGGTCCTCCTCATGACGTTGAACGTCCCCGTTGCGGAGAAGCCCTGCTGGATTGAGGGCACCGACAGCGTAACGAGGTGGATGGTCGTGCCCAGCTCCCTCTCCGTGGTCACGCTCACCATCCTCATTAAAGGCATTATGTACGCTGTGTTCCCGTTCCCGCTTGAGTCCATGAAGATCTTTGCCCCTCCACCCTGGGAGTAGTTCCCCGCGGGCGGGGCGCTCACCACCATCCCCGGGACGGCCAGGGCGGTCTTGTTCGCCGGGAAGACGGAGGGGCCCTCCGGGAGGGTGAGCGTTATGTTGAATGGGTCAAGCCGTACCGAGGACATGGTGCACCTCCCCGTCGATACTCCGTACACGGTCCCGTCCTGGCTGGCCGACAAAAAGGAGCCTATCTCCACAACCTTCTCCTGCAGGGCGGATGCCGGCGCTTCAGGCACCTGACCTACGTAGTAGTACAACCCAGCAGCAGCGCCCCCCACTATGGCTATGAACGAGGCGGCGACGATTATGGTGGTGAGGGCGTAGTGCATCTACTTGGCCTCCTGAGGCACGATGCATCTTCTGAGTCTCATTCTCCTTTCTCTTCTCCGCGTCCAGATTTTAAGAAGGTTATACGCGCCCTCTCCGATATTATCCCGTCCGGACCGCAGTAGACCGCCTCCCTTTCTGGGGGGATTTTCCCTCCGGTTGTTGCGTTTGTCGTACATGCCCAGTAGAGTTCGTTGACTGGGAGCATGTTGAAAGTGACCTTGTTCCCTTCGAGCCTGGCGACGTATCCCCTAATCCTCTTGTATGGGTAGCCCGTTTCTTCGTGTTTTTCCGTCAGAAAGCTTCTCACGATTATGCCGATCGTTCCATAGTCCCCGAGCATCCTGAGGACGCGGGCCTGTATGAAGGGCCTGTGAAAGGGGTCGTACCCGTACCTGATCTGACCGATGCGGCTCCTGTTCAAGTCAAATTGAAAGGTTTCGTCACCGCTGTTAATAGTGACGATAGCTGTGGTGTAGCAGTGTTTCTCAAACTCCTTGAGCAGGTTTTCGAGTCCGTATATCTGTTTTAACTTGAAGAACTGCTCTCTTTCTCTATTTCTTCCTTTCCCTTTCTCCATTTTTCCTTTCTCCCTTCTCCCTTCTCCCTTCTCCTTCTCCCTTCTCCCTTCTCCTTCTTTCCGCCAGCTTCTTCACCTTCACCGACCTCTCCTCCGTTATCCAAGCCACCCCGCCAGCAGGATCCTCCCATCTCTTACGGGGTTGTAGAGCACCCCGCTGGAGTGCCCCGGCACGAGCTGGAGCCAGAGGCGCTTCGGGCCGTGCAGGTTCGGCCAGCCCATGGTCTGGGCGACGTCCGGGAATGTCAGGACGATCCCTTTGACCTGCGTCCTGTCCACCGGGATCACCAGCCCTGCGCCTGCTGGTATCGGGGAGAGTGAGGAGTTCACGGCGGTGGCATTTATGTACACCCTCCCGCCCCCGCCTTCCCTGTAGAGCGGTATCGCCGCGGACGGCCCGAAAACTCCCAGCAGCCCGCCCGACTCATTGAACGGGTACGCATAGGTGTCCCAGTACAGGTACGCGTACGCCCCCTCGATCGGCGCCAGGTTGACCCTGTCCCCCCAGTCGAAGGGCTCCGCCACCGCGCACGTGTAGTTGATGAAAAAGAGCTGCGGCGTCATCACCGTGTACGTTACGTTGTTCTTGACGGCGAAGGCCGCCACGACCGGTTTCTGGATCCCGTACGGACTGAAGTCGTAGTATATCGGCATCGAGACTGTCGACCTCAGCGTCGAGTTGTTCAGCCACGAGTAGGGGACCCACAGGTGAGATATGGCGTTCCCGTCGCACGGCGTGGAGAACCTGTCCCACATGATAGAAGTCCCGTTCCATATATCGTAGGCTTCCGGGGTGTACGGGTGTCCGGTCGACAGGCCCGTCACGTAGAGGCCGTTCCTCCCCTTCGCCGGGACCCCGTCCGTGCTGTACACGAACCTGAAGGTGGCGTTTATCCCCGTCAGGTTGTAGTCGAACTCGGCGGTCGCCATGACGTTGTCCACCTTCCACGAGTTCTCGTAGGTGTACGTGTTCGATCCGACCTTCACCTCGGCGTGCGCCAGGTGCTGCGTCCCCAGGGGATCGCTGGGGTTGGCGGAGTAGCAGGTCGTCGTCCTGTCGACCTCGGAGCCGAACGCCACGGAGAGGTAGCCGGAGGCGTTCGTGGTCGCAGTCCCCGTGAACTTGTAGACCGTCTCCCTGTTGGAGAGGGAGGACCAGTCCCACCAGCGAACCCCGTCGAGCCACGCCGTGACCGTGACGTTCGTGGGCGACGTAATGCCTGGCACGGTGACCGTCACGTTGACGCCGGCGTTCTCGTAGACCACGATGCGGCTGAGCTGGGTCCCGTCCCTGGGGTAGGAGGGCCTCACGGGGACGGGGTAGTCGGTGTCGAAGGCGGCCGTGACCGTGCGGTCTTTGTCCACGTACACGGACACGGAGGAGGAGTTCGTCCCCGCCCCGGTCCTGTCCACCGTCGTGTCGACGAGCCAGTTCGAGAAGTAGTACCCTGACGTAGTCACATAGGCCACGACCGACTGGTATGAGTACCTCGGTACGTTGTACACGCCGGGCGAGGGTATCGTCGTCCCCCCGGCACCTGCCTGTACGGTCAGCTTGAAGGTGGGCGGCACCGCCGAGAAGTAGACGGTCACGTTGTGCGGCCCGACCACGTTCTCTATTAAAACAGTGTCGTCGTAGTACGTCGCCTCCCCCTGCGAGCCTGGATCCACCACTATCCTGTCGAAGTAGTAGCCGACGTAGGGGAAGGCCTTCACCCTTACGAAGGAGGAGTAGTCGACGTTGTAGACGCCGAATCCGTTAGTGTAGTTCAGGTACTGCTCCTGGTAGAGGGACCAGCCGGGCGAGTTCGACGTGACGACGGCGTAGCCCCACTGGGCGTTCGCCGATACGTTCACCGGGTAGTCCATCCACTTGACGTTCATTGAAAGGACGTGGGTGTGCCCCGAAACGACGAGCATGTCGTACGAGCTAGGGTAGGTTATGGAGGAGGGTGCTACCGTGTCGTAGAGGCTCTCGTCGATGTAGTACGATGCGGAGTAAACCTTTGCCTTCGGCGTGCCTCCCCAGACCGAGACGAGGCCGCCCTGGGTGTTCCTCGGGTCGAAGTACGCGTATACGTCCCCGGACCCCTGCACGTTGACCGTGATGGTCGTGGGCGAGTCGAATGCCGTGCCGGACGCGGCGCCGGAGTACCTGACGATGCCGTACGAGGCGAAGTAGCCCTGGTTCCACCTGTTGTTGTCGTAGTACCTTACGTCGAAGGTGAGGGAGGAGGGCGGATATGATGGATTTTGGGCAAATGAGGCTGTTAGTATGTGGTTGGCATTCATTGTGACCGTGATCGGGTTGTTAGAGCCGGCATCTACGCCATCAAGCTGCCACTTGCTGAATGTGTATCCCTGGCTCGGTTGGGCGGATACTTGGGCGGTTGAGCCTGCTGTGTATGTATATGTGCCGGGTGCCGGATTAGTTGTCCCTCCTGTTCCTGCTTGAACAGTGAGGGTGTAGGACTGGGATGGATTTTGGGTGAATAAAGCCTTCAATGTATGGTTGGCATTCATTGTGACCGTGATCGGGTTGTTTGAGCCGGCATCTACGCCGTCAAGCTGCCACTTGCTGAATGTGTATCCCTGGCTCGGTTGGGCGGATACTTGGGCGGTTGAGCCTGCTGTGTATGTATATGTGCCGGGTGCCGGATTAGTTGTCCCTCCTGTTCCTGCTTGAACAGTGAGGGTGTAGGACGGCTGGGTGAATAAGGCTGTCAGTGTGTGGTTGGCGTTCATGACGACCGTGACGGGGTTATTCGTGGAGCAGTCTACACCGTCGAGCTGCCACCTGTCGAAGTTGGCGCTGGGGGCGGCAGAGACGCTGGCGGACGCACCTGCGGGGTACGCGTATACACCCGGCGATGGTGAAGTCGTCCCTCCCGTTCCTGCCTGCACCGTGAGGTAGTATAGCTGCTGGCTCACCGTGATGTAGACGTCCACGTAGCGCGTCAATGCGCCCGCCGTTCCGATGACCCTGCAGGTGTAAGTCCCGATGGGCGTATTAGCACCGGCCACGAACGTCAATAAAGAGGTCCCGTTCGGCACGACCGACTGCGTTGAGAGGCTGGCGGACGCGCCTGCGGGTGCCGTGCCTATCCACTGCAGCGACAACGAAACAGGCTGTGCCTGACCCTGGCTTGAGTTAACGTATATCGTGCTGGTGCCGGACTGCCCGGCCACGACGGAGATGTCGTTCTTCCTTGAAATCGTGAAGTCGAATGGAGAGGCGACCGTGATGGAAACGTAGGCGCGGCCTATGCTTCCCTCCTTGTCCGTGACTGTTACCGTTGCCGTGTACCCTCCCGGCTGGGCGTACGTGTGGATGGGGTTCTGCTGGTCCGATGTGCCCCGGTCGCCGAAGTCCCAGGAGTAGGCGTAGGGCGGCAGCCCTCCCAACGCCGTGCAGGTGAACTGGACCGGGAGCGGAGCGGTCCCCGAGGTCACGTTCGCGGAGGCCGTGACGGTGAGTTTCGGCGCGAACAGCACCTTCAGCGTGTGGTTGGCGTAGGTGGTGAAGTATACCGTGAACGGGTTGCTCGAGCCAGAGTCCGTCCCGTCGAGCTGCCACCTGTACAGCGCGTAGCCGGAGTTCGGCAGTGCTGTCACGGAGACCGAGGAGCCCAGGCCCACCGGGTACGTCCCCGGCGCCGGGTCCGTGGTCCCACCAGCACCCGCCTGTACCGTCAAGTACAGGGTGGCTACGTTCACCAGCAACCACTTGGTGTCCGATATGCCCACCGAATCGGTGGCGGTGCAGGTTACGTTGTATATGCCCGTCGCAGAAAAGGCATGTGTCGGGTTCTGAAGGGCGCTGATGGGTGTCCCGTCACCGAAGTTCCACCGGAAGGAGTAGGGCTGGGCGCCGTCCTTCACCGTGGCGGCAAACGACACCTGCTGGCCCTTGTACGCGTTAACGGGGCTGGCGCTTATGTCCAGCTGGGTCCAGTGGAGGGTCACGGTAGGAGTCCAGTCGGTGTGAAACTTTGCATCCGCCTCCGCGGGTGCCGGGGGCGTGGTGATCATGCCCTCAAATACCTTGAAGCCCGTTTCGGTTACGGTGAACGACCCCGATGTACCACCGGATACAACCGTCCCTGATGTGGCGGAGAAGGTCGGGTCGATGATGGTGCCGGAGATGTATATCTCGTACCAGTCCCAGCTCCACCCCCCGCCGGTCGTCCATGTGTAGTATGAGACGGGCCTGCCGTACGACCAAGAGAATAAAGTGCTGGCATCGACCTGCGCATATACTCCTGGCTCTGGATCCTGCGATGACCTGACGGCCGGACCGATGTGGATGTAGTAGCCGCTGGTCGTGTTCGCGAAGTCCACGGGGACCTGAGTGTATGGAGAGTAGGGGTATTTGTCAATGTGAGTTATTATGGTGTAAAATGATGGGGTTATGGTGCTGGTGTATGCCGCTACACCTTGGACTGCTGTTGAGAAAAATATGAAGAGAAATAAAGTGGTGAGGATGGCTGCCTTATCCTTTTTCCCACTCAAATCCGCGCACCCGCTTTACATTGTAATCTGGAAGGACACTGTCTTTGCCGGTAAGAATGGTATCCAGCTCTTCAACGTCAGCACGAGTGTGTGGCTCCCCGTTGTACCTTCCGGCAACTCGATGGACTTCCCGTCCAGCACCCTCACAGGACTGCCGTCCAGCGCGGCGCTCTTCACGCCGTACCCAAGCCACGAATATATCCCTGACGTGGAGACCGCAACGGTGGGCAAGGCTGCCGCCCAGACCAGCGCGCTGCCTTCGCCCCCACCATCACCTGAGAAAGCCACGACCATCATCTGGTCCATAGTGTAATTCAGATGAAGGGAATCCTTCATGATCTTATACGCTGTCGAAAAGACCTCATACCCGATATACGCTTGCATGGGTCTCGCCGTGGTCTCATATGGTCGCATCTCGGGGAGACCTAATGTTATACAGTGGGTGAAAAGCACTCCGGCGTTCATCCAACCACCCGTTGGAGAGGCGATAGCTGATTTGAAGCTTGGGTAGCTGTAGAGGGCAAGAGCGTAGTTTGCTCCGCTCGGGTCCCTGATCCAGAAATCTGCGCCGTATCCTTCGGGTCTCTCTGGTGCACCTTTCGTCACCACGGTCTCATTCACCCGTATATACGACATGGGGATGGGCTGGTCGAACTGCTGCCAAGGCTGATACGTCTTCGGCGGGATTGGCTGCGCCGGCGGTGGGAGCACCGTCACCGATATCGACCCGAGCCACGACGAGTTCGTGTAGGTCGCGGCCGCGAGTACCCCCGGCACTATCACCATTATCACTATCAGGACAGCCGTCCACTTACCTATCCTCATAATGCGCTCTAACCTTCCCATTTCTCACACCCGAATATTAACACATTCGATTTATTTATAAAGGGCGGAATTTGGCGCGGGCTGATTTGGTTGAATTGGGTCAGATCGGGTTGGGTTGAGTTGGATCGGGGTGAGTTGGATCGGGTCGGGCGGCCTTCTTTACGAAAAAAGGGGAGTAGGCCCAGACATTTTTGTAATAAGATTTAATTAGTCAAAACACTCAAGGACTTAAGGAGGTTGAAAAAGTATGCCGTTTTGTCCTAAGTGTGGAAAGGAGGTTCCAGCGGAAGCAACCCTTTGCCCCTCATGCGGATATACCTTTAACCAAGTACCGCCAGCAAAATCTACTGTGCTACCGGAACAGAAAAACACGGGTGTCGCAGCTGTTTTGGCACTGGTTCTCGGCATCTTCGGACTGATGGGAGTGGGACACATCTACGTTGGGAAAATAGGAAGAGGAATCGTATTACTCATAGTTGGTATCATACTCGACGTACTTGCATGGGGAAGCTTCATCATGGGCTTCGTTACCTTCGGACTCGGCTTCATAGGCACAATTATCTTTGCGATTATCCTTCTTGCATTGTGGATATGGCAGACCTACGATGCATACAGCCTTGCAAAAAAGTACAATAAAGCGGTTCGAGAAACTGGCAAAACGCCTTGGTAGTAATCCAAAAGAACGATCTCCAAAGGGGGATGTAAGAACTTAACTTAGCATACCCCCATCTCTTTCATATTTTCAACATTTTCACGCTTTGTAAAGGGGAGAATTCGGATCGGGGTGTTTTTTGATCGTATCGGGTTGAGATGAACTAGATGGACAAAATTGATTTTGGACCGGGTCGGGCAGTTTTTCCTAAAAAAGGAACAAAAAAGGGGGTTGGAGTAGGCCTGGCTTGCCTGGCTTGTTTGTTTGTTTTTTGCCGCCCCTGCGCTAGGCGGCTGCCCTGAAGGATTTGCCGCACTTGGGGCACTTGAACAGCCCCACCTTGAGCGGCTTCCTGCCCTTCGGCGCAAGGGTCCAGGTCTTCTCCGGCTTTTCTACCTCGGTTCCGCACTTTGGACACTTCGCCATGGAAACACCTTCACCTCCTCTGATTCCATTCGTAAGTATATAAGCATGACAGAGGAGAAAAGAGGTTATCGGTCAAGCCGAGGATGCAGGTGCTGGGGCCGGTGAAGGTCGAGCAGTGAATTTTTACATTTTTTCAATCAGATGCCGAGCTTCTTTCTATCCAAAGCACCTTGAAAGTAGCCCGGGGGTCGTTCGCGCGGGCCTAGCCACGGCGCCGGGCGACCAAGAGTCCCTCGTCGTAGACGTATTCGACATCGCCGTCTGGGTCCACCTGAGCATATTCCAACCTTTTCATCTAATTTTACTTGGCCCTCAGCACGAAGCCCCACGAAGACCGTTACGGGCTGACCCGAGTCCTTCGCGAGCTTACTCGCCTCGCTCAGGGCAGTTCTCTCGTCATCCCATTCCCCGCGATCGGGAATGATGAATTTGACCTCTTCGGCCTTCGTCCACTCCTTCAGGTCCACCAGCCAGCCTCTTCTACAGAGCTTCTTCCGGTCGATTGCGCTAGGTGACGAGCAAATCCGGACAGACGTCGTCTCGGTTGTGAGGACTATGCCATGGGGTCGGGTTCGAACAACTACGAAGGGGATCGGCTGCCCGAGGCGTGGTATGAGAATGTTGTCACCATCAATTAGGGGGGTATCGGCTAGTCTCCTCTTCATGAAATCAATGAAGTCGGAATCGGTGGTAATTCCGGAGGAGAGCGTCGCGAGGCGCAAAGGGAGACCCCTGCTCTGGATAGAGGATGAGCCCGACTCATGTCCAAATGAGTTTGAGTACGCATTATTTTTTATCAAAGTTTGACTGGGCGGGATTTGAACCCGTGGCCTCCCGCACTCTGGTGCGGTGGCTGCTCGCCCGCAATGCCAAGCGGGCGCTCTGCCAGGCTGAGCTACCGGCCACCAGAGCACTAGAAAGAATGCTCTTTAAAAAAGTTATTCTCGGATCACTGCTTAGCAGGCCCGGGGCCCTCCATCTTCTGGAACAGAGACGGGACATCCGACGGCGCGGCGAGAGCCGTCTTTTCTCGCTTCTGTTGAAAGGCCTATGCCTCCAAGGTCGTCGTGAAGTCCTCTCTGCTCAGGTACATGTAGCCCACTATCTCGAGGTCCTGCGGGAGCAACTTCCTCAGCCTCCTCCTCTCCCTCAACTCTGGATCGATCTTGTACCTCTCGAAGAGCAGCGCTAAGGACGCCAGCAGCGCGCTGACGTTCTGGTGCCTCCGGTACTCGTCCAGAAACTCTGCGAACTCGTCCTCCCAGGCAACCAAGTTCTCGCCGTTGAGCGTCTTGAAGACCTTGGACGCCTCCTCGGTCGAGACCTTGCCCTCGGCGAAGGCCGACATTACGATGTCGCGGAGCTCCCGCTGGTGCTTTGGACCTATCTTCTGCGCCATCTTAGCGTCCACCGGCGCGTTGACGGCGGTTAACAACACCTCCCTGGCCTTCTCGTCTATGCCCCTGAACTGGCGGAACGCCTCCAGGCCCTTGATGGGCAGGCGCAGCTGCGCCCCCTCGCCGCACTCGGTCTTCCGGAGGAGCCACGCCACGTCGTTGTAGTGGTCGAACCTTCCCTCCTCTAAGTCGTAATAGATCACGTGCATGCCCTCGAGCGTCCCCCTCTCCCTGTAGAAGACGACCATCCCGTTGACGTCGGAGAGCTTCCCGCTCCTCTTCCCGAGCGGTATGTTCCTGAGGCCCTTCTCACCCTCCTTCTTGAGGTAAGCCAGGATGTACTGGAAGGGCGTCTGGGCGGGCAGGAGCTCGGACGCGCGCTCCATGTCGTCGAGCAGGGCCTGGTCCTCCCTGCTTATCCTGGCCACGGCGTTGAAGTTCTTCGGGTTCTCCTTCTCGCCCAGGATCGTCGCCTCCACGCCGACGGTCGCGGAGGCCTTCTGGATCTTCACCTCGAGCTTCTCTATCAGCCCCAGCAGGTCCTCCAGCTCCTTCTCGGGCCAGAAGACGCAGGCGGTCACCACGTCGTAGTCGCTCCCTATCCTGTCCACCCTGCCGACGCGCTGAACGATCTTCATGGGGTTCCACGGGAGGTCGTAGTTCACCACGTAGTTGGCGTCCTGGAGGTTCTGCCCCTCGCTCAGGATGTCCGTGCTTATCAGCAGGTCGACCTCCTTCGCCACGAGGGCAGGGTCGATCCCGTTTGCCCTCGGCGCGAAGTTCCTTATGATAGCCTCGCGGGTCCTCGGATCGGTCTTCCCGGTGAGGAGCCCGACCTCCTTGTTCGTGGTCCGGAGCTGCTCCTTGAGCTGGGCGTACAGGTACTCGGCGGTGTCCACGAACTGGGTGAAGACGAGGCACTTCTTGCTGTCCCTCTCGAACACGCGGTTTTTGACGAGGTGGTCCACGAGCGCCGCGAGCTTCTTGTCCGTGAACGGAAGGATCCTGTCCAGGTTGCCCTTCAGCGGCCGGAGGAGGTCCAGGTCCTCCCTCAGGTCCTTTATCATCTCCGCCTTGTTGTACTCCGACGTCAGCGGCATGAGCGGTATCTTCTCCAGTTCTCCGAAGAATGCAGCCTCGTCCTCGATCGAGTCTCCCATCTCCGCCAGCACCTTGTGGAACGCCTGGCTGTTCAGTATCTTCCCAGACTCGAGCGTCTTCTCGAAGTACTCGTAGAACTTGACGAGGCGCTCTATGCTCCTCTTTATCGCCTCCACGCTGCTCTCGAACCGCTTCAGCAGCCCGTACTTCTGGAGGGTCGCCCTCTGCTCCGCCTCCAGCTTCTCCTTCTCCTCTATGGTGAGGAGGTAGTAGTCGGTGCGGTAGGGCACGAGGTACAGGTTCTCGATGGTGTCCAGCACCTGGCTGTAGATCTCGCCCCCGAAGAGCGCGGTGAGGCTGTACTCCTCCTTCCGCAGCTGCCGCTTCGGGAACCTCACGCGCTTGCCGTTTATCGTTGCGTCTGGGTAGTTCTCCACTATGAACTGCCTCGTCCTCCTCACCATCACCTCGTCGAGTATCCGGACGATGTCCTCGATCCCCTGTGCGAGCTCCTTCCGGTCTGCCGAGATGAAGTGCCTCCTGAGGTCGGGGATTCCGAGGTCGGCGAAGTGCGAGTCGTCGCCCGAAGTTATGAGGGCCAGCTGGTGGTAGAGGTCGATGAGGGAGTTATTTACGGGGGTGGCGGTCATCAGCACGACCTGCTTCCGCTTCCCGCCGGAGAGGAGCTTCATGAGGCTCTTGTACCTGTTCGTGGACGAGTTCCGGTAGTTCTGGCTCTCGTCTATGACGACGACGTCGTAGTCCAGGTACTCCTCGGGGCGGAAGCTCGAGGTGCCAGTGCTCTCTATGGTCAAGTTCTTGGTCTTTATGCTCTCGTCCATGAGCTTCCTCTCCCAGACCGTCGATAGGACCTGTGCCGGTGCCACGACGATCGCCTTCTTCCTCTGCACGGAGACGTACTCCCTCAGGAGCTCCAGGGCGATGTGGGTCTTGCCGAGGCCCGTGGAGTCGGCAATGAGGACGCCGTTGTACTTCGAGATTATCCTCTTGGCGCCGCTGAAGGCGTCCTGCTGGAAGCTGGCCAGCTCGAGGATCTTGCCCTTCTCCCTCTCGAGTTCTTCTAGCCGGGGGCGGTAGTACTCGTAGAGGAACTTCATGTAGAGCGTGTAGGGGTCGAGGGGGAGGCCGAACTTCGAGTCCTCAAGGAGCTGGACGAGCTCCTGCTTGGCGTCCTCGCCCTTTGACCACCTCCTGTCGAACCAGTCCCGCACCTGCTGCTGGGCGGAGGGCTGGTAGAGGACGGCGTTCAGCTCTATATTCGATGAGAGGCCTGCCTTGGTGAAGTTGCTGGAGCCTACAACCACGGAGTCGTCGAATATGTAGCACTTGGCGTGGGTGAATCTGTTGGGGTTCTTCTTCACCTCGACCTTGTCGAACTTCAGGAAGGCGATCAGATCCTCAACCAGCGCTGCGTAGCGCTCATCTATGGACAGGGCGTCGAGTTCGTTCGTGATGGAGATATCATTAGGGTCGCACTCGGCAACCTCCAGCTCTCTCTTTGTCGTGGCGTCGCTGCCGATGAGGAGGCGCAGGCGGAAGTCCTGGCGTTTGGCAGCCTCTTGGAGAGCATCCTTGACACTTGCGTACCCCTCCACATTAAAGTAGCCGGAGGCTATAGCCACTGGCCCTCCATTCCGGCGGATCACTTCGTTCAGGAACTGGGACATGGTGTAGCCGTCAGACTCGTTATCGACTATCTCCTTCTTGGGCATGGTTAAGTGCCTCCTTTTATCAACTGGTCGAAGTAGGAGAGGACGCGCTTGCGTACCTCCTCGTTGAACCTCCGGATGAGGTCGTCACTCCACTTTATCGCTCCCTCAAGGTTTATCAACTCTTTGTCTTCCTTGAAGCCGTCGAAGGAGGAGAGGACAACTTCGAGCTCCTGGCGCGTGAGCCCGTAGTGCTTTGCGACGAGGGCGTTGAGCTCTGCTGTAAGTTCGATTCGTTCTCTCATGGATAGTGGCTTAACTCTGATGTTCGCAGAGCTGGCGAATTTTTCAAAACATGCGTCAATTGACGACAGCTTAGCTGCGATGTCAACGATCCTGTTGGCGACAGGGCCTGAGTAGTCCCCCGGGATGGATGTTTGGTAGACATAAAAGAAATTCAGGCTCATGGTGACTCTGAGGCGTATGAGAAAATCGAATATGAAGGAGTTGAAGACTCCTGCCAGATGGCAGATAATTCTAGGGTAGTCCTTCTCTTTTGGAAAAGAGCCGCCGACAATGGGCAGAACGACTATCGCTTTATTCGAGCAGAAGGACTCCGGCGGGATTACGCAGGCGATCATTGATCGCACGTTAGTACTGCTAGCTACATCACGAAAGACCAAACGGACATCTTTGTGGATTTTTTCGTTTATGTGAAGGTATTCTCTGTGTCTAGCTGTGCGTTTTAAACCTTCATCTGGATCAACTGTGAACATGACCTTTTCATAATCCGGCAAAAACTGGTGGAAGCTCTTTCCCTCTATCAACGGCCATCCCTTACCATCCGTTCGGAACAGGTCGCTGTCGTTTGTTCTATCCAGCTCTCTGACCAAAGCCACGGTCCAGCCCTTCTTCGGATCGCCGAGCAGGGGATGGTTCTGGTAAAGCTTCGAGAAGACCTTCATCTGCTTCTCGTTCCTTATCTCCGGTATCGAGAGCGTCTCGGGAGCGCATTTCTTGACCAAGTCGACGGTCATCTTCACGAATTTATCTTGCTCGGTTTTTCCGGTTAGGGCTTGGACATCGTGGAGATAGAACGCCGCAGGGAATTCAGAAACAGGCCCAGCGTTGTCCCACACGAGGAGGGCAAACTTCATTCTGCTATCAATATCAGGGAATATTCCGTTCTTGTTCTCGAACTCGAAGAGCGTCCTGATCCTGCCCTTGAAGAGCGCCTCCCGCAGCTGCTTTCCGCCCTCGTCGGTGACTATACCCGAGGGGATCACGACAGCAAGGCTTCCCTTATCTGGCACGGCCTTCAGTCCCCTGTCGAGAAAGAGCTTCCAAAGGTTCGTGTCCCCACTCCCCCGCCTGACGTACTCCTCTGACTTGTAGAACCTCAATTTCTGTTCTATACTGTGGCGGTACTCTTCGTAAGCCTTAGCAACCTCAGAGTTCTGCAGGAGCTTCTCCATCACCTTGCGCTTCTCCGGCTTGCTGGTGATCCTCCTGAATCCTGGATAGTAGGTCGAGAAGAAGTCGTCGTCCTCGGGCTTTACCGCGTCCCAAGGGGGGTTCATTATCACGAGGTCGAACCCCCTGCCGTCCCCACCGTAGGCGTCCGGGAACTCGAACTCCCAGTGGAATGCCCTGTACTTGCGGGCGAGTTCTATAGCCTTCTCTACGTCAGCCCACCACGCGGGCTTCTCCTTCTCGTTCTTCTTGAAGTTGTCCACTATCTCCGCGAGGTTGGGCGAGAGCCTCTCCCCTAGCTCCGGATCCAAGAGGGCCGCCACGTCCCTGTCCAGAAGGATCTTCAGGGGGGCGGTCTTCTCCTTAACGGCGCCGTACGCGTCCCTGCTCTGCCTCAGCTGCTCTACCGTCAGGTCTGCGGAGAGGCTCACCTTGCCGAAGAGATCGGCCCCCGCCACTTTGAACTCACCCGCCCACCTTTCCAGCGAGGTCTGAAAGGCCCTGTCTGCGACGTTCTCGCGCCAGAGGCCCATGAGGCTGTCCCCGCACCTTACGTGGTGGTCGAGGAAGGTCAGCGGCGTGCCTATCGTGAAGGAGTCGAGCCAGAGGGAGAGCTTCGCCAGCTCCACGGCCAAGGGGTTCAGGTCCACGCCGTAGACGCAACGCTTCATCACCATGCGCTTCAGTATCACGGTGTCGGTGAGCAGATCCTCTTTCAGCTTGATGCCTTTCTCGGTCTGTTTCAGGAGGATCGTGCGCCGGTCGCCCTCTATCACCCTCGCCAGGGGGGCGTCGGGGTACTCCTTCAGCAGCTCGATGATCCAGTTGGTCACCTCGTTCACCGCGGCGACCAAGAAGTGACCGCTCCCCATCGCCGGGTCGACCACCCTCAGTCCCAGGAGGTCCTCTACAGTTTCCCGCTCCAGCTCAGGGGTAGCTCCCTGCCTCAGCTTCACCATGTCCTCCCGGAACTTTTTCTCCCTCTCCCTGAAGTGTGGCTCCAGGCCCTTCTCCACCAGGAACCTGACTATCTCGTCCGGGGTGTAGTAGCTGCCGGTCCCCTTCCTGGCGAGCCCACCCACAGAAAGGTAGAGGTCGCCCTTCTCGATGAGCCTCTTCGGCTTCGCTTTGAGGTCGGCGGCGTACGTGGCGTCGAGTATCTCCTCCCTGTAGACCACCAGGTCCTTCTCGGCCTGCTTCACCGAGTACTCCAGCAGCGCCTCGTAGAGCGAGCCGAGGTGCCTGACGCCGAGGTTCTGGTAGTCTATCCCGCGTCCGCCAAACGTCGTGAGGTCGTCCAGAGCGGGCACCAGGAACTGGTTCTTTATCATTATTGCGTCGAGCCTCTCGTCCTGGGAGAACAGCTCGCCGTCGTACTCTGGCATGTTGGCCTCGACGTCCCCCCTGCTGATCATCCCGAAGAGCGTCCTGAGAGTGTCCCACGCGCCGGTCCCCTCGGGCTGCTTCTCGAGCGAGGGGAGCCTGGACCGCATGTTCTCGACGGACACGTCCCTGTACTTGGGGTTCTCCAGGGGAAGGAGGCCGCGCGACTCGGCGTACAGGACGAAGAGAAGCCTGTAGAGCAGCTTGAGGGCAAGCTCCTTTGCGGCGTCCAGTTCCTCCCTGCCGAAGGACCTGCCATTATCGAAGTTCAGGATGCCGCGCACGAGGTTGAGGAAGAGCTGATCGTCGAAGATCTTTGCCCTCAGGTCGTCCTCGACCTCCCTGGCGTGGCTGATCCCCCCTTCGTAGATCAGGTCTGCGTCGGTCGTCCCGTCCTTCACCACGAAGGAGGCCGCCGAGAAGAGTGACGTGAAGTAGGCAAGGCGCGGATCGGACTCCTCGGCTATACCATCGAGGTCGACCTCGAAGTAGTTGGTGCTGGAGGAGGCTATCCTGCTCGAGTAGAGCCGCCAGAGCCGCCCGTTGGTCAGGATCGCCCACGCGTGCTCCCTCAGCGAGGCCACTGCTTGGTAGCTCGGCGCGATCCTGTCGCCGGTCTTGGTGTCCAGCGACTCGGCCGGGGCCACGATGCAGCAGACCTTCAGAGTCGTGCCCTGCGACCTCAGCACGTATTCGGGGTAGCCCTGCTTGAGGCTCTGAACGGGGGCGTACCCCAGCGCCTCCAGCACGCGGGTCGCATCTGAAGGATCGGTGGGTACCTCGCCGTTCAGTCTCGTGAAGAGGGCGACGGGCTCCTTCGCGGGGTTGCGACCGCGCTCCGAGAGCCTTCCAAGGAGCCTCTCCTTGAGGAAGTAGGTGGAGAAGAGGCCCCTGTTGATGAAGGGACCTTCAGCGCCAGCCCTCAGGAGCTCGACCGCGCTCATGAGGTTGGCGTGCGCCACCAGCTGATCCGATCGAAAGTTGAGCCTGCGCATCACGGCCATCACCCGCTCGAATTCCTCGTCCTTGCGCATGGGGATCAGCAGTGGAGAGTTGTCGTCCTTCTTGTGCCTGCGCAGGACGAGCAACGCGTACGCGCCCGCGTCCGCCAGGAGCATGTAGTTCTCCGCAGGTATGCCCGCGGCCAGCGAGCGGATCTCCGTAGTTCTGGCACCCGGCGCAGTTACGAACCAGAAGGGCACCGCTAGGTCAAAGGTAAAAGCCCGCCAGCCCGACGGGACCGAGCCCGCCTTCGAGGAGAACGAGAAGGAGCAGGCGCGCTTCTCGGCTTCTTTGACGCCGAATGACTCCAGCAGTTTCGATAACCGGTCTGGTGAACTCAAAGGCATTCTACCAGATATAGTATTTTGGTTCATATATATGAACGTGAACGGTGCGCGGCCCTCGTCGTTGGTGAATATTTTTGTCTGCCCCATCATCAATCTTTAACTTCGTGAGCGGGAAGCCCGTGGCTTCAGCCATCAGGAGGAGGTCACACTTTCAAACTTTTCCGTATCACATCAAATAGGGACTTTCGCACTAATTCTCTCTTCAAATCGTCTGCCTCTTCTTCAGAAAATTTTGTCCTCCCCGTTTGGCGAAGCGAAATTAACCTTTGTAATAGGGCATTCTTTTCTATGCCCTTGAAGGTCCCTCTGAGAAATAAGACCCCCTTCAAAAAACCACCCAATTCCCAGAACTTTTCTGCCGTACACCATGAGTAAGAGGCTAAATAACCCTTATCGGGGAACCTACGATCTTCGAATAAAGTGAGGTGCATCCCCGTTCTCTCCAGAAGATCCCTGCCCTCCATCAGAAGGGGTTTTGGCGAGAGATACCCAAGTCCAAGATACGGTTTCAAATACCAGTACTCCCCACTTCTTCGAATTATCGGTGATATAGTGCCGTTTGTGGAGAAGAGAAGCCTGAGAGCAAAAATCTGCAGATCGCCCCCGTTCAGATCCTCAATGAACTTCAACGTGGGATAGGGAGGGGTCTTTAAGCGCGTGGAGTACGTCGGGGAGAGCTTGAGCAGGCTCTCTGCCAATCCTTTGTGGTAGACCTGCACGACGTAATAATCTCTCGCTCTCAGGTAAGTTGTTTTTGGTTCTCTTCCAATGACAATGCGAGTTAGTTCGGTAAAGAGTCTGCAGAGCATTGGCTGTTTGTTGTAGAAACGGACGCACTCATTCTTATAGACCGTTCCCTTCCCCAGCACCATGACCGCCAAGAGCCGAAGCAGATCGCTCTTCCCAGCTCCGCAGTTTATAAGGCCTTCAACATATCTAACAGCATAGACCACGACAGGTGTTAAAAGTGTTGAAGCCATAAAGGCTCCAACCTCATCCTTTCCTATAATGAGGGAGGAGCATGCCATCGAATCGATCATGATACGAATCACCTTGGGCCCTCATGGTTCCATCCTACTGGAGCGTAACTCTGTATTCGAAGGTCGGGATTAAACATGGAAGCCAAACATAATGGTGGGAACCTTGTTGGACCTCCACATTTTCCCGACCTTCCTAGTTAAGATCTACTAGAGGGAATAAATCCCTTACAGAATTGAATTCTTCTAAGGAAATGCACAAGAAATCAATTCCCTTAGCCAAAGAGAACATTTGGATTTGTATTATAAGGGTCTTCACCACCAAGATCGCACGGAATTATTCCGGTGAATTTGGATATGTCTAAGAAGACATCAACCATATCTGTGGTCTTTTGGGTCGTGGTTGCCTTACTCGCCCTATCTACATTGGTAGCTCAGTACTACGCCTTTACAAACCCAGTACAATACTGGTTCTACTTCGGGTGGATAGCATGGTGGCAGATGTACAGCATAATCTGGTACTGCGTTGCAACGGTGATGTTTATTGTGCGCTTGAAGTACTGGAGACCAAGTAAGCCCTCGGGCGGCAAGGAGAGCGGGGGTGCAGAGTGACATGGAGCCATGGTATACCGGGATGGGCACAATCGTTCTGGCACTGGTGACAGTCCTATCTTTGATCCTCATAGGCATAGGTATAATTGCTTACAGGACCTCTAAGAGGACGGCACACGATTACATACTCGCAGGTGGCGGATTAGGATGGGTCGTTTACTTCTTCACAGGCGCTTTCACCATAATGAGTGCGTGGACATTCTATGGCCTTGCGGGCTGGGCTTATGGGCAAGGGATGGGCATATGCTTGCCCTGGTACATGTTCATCCACCTTTTCCAGGCACTGCTTCTCAGCGTTTTTGGTCTGAAGCTCTGGGCGGCATCAAGGCTTTATGGGCACGTGACCCCATTAACTCTGTTCTGCAGCAGGCTTGGCAACGAGAAAATAACGCCAATATTCTCTGTAGTGAACTTGGTATTCCTCATAGTTTACATGGCCCTCCAGCCCACCGCGATAGCCCTCGGTTTGAACATCCTTATCGGCGCTCCCTTCGAGTTCGGCTTCTTTTATGGAGTGATAATATCCACAATTATGATAGTCTTGGGCGGCATGAGGTCAGCTGCGTGGGGAAATGTCATCATGGGCATATGGTTCATCATAGCGTTCTTTGGGACTTTTGCCATAGCGGTGGCGGCTCTTCCGGGCGGACTGCCCGCCGCTGCCCAGGCGGTCAGCACAAGTACGCCATGGGTGTACTCGAACCCTGACCCATTCGGTCCCCTCAAATTAACAGGAATAGAGAGGATGGCCTACGCGTTAGGATATGTACTCTCTGGTTTCTCTGGCTGCCTTTGGATCCACCTACTCTATCTTCCATTGACAGCAAAGCAACCGAAAGTCCTCCGAAGATACCCTCCGTTACAGGTGATCCTCTTCTGCATAATCTTCACGGTAATGGCATACACTATGGGTGGTACAATAGGCCACTACCTGCCATTGGGGACTTTCAGGGCCGACCAGGTAGTCCAAGTACTCGCTTCAACGCTCGGTGGGACGTGGTGGGGCGCCTTCGTGTATATAGGTGCTTTCTGCGCCGCCGTAACAACCATAGTCACGATGCAGGTTGCGGCAGGGTCCCTCTTCTCTATTGATATTATCGGCACGTTCAAGAAAGATCTGCCGGAGCGACTCCGCCTAATGCTTACAAGGATCTTCTTGGTGGTCGCAACTGTTATAGCCGCGTACTTCGGGTGGCTTGCCACATTCGGCTGGCGGGGCATCGGACTACCGGGTCCGGTTCCGCTTGTGGACTTCCTCAACATCCTTGCATCCCCTGGCTTCGCCCTCAACGTCGTCCTCCTCATTTCATTGTACTGGAAGAGGGCAACTTGGATAGGTGCGTTATCTTCTTTTGTGGTCGGATTTGTAGTACTCGCACTGGGGTATGTCTACCCTCCCTTCATGCAGGCCGTTACCGGGGTAAGGGGGGTACCTGCATTGGTCCTGGCATTACCAGTAGAGCTCGTCGTGTTCTTCGTGGTATCCTACCTCACTAAACCAGCGCCGCCCGATCTCATAGAGAATTACTTCACAAAGGTAGATGAATACATCTACCAGTCCACGATGGAGGAAAAAGAGGCAAAGCCCGTGGCAGAAACCAAGGAATCGAAGGGTGAGGCTGTAACCCCAAAGGCACCATAAAGCCGTTTGCACAACACACTACCATACTTTTTTCTTCTCCATAAATAATGAGTTTAGAGGGGAAAATATGATTTGTTCCATGGTGGTTCTAGTCAATTTGAGTTTGTCAAAAAATTGGTGCTGTGCAGTTGCAGGTTAGAGTTGTGCTGTTCGCGTTCTATTGAATGGTTTCATTGTGGATATATGCTTTTTTGAAGTTGTCGTAGAGAGGTTCGTTGGTGTATCTTATGAGGACTATTGT
>Ga0315282_10001334_pt1 | contig 46677 bp, 31 predicted proteins | sample YL17G07_20_MG_FD_203693 | JGI IMG/M metagenome (GOLD analysis project Ga0315282, IMG submission 203693) | Sediment microbial communities from Yellowstone Lake, YNP, Wyoming, USA - YL17G07_20 | ecosystem: Environmental > Aquatic > Freshwater > Lake > Sediment | place: USA: Wyoming | collected...
TGGGAGCGCAAGCCGAACAACGTCATCCTGCGCTACCGGATGGAGTCGGAAATTCCCCCCGTGGTCCCGTTGCGGCTCAAAATCGAGATAAACACGCGGGAACATTTCGCGGTGTTTGGAACGGTCGGCCGGCTCCTTGAAATACAGTCGCCGTGGTTCAACGGAAAGGCGGACATCCGCACATACACGCCGGACGAACTGCTGGCAACCAAGATGCGCGCCCTATACCAGCGCCGCAAGGGACGGGACCTGTTCGACCTCGGAACTGGATTGAAACTGCGTGGAGTTCATCCCAAACGGATCGTTGGGGCCTTCAACAGATACATGGCGCATGAGAAACACGCGGTTGGCCAGGATGCCTTCCGGGAGAACCTGGAGGCGAAGGTGGTATCCCGCCAATTCAACGAGGATCTTCGGTCCCTCCTTGCGCCGGGGGTCCGGTACGACGCCAAAAGAACAGCCCGGACTGTAATCAAGCGATTGATTGCCCTTCTGCCCCGACAATAAGTCAATTCTGGAGTGGCAGCCCGTGCTTCCGGCACATGCGGCGATCCCGTCATTACGGCGAAAATGGCTTCCGCCACTTCAGATACGGTCTTCCTAATCTTCGTCATCCCTGTCCCCCGCATCTTCACCCCTCTCCTTCCGCTCCTTTTTCTCCAGCCACTCCTGGTATTCGGCCGCCCTGTCGGGATTCTCCTGCAAATACTTGAGGCGAAAAGCTGGTTCCTCCCTGGCCCTTTCAAATACCCTCCAGCGCATGTAAGTCAGCATGGCGGGCTCGGTTTCCGCCTCACAGAACGCGAGCATGAGAGCGGAACAGCAATCATCGTGGCATCCTGAGGGGGCACTGTAACTATACCGGAGGCCCGAGCCGGTCATGGTGCGCTCGTATGCCGTAAGCTCGTCAACGCAGGCGGCGTATGCTGGCCCGCAGGCAGCCGATGGCAGGATTATCTTCCCCTGCTCGAACCTGATGGCCAGCTTGTCCACCATCTCCTGCTTGTTCTGGTTGTCGAAGGTGACCGCTGTAACCATGAGCTTTTCCTTCTCAAGGAGCTCGATTACGGCCTGGCCTGGTCCGGTGGCGTCCGCTATTACGCTCGCCCGGTTGTACCTTCGGGAGAGGGCGGCGATGAGCGAGGCCTGCGTCGTGTAGGAGGTTTCCTGAAAGCGCTCGATGCAGACGATCTTCTTCCTGTTCCTGACCACCGCCACGGCGAAGTCCCGGACCTTCGCCGGGTCGTATCCGATGACATAGCGCTCGTTGGGCAGAGGCCCCTCCACCTTCCCCGCGGCCGCATCCCGCACCCGGCGGAAGACCATGCCCGCCCCATCCATGATCCGCGCCAAGATCTCCTGCTGGAAGAACTCCTCCGGAACATCGCGCCGGAATGCCTCGATTTCTTCCGCCGTCAGCAGCCCCGCCTCGTATGTGGTGCATTCGATGAGGCACCAGCGGCCGTCCCGCTCCTCCCTGCCCCACCTGACCAGGTCCCGCCAGAAGTTGGGCCGCGGGCTCGACAGGAATAGCCCCCTACTGCCCCCCTTGCGCAACAGGCGCGCCCTGATGAGGTGCCACGCCTCCTGCCGCCACTTGGCCACCTCATCGCCATATATCGCCGCAGGGTGGTGGCTTGCTATGGCATCCACGTTTTCCGCCGATACGCCATATACACGCGCGCCGTTCGGAAGCCTCACGAAGTAATAGGGGTGGGAGCGGACTACCCCGCCCACCCTCCTGGCAAGGAGGCCAAAGACGTCCCACCAGGCGTCAAGGTGGAATTTCAGCCCGGCCACCCACCAGTAGGTCTCGCCGGGGTGCTGGAGCATGTCATCCAGCAGTTCCGTGGCCCCCCAGACGGTCTTGCCGGTATGTATTCCGGTGTTCACGACCACCAGCTCCCGGACCTTCCGCATTTCCCTTGCCCTCACCTGCCACGGGAGGAGCCTGAACTTGACGACTATTTCCTCGCTCATTTCGGCTCGTCTTCCTTCTTCGGCGCATCCTCGGAGGGCTTATCCTTCGGCGCCTCCAGCTGCTTGGGTTCCCCTTCCGGCTTGGGTTTCTCAGGTTCGTCAGCCATGCCCGGAAGCACCCAATCAACCTTCGCCTTTACCTCAGGCGGAGGCAGGAGGGCTTCTCCCCCCGTCATTAGCTTGGCCAGGTCCCGCAATCCGTCGGCCCCCGTCTTGAACAGCATCATGGCCTCGGTGAAGGTGGAGGGCTGCAGCGGGGCCGGTATCTCGCTGCCATCGTCAGAGTTCCTGGGCAGTATTCCCCGCGCGCCCACGACGAACGCCGCTTTCAGCGCCTTGAACTGCTTCTCCATCTCGTCCACCATGTTTATTCCCGAGCTCTCGACGGTGCGTTGCATCGCCTTCTGCTGCGCTTCCAGCCAGACGCTATCCATTTGGACAGCTATTGCACGCCCCCCCACGGACGGCCTGATGCCCCGCTTCAGGAAGAAATCCTCCTTTGTCAGTATGGGATTCCTGCTCTTTTCCTTCACCCATTCCCGCACCAGGCCGGACCAGTCGTGCTTCTGCCTCCTGCTCATTGCTTTCCGCCTTTCGCCCCCGCCTTAACCTGCTTGCCACCATCTACCCGTGCCTTCTTCCCGGTTAACCGCTCCCAGCGTTCAACGATTATGTCGCAATACGCCGGGTCCAACTCCATCAAAAAGGCCTTTCTGCCCATTTGCTCAGCCGCTATGAGGGTGCTACCGGAACCGCCGAACAGGTCCAGGACGTTTTCCCCCCCGCGCGACGAGTAAGTCATGGCCCGCGCCGCCAATTCAACGGGTTTCTCCGTGAGGTGAACCATCTTCTGCGGTGCCACCTTCTTCACCGCCCACACATCTGTCGCGTTGTGGATGTCGGGGGCGAACCAGTGACCTGCCCCCTCGCGCCAGCCATAGAAGCACCATTCATGGTTGCCCATGAAGTCCTTCCGGGTCATTACGGGGTGCTCCTTGACCCAGATGATGGCCTGACTGAAGTAGAGGCCGGATGCCGTTAGAGCCGGGGGATAGTTGCCGCAGTTGGCATATCCACCCCAGATGTAGAAGGACCGGCCCGGAATAAGACTTTCCGCGATGTTACCGAACCACGCCCTGAGCAACTTCTCGAACTCGGCCTCCGGTATGAAGTCGTTTATAAGAGGCCTGTCCTTCGCGCGCATCTGCCCCGTCGACTTCCCTACCGCCCCGCGCGCCAAATCAAAGCTCTGATGATGTTTCAGCCCCTTATGCGCCCTACCCGAATGCCAATCCTTGAAGGACGAAAGCCCCGCCCGGATGGCGTTACCCGACCGGGGTTCCACCTTCACGTTGTATGGCGGGTCGGTGTTAACAAGATGGATGCGGTTGCCAGCCAGAAGCCTTGCCAAATCGTCCTTCTTGGAGGAATCCCCGCAAAGGAGCCGGTTATCCCCCAGTATCCACAGGGTACCCGGCTTGGTCACGGGATTGGCCGGAGGTTCCGGGATATCGCCGTCCTCGAGCTGAACCGGGTTCTCGTGCTCCCATTCGGCCAGAAGGTCGCCTATCTCTACGTTGCTGAAATTAAGGGTCCCCGCAACGTCGAATCCTGATGCTTCCAGTTCCTTCAGGGTTTCCGCCAACACGGGGGCGTCCCACTCAGACCCAACTTCCCCCGAACGGTTGTCAGCGATGGCGTATGCCTTCGCCCGCGCGGCATCCTTCGAATCGAAGAACGCGACGGCCAACTTGTCCCACCCCAGCGCCAGCGCTGCCCGCAATGTGCCGTTCCCTGCGATCACCATCCCGTCCTTCATGGCAACGATACATTTCTGCTGGCCGAACTCCCGCAGGGACGCCACGATGGCCCCGATATTGCGCTCGTCGTGCTTCCGGGCGTTCTTGGGGTCCTCGTGCAGGCGTCCTACCGGGACGGCCAACTTGGCAATGGCCGGGTTGATCTTGGCGGTCATCGGGAACCCGCCTCCGGTGGCTTCCCGCCCCCTACGATGCCCTTTCCGGCCCCATAGACTGGCGTAGACGCCGGGTTGCCCATAATGGGCGGGTCCGAGGGCCTCCGTAGCGCAGGAAGCCGCCTTTCAGGACAGGAAACAAACCGCTGCCCGTGGCCGGAATCTGGTGCCGTGTGGGTGCCATACTCCAGGGAAAGCCAGGGTAAATGGGAGATGACCAGAGAACTGACGGTTTTGCAGTTAGCTTTGCGTGTTCGAACTTCCTGCGATAATTTCAGTGTTTCTGAAAAGGCCTTCGATGGCTTTTGAGTCCTCCGCGAGTCAGACCTAATACACCCCTTCACCTTACCTTCTTCCCGAACTTTAGCCTGAAGAATGTCAGGAGGCTCATCCAGAGGACGATGGGGCCGTCCCAGATGTTGGTACCCGGGCGGTAATAGGATATCTTCACCATGTAGGAATTGTTGACCTTGAACCCCTTCATCGCGGTTATCAGCGCGATTTCCTGCGCGCACGAATACCGCCAGCCGGTGAAATAGTCCATGATGGTCGGAACGGTCCGCGCCCTCACGAGCCGGAACCCCGATTCCACGTCCCGGTAAGGAAACCCGGAGAGCAGGCGGGCGATGACGGAAAGCCCCCAGTTCCCCACCTTCTTGTAAACGGGGTATTTCGAGAAGTCGCGCCGGGTCAGGACCACGTCCCAGTTCCCGTCCACCATGTACTCCACGAGGTTCGGGATGTTCTCCGGCCGATGCTGGCCGTCCGCGTCGATATTGATGATGATGTCGTTGCCCGAAATCTGCCCGGATTTGAGCTGCTTTTCCGTTGCCAAATACCCCCGCTTGATCGCCCCCGCCATTCCAACATTCCTTGGAAGGCGGATTATGGTCACGCCCTTCCTGCCCTTGGCCCAACGCTTCAGCCGGACCGGGGTGTCGTCGGTGGAGCCGTCGTCCACGGCAATGAGCCGGTCGACCCTGTGGGCGACCTCGGTAAGCACCCCCAGGACGGTCGGCCCCTCGTTGTATATCGGGATCACGGCGATACGCCGCGGCATCTTTACGCGTCGGGAGCGCCTGCGAGGCCGCATCAACCGACTACAACCAAACCACCCACCTCACCCTCCCCTCTCCCCCCATGAGGGTGGAGAGGGTAAAGATAAGAGGGCGCCGGGCCGACACCGCTACAGCCTTTCCAGGACGGCCTGGGCGAGGAGCGGCACCATCAATTCGTGGTGGCCGGTTAGCTGGATGGGACGCCCGCCCAGCGCGGTCGGGCGTTCCACCACGTTCATACGGGGCCGGTACTGCTGGATCATGTCCAGGTTCGCCGCGGTAAACTTCCGCACGCGGTGTCCCAGGTTGCGCGCCACGGTCAGCGCCTTCAGGAAAACCTCCGGCATTATGACCGCCGAGCCCACGTTTACGACCACACCGCCTTCCAGCGTGCCTACCACCCCGCAAATCCTCCGGAAATCCTCGAACGAGGCCCTGCCGATGTCCTCGCCGCGCGCCCCCGGTTGCTGGTGGGTTATGTCCGTCCCGATGGCGACGTGAACGGTGGAAGAAAGGCCCAGCCTTCGGCAGTTCCAGAGCAGGCTGAGCTTCCGGTACGGGAGCTTCTCCTCGTCGATGACGCGGCCCACGGCGGAACCGTACCCCTCCGCGCCGTAACGGCGCAGGGCCCGCGCGAAAAACTCCCCCGTTTCCCGCGCCATCCCAAATGAACCGTTCTTCAGGCCCTTAAGCACGTCCTCCGAGGTTTTCCCCGCCAGCGCAATCTCAAAATCATGGATGGCCCCGGCGCCGTTAAGCGCCAACGCGGTCAGCGCACCGCGCTCCATCAGCTCGATGAGCACGAGCGAAAGGCCGGTCTTGATGACGTGCGCACCGCACATCCACAACACGGTCTTGCGGCCCCGGGCCGCCGATGCGAGGGCGTCAGCCAGTGCGCGGAACTCCCGCACGGCCAAAAGCTTCGGCAGGCCCTTCTCGAAGGAGGCAAAAGAGACGCCCTTGCGCGGCCTTGCCGAGAGGTCGGAGGCAACCACCTTGCTGGCCCGTCCGCCCAGTCTTACCGTTCGGACCCGGGAAAGGTCCGCCGGGAGCGGCTGTTTTCTGCCCCTATTTTGCATTTTTATATTGCTCCATCTTAACCAATACTATATCAACCGAACCGAGCAGAAACACCTTGCTGCTTACCAGGACAGGAATTCGCCTGGCGTCGTCGGTGAGCCAGATAAGAATGTCGCCCTTTTGGCGCCACAATCCCTCGAACTTCATTTTGGGTTTTATGAGGACGGTGTTGAACTCGCCCGCTGGAACCTTCACCCGTTCCCGCCGGAGAACCTCCGTGAAGACCTCATAGTTCTTGCCGTCCGAGTTTATGCACAGCGGCGTTTCCTTCCCCAGCCCGGGAAGCGGCATCGTCCGGTAATAAAAGAAGGAGCCAAGCAGGTCCCGGCAATTTTGCCCGAGCGGCTCCACGGCGTCACCGGAACGCGACACCATTTTCACCCGGTCAAAGGTCACAACCTTGTCCTTGCGGTACTTACCCTCGGAAAGGTGTTTCTCGAACCTGACCGGAAGCAGGTCGCTGGCCGTTGAGTAGCTTTCTATCCGGTCGTCCACCTTGAAGAAAAATATCAGTCCGCTCTTCGCCTGGGCCAGAAAATGGAAGCAGTCCGTTCCGTCAATTATCTTGCGTTCAACTATGTTCATGTTGGCCTGTCCGGCCTTCAGGGCGAACCACTTCACGTCGTATACCAGCCGCTCTCCCATCGGCAGGACCTTGGCGGGCGAATGCGCGGGGAACCGCGGCGGGGCGGGCGGTGTCTTTGGCCGGGATCCGGCCAGCACCGTGGCGGAAGCCATGTGGCCTCCCAGCATCCCCCGGAACGCCACCGGCACCTCGATTTCCTTCCCCGGCGCGGGCTGCTCGCTCTCATTCAGCTTGTTCCATTCCATAAGGTTCCGCCAGAGCAGTTCGCTTCCCAATTCATCGCGCGCGATTGAACGGAGCGTCTCGCCCTTGCCCACGATATGCTTGACGACCAGGGGATTGCCCTCCTCTTCGGTTGCCGTTGATTCGGATTTATCCGCTGGGAGCGGGCGCGGTCCCTCGATTTTCCTGACCACGTATCCCCCGCACGCGGCCAGGAACGCCGTCGCAATGATAAGCATGGCGGCCCGCTTTCTCATCACAGTGACATCACGCGCTTCAACGCGCCGGCGACTTCCGCCTGGTTTACGGCATCCATCCCGGCGTTTCCCGCCTTCACCACCGCGCAGCGTGCCCCCCGCGGCCCCCAGCGCACCGGGCTTTGCGATTGGACTGCCGGGTATATCCCCACTGACGGAATGCCCAGGCTCGCGGCAAGGTGAAGCGGCCCGGTGGAAGGGCCGACGAATCCGCGGGACAGCGAGAGGAAGGCCGCCAGTTCTTTGAGCGAACCGGGGACCACGAATCGTGCCGCCGGCAATCCGCCGGATTCCGCCACCCTGACCGCCAGCCCCCTTTCCCCCTCGGTCCCCGTGAACGCCACGGAGACCCCCCCGTCCTCCAGCAGGCGCGCCAGCTTGCCATACCATTGCGGCGAGGCGTTCAGCGCGGAACCCAGGCTGCCGGGATGGACAACCACGAAGCCCTGCGGGAGCTTCAGCGCTTCCACCAGCTTTTCCGCATTCCCCTTCGCCTCCCCGGTAACCACCGGCGGGACCATCACCGTGTCCGCCGGAAGCGAAAGCCCGAAGGGCTTCAAGAGGTCAAGGTTGTATTCAAGTTCGTGGCGCTCGTTCCTGGAACGGTGAACGGAAATGCGGCGGTTGAACAGGAACGAGTACCAGCGGTAGGAGGTTCCTATCCGCACCGGGATGCTGGCCAGCGCGGCGGCCAGCGCCAGGCGGAAGCGGGGATGGAAAAAGACCGCCGTGTCGATTTCCCGCTCCTTCAGGAGGCGCGCCAGCCTGAACGCCGGCCAATTACTCTCCCATTCGAGGATGTCGCCTGCCCATTCCTGCCCCTCGACCAGTTCCCGCGTGCGCGGCGCAACCACCGCGGTAAGCCGGGCCTGCGGGAACGCCCGGCCCAGCGCGGCCATCGCCGGCATCGCCAGCAGGAGGTCGCCTATGCGGTCGGTCCGGAAGCACGCGATGCGGCGCGGATTAGGAAGAGGAGGCATGCCTTTTCCCCCACTCGGCCAGCGCGTAGAGGCAGAACATCTCGAGGCCAAACTTCCCCGTCCGTTCGTGCGCGTCGGCCAGCCGGGCAGCCTGCCTCCGGTCGATGAAACCGAACGAGGCGAAGGAAGAGCTGGCCAGCGCGTCCCGCAGCGGTTCCCGCAGCCTCCCGCGGAACCATTCCCCCCACGGCGGCTCGAAACCCACCTTCTTCCTCGACAAAATCTCCGGCGGCAGGAGGTTCCTGACCGCGTCCCGGAAAATCCTCTTGCTGGACCCGCCTCCCAGCTTGAAGGAGCCGGGGAGGCCATGCAGGTATTCCTGCAAGGTATGGTCAAGCAGCGGCGTCCGTGCCTCCAGCGACACCGCCATGCTCATCCGGTCCACCTTCTGGAGCAGGTCGTCGGAAAGCCAGGTTTCCAGGTCGGCCGCGAGCGTCCGGTTCAGCCGGTCCGGGCCGCCGTATGACTCGAACAGCGGGCGGAAGACTGCCGAAGCGGCGTCCAGGCCGGCCGGACCGAAAAGCCTCCTGTAGCGCCCCGGGGCGAAGGCCATCGCGGAATACAAATGCCGCGCGTATCCGGGCTTCTCCGTGGCGGCCCAAACCGCCTTGGCGGTCCGGGCCCGCGCCAGTCCGGCGTCCTCCAGCGCGTCAACGAGCGGACGCGCCCCCGGCACGGGAAACGCCGGCATCCGCGCGAGCCGGTAGCGGAGATACCCCGCAAACGACTCATCCCCTCCTTCCCCCGTAAGCGCCACGGTCACCTTCTGCCGGGCCAGCCTCGATACGAGGTAGGTGGGCAGGCAGGCCGGGTCCAGGATGGGCTCGTCGAGCGAGCTGAAAACCGCGTCTGCGCAGGAAAGGGCCTCTTCCTCCCCCACCGGCAGTTCCAGGTGCTCGGTCCGGTACCGGGCCGCCACCATCCGGGCGCATTCCGCGTCGGCCTTGCCTCCCGGCGTGTCAAAGGCCACCGTGAACGTCTTAACCGGGCCGCTTCCCATCCCCGCCATGAGCGCCACCACCGCCGAGGAATCCAGCCCCCCGCTCAGGAGCGCCCCGAGGGGAACCTCGCTCAGGAGGCGCATCCTGACCGATTCCTCCAGCTTCCGCCGGACTTCCCTGACCGCCCCGGCGTAATCGGCCCCCCCATCCCGGGGCGAAAGCCGCCACCATCTTTTCACCTCGGTTCTCCCGCCCCGCACCGTCAGTAGATGGCCCGGGGGCAGCTTGTTGACGCCCCGGAAGGGCGTCCGGGGACTGGGAATATACTGGAGCGCCAGGAGAAGGCGGAGGGCGTCGGCATCAACCTCGGCCCGGATTCCCGGATGCGCCCGCAACGACTTCAGTTCAGACGCAAATGCCAGCCAATTCCCGGCAATCGCCCAGTAAAGCGGTTTCTTTCCCATGCGGTCGCGCGCCAGGAGGAGCTCCCTCCGGCGCACGTCCCAGATGGCGAAGGCGAACATGCCCCGCAGGTCTTCGAGCATCTTCTCGCCCTTCTCCTCCCACAAATGGACGAGAACCTCGGTGTCACTATGCGAGCGGAACTTGTGGCCGCGCGCCTCGAGCTCCTCGTGCAGTTCGGGAGAGTTGTAAACCTCGCCGTTGTATACGATTACGGCGGACCCGTCCTCGTTGTAGACGGGCTGGGCGCCTCCCGCCACGTCGATGATGGAAAGCCTCCGCATCGCCAGCCCCGCCCCGCCCGCGCAAAACTCCCCCCCGTCGTCCGGCCCCCGGTGCCGCAGCTTCTCGTTCATCGCCCCAAGGACACGGCGGTCCGGTTCCCCCGGGTCCCCCAGGCTCACCATTCCGCATATTCCGCACATGCCGGCTACCTTCCTCCCTGCCTGACCTCGCGGGCCAGGATGGCCTCGGCCCTTTCAAGCGACCTGGCCGCCGAAGCCTCGGAGAAGTTGAGCACCGCCAGCCTCCGGCCGGCCCGCGCCAGCCTCCCCCGCAGCCCCCGGTCACGGATTATCCGGGCCGTCATGCGGGCGAACATCTCCGGGTCGTCCGCCACGAACATCTCGACGCCCGGTTCGGCTCCGAGCGCCCGGGCCACGTTGGTCGTTCCCACCACCGGGGCGCCGCAGGCGAATGCCTGCACCGCCTTGTTCTGCAGCCCCACGGCTTGCGGAAGCGGACAGAGCATGACGGAAGCCCGGTGCAGGAGCACCCGCGGGTCCTTCACGTATCCGGTGAATTCCACATCCATCCCCGCCTTTTCCAGGAACTTGCGGAACCTCCCGGTCCGGCCGCCTCCCGCCACGGTAAGCCGGGCCCCCGGGGCCAGCCTGGCCACGCGTGGCGCGATTTCCTTCAGGAACCATTCCAGCCCCTTCGCGTTCACGGGGTAGTCCAGGTTCCCCAGGAACAGCGCCTCCCTGCCCCGGTCCGCGGGACCAACAAACCTCCAGCGGCCCGGGTCGAACCCGTTTGGTACGACGAGGACGGGCTTGCGTACCCCAAGCTTCTCTATCTTGTCCTGCTCCACCGAGGTTATGGCCAGGCACGCCGCGGACATGTTGGCCCATTTGCGCTCATAATGCCGGAGCGCCGGATAGTCCAGCCGGGCGTAGAACCTGCGCCATCCCCACGGCTGGTCCTTGACCAGCTTAAAGTAGCTTGCCATCGAATCGGTTGCGTCCAAAATGAACGGCTTGTCCAGCCTTTCCGCGTAGGGCATCATGCGCAGCCGGTGGACATGCAGCCCGTCCACCCGCCATCTCCTGATGCACTTCTTGAGCCTGCGCCATGCGCGGCCTGACCAGAAACTCCCGGCATTAAGCGGGTGGCCCAGCGCCAGACCGCGCAGGCCCCCCATGAGCATGTGACGGTACCCGACGGGGACCGCCACCGCTTCCTCACAGTGCCGCTTCGCCTCGGCCGGAACCACGCCCTTGCCCCGCGGGTCGAGGAAAAAACCGTAGACCTTGTGCCTGCGCGAAAGGAGCCGGAGCATCAGGTCCGCCCTTACGCAATCCCCGTCCCTTACCGGGTATGGAACAAACGCGCAGAGGAAAAGTATCCTCACTTGCCTCTTTTGCCCGCCACCAGCGCGATCGTCAAAAGGACGGCCAGGACGATGCCCGCGGCCAACTGCGCCCAGCCCGGGCCGTGCAGGAAGGAGGGGAACCATGACGGAGGCGCCGCGTACCAGGCATGGCCCAGCCGGGCGGACAGCCAGTCCCGCCCGCTGGTATAGCGCAGCACCGGGACCGCGGTCAGAACCGCGGAAATCGCCAGGCTCAGTGCAACCAATATCCCCAGCGACACTCGCCGGCCCCGGCTTCCCCGCGACCACTGCAGGCCCAGCGCCAGGTATGGAATGACAAAGGGCAGGAGCGGGACAACGGTCCGCCCCGGATAGGCCGAGCCCCCCCAGTTCCGGAAAAGGCAGGTGACCAGAAGGTAGGTCAGCGCTCCGGCCAGGAACCAGGCATGCGGAAACCTCCGTAGGCGCATCGCCACCGTGATTCCCGGAAGGAAGACGAGCATCCACGGGGCGTAGGGCAACAGCCCGAAATCCGCGTCAACCAGCTTGGCGAAGGCGCCTTTGGCGGGATTCGCGAACGAAACCGCTGCAAGGCTCCCGGCCGTAAGCTCCTCGAGCCGTGCCGGGTATTTCTCCGTCAATACATTCAGGACCGCAACCAGGGCCGGCCCGTGGTAAACCGCGAGGAAGGCGGCGCCGCTCGCCGCGGCCGCGGCCAGCCACGTGACAAAGGCCCTCCCCCGCCGCCTTGAAGAGGCGATGTCCAGCGCGGCCAGCCCGGCCGCGAGGAGTGCGTAGCGCGGGTGCAGCCAGGGCATTACGGCGCCGCACAGGGGCGGCACCAGTCCGGACCCCAGCGAAAGGAGCGCTGCCGAGGAGAGGAGCGCTGCGGGTATTTCGGTGAATACGAGCGTGGAAGCGGGTAACAGGGGGCAGGTCGCCCCCGCCAGCGCCGAAGCTCCCGCCGCGGAGGGGGCGTCCACTCCCGCCCTGCGGCAAAGCAGGAAAAGCGCCGATGACAGCGCCGCGGCCAGGAGCGCCAGGATGAAGAGCGCCCCCCATCTCCCCGCCGTCGCGTATCCGGTGACGATCAGGAGGGGAATTCCCAGCGTGTGCTGGGAATACATTTTTCCCCCGGGGGCGATTACCACATGCGGATCGATGGATTCCGCCGGGTAAAAAGCCTTGAAACCCTTCCCAGCGTATTCGGCGGATAGTTCCAGTCCCCTGCCGTTCGCCAGCGAATCGGTGAGCGCGAGGTAGTGTGGCTCGTCGGTGGTCGGCGGGTAGGAAAATGTCACATACGCGCCGAGCGCAAGGTAAACTGCGGCAAACGCATTGAACAGTTCCCGGGCGGCCTTCCGGTCACCCCTGCCGAGCGCCGCACGCACCCGTGGCGCGAAAAGCGTCCAAGCCAGCGCGGCCACCACCAGTGTCCAAATCGCCCCGCCGGCGAGAACGGCCATGTATGCGGCCGCAGGCAGGTGGAGGTAATGTCCCGGCCCCAGATAAACGCTTCCCAGCACGGAAAAGCTCCATCCGTGCGATGCCGCCGCTAGCCGGTCCAAAAATCCCACTTCAATATCCCTCTGAAGCAACGACAATTGGTACATAGGAAGGCGGCACGGGCCTGGAGAGGAGCTGAGCCGGCCGGTCCATAGTCGCCGCGGGGCCTGGCCGCTGGAGGCGCGCAGGCGCCCGGCGCCGGTAGCGCCGGAAGCGGCCCTCTCCGGACCCCGCGTGCGTTCGTCCTCGTGCCGACTCCTGTCGGCTCGGAGGACGCCGACTGATGGCTATCGGCTGTGCCGCCTTTGGCGGCAATGAATAATTCAACCGCAGCCGGGGCCGCTCCTGCGGCCCTGAGCCGGCTCGCAGCGAGACGCATCTTGGTTAGAGGCGTCGAGCGGTCCGCGGAAGGCCCGGCCGCCGACATATTCACCGGCGTAGACCCATCCCGAGGAGAACAAGCGGCTTGAGGATCCGCCACCAGTCCCGGAACGGCCTCATCTTCGTGTAACCTTTTCCCGATTTCGGGTAGCGCTTGGTCACGGGCGCCTCCTCGACGCGGAAGTCCCCGATGACGGCCCGGTAATAGAGGTAGGGCTCCAGTTCGTATGAATCCATCCAGCGGGGCGTGAGGTCGATTGAGTCCAGCAGGGAGGCCCGGAAAGCCCGGTAACCGTTGGTGCCGTCGGTTATACGGTGTCCCGTCAGAAGGGTGAACAATACGGAATAAATGATGGTGGTTACCCGGCGGAACAGCGGGATGTTTACCACGCGCCCCCGCATCTTCCAGCGCGACCCCTGCACGAAATCGGCGCCCGCCGCGATGCGGCCGAGCAGTCGCGGCATCTCCTCCGCCCGGTCCTGGTCGTCCGCGCCCATGACCACGATTACCTCCGTTCCCAGTTTGCGGGCCCGGATAAAGCCCGTGCGCAGGGCGGCTCCCACTCCGCGATTACCCGGATGACGCACGACGAGGGCGCCCGCCCGGCGCGCCACGGCCGCCGTGCGGTCGTAAGAGCCGTCATCCACGACAATCACGCGATGGTCCCACAGGCGGCGGATGTTCCGGACAACCCGGCCGATGCGCGGCTCCTCGTTGTAGGCGGGAATCACCACGCAAACTCTCGGGCCGCGCCCGCCCCCCTTCCGGGGCATCAATTCCCCTTCTCGAAAGCCCGGACTTCCTCCGCAACCCGGCCCACCTCTTCCCTGGTGATGCCGGGGAACATCGGCAGGGAAACGATTTCCCGCGCGGCCTTCTCCGCCGCGGGGTATGCGCCTTCCGCATGGCCGAGATGCCGGAAGATGGGCAGGAGGTGCAGAGGGAAAGGAAAGTGTATTCCCGAGTCTATGCCCTTCCCCTTCAGGTATTTCTGCAGCTCATCCCGGCGTTCGGAGCGAACCGCGTAAACATAGTGAACATGGCGCCCCGGTTCGGCTTCTACGGGCAGGACAAGCCTGGTCCCCCGAAGCGCCTCCCGGTACCAGACGGCCGCCTCCTGCCGACTGGCATTCCAGGAGTCCAGGTGCGGAAGCTTGACGCGCAGGACCGCGGCCTGGAGCGCGTCCAGCCGTTTGTTGTAGGCGAGGAAAAGGTGCTCGTATTTCCGCGCCTCCCCGTAATTCCTTAACATGGCCGCCTTGTCGGCGATATCCGCGGAATCGGTGGTTATTATGCCGCCATCGCCGAAACACCCCAGGTTCTTTGAGGGATAGAAGGAGAAAGCCGCCGCCGTTCCCAGCGCCCCCGCCCGCTTGGCACCCAGTTTCGCCCCGTGCGCCTGGCAGGCGTCCTCTATTATGGCGAAGCGCCCGCGGGCGCCCTTCCTGAGCGGCTCCAGGTCGTTCACATACCCGTATAGGTGCACCGGGATGGCCGCCTTGGTGGCCGGGGTGACCTTCTCCATCGCCTTCCCTGCATCCATTCCGTAGGTCGCCAGGTCGATGTCGCAGAACACCGGTTTGGCCCCCGTCATGGCTACCGCCGACGCGGTCGCCACGAAGGTGAAGGCCGGCACTATGACCTCGTCCCCCGGGCCGACACCCAGGCTTCGGAGTATCAGTTCGAGCGCCGAGGTGCCGTTGTCCACGCCTACTGCCCGGGAAGTCCCTATGTACCTGGCGTATTCCTCCTCGAACGACTTGACGTCAGCCCCCAGGATGAAGGCCCCCCGGGTGACGATGTCGCCGATGGCGCGGTCCAGTTCCGCCCGAATGGGCCCGTGCAACCGGGCCAAATCCATGAAGCGCACCTGCTCATTCATTGGAAACCCCTATCGCCTGCGAAGGCCGGGCCGAGAACCCTCTCCCGTAATTCGGGAGAGGGTATGGGTGAGGGCAGATTATGTTTCTGCTTCAACCGTCCACCGGTCATAGCCATTTTGGATATGGCTCCTTCACGTGTCCGGTCCAGCACTTCAACCCCCGCTTCCTTCCATGGACGCGCGCGGGGTTCCCGAACACCACCGCGCCGGCCGGGACATCCCGGGTGACCACGGCGCCCGCGCCCACCAGCGCCCCGTCGCCCACCTTGACCATCGGCAGGACCACCGCACCGCCGCCTATGATCGCGTCCCTCCCGATGACCGGGCCGCGCATGCACTGCCGGGACAACGGGCATCCGGGGTGCGGGTCGTTGAGCAGCACGGCCCGTGGCGCGATGAAGGCGCCGTCCTTTATCACCGTGTATTGCGAAACGTATACGTGCGAATGGATGTGGACGCGCCTGCCAATGGTGCAGCCATAATCGATGATGCTGTGCCCCCACACCTGAACGTCATCCCCTATCCTGTTCTCCTCCCGGATAATTGCGTAGTGGCCCGTTTCAAACCTGGCCCCGATGTGCGACCCCTGGTACACCACCGTTCCCGAACGGATTCTCGCGCCCGGCCCGATGGACAGGGATTTGTCCGCTATCCTCCGGCCCGTTAGGGCGCCGACGACCGCCCCCTTCTCGACGACCGAGCCGCGGCCCATCCTGACGCCCCCGCGTGATTTGCCCCCCGCTTTCATTCCTACCCCACCTTCACCGGGGCGCCCTTGCGCTTCAACGATGTGTCCAGCGCGGCCAGCACGCGTACGACTTCGGTCCCGTGCCTCCCGTCGGTCAGAGGCCTCTTACCGTTCCGGACGCAGTCCAGGAAATGGAGGCACTCCTGCCGGAGCGGTTCGTCCAGGGCCACATGGGGGATATTGATGTCACCGTCACGCAGGACCATCTGGAAATGCCCGAAGTCGTCGTAAATCTTGTCCTGGAGCACCCCCCGGTTGAACAGCCTGATGGGCTCCTGCGTGTTGACGTCGTCGAATTCCGCCATCTGGTCGGCGCCAATCACGGTCAGCTTCCTTACCTTGTGGGGGTCAAGCCAGGATACCTGGAGGTGGCCGAGTATCTTGCGCTTGGCGAAATAAAGGGTGCCGAACCCTACGTCGGCGATGTCCCGCCTGAGGTAGGACTGCCCGCTGGCAGTCACCTCCTGCGGGCTCTCCCCGACAAGGTGAAGCATCATCGATACGTCATGCGCCGCTAGGTCCCACAGCACGTTCACGTCGCTCCTAATCGGGCCCAGGTTCGTGCGCACCGAGTAAAGATAGCGCAACTCCCCCAGCTCCCCCGCGTCGATGATTGACTTAAGCTTCACCACACCCTTGTTGTAGTGGAAGATGTGCCCGACCATGAAGGTGAGCTTCTTCCTTGCCGCCAGCGCGGTCATCTCGGTGCACTCTTCCACCGTGACGGCCAGGGGCTTCTCGACCAGGACATGCACCCCGGACTTGAGCATCTTCATGGCGACATCGTGATGCACGGTTGCCGGGGTGGCAATGATGACCGCGTCCAGCTTCAGCGCGTGGACCATCTTCTCGGGGCTCCCGAACGCCTTCAGGTTCCCGCGCGCGGCCCGCTTGGCGCTCCGGGCATCCGAGTCATGAACGCCCAGAAGACGGCACCCCTCCAGGCCTCCCAGAGCCCTGATGAAATTGGAGCCCCACCTGCCGCAACCAATGACACCCATCCGTATCTCCTGCATCAGCTCTTGCCTCCTCCCGCCGGACGGCTTCCCGGCTTTATCGCCTTCGAACCGGACGCGCATAGCGGGCATGATTCCTGTCTGTAGGCCGGCAGGTCCAGCATGATGAGCCCTTCCACCGGAACGGGCAGTTTGGACGACCCCCTGCTCCGGTCCACCACGCAACCCACCCCGGCCACCACTGCACCGGATTTAACGATGATATCAGCAAGCTCGGCGGCTGACCCGCCGGTGGTTATTACATCCTCAACTATCAGCACTTTCTGCCCGGGAGTGAAGCAGAATCCGCGGCGCATGGACATGACGCCTTCCGAACGCTCCGAGAACACCCCCGGAACTCCCAATCCGCGGGCGACTTCATAGGCGGGAATCACGCCGCCCAGCGCCGGCCCGGCCACGAGCTCGATTCCGCGGTCAGCGAACTTTCCGGCAATAGCTTTCCCCAGCGCCTCCCCGTCCCGGGGATGACGGAATGCCAGCGCGCACTGGACATAGCGGTCGCTGTGCATTCCCGACGAAAGCTGGAAATGCCCCGAGAGGAGCGCACCGGTCTTTTCCAGGAGGGAAATCACCTCGGCCTTGTTCATGCGGGAGCGCCCTCCATCTGTGCCAGGATTTCACGGGCGGCTCCAACCGGGTCAGGAGCGTTCATGATGGGACGGCCAACCACCAGGTAGTCTGCGCCGGCCGCCAGCGCCTCCGCGGGAGCGAGTGTCCGCCGCTGGTCGTCCGCCGGCGAACCCTCCGCCCGTATCCCGGGCACTACCGTCAGGACGTCCCCGCCCATTTCCCGGCGGATTGCGGAAAGTTCCAGCGGTGAACAGACCACCCCGTCCGCCCCGGCTTCACGAGCCAGCCTGGCCAGGTGCAGGACGCGCTCCTCGACCGAATCGGACGCCTTCCATTCGGCCTTCAGCTGGGAGGCCTCGAAGGAAGTGAGGACCGTGACGGCCAGGAGCTTAGTCCCTCCGCCCGACTGCTTCAGGGCGTCCCGGGCGGCCGAAATCATCCTGCTTCCGCCCGAGGCGTGCACCGTAAGGAAGCCGATTCCCAGCGCCGCGATGCGCCGGCAGGCCCGCGCGACGGTCTCGGGAATGTCGTAGATTTTCAAGTCAAGGAAAACACCGTTCCCGGACTTTTTTATGTCTTCTATCAGAGTCCTTCCTCCATCAATAAAGAGTCCCGGCCCAATCTTCATGGTTCCCACGAGCGGTGCAAGGCGGGCGGCGATGTCCCGGGCGCGCGAAACATCGTCCACATCCAGCGCCAGCATAAGCTTCCCCCGGGCGGTGGCCTCATTCATGGTAACGCCTCAATCCGCACCCGGGCGAACCCCTTATCCTCAAAACCGAGCATCCGGGCGCCCCGGAGGGTCATGTCTATTATCCGCCCTTCGATATAGGGACCGCGGTCATTGATGACGACCATCACCCTCCTTCCGTTCTCAAGATTCGTCACTTGCACGCGGGTACCAAGAGGCAGTGTCTTATGCGCGGCGGTCATCGCGTTCTGGTCGAACTGGGCGCCCGTTGCCGTAAGCTTCCCGTGTTCCTTGACCCTCCCCTTGTCCATGCCATACCAGGAGGCATAACCCTCCTCCACATACCTTCCCCGGAGGGCCTTTTCCGGATGCCGGGCGCGGTATGGCGGCACGCACCCCGCCATGACCACCGCCGCCAGCCCCGCTGCCAGCCATTTCCTCACGCCTTTGTTCCCGCGTGCGCGGCGCCTACCAGTTCCCCCAGCGAGGACACCCCGGCCTGGCGGCAGTATTCCCTGATTCCCTCGGTGACCCTGGCCGCGGTTCCCGGGTCGATGAAAGACCCGGTTCCCACCGCCACCGCCGAGGCTCCAGCCAGGATGAATTCCATCGCGTCCGTTGCGTTAATTATCCCTCCCAAACCCAGTATCGGCACCTCCACCGCCTTGCGTACCTGCCACACGCACCTGACCGCCAGCGGCCTGATGGCCGGCCCCGAAAGCCCTCCCGCCCCCATGCCCAGCACCGGCCTCCGCCTGGCCGTGTCGATGGCCATGCCCAGGAACGTGTTTATCAGGGCCACCGCGTCGGCCCCGCCGTTCCTGACCGCCTTGGCAATCGCCGTGATGTCGGTCACGTTCGGTGACAACTTAACGATGAGGGGAACTTTGATGGCCTTCTTGGCCATCCTGGTAACCTCCTCGGCCAATCCGGGGTCGGTCCCGAATTCCATGCCCCCCTTCTTGACATTGGGACAGGATATGTTGAGCTCCACGCCCGAAAGCCCCTCGACTTCCGCCAGCCGCATGCAGGTCTCCCCGTAATCGCCCATCGAACGGCCCGCCACATTCGCTATGACAGGTATTCCCAGGGTGCGCAGGAACGGCATCTTTTCCCTGATGAACGCCTCCACCCCCACGTTTTGCAGGCCTATCGAGTTGAGCATCCCCGCCGGGGTCTCGACCAAGCGCGGCGGCGGATTGCCCTCGCGCGGCTCCAAAGTGACGCTCTTTAAGATGATGCCGCCCAGAACGCCCATGTCGGTACGGCTTGCCAGCTCCTCACCATATCCCGCTGTTCCCGATGCCAGCAGGACCGGGCCCGGAAGCTTGATGCCCCCCAAGTTCACGGATATATCGGGTGAAGCCGTCATTCCGGGCATGATTCCCATTCGATGCGGTCGCCCGGGAATACGGGACCATCGAGGCAAATCCGGGCATACTTCTCCGCTCCCTCTCCGCCGCGCACCGGCAGCACGCAACCCTGGCATATTCCAATTCCGCAACCCATCTGGTTTTCCACCGCCGCCTGGTACGGGATGCCCGGCCAGCGCCGGTGTATTTCCGCCAGCATACCCATGGGCCCGCAGGCGAACAGCCGGGGCCCGCCCTCGTGCCCCGCGAGCAGGCGCGCGAGCGCGTCCAGCGCAGTCCCCTTTTCCCCCTTCGAACCGTCCTCGGTAACCGGCACGAACTCCAGCCACGGAATCTTCTCCGCACGGTCAATCCAGACCAGCGCTTCCCTGCTGCGTGCGCCCTCTATCAGGGTGATCCCTTCCGCCCTTCCCGCCTCCTTTAGTTTTCTGGCGAGATACAGCATGGGCGCCACCCCATAGCCGCCCGCCACCAGGAACGCGTTCTGGGACGCCGGAAAGGAGAGGTCATAGCCATTGCCAAGGGGGCCCAGCAGGCTCACCGATTCCCCGGGCTGCCGGCAGGCCAGTTCGTTCGTGAACATTCCCTTCCTCTTGAATAGCAGGGTGATGACGCCGTTTTCCGCCCCCGCTATCGACAACGGCCGCCGCAGGAACGGCTCGTTGCGCCCGGGGAACCGCACATGCACGAACTGGCCTGGAACCGCCCTTTCCGCCACCGCTTGCGCCTGTAAATCCACGCACACGTATTCCCCGCCCGGAAGCCCCTCTATGCGGATTATCGAAGCCTCGACGGGGGGAAGCCCGGTTATCATTCAACCAGTTCCGCGTCCCGCACGACCATCCTGCCTCCCACCATCGTGTGAACCGTGCGTCCCCTCAGGTTTTGCTTGTGGAAAACCGAGTTCTTGCTCTTGGAAGCGAGTTTCCGGGCGTCCACCGTCCATTCCGCCCTTTCATCCAACACTATCAAATCCGCGGGCTCCCCTTCGGCCAGCACCCCGCCCGGCAGTCCGAGTATCCGCGCTGGCGCCGTTGAAAGGCGGGCCAGGATGGCCGGAAGGCCCATTCCGGCAGCTCCCAGCACCTTTATGCAGGCGCCCAGCATGGTCTCCAGCCCCACGGTCCCAAACGCCGCCGCGCCGAAATCCACATCCTTGTCAATAAGCCCGTGCGGGGCATGGTCGGAAGCGATGGCATCAATGGTCCCGTCGAGGACCCCGGCCACGAGCGCCTGGCGCTCCCCTTCGCTTCGGAGGGGCGGGTTGACCTTGGCGTAGGTGTCGAAGCGCCCCACCATTTCATCGGTCAGCGCCAGGTGGTGCGGAGTCACGTCGCACGTGATGCGAATCCCGCGGCTCCTGGCGTCCCTCACCATGGAAACCGAGCGTCCCGTTGACAGGTGGGTCAGGTGCAGGTGCGCCCCGGTCGCCTCGGCCAGCAGGATGTCCCGCGCCACTATCACCTCCTCCGCCACCGGCGATATCCCCGGCAGGCCCAGCTTTACCGCCACGAGCCCCTCGTTCATTACCCCGTTGTCCGCCAGATTGACGTCCTCGGCATGCTCGATGTAGGGAAGGCCCAGCACCTGGGCATACATCATGGCGCGCCTCGCCAGGAGGGCGTTCATGACGGTGGAACCGTCGTCCGAGATTCCGACCACGCCCGCCTCCTTCAGGGCGGATATGTCCGCGAGCACCTCGCCCTTCCGTTCGGCGCTTATGCACCCGATGGGGTACACCCGCACCCGCGCATCCTTCGCCACCTTGTTCATCAGGTAGGCAATCTGCGCGGGATTGTCCAGCGGCGGGACCGTGTTCGGCATGCACGCCACGGTCGTAACGCCTCCCTTGGCCGCGGCGCCGGTTCCCGTAGCCACGGTCTCCTTCCCCTCCTGCCCGGGTTCCCGCAGGTGAACGTGCATGTCAACCAGTCCTGGCGCCACGACCAGTCCCTTGACTTCAATAACCTCGGCGTCGCCCGCCTTGAGCCCCTTCCCCACGCCGGCGATTTTCCCGTCCTTGACCAGGACATCGGATTCCGCAGCCGTACCACCGAACGGGTCAACCACCAATCCCCCGCGAAACAGGGTTGCGCTCATGACTGCTCCTTTGGGTTCCGGGCAGCCTCTAGAAGGTAGAGGACCGCCATGCGGACCGCGATGCCGCTCGACACCTGGTCGGTTATCACCGACTGCGGGCTGTCCGCCGCCTCGGTGGATATCTCAATCCCCCGGTTCATCGGGCCCGGATGCATCACCAGCGCGCCCGGCTTGGCCCATTTGATGCGTTCCGGCGTTATGCCGAACTGCTGGACATACGGCTTCACCGAGGGAAGCACCCCCAGCCTGTGCCGTTCGAACTGCATCCTGAGGACGTAGATGGCGTCCGCCCCGGTGAGCGCGACCCGGAGGTCGTGATGGACCTCCGCGCCCAGCCTTTCGAATTCCCGGGGAACCAGGAAAGGCGGTCCGCAGAACCGGACCTTCGCGCCCATCTTGGTGAAGGCCAGCAGGTTCGACCGTGCCACCCTGCTATGCAGGATGTCACCGACCAGCGTGATGGTCTTTCCCTCCACTTCACCGAGCTTTTCCCGCACCGTGAAGAGGTCGAGCAGGGCCTGGGTGGGATGCTCGTGCCTCCCATCCCCGGCGTTAATGACCGACGCCTTGAGGTGTTTTGCCAGCCCATGCGGGGCCCCCGAAGCGGCATGCCGCATCACGATTACGTCCACGCTCATTGCCTCCAGCGTCTTTGCGGTGTCCAGCAGCGTCTCGCCCTTGACCACGCTGGAAGTCGCCACGTTGAGGCTCACCACGTCGGCCGAAAGGCGCATGGCCGCCAATTCAAAGGAAGTCTGGGTCCGGGTGGACGGCTCGTAAAAGAGGTTCACGACGGTCCTCCCGCGCATCGCCGGCACCTTCTTGATGGGATGCAGGGCGACATCGTGGAGCGAGTCCGCGGTGGTCATGACCAGCGCAATCTCCTCCCGGGACATCTCCTCGATGCCCAGCAGGTCCTTGGACCTCAGCTTCTGCTCCGTCTTCACCTCCGGCGTCTCCCCGTTCATGGTTTCTCCTCCACCGTCACCTGGTCCCGGCCGTCCGTTTCCTTAAGCTCCACCTTGACGTTCCAATCCAGCTTTGTCGGGATGTTTTTCCCCACGTAATCGGCCTTGACGGGAAGCTCCCGGTGCCCCCTATCGACGAGGACCGCCAGCCGGATGTACCTGGGCCGCCCCCAGTCCACCAGCGCGTCCATGGCCGCCCGGGTGCTCCGGCCGGTGAAAAGGACGTCGTCCACGAGGATGACCACCTTCCCGTCCATGGAGCCCGGAATGGCGGTCTGGCGCGGTATGGGCGCCTTTCCGCTGAGGTCGTCCCGGTGGAAGGTGATATCCAGGATTCCCAGCGCCACATCCAGCCCGGAATGGGCCTTGATGAGCGACTGTAGCCTCTTGGCAAGGTCATCGCCCCTTTTGGGGATGCCCAGGAGGACGATATCGGAGGGATACTCCCTGTTGGATTCCACTATTTCGTGGGAAATACGGAACAGCGCCTTCTCGATGGTCGCGGCATCCATTACCACGGAAGGACCGCCGTCAGGCACGCTCATGGGGACACAAAAAAACCGCATGCATTCATGGCACGCGGCGAAAAGGCGGAACCCGTTGTTTCCTTCACTGTCTCTTCTCCTTGCCGGCCTCGCAGGACCGGATTAAAGGATTATTTTTTCGTTAAAAAAGGATAGCCCAATTCCCCCATTGTGTCAAGCCACCTGATAAAAACCGCCAATACCACAGCCCATGCCCCGCCACGCAACAACATTTCGTTCTTAGGTTGTTCCCTTATTGAACTGTCATCGGTATTACCCTAAAATCCTTCGTTTCTTTCCCGCAATAAACCCGGATAAAGTATGTCAGTTCAAACGTTGCCAGCACCCCGTGGGCCACTGTCCCATCCCATTCAACGGTCTGTATCCCCGGAGCAACCTTGCGTCCTTCTTCCAGGACCAGTATTAGTTTCCCCTCATCATCGACCAAATTCGCCCTTAATTCCGCAGCTTGGCGCACACGCACCTTGACCACGGCCTTTTCGCCCTTCAGGGGATAGAAATAAAGAACGCGTTCTGATTTGATCTTCGCTTTGGGTGCGTGAGCCTCAACCGATGGAATGATTCCACTCGTTTCCTCCGGTTCAGGCTCCATCAGGTGTGGAATCATCATCCCCAGGCTGATGTAGTGGTAATATCCCAACTCGCCTATCGGAACCACCGAATAATCCAGCCGCAAGCCAATACCCTCTTCGTTTCCCCACATCACCCCCACGCCGCCGCGCGGCTGCCATACCTGCGCGCTTCCATCCGCATACCGCATTCCAAGGCGCATTAATAGCGCCATGCCCCCTCCGTCGGTTTTCCCGAACCGGTAGACCCCTCCCAGACCGCCCTGCCACAGCCCCTCGCTCAGAAGCTGCCCCTCGGCCCCCACGGAGTAGGCTTCGGGCCCCCCCAGAACCCCTCGATAATCGCCGACGCCGTATGAAGCGCCGAGCGTATATTGCCCCGAAAACGACGATTCGGAACTCTTCCCGAAGGGGCCGGAAAGGCCCCAAGCAACCAGTGAGCGGCCGTCTCCCAAATCATTCAAGGCCATAACGCCCGGTTCGAAAGCGATCCCGTTTTGGTTGCCGCTGGGAAGTTTTTGCGTCAAGGTGCTGGCACGGCCCAGGCATCCCGCCTGCCAGGCACCAAGTGACACCAGCTTGAATTGCATGTCCAGACGGCCCCCCAACTCACTGTAATCAATACTGCCTTGCTCGCCGCGATAACTGCCGTTACTCTTCTCTGCCGTTATTGTTATATCGGGGGCGGAGAGACAGAAGATTTCGCCGCCAAACCTGACCGACTCCCCAATTCCACTTCTCAGCTCTCCCCCGAACCAGCGCAACCCTGGCTCAAGGAGTATACTCCCGGCCTCGATAACGGTTCCTTCCTCCTGCCAGTTTTCTATCGCCACCCCCCCCGTCCCTGCCTGACGGGCTGGCATCAATGGCCGCAATGCCCGGCCAAACCCCTCCTGCGCGCAAACGGGCGTACCCACCATGGCCCTCGCCATGAATACCGAAGCAACCCAAATGAGCTTCCCTGTATTCATATCAGTCGACGATTAGCCTGCCCTTCTTTCCCGCCCCCTTCCACTCAGCCGCCCAGATATATATCCCCCTGGGCGCCCTCTCCCCCTTTTTTGTCGTGCCCTTCCATTCCAACACGCCACCAGATGACGACCCCTCCCACATCATTATTCCATCGACTGAATATATCCTAACCTTCCCCCCCGCGGGCACTCCCTCGAATTTGAGCGCGCCGCCAACGGCCTTTTCCGGATGGAAGGGATTTGGAAACACCCGGATTGGACCTTCATAGTTGATGACCGGCACAACAAAGACCGCCGCATCGCTTGCCTGCGCACTGCCGCACGCGTTCCAGGCGTAGGCCCATGCCGCGTTTGACACCGTACCCGTAAACTCCGCCCCCGTCGTTCCATACACGGTCACCGTCAGGCTCGCAGACGGCGGAAGGATTACGGCGTTTCCATCCCATGACAGCCGATGTCCGTTAATGCCGTAGTTAAACCACGCCTCGTGCTCCTCGCCAGTGAATATCAATTGCACCGGGAGGGTCTCCACAATCATGATGTTTGTCACCGTCGCGACGGATGTGTTCGTCACCGTGATTCGATAAACCAAAGCCTGGCCGGATTTTGGCATTGCTGTCGACAATATATTTCTTACATCGAGCGACAGCGCGGCCAGCCAGAATGTCACTGTTGTCTTCGCCTGAGTGTTACTGCATGTATTATTCACATATGCCCAGGCCGTATCCGAAACCAGCCCCGTAAAGCAGGCTGCCGTTTTCCCGGTCACAGTAACCGTTAGTGAATGAAAGGGCCCTAGCGTGAAGGCACCCGTCCATGCCACCAGGCTTCCCACTTGTGTAAATACCAACCCAGGCCCGAGTGAATGGTCCTCGCTCACGAGCGTTACCTGCGGTGCCAATGTGTCCGATATCGTAAGGTTATCCACCGTTGCCAAGCTGTTGTTGGTGATGACTATCTGGTATATGACCGGCATCCCGTTACCCGGTGATAGTGGCACCACCCTTTTCAGGATAGACATTGCCAGTGTTGGCGGCGCCAAACTGAATGATGCCACTGATTTGGCCTGGCTTGATGTACACGTATTTCCGCCCCACGCCCAAGCCGTGTTCGAGATGCAGCCCTTGTAACACAAGGGTGCCGTTCCGGTGACGGTTACCGTCAGGTATGCCGACGGTGACAGGATGATACCAGCCCCATCCCAGGACAGCACGTTTCCGCTCTGCGAAAAAGCCAAAACGCCCGACGGATGCGCCTCCCCCGTGTATGTCACCAGTGGCGGCAGGGTGTCTACAATCATGATGTCCGTTACTGTTACCACTGATGTATTTGTCACTTTGATTAGATACCTCAGCGGCCCTCCCGGCGTCGGCATTGTGGGTATCGTCTTCTGAACCGCTATGGTTGCAGATGCCGATTTCATCGTGAAAAAACCCACCAACTTGGTTTGCACATTGTCGCATTTGCTGCTTACGGAAACCCATACAGTATCGGATACACGGCCTGTAGCGCACTGCGCAGTCAGCCCGGTAACTGTAATCGTCAGGCTTTCCATTGGCGAAAGCGTCACTGCCCCGTCCCAACCCAACACCGGCCCTGCCTGAGTGAATGCCAGAGCCGGCGCATTCGAATGGTCTTCGCTTATGAATGCGACCTGTGCATCCAGCGTGTCAACAATCACAACATTGTTCACGGTCGCCAAACTCGTGTTTATTAGCATGATGCTAAGCGTAACCGGCATGCCATTTCCTGGATTGGGCGGCCTGAATATTTTCTGAACCACTATTCCCAGCACCGGTGTTGACATGGAAAAATAGGCGGCACTTTTAGCCTGATAATTGCTGCATACGTTTGACGCATATGCCCATGCAGTGTTCGACACCAACCCCGAGTAGCAGGTAGCCGCCGTTCCACTCACTGTTACCGTAAATGACTGTGATGGGCTTAGCAGCAATGCTCCTTCCCACGATAGCACTGAACCAGCGCTCGTAAATGCAAATGATGGCGCAAGCGAATGGTCCTCATTTACATATGTAACCTGGGTCGGCAGCGTATCAACCACCATGATGTCCGTAACCGTCGCCGCCGACGTATTCGTCAATGTTATCCGGTATAAAAGCTGCTGGCCTGGTAGAGGGGATGACGGTATCACAGTCGTCTGCATTGCCACCGTTATTAACGGCGTTCCCAAAGTGAACCCGTTCACCGATTTTGTTTGCGAGGCGCCGCACGCATTCCACGCATACACCCACGCCGTGTTTGATACCACCCCCGTGTAACAGACAGCAGTCGTTCCGCTCACCGTAATCGTCAAGGATTGGGATGGCGCCAGCGCCACCGGTCCTGACCACGCCAAAACACTTCCTGCGCTCATGAATGCGAGGGACGGAACAAGGGAATGGTCCTCGCCTGCAAACGCCACTTGCGCGGCAAGTGTGTCCGTTATCGCGATGCTGTCAATGGTCGCATTGCCAGTATTCCTGACAACAATCTGGAATGTAATCGGAGTGCCATTACCCGGGTTAGGCGGCGAAATAGTCTTCTGAACCGATACACTTATGGGATTGCCAATCGTTATACTTTTCGCTAATGACCATCCCGACTGGACTCCATATGAATCTTCCGCCTTCACCTTTACCGAATAGTTTCCCAAAGATGGCCAAGCATGACTCCGGCTATCTGGCGTACCGCTTGCCACCAGGCCTGACCATTCATCCACTGTCCCGTCCCCGTCCCAATCCCACCCATATTTCACCTGGTCCCCGTCGGAGTCCGTCGCTGACGTCGTGTATATCAGATTCGCACAAGCGGATCCACTCCCAGGCCCGCTTGGCTGAATAGGCGAAACGGGAATAGTATCAAACCTATACTTTATAGTGCGGTAGTCCCAGTTGGATCCGTTTGATGATATTCCTGTCACATACACATTACCCGCCCCATCAGCAGCAATGCTATAAGAATAGTCGCCAGGCCCGGCAATGTAATTTGTGGTACATATCATATTCCCGCCTGCATCATACTTAATGGTGCGGTAACCACGATTAAGGCTAGTATCATCACCCGTTATATACACATTGCCCGATCCGTCAACAGCAATGCCAAAACCTTTGTCATCATACCCATCGTCGTAGGTCTTGTTCCATACTATGCTCCCATTGGGGGCATACTTTATTGTTCGGGAGTCCCTATTGGAACCATTTGCCGACTCTCCAGTCACGCACACATTTCCTGACCCATCAACGGCGATGCCGTAGGCTATATCGTCATGTCCGCCATCGTAGGTCTTATTCCACACCACGTTCCCGCTAGCGTTATACTTTATTGTGCGGTAATCAATAGTGGAGCCGTTCGACGACCCTCCAGTCACGCACACATTTCCTGACCCATCAATGGCGATGCTGTAGGCAAGGTCTTGATCACCGCCGTCGTAGGTCTTATTCCACACCACGTTCCCGCTAGCGTCATACTTTATCGTGCGATAGTCAGCATTCATATTGGCGGACCAACCCGTTACGTATACGCTTCCTGACCCATCAACGGTGATACCGTAGCCCATGTCTTCCTTCCCGCTGTCATAGGCCTTGTTCCACACTATATTCCCGTCAGTGTCGTACTTGATTGTTCGGAAGTCACTATTAGTGCCATTACCCGACCAACCCGTCACGTATACGCTACCTGACCCGTCCACTGCAATACCCGTGGCGAGGTTATAGGGACCGATAGCGTAGGTTTTGTTCCACAATATGTTCCCATTAGCGTCATACTTAATGGTACGGAAATCGTAGTTGGTGCCATTGAAGGATCGCCCAGTCACATATACGTTACCTAACACGTCAACGGCAATGCCGTGGGCCTCGTCGTTGGATCCACTGTCGTAAATCTTATTCCATACAATGACTGGTATTTCCGCAGCATGGCCCATACCCACATAAAGAACAAGGAAAAGCATCACGGCTTTACATGCGACATTCCGTCTTTTCATTTCGTCCCCCGTGCTTTCGCCCCATTCCTCTCTGTGCTTGCTATTTTACATCCCGTATCCGCCCCGCTTCGTAAGATGCTGGCCCCCCACGCTGTGACTTCCAGCATATTACTGCGCACCGCCGGGAATGTCTAAAGCGCTTCATCAGGCATCGGCAGGCCCGGAAAGGCTTCCTCCCAATACTTCTCTATTTCCTCCCGTCGACGGGATGAGATGCGTGGTTCGGCGGCGCCCCCAACCAGGACGGCCTGCGCCCGGTGGCCCCAGCGGCCCGCCGAGGAGGCGGCCGTCCGGTGGGCGGCGGCGGGAGCCATGCCGACCTCGGCGGTGAGTTCGACCTGCGACGGGACCAGCGGGAACCATTTCTGCGCTTCCACCGACCCGGGCGAGGAGATCATCGAAACCGCCTCCACTTGCGTCGAAATGAGCGCCAGCGCGTTCACCGCCTCCCCCGGCATGCCGGAATGAAATCCTACCCGAGCCCAGGGCCGCGCCTTTTTTACCAGGGCCAGCATGGCATCCAGCCGGTCGGGACGCCGGACGGCCAGCGCCAAGTCGGCCAGGTAGGGATGAAGGAGAAGCGTCCCCTTGAAATTCTTCGGTATGGACGCAAGACCCGCCGCCAGAAACCCGGTGGCCGCCACCCAGAAGGTCGCCCCTTTTTCCTTGAGCGCCAGCGGCATGGCCGCCAATCCGGCCCCCATCACCCCGCCCACCCCCATCTGCCTCAGCAAGCCCAGTGCCTGTCCGCTCAGGAGCAGCCGGGTTTGGCCGAGGAAATCCGGAACGGTGAACCGCACGCGCTCGGCAGGCAACTTCGCCGCCAGCGCCACATGGACCGGATATAGCTCGAACCCGTCCCAGCCCGGAACGGAAAGCGCCTCCTGGACCGCCGCGGCTCCCCAATCACGCAGGTCAAGCAGCTTCTTCACCGGGTATCCGCTGCCGCCGCGCAGGACCGGATTCGCCGGAATCTTCCCTTCCGGGAGGGCCGGAACCGGCAGGAACTTGCCCACGCTCTTTCCGTTCCGGTAGGCGTCATGAAGGACCCTTTCGATTGAAACAGCCGCTTCCATGCTCATTGGCGGCTTTTCCCCCGTGCGGGCCGCCCGGGCGAACTCGGTGAATTCCGCCGTGAATCCCGCACCGGCGTAATCCGGCGCCATGTTGAAGCTTGCCGGAAAATCAACCTGGTGCACTATGTCAGCCTCGCCGTCCACGCGCAGAAAAACCCCCATCGCGGGCGTCAGCCACAGGATTCCCGAAGAAGTCCTGACGACCAGCGTGGATTCCAGACGGTTGAAGCCCTTGATGGACCACGAACAGTAATGGGAGCCGCGAAAACCCTTGTATTCGTATTCAGCCGCCAGCGAATCCTCGACATCCCCGGAAAACATCCGGAGCGACTGCGAGTTTATCGAGACCGGGGCTCCCAGCACCTCCTTCACCATTGAAAGCGCGTGACCACCCGCCGCCATCCAGGAACCGCCGCCAGCCAGGTCCTTCCGGGTTTCCCAGCGCTTCGGGTCGGGCTTCCCGCGTACGGATGTGAGCAGGCTGAACGCCGCAAATCCGCGAACCTCGCCGAATTCGCCCGCTTTGAGCCGCCGCGCGCATTCGACGACATGGGGATTGCGCGTCATCACCCAGCCGCCGGCTAGCGGTCTGGCCGATCCCTTGGCGAGCGCATCGAACTCCTCCAGCTGCGCCTGGTTAAGGGCCGCAGGCTTCTCCACCATCACGGCCATTCCCGCCGCGGCGCATTCCCGCGCCAGCGGAAGGTGGGTAAACACCGGGGTGGCAATCACAGCGGCGTCCGCCCCGCCCTTTGCCACCGCCTCCGCCACGCTTTTGTATGCCGGGACGGACACCCCCATACCCCTCAGCATCCCCGCCGCCTTGGGATTGGGGTCCACCGTCCCGGCCAGCGCCATCCCCGGCGTCCTCGTCATGTATATGGCGTGGACCGGCCCGATTTTCCCGGCGCCGACCAGCAGCGCTTGCACTGACCGGGCCGCCGGAGGTATCTCTCCATGCGCATAGTCGATGGCAAATCCCTCGAACTTGCGCAGGGTAATCCCCAGTTCCTGCAAATCCGGACCGGTATCGGCCTTTTCTGTCTTTTTCAGTCCCTGCAGGTTCGCCGATTTGATTGGAAGAGTAATGCTGAACTTTTCCGCGATGCCGACGATGATTTCGATGGGCCACAGGGGGACCCATAGCGTGGGCTTTTTCTTACCCAGAGCATGAATTGAAATGGCCTTAAGCATGCTGGCCAGCGTCATCCCTTCCGGCAGGCCCAGTTGGAACACCCTGCGGTCGTATTTCTCCGCCCGCTCCTCGCATTTGAAAACCGCCTCGCAAAGGTCATCCACATGGATGGGCTGGACGATGGACTTCCCGCCACCGAGCAAGGGTATGACGGGAAGCGACTCCACCATCTTCCAGGTATTGCCGAAAACTCCCCGCTTGCCCGGGCCGATTACCAGGTTGGGCCTGATGGCCACCACCCGGATTCCCTTCGCCGCCAACACCTTCCGTTCGGCTTCGAACTTGGAACGGCCATAGACGGATACCGCGTCCTGCCTGGCCGAAGACGATGATATGTATATGAAGTTCTTGGCGCCCGCTTCCCTGGCGAGCTGGAGCAGCCGGTCGGTTCCGTCCACATTGATGGCATTCGCGGTGCGCGCGTTGCTTCCGGCGTATGCGGCCAGATGGATGACTGATTCAACCCCCGTGAACGCCTCGGAGGGAACCATCAGCGGAAGCGCCCCAAAGAACCGGTTGGCCAACGGAACCGCCGGATGGCCCGCCCAGTCGGTCCGGGTCAGCGTCCTTACATCGTGGCCGCGCTGGAGCGCCAACTCAGCCAGCCGGGAACCCACAAATCCAGACGCGCCAGTAATAAGGATGCGTTTCATTCCGGGAATGTTCCGCCCGTCATGTGGATTCGCATATGACGATGATAGCACCTATCAAAATGGCACTGCATTATGCCCCAGCGTTAACGGCGGCCCTTACCAAGCGGCACTTGCAACCTATTCTTCCAGTTTCTTGGCTATAACCTTGTAGTTGGTGGCGGTGTCCCCGATTGTCACCGTCATCCAGTAGGGCAGGTCGAAAGTCGCCGGCACTCCGCCTTCCATGACGCCATCCCAGTCCACCTTGTATGTTCCCATCGATACCGGCTGTCTCGGGAACACGGTCCGGACGAACTTCCCTTCCATATCGTAAATGACGATTGACAGCGGCTGGTCTTCCTCCAGCGTCACGGATACTTCGGCCTTCTCCCCCTTCTCCGGATAGAAATAGATGATTTCGGGTTCGGGCGGCGGCGGTGTCTCCACCGTCCCCGGTTGTTCCGGGCCGTAGCTCCTCTCGGGCTCGGGGAGCCGCACGCACATGGTCACGTAGTTGAACGCGCCCAGTTCCCCCAACGGAACGAAGGCGTAGTCGAACTGCACCCCCCAGCCCAGGGGATTGCGCCAAAGGATGCCGAGCCCTCCGCGGGGCTGGAATTCCTGGGCGCTTTCGCCGAAATACCGGGCGCCCCCGCGCAGGGACACCGTAATCCCCTCCCGGGTGGGATTTCCAAACCAGTAGGTGATTCCCGCTCCCCCGTGTACCAGGCCCTCCCCCAGCACCTGCATCTCGCCTCCCACCGAATAGCCTTCCTCGCCCCCCATTACCCCTACCGGTTTCAGGCCCATCAGCCCACAGCCTATCTGCATCTGGCTGGTGAAATACCTGTTCTGTCCGCGGCCAATCGGCCCCAGAAGAGTCCATGCCGTGAGCGCCCGGCCGTCGCCGAGCGGCTGCTGGCCCTGTCCGCCCAGTTCCAGCGCCATCCCCGCATTGTTCTGCGTCGGGAGATGCTGGGTCAGCCCGGTTACCCGGCCCAGGGCGGCCACTTTCCAGCCGTATTTCTCCAATACCAGGAACTGGCTGACCACCCGGCCACCCCATTCCGAAGCAGCCACCTTTCCGGATTCGCCCGCGTAATAACCCGAGGAGTCCTCCAGGGTCTTGGTGATGCCCGGTGCCGAAAAAAGGAAAGCCTCGGCGCCAATGCGAACGGTCTCCCCCAGCCCGCCCTGGTATCCGAGCCCGTACCACTGCAATCCGGGGCCCAAGAGGACGTTGCTCATTTCCACCAGCGACCCCTGCCGCCAGGGGTCCTCGAGCGCCACCCCCCCGCTCGCCGCCTGCCGGGCCGACGTCAGGGTCCACAGTCGCTCGCCGAATCCAGCGCCAATATCGGCCCCCGCAGCCATCCCAGCGTATACGAACCAGGCAACAAGAGCGGCCGCCATCGTCCTCATTCGACTACAGGCTTATGCACTTGAGATCACCAGCAGGAATCGGGGGCGGCCTTCGACGACCCTCTGCCGGCCGCTTCGGAGTCGCGGCGCTGTCCTCAGCGCCAGCGACGGAGAACGCACGGCCATGGTGTCGAGGAAACCTTGCTTGGCAAGGTTTCCGAGACGAGGGCGAGACCGGCAGCGGAGTGAGCCGGGCACGGTGGGCCAGGCGAGCGTGTCGGAGAAGGCCGACCTCGAGCCCGCATAAGGAAGAGAATGAATTGGGACGCCCAAGTGCATGAGCCTATTCGACTATCAGCCGGCCCATGTGTTTATCCTTGTCGATTTCAACAACCCACATATAGACCCCCGAAGCCACCGGATGCCCCGCCTCGTTGCGCCCGTCCCACTCCAGGGTATGCCCGTTTTCCATCGTCCTCTGCCAAACGATCAGCCCCCGGGTCGTGTAAATGCGCGCCTTGGATCCTTTCGGCAGGCCGGTTATCTTCAGCGTCCCCCGCACGGCGGTCGACCTCCGAAAGGGATTCGGATAAACGTTCATGACCAGTATCGGGGCTATGCGGACCGTGACCGAAGAGCTTACGGGCGGCTTGGCCGTTCCCTTTCCGTTCAGGTATTTTGCCTGTGCGGTGTTTACGAGCGTGACGTCGGTTTCCCGGTCCAGCACCTTGCCGGTGACGGTCAGGACCGTTTCCCCGCCTATGGGAATCGTTCCCAGGTTCCAGGACACCACGCTTCCCTTGACGACGGCGGAACTTGACGTGGAAACGTAAACGAGGGGCGCGGGCAGTGTATCGGAAACCACGACGTTAAAGGCGGTGTCCTTGCCCAGGTTGCGCAGGGTGAGGGTAAACACCGCTTTTTCAGATGAGGAGATGTTCGCGGGCGCCGACTTGACCAGCACAAGGCGCGGACCCAGGATTTCAACGTTACGGTCCACGCTCGCCGTGACGTCACCGCAGCCGCCGTCCGTCCCCGCGGCAGTCAGGGTGAACTTCAACAATCCGGCGTTCTTCGCCAGGTATGTCCAGGTGAATGCTTCCGAGGTTCCCTGCGTGATTGTCAGCGGACCCGCCGGGACCGGGCCGGCCTGCTTGTCCGCGAGCGTCTTTCCGGCCACCAGGTACCCGCCCGGCTTCACGCCGCTGACGTCAAGCCCGCCAATGTTCTTCACCGACAGGCCGACCGCGAACACTTCGCCCTCCTTTACGGTCAATGGCCCCGAGGGCGTGGGGACGAGCCAACCGGCGTTCCATACCTGGATGCCCGGGGAAGTGGACGGGCCGCTCGTAATGGACAGGCCTGAATTCCCGTCCCTCCCGGTGGCGGTCACGGTGAACTTGACCAGGCCCACCGAAGACGCGGTGTAGACCCAGGTGTATTTCCGGGACTGCCCTCCATTGAGCCAGGCCGGGGTCGCCTGGACCGGGGAAATGATTACACTGGCGCCACCCGACCAGGAAGTCAGCGGGTCGGACACGAAGACGCTGGTGCAGGAGGCCTGCCCGGCGTTGAGCACGTTCACCACAAGGTTGAACGGGCGCCCCAGGCAGATTCCGGGGACGGACTCCGTTGCCGTCACCACGAGCTGGGCCGGAACCTGGATGAGGACGGGAGGGCAAACGGCGATTGGCGACTTGATTTCGCCGCTGTCAATCGTGGAGGTGGCCGACCAGACCACGAATCCCGCGGTTGTCGCGGTCGCCGTCCAGGTAAATGTAACCGCTGCGCCCGGGTTCAGGACCGGAACGTTGGCGATGCTGGGACCGGCCAGGGGGGCCCCGCCGCTTCCCGAAGACTGCCAAAGCGCGGCGGTGCAATTCGTTCCCGGCCTGCCGCCGGTATTGGTGACCGTCATCGTTATCACCACCTTCTGGCCTATCGAAACCAGGGTCGAGGAAACCGTAACGCTGGGCTTGAGAATCGGCGGCACCACGATGAGAACGCCGTTGGTCGTCACCGGCCCCGCGGCGGCGGGATAGCCCGAATACAAATCCCGGCCGGATACGGTGGTGGTGAGCCAGACCCATCCCGGGGATGCCCCTGTCATCGTCCAAGACAGGGTAAGGGAGCTCTTTCCCGGAATCAGCGCGGGAAACGCGGGGTTCGGTCCGGCCGCATAGGTCGCCGAGCCTGGCCCCGAACACAGCCAGCTGGCGGCGGAGGGCGCCTGGCAGGGCGCCTCGCCCAGATTGGTAACCGTCAGGACGACCAACAACCCCTTCCCAACGTCAACCTGCAAGGGAGCGGCCCAGGCACTCGCTTTCAGCGCGGCTGGTACCAGAATGGTCGTGGTCGCCTCCCCGCTCGACAGGAGGCTGTTCGACTCGCAGGTCGTTCCGGTCGCCGTCCCGCTGAACACGACCATCCCCGTTCCGGCCGCCGACCAGGTCCAGGTAAAGGTCTGCGAGGCATCTGACACCAGGGTGACCGGACCGGTTGGGACCGGTCCGGATCTTTTCTCCAGCAGTGCGCTCCCAGTCACTGCAGACAGGTCCGGCATAATACCGCGGATGTCCGCACCCCCGATATTTTTCACCGTAAGCGTAACCTCGAACAATTGCGTCCGGGATACGAAAGCTGGCGAAGAAACCGTTACGTTCATGCTCCCCGGAACCGCCACCGTGGTTATCGCTTGCACTCCGGCGTAAGTTACCGAGTCGTATGCCACGGTTCCCGACACCGGGTTGACGACCTGCGTTCCAATGGGGGCCGAACCGGAGAGGTTGCACTGGTATTCGACGTATCCGGTCTTTCCCGGCACCACCCGGTCTATCGACCACCTTAGCGCCAGCGGCCCCGGGGAACCATCCGGTGGTTCTCCGGAAGTCCATGGCCCCGCCACCGTCGGGCCGTATTCCATGGTCACCGCGGGAGTTCCGCCCGAATCAGACTCGGCATACACCACGGTCCCCGGAAAACGGTATGTAACATCCGCGGGGAACGTGTCGACCAGGACCAGCCCGTACATCGTAGTCACCCCCGCGTTGCCCCAGGACACGCGGTAAACCAGCGAGTCGCCCGGGCATGCCCCCGCCTTGGATGCCGTCTTTCCTATGACCGGTATGCCGTGCAGGACCGCCACGGTGACCGGATTGGTCACCGCGGGAGAGCGCACCGCGCCCGGCGTGTTGCCGTAGTATGCGCTCGCGCTGTTGGGGCCCAAGGCGGGCGTTTCCGTCGTGATCCTTACGGTGCACCCCATCGAAACGGCTTCCTGCGGTTTTATGTTCCCCAGCAGCCACTCCACCTTCGTGCCGTCGAAAGAGCAGGAAACCCCGCCCGAGCACCCCTGATACACGCACCCCGCAGGCAGGGTGTCCCAGATGGACACGTTCACCGCGGTGTCTGAGCCGGCATTGGTGAATGAAAGCGTGTAAGTGAGCGTTTCTCCGGCCGGAACCGCCCACAGGGAGGGATACTTGGTCCCCTCCATGGTGGCCTGGCGCACTGACGCCGTCACGGTATTCGTCCAGCGTGGAAGGGTGTCAAAAAGGAACGACGAATACGCCCCGTTGACTATTTGCGCCCCCTCGTCAAGCGTTGCCGACACATCCACCCCAAAGCGCACGTAACCGGAGCGCCCGAAGCCGACCCGGTTTACCGTCCATTTCAGTAAAAGCGGCACGCCCGTCTTGTCCGGCGGCTCGCCCGCCGTCCACGGTCCCGCCGGATCGGTGGCCCACTCCACGGCCGTGAGTGACGGCACCCCGCCCGGATCCGGCTCGCCCCAGAACTCCAGGCTGGGAGTGCGGTAGAGCGACCCGTTCGGGAGGGTATCCACAATGGTCAGGTCGTAGATGTTACCCGCCTCGGTGTTCGTCCAGGAGATTTCATATGTTATAGGTGCCCCCGCGACCTGCCATTCCGCGGGATTGGACGTCTTGATAACCACCGGCGAGCCCGGCGTAATCACCACGTCGACCGGACTGCTGGAAACATCGGGCCTCTGCTTGGGCACGGAGGTGGAGTAACCAACGCTTGCTATGTTCGGACCGAGCATGTCGATGACGCCGGTCGCCGAAACCGAGAACGAAACCGAGGACGAACAGTGCGGCAACAGGGGAGACAATACCCATGAAACGATTCCGCCCGCGAACGAGCAGGAAGTGCCGCCGGAACAGCTGTCGTAGGTCGCCCCCGCGGGGACCGTATCCCATATAACTATGTTGGTGGCGGTGTCGGAGCCGGTATTCGAGTAACCCATGGTGTAGGTGAGGATGTGGCCGGCCGGGATGGACCAGCCGGACGGCGTCTTGGTCAGCTCCAGGGTCGCCTGCCGCACAAAGGCCGTCACGGTGTTGCTGAACCTTACGGTTTCATCAAAGAAGAAGGTCGCCGAGGCCCCGTTAAGTATCATGTCGCCGTCCAGCCGGGTGGTGGATATATCCACGGAAAACCGTATCCAGCCGGAATGCTCCTGCACCGCCCGGTCCACGACCCAGCGCAGGACGAGCGGGGGTCCGGTGGCGTCCGGCGGCTCCCCGTCCGTCCAAGGTCCCGCCAGGTCCGTCGCCCAGGAGGAGCCGAGGAGCGAAGGTGGCCCGGCATAATCCGGCTCGGCCCAGAAAGACAGGCTGGGATTCCTGTATGTCGTCCCGTTGGGCAGCGTATCGGTGATAACCAGGTTCCGGACAACGCCTATCCGGGTGTTGGTCCAGGCTATCCCATATTCCATGGTTTGGCCTGCCGCAACGTCGCTCCCCGGCCATTCCTCCTTGATGATTACGGGCGCACCGGCCTCAATCAGCACAGTGACCGAATTGCTCGTGCATTCAGGCATGAACCTCATTGCGGAGTTCTGGTTGGATTCCCCGGCGACGTTGGGACCGATTATCCGTATTCCGCCCGCGCCGCTGGCACTCACCGTGATTGATACCGTTTCCGAACCGCCCGGAGGCATAGCGCCCATGTCAAACCTGACCATGGTCCCGTCAAAGGAGCATGACACTCCGCCGGAACAACCGTAGTAGACGGCGCCTGGAGGGAGCGTGTCCCACACGCCCAGGTTCGCGGCGGTGTCCGTCCCGGTGTTCCTGACGACAATGGAATAAGTGAACATGCCGCCGTCCGGAACCACCTCGGCATCAGCCTCCTTGAAAATGGTAACGGACGGGTTGATTACCGGGACCGTGACCTGGTTTGAATACGAAACGGGGAGTTGGGCGCCGGCTTCATCATTGAATTTGGCCGCGGCCTGGTTCGGGCCAATGGAGGTCAGCCCCATTAGCGTGGAAACGGTAAGCTTCAGGTCGGTGCTGTATCCCACCGGAACCACGGGCGGCATGGTCCATGAAACCTTCGTCCCGTCGTAGTTGCACGAATCACCCCCTTCGCATTTCACATAGAGCGTATTGTCCGGCAGGGTGTCATATACAACCATGTTGTATGCGGTAACCGGCCCGTAGTTTGTGCAGTTTATCGTATAGGTGATGTCGCCGCCATCCGGGATGGCCCATCCACTGGGAGTCTTCGTGAGTTTTACAACCATCCGCAGCGGGTTGACGACCACGTTGCTCGTGTAGACCTCCGGGTCGGCCAGCATCGTGCCGGAGGCAAAGTTCCTGATGCTGGCCTCGTAGGTGAACGCCGTCACGGAAACGGTGGTGGAATACTCGATGAAGGCGCTTGCCATCGGCGCCGTCCGGTTTATCACCCAGCGCATTGCCAAGGGGGCGCGGGAACCGTCGGGCGGTTCTCCTCCCGCCCACGGCCCATTCACAGAAGTTGCCCAGGCGGAACTGACCAGCGAGGGCGTTCCTGCGCCGTCTGATTGGGCCCAGAACGACAGGCTTCCCCCTTTATAGGCAAGGTTGTCCGGGAGCGTGTCTGTCATGGTGAAATTGATCATGGTGCCGATTCCGTAGTTGATCCAGGAAATCCGGTAGGTTATCTGGTCGCCATCGCCAACGTTGCCCGGCTGGGATGATTCCTTTTTCAGGTCCGGCTTCCCGCATATGGGTTCCACTCCCGAAGCTATCAGGAAAACGAATCCTATCGAGCCGTCGCAGGCCGTGTACAGCTTGCGCGAACCGGCGCTCACGTCCATCGCGAGCGGGGCGAAACCTGGCGGCCAGCTGGTGAAACCGGCGTGCGGAGTGCATGACCAGCCGCCCAGGTTGGCGTCATTGAGCGAATCCAGGACCGGGTGGATTGCTATCTTGTGGGCGATGTCACCGCAGGTCGCGCTCCAGACGGGGAACACGCCGAAATACGACATGAAGCTGAGGTTGGTCACCGATACGGGCATGTAGTCGTGCAATTCCACGTAAAGGCCGGGCCCCGGTTTCGGCTCATCAGCCGCGAACAGGATGGCCTGTTGGACGTATCGTTTTGGCGATGGATTGGCCGGCGCGTGCTCCTCCGGATCGGAGCCGATTATTACTATGTTCCCGGTCACCGCGGGGCTCCAGATATTCTTTGACCCATCCGCGACATTCCATATGTTAACGTCGCCCATCGCCGACCCGCCGATGACAATCGCGTCGAAAGCCGCGAAATCGGCCGTTGTCTTGGATGACCATGTTGCCGCATCCCATACGACATAGGTGGTGCCCTTCACATCGTGGTAGCGCGGCGAATCCGCCGGGCCGTATATCAGTATCCTGTATTTCTGGACTCCCAGCGTCGCATTGGAACGGATTGTCGAAGAAGTTACAGCATCCGTTCCCCAGGCGGTGGCGGAAAGGACATCCGCCACAAGTCCGCTTGCGCTGAAAGTCCAGGTGAAGAATACCGATTCCCCGGGGTTGAGTGTCTGGGGTATTATCGGGTCCGGACCATCTATCAATTCAATTGAGGTCATTCCGCCCAAGGCGGATATCTCGGGGAATATGTTCGTGATTGCATTCACCCCGCAATTCGTCACGGACAGCACCACAGTGAACCATTCGCCCACGGGAGTCCTGCTAACGCTTGAACTTGTCAGCTGGGTCACAAGACAGGACTCCGGGTCAGCAATCTTCATCACCAGCCAATTGTATGATTGCGCCATGTCCGCGCGGTCTTCATATCCGTCAACAACAATCTCGCCCCCGGATGAGATTGCCACTCCACGCGCCCATTCGCCGTTGCTGGCCGGAGAGTTATAGGACCACTGCCAAATGTTGTTGCCGCTCGCATCGTATTTACGGACAAGCCAGTTGTAATTCTGCATGAGGTCAAACCGGTATTCAAACCCAACCACCACGATGTTCCCGCTTGAATCCACCGCCACTCCGTTGGCCTGGTCCGTGCTGTTGTAGGGACTGTTGTAGGTCTGCATCCATTGGAAGTTGCCGTTCGTGTCATACTTGCGGATAACCCAGTTGTTGCCCTGCGCCAGGTCAAGCCGGTATTCAAACCCAACCACCACGATGTTCCCGCTTGAATCCACCGCCACTCCGTTGGCCTGGTCCGTATTGTTGTAGGGACTGTTGTACGTCTGCATCCACTGGAAATTCCCATTTTTGTCATATTTACGAATCACCATATTATTTCCCTGGGCCAGGTCAAACCGGTATTCAAACCCAACCACCACGATGTTCCCGCTTGAATCCACCGCCACTCCGCTGGCCTGGTCCGTGCTGTTGTAGGGACTGTTGTAGGTCTGCATCCATTGGAAGTTGCCGTTCGTGTCATACTTGCGGATAACCCAGTTGTAGCCCTGCGCCAGGTCAAGCCGGTATTCATATCCTGCCACCACTATGTTTCCGCCCGAATCAATTGCCACCCCGGTGGCCTGGTCCGTGCTGTTGTAGGGGCTGTTGTAGGTCTGCATCCATTGGAAGTTGCCGTTCGTGTCATACTTGCGGATAACCCAGTTGTTGCCCTGCGCCAGGTCCCCCCGGAATTCAAACCCAACCTCCACGATGTTCCCGCTGGAATCCACCGCCACACCGGTGGCCTGTTCCGTATTGTTGTTTGGGCTGTTATAGCTTTGCTGCCACAGGTAATTCCCGTCCTTGTCGTATTTCCTTACTAGCATGTTGTAGGCCTGGCCCAGGTCATAACGGCTTTCATATCCGACCGCTACAACGCCTCCGCTTGCGTCCACCGCCACTCCGTAGGAGTCGTCAATGTTGTTGTAGGGGCTGTTGTAAGTGACCGACCAAAGCGATTCAGGAGGGCACAATGCCCATGAGGAGCCGGCTGACAACAATAATGCCAGACACTGAATCATGCTGGCCACGGGAAAAGGCCTGCGCATAATTACGGAATCATTCACTGGCTGTTATGCGTCCGGTTGTTAAGCCGGTATTTTTGAGCCACCAACACCCCCTGATGGACCTGCCCTCCCCCGCCGCCAATCCCTCATCTACTACCACAATTATGACACACGGGAACCCGGAAATAATCCGGAAATAACCGCAAGAATAGGCGTTTTCCAGGGGATCCCCACCGGTATCAGCCCTTTGTCACATCCCATTTCCAGGCCATGATTCCGCCCGCCAGGTTCCTAACCTTCCTAAATCCCTTGCCTGCCAACATTCCTGCCGCGACTCCGCTCCTGTTTCCCGTCCGGCAATACGTGACCGTCTCCCTTGCCGAATCCAGCTCCGCCAGCCTTCCTGCCAGCTGTCCGAGCGGAATCCATACCGCACCGGGGAGGTGGCCCGCTTTCCATTCGTTCGCCTCGCGCACGTCCAGCAGGACCGGCGCACGGCCGGCGCTGACCAGGGAATGCAATTCCCCGGTTTCAATGAACGCAACCTCTTTTCCGTCCGGGCATTCCGCTTTTATCTCCTGTATTTCATGAATGGCCGGCTCGCTTCCGCATAACGGGCAATCCGGGTCGCGTTCAAGCGCCATTTCGTGAAAAGACATATCCTGGGCATTAACCAGCAGGAGCCGGCCAGCCAGCGACCTGCCCATACCCAGAATTAATTTTAGTGTTTCCGTCGCCTGTATCACGCCAATCAGGCCCGGCAAAACCCCCAAAACCCCCGCACTGGAGCAGGAGGCCGGTTCCATTCCGGGCGCCGGGAAAACGCAGCGATAGCATGGCCCGCCGGGCGCGAAGACTGACGCCTGCCCCTCGAACCGGTATACGGCTCCATGTACCAGCGGCTTCTTCTCGAAATAGCAGGCGTCGTTAAGGAGATAACGGGTAGCCACCCGGTCGGTCCCATCCACCACGATGTCGTATTTCCCGATGATTTCCCGCGCGTTGGAGGCGTCAATCTGGAATCCGTGTTTGACCACCCTTACGCCCGGATTCAGCGCCCCCAGCCGCGCGGCCGCCGAGTCTACTTTGGGCTTCCCCGCCGATGGCGTATCGTGCAGGACCTGCCGCTGGAGGTTGGAAATGTCCACGGTATCCGGGTCGGCAATCGCAAGCGTCCCGACCCCCGCCGCCGCAAGGTATAGCGCTGCGGGCGACCCCAGCCCCCCGGCGCCGACAATCAGCACCTTCGCGGCTGAAATGCGCTTCTGCCCTTCCTCCCCCACTCCGGGGAGGGAGAAATGCCGCGCATATCTTTCCCGTTCATCCTTGGAGAGTGTCATGCTAGCCTATTGTCCCTTGAAAAGGCCCGGCGGGACAAAGCCACGGCGCTTTCAGTGAACCAGGAGTATCTTCCCGAAACTTTCGCGGGAAATCATCCGTGCCAGCCCCTTTGCGGCCTCGGCAACAGGGTATTTTGAGTCAATCACCGGCTTGAGGAGGCCTGAACCGTAGGCGTCAACAACCTGCCGGAATTCGCTGGATGAACCGATGTAGGCCCCCTTGATTGTCAGCTCCCTTGAAAACAGGTAACGAAGCTGCAGCGTGGCTTCGGGTCCGGAGGTGGCTCCGCAGGTCACCAATGTTCCGCCGGTCGCCAGTGACTGGACCGCCTCCTTGAAAACCGCGGGCCCGATGTTCTCCATGACCACATCGACGCCCCGGCCGCCGGTGAGGTCATTCACCTGTTTTGCCAGGTGGGGCACGGAATGGTCCAATACGGCTTCCGCTCCCAGCGCCTTCGCCTTTTGGCGCTTGTCTTCCCGCGAGGCGGTGGCAAACACCCGGGCTTTCATGGCCCGGGCAATTGTGAGAGCCGCCGCCCCGACCCCGCCTCCGGCGCCCAATACGAGGACGGATTGCCCCTCGCGTAATCCCGCCAGCGTCACCAGCATGTGCCATGCAGTCAATGACGCCACCGGAATCGAGGCCGCCTCCTCGAATGACAGGTTTTCCGGTATCTTCACCGCGGACGACGCCAGAGCGCGTACCACCTCGGCATATCCTCCCCAGCGCGGTCCGGCGCCGATTACCGTCCGTTCGACGCAACGGTTTTCCTGCCCGGCCTGGCACCACTCGCACTTCCCGCACGATTCGACTGGATAAAGGACCACCCTTTCGCCCTTCTTGAGGCCGGCCACACCCTCGCCGATTTCCTCCACCTCTCCCGCTATGTCACAGCCGAGGGCGTGCGGCAGGCTGATCTTGTAGGCGGGAAGGCCGGAAAGGACCCATAAATCGAGGTGGTTGAGGGAGCAAGCGCGTACGCGCACGGTGATTTCACCGGCACCTGGTTGTGGCGTAGGATATTCGGCCGATTTGAGCTGCTCTGGTCCGCCGGGTTTATGGAATACGATTGCTTTCATGGGGCCGCTCTCCTCTGTCTCTTTCCCTCGCCCCTCCTGGGGAGAGGGTGGGGTGAGGGGCAAGAACCGCATGGGGATTCCCGCTGCATTGCCATCCCCTCACCCTTCCCTCTCCCCGCGTGGAACGCGGGGCGAGGGTCAGATTAGATTCTTTCTTTTACCGCCTTGATAATGGAATCTGCCCCGATGCCGAACTTCTGGACCAGTTCCTTCGGCGTCCCGGAGCGGGGTATGTTCCGGATGGCGAGCAGCCTGACCGGGCACAGGCCCGCCACCGCCTGGCAGACCGCGTCGCCCAGCCCGCCGTTAACCGAGTGGTCCTCCACGGTCACCATGTACCCGGTCTCCTTCGCGGCCTTCTTCATGGTCTCTGCGTCAATCGGCTTGATGGAGTAGGCGTCAATTACCCGGACATCGATGCCCTGGGTCTTGAGTTGTTCCGCCGCGTCCAGCGCCTCGTAAACGGTGACGCCCGCCGCCACGACGGTCGCCTTGTCCTTGCCCGAGGTTTTCAGGGTCTTGCTGCCTCCGATGGGGAACTTCTCGTCCTTGCCGTAAAGCACCTTGGTCTTGGGCCGGCTGGTCCTGATGTAAACGATGCCGTTCACCCGGGAGGCCTCGTAAACCAGCTTCTCGGCGCAGACGCCGTCCGAGGGATACAGGACCACCGAATCGAATATGGGCCGCATCATCGCCAGGTCCTCCAGCGCCATCTGGCTCGGCCCGTCCTCCCCGATTGATACCCCGGCGTGCGACCCGCACAGGATGAGATGCCCCTTGCGGGAGAAGCCCGCCATGCGGATGAAATCGTAGGCCCGGGACAGGAAGCAGGCGAACGAGGAGGCGAAGACCACCTTTCCCTCGGTGGAGGCGCCGAGCGCCACACCCACCATGTTCTGCTCGGCGATATACCCCTCGAGGAACCGCTCGGGGAACTCCTTCTTGAACTTGTCCGCGTATGTCGAGTTCTTCACCTCGGCGTCGGTGACCACCACGTTGGGATTGACCTTCCCCAGCTTGGCCAGGGCGATTCCGTAGGCCTCCCGGGTCGCAACTTCGTCTCCCATCTTGAACTCGACTACCGGGTCCGGCCCAACCGCGGCCGGCTTCGGGTCGGGAGGCAGGTCGGCCTTCCGGGGCCTCAGGTTCACGTTGGTGTCCCCCAGTTCGGCCACGGCCTTCTCCGCCTCATCCTTCTTCATCGCCTTGCCATGCCATCCTTCCTTGCCCTCCGTGAAAGAGACTCCCTTCCCCTTTTCAGTCTTGGCGATGATAGCTGTCGGTTTCCCCGCCGTTTCACGGGCCTTCTTGAAGGCGCCGATTAGGGCATCCACGCTGTGCCCGTCAACAACGATGGTCTCCCATCCGAACGCGCTGAATTTGGCCGCGAGCGCATCGCCGTCGTGGCGGTGCATGGTTGGTCCCGACTGGCCCAGTGCGTTCATATCCACGATTCCACATAGGTTGTCGAGCTTGTTGTTTGCACCGAACTGGGCCGCCTCCCATATGGAGCCTTCGGCTGTTTCACCGTCACCCATCAATGCGTAAACCCGCGCCTCCGACTTGTCGATTTTCTTCGCCGCGGCCATGCCCGCCGCGGTGCAGAGCCCCTGCCCCAACGAGCCGGTGGCCACGCGCACCCAGGGGAGCCGGGGAACGGGATGCCCCTCCAGCCTGCTGTCGAATTTCCGCAGGGTCAGGAGGTCGTCGGCGATGGCGCCGGTTTCCTTGAGCGCGGCGTACCATATGGGCGCGGCATGCCCCTTGGACATGACGAAAACGTCGGCCGCCCGCCGCTCGGGTGTGGCCGGGTCGAACCGCATCTCGTTGAAAAAAAGCACTGACATTATCTCGGCCGCCGACATGCAGGTGGTCGGGTGCCCTGAACCGGATTCGGTGGTCATCAGGATGCTCCACTTGCGCAGTTTCTGGGCCATCCTGGCCAGGTTCGCCGGGTTCGTCTCGCTGATATCGGGCATCGCTATCCTCCTTTTGCTTGCTTATGAATGGAAGACGATTTTACCCCCAGACACCGGGTATCTTCAAACCGCACTTGGGGCACTTCCCTCCCGCGACGCGGTTGTGAAGCACCGACAATCCCGACCTTTCAATCAGCGTGGCATGGCAGGATGGACAGGCGGTGTTTTCCCATTTCCCCAGCGCTCCCGGGATGTTGCCGACATATACGTAGTTCAGGCCGGCCTCCTGGCCCGCCCGGCAGGCCCGGAGGAGCGTTTCGGGGCTGGTATCCGGCTTCCGGGCCATCCTGTATTGCCCCCGGAAGGCCGTCACGTGCCACGGAATGTCAGGTGAGACCGATGCCACAAAGCGGGCCGTCTCCTGAAGCTCCTTGTCAGAATCGTTCATTCCGGGTACCACCAGGGTCACGATTTCCGTCCAGTATCCGGCGGCGTGGATGGCCACGATGGAATCCAGGACATGCTTCAGGACTCCCCCGCAGGTTTTCCGGTAGGTTTCCGGGTTCATTGATTTCAAATCCACCTTCCAGAAATCCAGGAATGGACGCAGGTATTTGATGGCCTCCGGGGTGGCGTAGCCGTTTGATACGAACGCCCCGCGGATGCCCCTTTTCTTGCCCTCCCGAAAAGCCTCGGCCGCCCATTCGGCCGATATGAGCGGTTCGTTGTAGGTGCTCGTCAGGACCGGTGCCCCCTCTTCCACGCAGATATCCCCCAATTGTTCCGCGGTCACCTTCCGTATGACGGCTTCTCCCGCCTGTTCCCGTAATGCCTGTGAGGTTATCCAATTCTGGCAGAAATCACAGTGAAAGTTGCATCCCAACAACCCGAAGGAAACGGTGGCTGAACCCGGCAGGACATGGTAGAACGGCTTCTTTTCTATTGGATCAACGGCTACGCCGTTCACCCATCCGTGGGGAACCCACAGGACGCCGGCGCGGTTGAAGCGCACCCGGCATATTCCCTCCGCGCCATCGGCGATTGAACAACGGTGGGCGCAGGCCAGGCACCTGACCCTGCCCCCCGGCTTTTTCTCGGCAAGTTCACTAGGAGCACTCAGCTCCTGTAATCGTTTCGCAAGGCTCAAGTCTGTTGTTTTCACTGTCCCGTTGTGGGACTTTTCCGGAAATCATCAGGTTCACGGGCTCGCCTTCCGGGATCATGGCGAGATGAATCTGATGTACGGTTATCCATATCCGGGAATTCAGGAACGGCCCGAGAATCGGGCACGGCATGGCTGCCGGAGGCCGCCGCCAGGCCAGAGGGCGTCGCGTTTTTTGTTTGGGCACTCCTCCCGCCGCCGAAGGCTGCGGAAATAGAACCCTGCGCGCTTTGGGCTTGGTTGAGGCGGCTCATCCGGCGAGCC